>Ga0334882_1000461_pt1 | contig 64016 bp, 42 predicted proteins | sample GraSluR1_MG_5_FD_207226 | JGI IMG/M metagenome (GOLD analysis project Ga0334882, IMG submission 207226) | Sludge microbial communities from methane-producing bioreactor in Wageningen University, Netherlands - Granular Sludge_15_04-R1 | ecosystem: Engineered > Bioreactor > Anaerobic >... | reverse complement strand
GCGGGCGGCAGATCGATGGCATCCACTTCATCAGCTACTATCCCAACGGCATGTGCGAGGGGTATGAAATCCGGATTGGCGATGGCGAGCAGCGCAACGCGAGCATTCGCGTGGACGCGGTCACGGGAAGGGCCACGGTGCGCCGTGAGTAGGTCAGGAGACAGGGGGCAGGAGACAGGGGACAGGAGACAGGAGACAGGGGGCCGGGGTGCGGGGAAGGGCGAGGGGCGTGGGGCACCTGTCAACATTCTGCCGTCCACATCCAACAGTCAAGCGGCGAGGCGGTCGAAAGCCGGGCTGACCCTGGTGGAGGTGATGCTGGCGGTGGTGATCCTGGGCACATCGTTGGCGGCGCTGGTGGAAGGGGCCTCGCGGGCGCTGGCGGTGGTGCGGCAAGCCCGCAACTACGAACAGGCCCGGCGCATGCTGGGCCGCGTCGATGCGGAGAATCCGCTGCGGCTGATGGACGAAATCACGGCGGGCCGCGAGAGCGGCACGTTCGATGGCGGACCCGCGGGCTGGACGTGGGAGCGGGTCTTTGAAGATTATGGCGACGAAGATGAAGACCAGGCCGGTTTGTTCCGGCTGACCACCCGGGTGTTCTGGTCGAGTGCCGGTGAACGCCGCAGCATGGAAGAGACCGTGCAAATGCTGTTTGTGCCCAAGAACCTCGATGGCAAGCATTCCCTGAAGCCGGCGACCTTGTAATGAATTCGATTCCCGACCAGCTTGAGATTCCCGGCCAGGCCGAATCGCCGGTGAGGGTTGCGCGGTCCCGGCGGGCGGCGCCTCGAACCGCGTTTACGTTGATCGAGCTGTTGGTGGCGCTGGCGATCTTCAGCCTGATTGCGGCGATGTCCGCGGGCGTTTTTTGGAGCATCAGCAAGGCATGGACGCGCGGGGGGGAGATGCTCGAGCAACTGCAGCACGGCGAATTCGCCATGGAGCAACTGGTAACGGCCATGCGGGGCGCGGCGTGGTTTTCGTCCAAACCGGAAGCCTTCGGGTTTTGGCTGGACAGCAGAGGGGGCACCTCGCGGTCCGCCGCCAACAAGATCAGTTGGGTCACGAGCGGCACGGCCTTTCTGCCCCCCGATTCCCCCTTTCAGCACGGGTTGCACCGGCTATCCGTCACAATCGAGGGCTCCGGAAACAACCGCGGGCTGGTGGTGCGCGCCTGGCCGCACCTGACCGAAGACGTCTCGGAGCACGAAGTCGATTCCTGGCTGGTGGCGCCCGGTGTCGAAGGGCTGTCCTGTGAATGGTACGACTTCGACACGAAACGCTGGACCCAGGACTGGGAGGAAACCAACTCCCTGCCCAAGCTGGTCCGCCTGACGATGACCATGCAGCCTCGCAAGGAATTCGACGAATACCTCGAAATCCAGCGACTGGTGGAGCTGGAGGTGGCCCCCGACATTCCCGGGCGCGACCGGCGCGCCCGGACGACCGTGACCCGGACTGGCGGAACAACTCCGGCGGATCCCGCCCAAGCCGGTGGCGCGGGTGCGGAAGATGCGCGCGCGCGGATGCGTGCTGCGCAGGAAGCCGCCGCAGGACAAGAACGGGAAAGGGGCACCCGGATTGGCGCAGGAACGACCGCTCGAACCAACAATCCGCGATTAGGCCGATGAAGCTTTTTTCCCATCTATCAACGAGCCGCGGCGCGATGTGTTGGCGGCACGCATTGTCCCGGGCGGTTGGGGGGTATGTTTTCCCGCGTTTATCGTCGGTTTGGGTAGTTTTCCACGCCATGGAAAACTTTTTCATACATTTTCCACGCCATGGAAAACGATTTTCCACAGCGTGGAAAACCGGGGGCATGTGGATATGAAGCTGGCGGGCGAGGGCTTTCGCGGATTTTCCGCTTCGCGGGTGCGTGCGGCGGCCTCCCGGAGCGGGGCGGCGCTGATTATATCGCTATGGACGGTGCTGATCCTGAGCCTGATGGTGGCGGGGCTGGCGTACGAGATGCGGATCCAGTCGGGGATCACTTCGTTTTCGCGAAAGCGGCTGAAGGCGCAGGTGGCGGCGCGCGGCGGGGCGGAGTATGCGAAGTTCCTGCTGGCGAAGAGTTTTGACGCCAGTTCATTTGAAGAGGCCGACCTGGAACGCGAATCGTTCCGCATCTTGTCCAAGAACCTGGAGCGCGGGATCTCGGTCACCGGAATCGAGGTCGAGATGGGCGAATCCACGGCGAAGGTGGACATTCTGCCCGAGGCGGGCCGCCGCAACGTGAACCACTTGCAGGACGAAGACTGGGAAGAGCTGCTGGATCAGGCGGGCGTGCCGGAAGAACTCTGGCCGGAGTTAATTGATTGTTTCATGGATTTCACCGATGCCGACGATCTCCATCGTTTGCACGGCGCGGAAAAAGACGACGCCTTCTACAAGGATCGCGGCTACGCCCCCAAGGATGCGCCGCTGGACACCATCGACGAGTTGTTGCTCATCAAGGGATTCACGCCTGAGATTGTCTATGGCGGGCCGCCGCCCGATCCGCGTGGCGAGCCGTTGCGCGGTATTGCCCACCTGCTGACGACGTTCGGGGAGGACGGCAAGGTCAACGTCAACACCGCTTCGCGAGAAGTGTTGTTGACGCTGACCGCCGGCGGCCGGACGCTGTCGGAATTCGATGTGGAAGCCATTCTTGGGCATCGTTTGGGGGAGGACGGCATCCCGAACACCATCGATGACGGATTCCAAAGCGTTCAGGACGTCATCAGCAAGACCGGGATCGACGCGGCCTTTGCGGACAAAATCTCGGTCTCGGACCGCACGTACGTGCGGGTGATTTCCATTGGGGAAAACCACGGCGTGCGCATGGGGGTGTGGGCGGTGTTCGAAGTGGCTCGCAACCGCGTCACCCCGCTGTACTGGCGCGAAGAGCCGATGCAGTGAGTCGGGCACAGCCCTCCCGGGGGGCTCCTGTGGGCGCAGAGTGGCGATGCGCCATCGCCCGGCTCACCGCGCCGGTCGCCAGCGCTGGTGCGAGTTCATGGGCTCTGAGTCAAAGAAACGCAGATGCGCCCCAGGCCTGATTTCTTCAAATATAGTGATTGACGAATACTTAAAATCCGCCTACACGTCGGAATATCTTTATCAGTTGGTGTGCAATGTGATGGAGACTTCATATTAAAACTGAACATTCGTTCATCAAGCTTGCGGTTCTGGCAGCCGTGCTATTTGCTCCGTTTTCCGCATTTTCCAGTGTTTGGCAAACGCTGCAACACTGTGCCTTGGTTGAGGATTCATCGAACGATGGCGATTCGTTTCGGGTTCGGGTCCCGGAGGGAACCAAGCACACGTTTCGGATCTACCTTGTGGATGCCCCCGAGGTGAGTTTCCAGCACGCGGACCGGGTGCGGCAACAGGCTGACTATTTTGGCATCACGCCGGAGCAGGCCATCGAAGTCGGGATCATGGCCAAGCAATATACCGAGGAGCGGTTGAATGACGGATTCGTGGTTGTGACCCGTTGGCACCGGGTGTACGGGGGATCTCGAAAATACGGGCGGATTTTGATCGATGGGGAAGATTTGGCCGAATTGCTGGTGGCCAATGGGTTGGCCCGGATCCATGGCATGCGGATTCATGGGCGCACCCAGGAAAAGATGGAGCGTCTGCTCGAGCTGGAAGAGCAGGCCAAAGCTGATCGAATGGGGGCGTGGGGGTTCAGTGATCCAGACGGGCAGGCGGTCGCCAAGCGCGATTAAAGAGGCGCTCGGGTAGACCGCTTCACCTCGCTTAAGCGATTTTCATTGTGGGCGCGGGGGAGGCGAGGAGTAGAATCCATCGGTTAGTCTTATCGTCTCCATAGCACCGTCTGAATTAAGCGAAAGCAAGATACATGAAGAATGCATTAATGGCGTGGGTTGGCGGGGGTATTCTGGTGGGTTGGATGGTGGCAGGAATAGCCAGTGCGGCGGAACTGAGCGTGGATTTCACGTTCTCGGTGGCCGATGTCGAACTGACAGCGGCAGGCGAGTACACGGTTGTCGGGCTGGCGGACGGATCGCGGGTGGTGGACGAGGTCGGCGCGCCGTCGATTCCTGCCAAGTTCGCGAATATCCTGATTCCGTCGGGCGCCCAAAACGTGTCGATTGCCGCAAGCGGCGATTGGGTGCTGCTGGCGGAGGGGATCACGCCAGTTCCGGCCCAGCCGCGCAGCCCGAAGAGCAGGCCCCAGCCCGCCTTCGTGCCCGCCAACGACCGCTATGCGAGGGCGGAAGTCTGGCCGGCGGAAATCGCGACCCTTCAGGGCGACCACGACATGCAGGGCTACCAGTTTGTGTCCGTACGGGTGAATCCGCTGGCCTACGTGGGGGCGGAAAAGAAGCTGTACCTGCGCGAGACCGTGACGGTGACGGTGACCTATGATGCTCCGGTCTCGACCAAATCCATTTTTCCGAAGCAGGCCAATCTGTTTGGGCCGCTGGTAGACAGCCTGGTGGTGAATCCGACCGACGCCTCCTTGTTCGCCCCGAACGTGAAGACGGTAGCCCCCAAGGCCGCGTTGGACTACCTGATCATCACGTCCGCGGCGTTGAGCAACGCCTTCCAGCAGGTCGCGGATTACCGGGCGTCGAGCGCCGGCGGCGGCTACACGACCCGCGTGATGACGACCAACACCATCGGCGCGGACTTTTCAGGCGTGGATATTCAAGCCAAGATCCGCGCGTGCATCAGCAATTCGGTGTATAGCCTGGGCACGACGATGGTCCTGCTGGGGGGCGACGACACGATCGTGCTGGACCGCAATTGCAAGGTATCGGTGGGAACGGATGTGGAAAATGAAATGCCGACCGACCTGTATTATTCCGGTTTGGGCGGGAACTGGGACAACAACGGCAACGGCGTGTATGGCGAAGCCAACTATTCCGGCAGTTCGGACGAGGGCGATCTGGCGTGGGATGTGGTGGTGGGACGCCTGCCGTTCCGGACGACGGCGCAGGTGACCAATTACCTGAACAAGGTCATCGCCTACGAAGCCGGCTGGAGCGTGACCAACAAGATCATGCTGGGCGGTCCCTACGCCTGGGATACCTGGACGGGCAACAGCCGGCCGAGCGACGACGTGACGATCGACGGGCACGCGGGTTTCCGCTCGACGGATCCGGCCCACGATTCCGTCAGCGACTCCGAAGCCTGGCTGCGCCGGCTCTACCGCGACGGCATCCGGTCCTACTGGCCGGCCCAGGTTGGCATCATGTGCGACACGATCACCTCGTGGGACACGACCTATTGCGGCAGTTACCTGCAAAGTTCTGCGAACACGTTGTCCAAGTTCAACCAGAACTGGACCCACCTGATGTTCTCCGGTCACGGCGCGCCGCGGGAGTGGGGGCTGGAGTCGGGAAGCTATACGTATTCCAACGCCGATTCCCAGACCGGCCTGACGGCGTTCGTCTACACGGATGCGTGCCTGACGGGGCATTTCGACAAGAACAGCAATGGCTCGTTCGGCACCACGGAACCCTGCCTGGGCGAGGCCTTCCTGCGCAATACCCGCGTACGAGGCGGCGCGCTGGCTTACATGGGTTGCGCGCGCTACGGCTGGGGCGAACCGGGCTCCTACGACGGCGGGCCGTCCACGGTCTATGCCTATAAGTTCTACAAGCGGATGTACGAGACGACGAACCGCACGCTCGGCGTCGCATTTGCCATGCACAAGGCGGACATGGCCAGCCTGTCGGGCGTCAACGACAGCGAGCGGTGGATCCAGTTTGGCATGAACTTGTTGGGCGATCCCGCCCTCAAGATGCCCAAGGACGTGCCCGTCTTGTCGGCCCCCTCGTTCACCAGCGCGGCATCGTTCGGCGCCACGACCGGCGTGGCGCGGACGCATACAGTCGTCGCCAGCGGCAATCCGACCCCCGTGCTGGCGCTGCAAAGTTCCACCGCCACGGCCGGCAGCTATAGCTTTGTTGCCGCTTCGGGCGTGCTGACCTATACGCCGCCGACGGACGATGTGGGAACGAAGACCTTCACCTTCGTCGCCACCAACACGCAGGGTTCCGTGACGCAAGTCGTCAGCGCGACCGTGACCTTGGCCCCGCCGCAAGCCCCGGCCTCGGTCTGGGCGAGCGCGACCAACACGACCAGCTTCACTGCGGCGTGGAGTGCCTCGGCCGCCGCCACGGGCTACCGGCTCGACGTCGCCACCAATAGCAGCTTCGGCGGCAGCGTTGGCGGCGGGAATCTGATCGAAGAAGGCTTTGCTTCGACGACGCCGTCCGGCTGGACGTTCTCAGGCGTGGGCTCCTATTCCTCTTCGCCCTACGTGGGTACGCTGTTAAGCGGGACGTATTCCATCAAGTTCGACAGCACCGGCGATTGGGGCACCACGCCGGCGTTCGCGACGGGCGCAACCAACCTGCAGTTCTGGTCGTATGGCAACGGCACCGGCATAGCCAGTACGTTTGCGATTTCCGGACTGGTGAACAGCGCGTGGACGCTGATCGACACGGTGGCCATCGCCACGAACGCGGGGACCTATCGCGTGGCGTTGGATCCGGCGACGACCCAGCTTGGCTTCTATTTCACGAAGAACGGCTACAACTGCGCCTTGGACGACGTCATCGTGCAGGCCGGCGCCGGCGGCGCGGCCAGCTACGTCCCCGGCTACTCGAACCGGACGGTGGCCGCCACCAGCCAGAGCGTGACAGGCCTGACGGCCGGCGCAACCTACTACTTCCGCGTGCGCGCCACCAACACCGGCGGCACCAGCGCCAACTCCGCCGTCGCCAACGTGACGACGCTCACGGCGCTGGTCGCACCGACGTTCAACGCAAACCCGGGTCCTTTGGCGACCACGGCGGGCGTGGAGCAGACGTTCACCGTGAGCGCGACGGGCAGCCCGTCGCCGGCGCTGGCGCTGACGGCCCAGACCGCGTCGAGTGGCTACGGCTTCGTCCCGGCGACGGGCATCTTGACCTACGTGCCGCCGCAGGCGGACGCGGGCACGCGCACCTTCACGTTCTCGGCCAGCAACGGCTCGGGCGTGGCCTACCAGACCGTGACCGTAGCGGTGACGGCGGCGACGACGCCGGTCTTCACCAGCGCCTCCTCGTTCGGCGCGACGACGACCGTGGAGCGGACCTTCACGGTGACGGCTTCCGGCAACCCAGCGCCGATCATGGCGATGACGGGCGAGACAGTCTCGGGCGAGTTTACCTTCGTTCCGGCGACGGGCGTGTTGACCTATACGCCAGTCAACGACGACATCGGCACGCGGAGTTTCACGTTCACCGCCGCCAACGCGGCGGGCACCGTCACGCAGACCGTCAGCGTGGTCGTGAGCGACTTGCCGTCGACGCTGCCGACGTTCGGCGCGAATCCGGGGCCCGTGGCCGCCACGTCGGGCGAACTGATCGATTTCACGGTGACGGTGGCGAGCGGCTATCCGGCGCCGACCTTGGCGTTGCAAAGCACGACGGCCGCGGCGGGCAGCTATCTGTTCGACGAGGAAACGGGGTATTGCACATACCAGCCGCCCGAGACCGACGTGGGCACCAAGACCTTCAGCTTCACGGCCGCCAACCCAGCGGGCACGGCCACGCAGGTCGTCAGCGTCGTGGTCGCGGCGGGCATTCCCGGTGTGCCGGCATCCATCTGGGCCAGCGCGACGAACGCCACGGGCTTCACCGCGGCGTGGAGTTCGGTGCTCAACGCGATCAGCTACCGGCTCGACGTCGGCACCAACGCCACTTTCTCCGGCGGCGGCGCCAGCGAGCAGTCCGTCCTGGCCACCAACGCGGCCACCAGCGCCACGCCGCCGGCGGGCTGGACCTACAATATTTCCGCGTCGAGCAGCAGCTATCTGATCCTGGGCTATGCCACCAACTATGTCGTGTCGGAGGCCTTTTCCACGGTCGGTTTCACCAACTTGACCGTGGATTTCCAAGCCCGCACGTACGGCGAGATATTGTCAGGCACCACCAACATCACCGTTTCGATTTCGAGTGACAACGGTGCCAACTGGACGGTGATCGGCGTGGTTTCGCGCGGGGCCAACAGTTTTATCGCGATGCCGACATTGACCACCTCGGCGAATCTCGGCAATGCGCAGACCCGGATCCGCTGGCAGGCCTTGGGTGCGTCTGCCAACAAGGGGGTCGGAATCAAGGAGCTAGTCGTCCAGGGCTGGAGCGCGGGTGGCGGGCCGGCCTATATCGCGGGTTATTCCAACCTGACGGTGTCGGGCACGAGCCAGACCGTGACGGGTCTGACCACGGGCTTGACCTATCACTTCCGCGTTCGCGCGGCGAACGCCGCCGGCACCGGAGCGAACTCATCCGTCGCCCACGTGACGACGGCGGCAGGGACTCCCGCAGATTCGTACGAAGATTATCTGAATGATTACGACGTCACTCCAGGTGCTCCAAATACCGGGGAGGACGACGATCTGGACGGAGACGGAGTCAGCAACTTCGACGAATTCCTTGCGGACACGGATCCGAACAATGCCAGCGACAAGCTGGAATTGACCGGGGATTATTGGTCTGCATCCCAGGCTGGCGGCGCGACCGGCCAGATCCGGTTCAGTTTTCCGGCCAGTTCGGCGCGGTACTATCAGTTGATCTACACCGACGACCTGTCCGCCACGCTGACCAACAACCTCGGCTGGGGTGTTCCCGGCATGGTGGTGACCAGCGACGCCCCGGCCGCATGGTACGGCACCATCCGGGTGCTGCTGGAAGAGCCCTGATCTCAACGACATCCAGGCCAGCGAGTTGCCGCTGGCCTTTATCGTTGGCGAGGGGCGAGAATGGCGCATGCCGGTTCTGCGGAGATTGTGCCCCGGCCTCCTCGAGCCACCTTCTCCATCCTGTGCCTGCTTCGATCCCCCGACGGGGGCGTCGGGACGCCAAAAGCATGAATTCAAAGGCAGCTTGGAGCCGGGACGCCCCCGTCCCGCGAATGCCCCCCGCCCTCCCGCATTCGTCCGGCAAGCATTCGTATAAAGTTGCAGTGAAAAGCTCCCGGGCTTATGGTGTTCGAATGCTTCCCTAGGGTCTGGTGCGGAGAACATCATGAAAACACTGTTAAGGTTGGTGGCGGTTGGTTGGTTGGGCATGACGGCATTCGGGCAGGGGGCGCCGTTGATCCTGGACTGGGGAGTGGTGGATACCACGGGCGTGGAGCAGCAGCGGGCGTCGCAACGGGTAACGGCATCGCCCCGGACCGCCATCGTTCAGCGGTTGAGCCCCAAGGGGACGGCTCCTTGGCTGGTGCAGTTTCACGGCGTGATTCAGGAGGAGTGGAAGGCGGCGATGGAAGCAACCGGCGCGGTGCTGAAAGGCTACATTCCGGAGAATGCTTTTTTGATCGAAGCCACGCCCAAGCAGATCCAGGCCATTGGGTCCATGAAAGAGGTGACCTGGGTTGGCGAATACCTGCCGGACTACAAGCGCTCCAAGCAGGTGCGCGCGCACCTGGCGGCGGCGACCGGTACGGCGCGCGAATACAGCGTGATTCTCTTCCGGCCGGAAGATGTGGACCGCATGGCCGGAGAGATCAAGGCCTTGCCAGGGGCGACCATCCTACTGGCGGAACCGATGACGGACCGGGGGCTGGTCCGGGCGCTTTTACTTCCGGCAACCATCGAAACCATCACGGGCTGGGGCGAAGTGGAATGGGTCGAGCCGTATGTGAAGCCCCGATTGATGAATGACGTCGCGGTCCGGACCAACAAGATGAACGTGTCCAATGTCTGGACGTCGCTGGGGCTGACGGGCACGAATCAGATCATTGCCGTGTGTGACACAGGGCTGGACACCGGCAACACCAATACGCTGCACCGGGATTTTTCCAACCGGCTGGTCTGGGCGCAGGCGCTGGGGCGAGCTGGCAACTGGAGCGATACGGACAGCCACGGCACGCACGTGGCCGGTTCCGTGCTGGGCAGCGGCGTGATGTCCACCGGACGCTACAAGGGCGTGGCATACGAGGCGAAACTTGTATTCCAATCCGTGTTGGACAGTAGTGGCGGCCTGGGCGGGCTGCCGTCCGACTTGAACGTGCTGTTCCGGGCGGCGTTTACCAACGGGGCGCGTATTCACTCCGACAGTTGGGGGGCGTCGGTCTACGGCCAGTACACCACCGACTCGCGGAATCTGGATATGTATGTGTGGAGCAACAAGACCATGCTGGTGTTGATGGCGGCCAGCAACGACGGAACCGATTCCAACAGCGATGGCGTGGTGGATCCGGATTCCATCGGAGCCCCGGGAACCGCCAAAAACTGCCTGACCGTGGGGGCCTCGGAGAATTACCGGGTCATCAATTCCACCTGGGGCGCGTCCTGGCCCAGCGATTACCCGGCTGAACCCATCAAGTCCGATCGGCTTTCGGAACCGGATTCACCGCAGGGGATGGCGGCCTTCTCGAGCCGCGGGCCGACGGACGACGGGCGCATCAAACCGGACATCGTGGCGCCGGGCACCTTCATTATCTCCACGCGCTCGAGAGCTTCGGCAGATGAAGGCTGGGGGGTGGCGCCAAACACCAACTATCTCTACATGGGCGGCACGAGCATGGCGACGCCGCTGACGGCCGGCGCGGCAGGACTGGTTCGGCAATGGTTGGCGGAAGATCGCGACATGGCCGATCCGAGCGCGGCACTGATCAAGGCGCTGCTGATCAACGGCTCGCGCAACATGGCGCCCGGCCAGTATGGAACCGGCGCGACTCAGGAAATCCCCTATGCCCGGCCCAACAACGTGCAGGGCTTTGGTCATGTCGATCTGTACACCACGCTCAAGCCGGCCACCAACCAGTTCCTGGCCCTGATCGACACCAACAGCCTGAGCACCGGGCAGACCAATACGTTTACGTATACCGTGAGCGCAGGCTCCACCAACAAGTTCATCCTGACGCTGGCCTACTCCGACTACTTCGCCTCCAGTGGTGCGGGCAAGAAACTGGTGAACGATCTGGACCTGACCGTGCGCAAGCCTTCCGGCACCACCTTGTACGCCAACAACCGGACCAGCCCCGACCGAACGAACAACGTGGAGATGATCGAATTCGAGGCGGATGAAGCCGGCACCTACACGGTGACGGTCTCGGCCTACACGGTGCCCCAAGGCGGCAGTCAAGCCTATGCGCTGGTGGTTCGCGGTCCGGCGGAGGAACTGGGCGATCCGGAGTACGGCCTGCGCGACGATAGCGGCGTCAACCTGCCGACCTTGACCTATTGGTATGACGGGCTGGGATCGGATGTGACTGAGAAGGGGTCGAATTTCAACGGCCGGGCATTGGGAGAGCGCACACAGATCTATCTGAAAGGCGCTGCGATCAAGACGTGGAAGAGCGGCGACGGCGATGTGACGGGCACCACCTTCTCCTACAAGGCGTGGAAAACCGGCGACAGCGAACCGGCCTATTCAACCCGGTCGGTCGGCTGGACCAGCGATGACGGCAGCGGCAACCAGACGTGGTCGACGTTCGGAGCGGAGATTGATGCGATGTCCGGACTGGATGCCGGATCGTACAACCTGAAGATCCTGTTCACCGTGTCCGGCACCGGTATGCCGGGGATTCTCTCCAGCGGCCCCTTCACGGCCACGTTCACCATCCCGGAAACCCCCGCCTTGGATACGTTCGCCTGGAGTGCGATCTCTTCTCCGCAGGCGGTGGACACGCCCTTCCTGGCCACGATCACCTCCAAGGATCAGTTTGGCGACACGTTCACGGATTTCAACTCGACGGCCAACCTGAGCGCGCTTGTCATCGGCACCAACACCTTGGGCGCCGGCACTGCGAGCTGGGGATTCCCGTTCTTCACCTATTGGGAAGACGCCCGGTCGCAGGTCATTTACCTACAGAGTGAACTGGGCGCAGCCACCACTCTGCGCGGGCTGGCTCTTGACGTGACTGAGATCCCCCCGCTGGCGCTGAACAACTGGACCATCCGGATGAAGCACACGGCGCTGAGCAGTTACGCCACGGCCACTTTGGACGGACCCGGCACGGGCTGGACCACCGTGTTGCAGACCAATACGACTGTATCGGAGACGGGATGGGTGTGGTTCCTGTTTACCGAACCCTTCGACTACAACGGCGAAGACAACCTCATGATCGACTTCGCCTTCAATAATTCCACATGGGACACCAACGGATTCGTCCGTGTAACGGATGGAACGGCGCGGACGGTATATGCCGCCTCCGACAGCGACCATGGCGACCCGCTGGATTGGAGCGGAACCAGCAACCCCACCACCTATATCGGCAACTACTTTCCGAACATCCGCCTGGTGACGGGCCAGGAATTTGCCATGTCGCCCTCCGCCACCGGCCCGTTCACCAATGGTGTCTGGGCCGGAATGATCACGCTGGAGGAGGAGGGCGTGGACGTTCTGCTGCGCGCGACCAGCGGAGCGGTCAGCGGCGATTCCGGCCGATTTGACGTGGATGGGGATCCGCCTCCGCCGGCCCCGGCCTCGGTCTGGGCCAGCGCGACGAACGAGACGGACTTCACGGCGGCGTGGAGTTCGGTGGCCGAAGCGACCAGCTACCGGCTGGACGTGGCGACCAATGCGACGTTCTCCGGCGGCGGCGCCGAGGGCGTCGCGCGGACGAACGACTGCGCCGATGTCGGCGGGGGGACCGCCGGCACGTATCTGACCCGCATTTGGACCAACAACACGGATGTGGTTTGGACCGCCCACAAGGCGCGCACCGACGAAACGGTCAACGGCGCTCCGAGCATTTGCCTGAGAAACGAAGCCGGTGCGTATCTGATCAGCGAAACCATTCCGGACGGCATCGGCAGCTTGAGTTTTGATGTCCAGCAGAAGTATACCGGCAGCGGGGGGCAATTGACGGTGTTCGTGAACGGGTCCCAGGTCGGGACCTATGACTACGACACGACGGCGCGGGTCGCGACGTTCAACAGCCTCAACGTTTCTGGAACAGCGACGTTGATCATCAGCAATAACACCGCGGCGCGTCCGGCCATCAACAACGTGGTGTGGACGGATTACGGGGCGGGTGCCCCCAGCTACGTACCCGGCTATTCCAACCGGACCGTGTCGGGGACGAGCGAAAGCGTGACGGGTCTGGTGGAGAACACCACGTACCATTTCCGCGTCCGGGCGGTGAATGACAACGGCACCAGCGGCAACTCGCCGACGGGCAGCGTGACGACGTTGGAGGCGTCGGCTCCCGGCACGCCGCCGACGGTGGATCCGATCCCTCCGCAGGTCACCAGCGCGGGGATGGAATTCGAGTACACCGTGACGGCGACGGAGCCGGACGCCGACACCGTGACGTTTGACTGCACGAGCGCGGTGAACGGGGACACGTGGGACTTTATTACAGCCACCGGCGCCTTCTCGTTCACCCCGACGATCAACGAAATAGGCACCAACTTATTCAGCTTCACTGCAACCGACAAGGACGGCACGAGCGATCCGGTGCAGATGAGTGTGAAGGTCTATTCGGCGGCCGCCAGCAATGACTACACCCGCTGGGTGGAAGATCTGGAGGAGGATCCGACCGATCCCGCGTTCGATCCGGATGGCGATGCCGACAATGATGGGGTCAGCAACTACGACGAGTTCCTGGCCGACACCGATCCGAATGATCCCGGCGAGAAGCTGGAACTGTTGGGCTGGTATATCGATGCCGCCCAGGCGGGCGAGAATACCGGCCAGATGGAGTTCAGCTTCCCGGCCAGTCCCCATCGGTACTACCAGCTTATATATACCACCGACTTGGTCAATCGTGTCATCGGCACGAACAACCTCGGATGGGGGGTTCCCGGCATGGTGGTGACCAGCGATGTCCCCGCCGCGTGGTACGGCACCATCCGCGTCCTGCTGAACGAGCCGTAGCGGGGTCCCTATCCGCCCAAAGGCTGTCACTTCGAGAATACAGCCAAGCACGAATCACACGAAAGGGATCGAGGGTAGGGCGGCCTGGCCCAGGCCGCCGGGATCGGCTGTAGCCGCGCCCCGCACTCCAAAACCGATCCCCGCCGATTCCTTTGGGGCGCGGCGACAAGGCCAACGGCGGCGGCACCGCTTTGCTTCCGATTACAGCCCGGTGTCAAACTGAAGGGGCTGGTTGGGCTGGATGACGAGCCCTTCGCCAACGGGCAGCAATTCTTCCTTGCCGTCGGAGGGCAATAAATCGTCAAGTCCTTGACGATTTATGCTTGAGATGGGCCAAAAATGTATTAACATTATCTGAATAATTAGACGTAGAACTGTGGCCGGATGCGATGAGGATGGCGTCTTGGATACAAGGAGGCAGGCGCGATGAAAGCGGGACTTCTGAGGGGGATGGCGGCATGGTGCTGTGCGGTCGGCGTGCTGACAGCGGCGGAAGCCGCAGTGCCGCTGCCCTACGCCCATTCGCCCAGCAATGCGGTGGACTGGACCACGATCCCCGGCTGGTCGGGCAATGCCACCAACTCGACCGGCGGCGGATCCGCCTTGTTCGACGCCGGGGGGACCACCTTGACTCTGGCGCTGGACGGCGCGCCGACCGGGTTGTCGTTCACCCTCCGGGGATTCGCCGTGGAAGAGGGGGCGGCACCGGCCAGTTTCATCGTCGAACAGTCGGGAAACGGCGAGGTCTGGAACTCCACGCTCGTGGCCGATATCAGCGATGAAGCGCTGTCGCCGGCCACGATGCCGTTCGGGCCGTATCCGCTGGAGAGTTCAACGCGTTTTGTGCGCTTCACCTATGCCGACCGGTATGCCTATGACGTGGGGCTCAACAACGTGGCGGTGGATGGCGGGCCCGCCGAAACGCGCGTGGTGTTCACGGACCGCGAGGACGGATTCATCGTGGCGCAGTACGCCGAAGGCGAGATCATCACGGCGGCGGTGCTGAACGGCGGCGGTTATTATTTTGGGTTTCCCGCGGAGGAGAAGGAGCCTTGGGAAAGCAACAACGGAGGGACCTTCAAGACGGCCTTTCCCCGTGACGTCTACTTCATCAATACCTCCGCCACCGGAACATTCTTCGCAACCGCCAACGGGCGGGCCGACAACATCGACGAGATCGTAGCGGGCACGATTTTCTTCACCGTGGCGCCCGCCCATGCCCTCGATCTGCAGGTGGGCGCCAACGGGTCGTCCACCGCGGAAGTTAACGGACAACCGGCCACCCACGCGCCGGTGGGCGCGGTGGTGACGGTTCTGCCGGTGCCGAACGCGGGCCATGCCACCGATTCGATCCGGGTGAACGGGGTGGCCATTGAAGGCACAACCTTTGTGATGCCCAACGAGGCGGTCGTGGTCGAGGTGGCGTTCCGGCAAAAGGCGCCCGGCGAGCCGACCCTGATCATTTCCCAGTACTACGAAGGGGCGGGCAACAACAAATGGATCGAACTGTTCAATCCCGGCGACGAACCCGTGGATCTGGGGGCGGCGGGATACCGCCTGGGCCTCTGGCAGAATGCCGCCCGGGAAGGATGGAAGTCGGGAGCCGCGCCGGGGATTTCCACGGTCCTGACGGGCGTGATCGCCCCCGGCGAGACGTACCTGGTGTCGCACGGAGATGCCGCGATGCCGGCCTATGCGGTGGCGAACGTCGCCTCCAACGGCATGCTGTTCAACGGCGACGACAGCGTGGTGCTGTACACCGGTGCGGCCTATGACTTCGCCAACGTGGTGGATGCCTTTGGCCTGACCGGCAACACGGCCGCCAACTGCAGCTATGTCCGCGCCCCCGCCGTGGTTTTCGGGGTCCGGGCGGATTTCAACGAAGACGACTGGATCCGGTTCGAGTATGCCGCCGTGGATGCTGCGGAGGCGGAGGTGCCCGAGCGTCTCGGCTGGCATGCGGCGGGAGAGGCTCCCCAGCCGGTGACCCCGCCCATGCTCTCGAACCTGGCGCTGGCCGAGGGCGGACTGGTGTTTGAAATCCCGACCAACATAACGGAGTTCGCGGTGTACGGAGCAGCCGCTCTGGCCACCAGCAATCCCCTCCAATGGGAGGGCTCGAACATCGCCGCCCACTGCACCGTGGAACTCGCCGAAACCCATCGGCGGATCACAGTGCCCATGACGTTCGGCCCCCGCCAGATCATCTGGCTGACCGTTCCCGGAACCCACTAGGCAAAGGGGACATGATTCAGCCATGAACATCGCGCGAATCCACAAGGAAGCGGACAACGGCGGCCGGAAATCCAACGGAGCCCGACGGAGCGGGATGGCCTTTTGGGTGGCGGCAACGGTGTCGTTTGCCGGGCTTCTGGACGCTCATGCCGCAACTCACATATCCGAAAACATACAGAGTTGGACGGTTCAAACCTCGTACGGCTCCTGGGCTCAAAGCATTCCCGCGGGCACCGTCAACATGACGCAATGTATCGTGGCGCCAACCGCTGCGGCCAACGGGGATTGCACGGTCGGGCGTGTTCAGATGCAGGGCAGCACCGGGATTTTGGAGTTGCCCGCCGTCAATACGGCCGGTGTTGTTTCATTCAATCTGGTGGCTGGCGGGGCCGGGCGTTCCGTCAAGCTGCAGCAGAACGTCAGCGGGGGCGGTTGGGTGGATGTCGTCACCTTTTCAGGCATTGGCACCACGGGTGCCACCTATTCCCATGAGGTCAACAATTCCAGCGCCAGCATTGCGTTGCGCCTGGCAACGCCTTCCGCCGCCTTGTATGTCCACGACATTCTGGTGGAGGATCATGCCTCCTTCACCCCCCCGGCGTTCGGGGCGAATCCCGGTCCGGTCAGCACCACCACCGGCGTGGAGGTGGTTTTCACCGTGACGGCGGCCGGCAGCCCGGAGCCCGTGTTGGCGCTCCAAGGGACGACCGCCTCGGGCGGCTACACGTTTACGGCCGGCACGGGTGGATTGAGCTACACCCCGCCCCCGGCGGATGCCGACACGACCAAAACCTTCACGTTCACCGCCAGCAACAGCGCGGGCGTGGCGACCCAAGCCGTCACCGTCACCGTCTCCTCTCCGCCAGTCACCATCCCGACCGTCAGCGTGACGAACATCGGCACCAATTCCTTCACGGTCAACTGGACGGCCTGCGACGGCGCGACCACCTATCAGGTTCAGATCGCGACGGACACGAATTTTGCGGCGGGCGGGGGCGGGGGTGGGCTGTTCATTTCCCAGTATTACGAGGGAGCCGGCAACGACAAGTGGATCGAACTGTACAATGCCGGCGACAGCGCCATCGACCTTTCCGCCGAAGGGCTTCAAATCGGGATATGGGCGAATGCGGCCCGGGAGGCGTGGAAGATCGGGACGGCACCCAATTCGAGCATCGTTTTGTCGGGTACGATTGCGGCGGGCGGGACCTATCTGGTGGGGAACAGCAGTGCGGCCAATCCGACCTATGCCACGGCCGACCTGTCGAGCGGATCCTTGACCTTCAATGGCGATGACAGCGTGGTTCTGTATGCCGGGGCCACCTATTCGACGGGTGCCATTGTCGATTCGATCGGGCTGGCGGGCAACTCCCACGCCGATACCAGCATCGTGCGCAAGAGCTCGATCCTGTCTGGCAACACAGGCACAACCGACTTGACCGAGTCGGAATGGGATACCTATGCGTACACCGCCGTCGACGGGGCAACGTCCGGCAATCCGGAGCGTCTGGGTGAGCATGGGATTTCCGGTGGTACGGGCGGATCGCTTGTGCGGGACGAAACGGTGGCGGCGCTGACGTACGCGGCGACGGGATTGGACACGGAAACCACCTATTTCGTCCGCGCGCGCCAAGCCGGCGGGGAGTGGTCGAGCGTGGTGACGGCGACCACCGCCGGGGCCGAGGCCTCCGCCCCGGTGTTCACGGGCGGCACCGGACCGTACGGCATCACGGTGGGCGACTTACTCGATTTCACGGTCAGCGCCATTGGAACACCGACGCCGGTGCTGGCGTTGTCCGCGGCCTCTGCCAATCCAGGCGACTACGCGTTCGAGCCCGCCACCGGCTATTTCCTGTACGAGCCCCCTCCGGGAGACGGCGGAACCGTTCAGACCTTCACCTTCACGGCCAGCAACACCGAAGGCGTGGCCACGCAACAGGTCAGCGTGACGGTGTCGAACGTCCTGGTATTACCGACCATCGACCCGTTGAGCCCGCTGACCATCGAAGCCGGCCAGGCCACCAATCTGTGGGTCGTGGCCCGGGAGGCGGATGGCGATTGGATCACGCTCGGGGCCAGCAACCTCCCCGCCAACGCCTCGTTCGGCACCGTCAGCGGCGCGGGGGCCGTCAGCAACCAGTTCTCCTTCTCGCCATCGTCCAACCAGGCCGGCCAGTCCTATGCGGTGGTGTTCTATGCGGGCGACGCCGACGGCACCAACTCCGCCACGCTGGAGATCACCGTGACCGGAGACGCCCCCTGGGCGGAGTATTACGCCTCCTGCTACACCAACGGCGTGCTCCGGACGGGCGTGGATCTGAAAAATGCGCTGCACAACATCATCGACGATCACACCTCCTTCTCCTACGCCGCCACCGAGAACATTTTGAAGGTCATTGACGAATGCCCGACCAACAGCACCATGGTCCAACTGCTCTACCTGCAGCATGGCCGCGCCAAAAGCGATTTCGGCGGCACAGCGGGCCAGTGGAACCGCGAGCATGTCTGGGCCGACTCCCACGGAATTGGAGGTACGCCACCGGCCTTCACCGATTTGCACCATCTGCACCCGGCCGATGTGACCGTCAACCAGACGCGCGGCGACAAGGATTTTGATACGGTCAGCGGCCTGTCGAACACCTATTCCTACAGTTCCACCGCCTTCGAACCTCCCGACGCCGCCAAGGGCGACGTGGCCCGCGCGATGTTCTACATGGCGGTCCGCTACGACGGGTCGGATGGGGTGGGGGATCTTGAACTGACCAATGTCATCCCGACCTCGGGCGCCTGGCACGGCAAGCTCGACACGCTGATGGACTGGCACGAGCTGGACCCGGTGGACGACTACGAAATCCGGCGCAACGACCTGATCTATTCAAACTACCAGGGCAACCGCAATCCCTTCGTGGACCGTCCCGAATGGGTCCGGGTGGTGTTCGACACCAACTATGTGGCGGCCCCGCCCCCGCCGGCCGTCTTTGCCGCTGAAGCCAGCGGGTCCGGCCAGATCGATCTGGTGTTCGCGCTCAATGGGCGAGGCGACGACGTGATCATGGTCTGGGACGAAGACGGCACGTTCAGCGAACCCTCCGGCACGGCGCCGGCAGTGGGGCAGCCCTTCGCGGGCGGCACGGTGCTCTACCAGGGCGGTACTTCCCCGCAAAGCCACACCGGCCTGGCTGCCTGCCAGACCCGGTATTACAAGTGCTGGTCGGTTGTCGGCACCAGCTATTCCGAGGCGGGGTTGACGGACAGCGCCACGACGTCGGGACCGGATGCGCCGGCCGCGGTTTGGGCCTCCGAAACCAACACCACCGGTTTCACCGCCGCCTGGAGCGGCGTGGCCGGGGTCTCCAGCTATCGCCTCGAAGTCAGCCTGTCGCCGATTTTTGCCGATGAGTCTGGCGAATGGGAAACGGTGTTCCGCGAAACCATGGGCACGGTTGTCAGTACGACCGCCCTGTCCACCCATGAGGCCGCCAACGGGTTCGACAACATCCATCTGACCATGACGGATGGCGGGGCGGCGAATCCTGCCGACCTTCGCCCGACGGCCTCCTCCTCCGGATATTTTGATCCCGCCGGCCAGGTCGCCTCCGGAGACGCCAATCTCTGGTTTACGTCCACGACCGGCGAGCGAGGCTTTGGCATCGAGGGAATCGATGTCCGCGGATTTGAGGCGCTGCAGATCAGCTTCGGCTACCGCAAAGAAGACGCCAATGCCAACATGACGCTCGGCGTGGAATGGTCCACCAACAGCGGCGCGGTTTGGAATTCCATCAGCGTTTCCAATCTGCCGTCCGAAGACGCGGCCATCGGCTGGTACATGGTCTCCAACCTGGCGGTATCCGCCGCCGCGCAGGATTCGACCTACCTGAGCCTGCGCTGGATCAAGACCGGCGACGTGGCCGGGCGCGTGGATGACATCCTGCTTCAGGGGCGCCGTCTCGAGCCATCCTTCCTGCCGGGCTATTCCAACCGCGTGGTGATGGGCACAAGCGAGAGCGTAACGGGGCTGACCGCCGGCGCCACCTGCTATTTCCGTGTGGCCTCCCTGCCCGACTGCCAGGGGAGCTTCTCTCCCACCGGCAACCTGGCCATTGCGGAAGCGTTGACGCCTTTCGAGCATTGGTTGCACAATCGCGAACTGGATCCCCAGGATGGCCGCTATGCAGAAGACGCCGACGCCGATGGCGATGGCATGACCACCTGGGAGGAATTCTTGGCGGATACCGATCCGGCAAATTCCAATAGCGTGCTGGTGCTGGAGGGAACGTATTTCAGTGCCGCTCAGACGGGGGAGGGCACGGGCCAGATCCAGTTCAGTTTCCCGGCCAGTACGGCGCGGTACTATCAGTTGATCCATACCGACGATCTGTCCGCCACGCTGACCAACAACCTCGGCTGGGGTGTGCCCGGCATGGTGGTGACCAGCGCCGCTCCGGCCGCGTGGTACGGCACCATCCGGGTGTTGCTGGAAGACCCCAGCCAGCCCTAGAACCCGGGAAAACCCTCATCCCACCCGCGCTGCAATCGCCTTCCAGTAGGCGAGAAGCGATAATGGGCGAAAATAGTCTGTTAAAACGTTTGACACAAAGGGTGCGCGTGTTACGTTCACGTTAATAATTTGAGCTTTAATTGGGGACTAAGGAGCGGGTCGATGGTCTGGTACAGAACCAAATACGGTTTGGCATGGGTCGCGGCGCTGCTGTGGTTGGGCGCCACGTGGGGCCATGCGCAATCGGCCCGTCCCGGCATGGGGTCTATTCCCTACAGCAATGGCGTCACTTTCCGGGTCTGGGCGCCGAACGCTTCCACCGTGGCGGTGCGGGGGGAATTCAATGGCTGGGGCCAGACGGCGATGGTTTCCGAAGGCAACGGCAACTGGTCGGTGGATGTGAACGGGGCGACGGCCGGACAGCTCTACAAGTATTATATCAACAACGAGCTTTGGCGGCGTGATCCCCGGGCGCGCCGGGTGACCAGTTCATCGGGCGATTCCGTTGTTTACGATCCGAATGCCTTTGATTGGGGCAGTGTGCCCACGCCCCAGCCGTGGCGGAACGACGTGGTCTATTACCAGATGCACGTAGGCACGTTCGAGGGCGGCAACGTGCCGCGCACATTCGACCAGGCCATTTCCCGGCTGGATCACGTCCAGAACCTGGGTATCAACGCCATCAAGCTGATGCCGGTCAACGAATTTCCCGGGGGGTTGAGCTGGGGGTACAACCCGGCCGACCTTTTTGCCATCGAGAGCGACTACGGGGGGCCCGACGCCCTGAAGCGGTTCATGAAGGCCTGCCACGAGCGCGGCATCGCCGTGGCCATGGACGTGGTCCACAACCATTACGGCCCCACCGACCTGGCCATGTGGCAGTTCGATGGCTGGAGCCAGAACAACCTGGGCGGGATCTATTTCTACAACGACAACCGGGCCTATACGCCCTGGGGCTCCACCCGGCCCGATTTCGGACGCCCCGAGGTCTATAGCTTCATCCGGGACCAGATCAGGATGTGGGTGGAGGAATACCGCATCGGAGCCTTCCGGTGGGATTCGGTCTACAACATCATCAACACCGACCAGGGCTACAACGAGCAGGGGCACCATCTCCTGCGCGACATCAACTGGGAACTCTCCCAAGACTATCCGCATGTGATCCGCGGGTCGGAGGATAACGCCTTCGATTACAACATGAACTTCGAGAACCAGTGGGACGTCGCCTACCGCTGGGATCTGCACGGCCAGGTCACGACGGCGTTCGATGTCGACCGCAACATGTGGGCGGTGAAGAGCCTGCTGGACGGCTGGGCCGGACACCACCGCGTGGTGTTCTCCGAGGCCCACGACTACATCGCCCGCAACCACAGCCGGAGCCGCATTCCCAGCGAGATCGATCCGGGCGACCCCGGCAGCATCTGGGCGCGCAAGCGTGCGCTGCTGGCGGCGGGCATCGTCATGACCACGCCCGGCATTCCGATGATCTTCCAGGGGCAGGAAATGCATGAGACCCAGGCGTTCCACGATGACACGCCGCTGCGCTGGAATCTCACCAATACCTATGCGGGCATCGTCCAGGCCTATACCGACTTGATTCACGCCCGACGCAACCTGCGCGACGGCACCCAGGGGCTGAAGGGTACCGGGGTCAACGTTCATCACGTCGACGACATCAACAAGGTGGTGGGCTTTATCCGCTGGGATGCGGGCGGGCAGACCGACGATGTGGTCGTCGTGGCCAACTTCAGCGCGACCCGCTGGACCAATCAGAACTATTCGATCGAGTTCCCGTCGGCGGGAACCTGGTCCCGCCACTTTAACAGCGATGCCAAAACCTACCAGAGCGACTTCGACGGCATCGGATCGGCCCAGGTGGAGGCGTCCGGAAGTCCGCCGCGTGCCAATGTGGACATGGGCATGTACAGCCTGCAGATCTTTTCCAAGACGGACCCCGGCGAGACGCCCGAGCCCGTGCCGTCCTCCGTCTCTTTCGATCCGCCCGAACCCAGCGGCTGCGCGCCCGTCACGATCAAGTATGATGCCGGCGACGGCGTGCTGAAAAATGCCGCGCAGGTGTACATCCACGTCGGCCGCAACGTCTGGCAGGACGTCATCGAACCCAATCCGGCCATGACTTCGCTGGGCGGCGGCCTCTGGGAATACACCTACGACACGCCCGCGAATACCTATCAGATCGACATGGTGTTCAACAACGGCGCCGGCATTTGGGACAACAACAATCATCAGGACTGGCATGTGGCCGTGAGCAATTGCGGATCGCCGGATGACGATGCGTCGGTCTCTTTCAATCCGCCGGCACCCAGCGGCTGCGAACCCATCGGTATTGTTTTCAACCCCGGGATCGGCGACCTGCAGGGGGCCGATCCGGTCTTCATCTTCATCGGCCGTAACGGGTGGCAGGATATCATCGATCCCCATCCGGCGATGACCGATCTGGGCGATGGCACTTGGGGGTATGTCTACGAGCCGCCGTGGAACACCCACGAAATCAACCTGGTCTTTCACGACGGCGCGGGAATCTGGGAAGACAACAAGGGCCTGGATTGGACGCTGTCTTTGGCGGATTGCGGTCCCGGTCCCGCCGTGGCGCTCGCCTTTGTTTCTCCGGAACAGTCGAAGGGCGCGGGGGAGTCCTCCGATCCCATCACGGTCGAACTGCGTGACGAAGACGGTAACACGGCGGTGGCGGCGGAGAATCTGCCGATCGATCTGTCCAGCAGCCAGACTGGCACGTTCCTGGATATTGCCGCGGGAACGGCGACCAACCGGGTGTGGATTGCCTCCGGCCAGTCGCAAGGGCAGTTCCGCTATACCTCGCTTGTAGTCGGCGAGCATTGGCTGACCGCCGATCATCCGGTCCTCGCTTCCGCCAGCCAGCGGCTGGTCGTCAACGAGCAAACCGTGTTTGTTTACAACCAATCCGGCACGTTTGTGGTGCCGGAGGGCGTAACGAATCTCGTCGTGGAAGCCTGGGGCGGCGGCGGGGGGCCGCGCAACGACGGCACCCAGCGCCGGGGCGGCGGCGGCGGGGGCGCCTATGCCCGCGCCAACGTCCCGGTCGTTCCCGGACAGACCTATCCCGTCACTGTCGGTGCCGGAGGGACCATCTATCACGCCGGCGAAGTCGGCAATCCGGGCGGCGATTCCTGGTTTGGCGACGGCGCCTGGCTGCTGGCCCGTGGCGGCAGCGGCGGCACCGACACCGGCGGGGCTGGCGGCTCGGCCGCGGCGTCCGTCGGGGACGTGAAATATTCCGGCGGCGCCGGCGGCAACCGTGGACAGTTCACGGGCGGTGCCGGCGGCGGTTCGGCCTTCATCGACGCAGTTGGCGGCGCCGGAGAGAATGGTGGAGCCCGGAGCGACACCGCTCTGGGCGGTGCGGGTACCGGGGATGGCGGCAATGGCGGCGCCAATGCCAATCCCGGCACGGCGGGCTCGGCCCCCGGCGGTGGCGGCGGCGCGCGTGGAACCAATGGCGGCAACGGCGGCAACGGGGCCCCCGGACGCGTCGTCATCACCTACCAGGTCCCGTTGGCTGATCCCTGGCTGCTCGATACCAACGCCGACGGGATTCCCGATGGCTGGTACCTTTCGTACGACATGGATCCCGCCGTTCCCGGTTTGGCCGGCGAAGACAGCGACGGTGACGGCATGACCAACTGGCAGGAATTCCTGGCTGATACCGATCCGACCGATCCGGACCATGTGCTGGTGCTGGAGGCAAACTACACCAGCGCCGTTGTCGAAGGCACCGAGACCGGCGTGATCCGCTACACGTTTCCCGCCAGCACGGGGCGCTTCTATCGGCTGGTCTTTTCCACCAACCTGATGTCTCCGACCCTGGTCTACGATATCGGATGGGGAACGCCTGATCCCGATGGCTTCATGACGCTCACCAACCAGACCCCCGGCATGTGGGCGGGAACCCTTCGGGTGATCCTGCCAGATCCCGGCGGACCGTAGCCTGGTTGGATTTTACCATCGGCGACCGGAAGAGCGGCGCAAGTCAGGATCGGGCGGCAAGGTTGCAGTATCGGGTATGCTGGGTATAGTTGATTTATCGTTGAGGCGATCTTGGCGATAGCAATCAGATGGAGATGCTCGTACTCAGGACAATCCGGTTGGGTTTGTTGATGGGAATTCTTGGAATTCCTTTCATGGCCCTTGGGCAACGCGGTCTATCGGACGCCGTAGCGCCCATGGCCGACCCGGTCTATCGCGAGGCGCGTGTCGCGGAGTTGACCCGGCAAGCCGACGAAGCCCGGGAGCGCGCCCGGCAGTGGGCCGCTCAACAGGGGCTGCCGATGCGCTTTGAACAGAATGGCCGGGTCTTTCTGCTGGTGGATTACACCGATGACGGCGGGCCGGTCTACCGTGCCACGCGGAACTTGAATGCCGGCATTTCCACCGCTGCCAATCTGGTTCGGGCGGTTCCTTACGGGCTGACGGGAACCAACCTGCTGGCGGGCATCTGGGATGGCGGCAACGTGAGGGCCACCCATACCGAATTCAATGGGCGCGTCGTCAATTCCAATTCGGCCAGCTTGAGCGACCATGCCACGCATGTGGCCGGGACGATGATTGCACGGGGCGCGTCGTCCAGCGCCATCGGCATGGCCACCCAGGCGCGCCTCGAGGCCTATGATTTCGACAACGATCTGGCCGAAATGACAGCGCGGGCCATGGCGACGCCGGGCGAATCGAACAAGCTGCAGATATCGAACCATTCGTATGGCTACATCGCGGGCTGGGAGACGGGGACATGGTCCGGCAACAGCGGGGTCCATTGGTTTGGTACCTGGGGCAATCGCGAATCGGATTGGTTCGGAGAATACTCCGAAGAGGACCGCGACCGGGACAAACTGCTCTACGACTTTCCATACTATCTTCCATTTGTCTCCGCGGGCAACGACCGCAACGACACGGCGCCATCCAGCGGTACGACGTTTTATTACTGGAACAACGGTTGGCGGTCCAAGGCCTACGATCCGGCCACGGATCCCTACAACGACGGCTGGTGGCTGGGCGGGCACGATACCATTCCGTTTGGCAGCACGGCCAAAAACCTGATGCTGGTGGGCGCGGTCAACGACGCCGTCACCAACGGCTTCCGTGACATCAGCAAGGCCACCATGACCGCGTTCAGCGCATGGGGGCCTACGGATGATGGGCGCATCAAGCCGGACATTGTCGCCAACGGCGCCAGCCTGACCTCTTCGACCTCCGGCGGCGACACCTCCTATGGCATTTCCTCCGGCACCAGCATGTCCTCGCCCAACGCCTCGGGATCGGCCATCCTGATCCTGCAACGGTTCGCCCAGTTGTTCCCGGGCCAGGTCATGCGCGCCAGCACGTTGAAGGCGCTGATTCTCCATACGGCCGACGACCTGCACACCCCCGGACCCGACTACCGCACCGGTTGGGGGCTGATGAATACCAAGGCAGCCGTGGATCATTTGGAGCTATTCGCCGTCGCCACCAACACGCCGCGTGTGGTGGAGACCTTCATCTCGACCACCACTACCATGGTCCAGGTCCAGTCCTATTGGGACGGGGACAACCCCATCAAGGCCACGCTGGTTTGGACCGATCCGCCCGGAATCGCCCGCTCCGGACTGAACAACACCAATCTGGCCCTGCGCAACAATCTCGATCTGCGCGTCATCACGCCCTCCGGCACGACGAACTTCCCGTGGATTCTCGACCCCTTCAACCCCACCAACGCGGCCACCACGGGCAACAACTTCCGCGACAACGTCGAACAGGTCTATATCGCCAATCCCGCCGATGCGGGCCTCTATACCTTCCGGATCACGTACGCCGGGTCCCTGTCCAACAACATGCAGCATTTTTCGCTGATGATCAGCGGGATTGATGATCCGGCGGATCCGGTGGACTTGATCCGCCTCGAAGGGGATCTGGATTTTGGCGCTGTGGAGATCGGCATGGTGGAGCGCCGGATCCTGACGGTACATAACGACAACGATTCCGCGGTGAACGTGACCAACCTGGCGCTTCCCGGCGGGTATTCAGCCGCCTGGACCGGCGAGGTGGCCGCCCTGGGATTGCGCGACGTACCGGTTGCCTTCTCGCCGGTTGCCGCGGGAACCTACGACGGAACCCTGTTGCTGTGGCTGTCGCAGTCAAGCAACGCCGCCAGCCGTCCAATCTCCGGTGCCGGCGTAAATGAATTCGCCCTTTCCATTACCAACCCGCCCGGGGATATTTCGGTTTCCAATGCCGTGGCGACATACGACCTGAGCGGAACGGCGGGAGCCGCCATGGCAGGCCACCTGACATGGACCAATGTGGCGACATTGACCGGGGGCACGGTTCCCGCCCAAACCAACTGGCAGGTGGTGGACGTTGCGCTCGAGTCGGGCACCAACACCCTGACCCTATCCGGAACCAACCAGCCGTCCGGCGGGATCTTGGCCTCCGACGCCGCAACCCAGGCCGCGTATTCCGCGGGTTGGGCCACCGGCGACAACGGCGGGAGCGGCTTCAACGGCTGGCTGCTGTCCACCACCGGAGCAAATGCAGGGCATTTCATTGCCGATTCGACCGCCAACACCAACCTGGACGTTGCGGCCAAAGCCTGGGGGCTCTGGGCCAACTCCGGCGATCAGGCCAACGCCTGGCGCCCGCTGGGACGTCCGCTGCAATCCGGCGACACCGTCCAACTGGCCTTTGAAAACCATTGGGTCGAAACCGGGTCGTCGGTCGGGATTTCCCTGCTCAATCCGGAGGGGCAATACCTGTTCGAATTTGTCTTCACGGGAGGGAACGCAAACTACACCCTCAACGACTCCCTTTCCGCCCGCGATACGGGGATCGGCTTTACGGAATATGGACTGCAACTCCATTTCATGCTGACGAGTTCGAACACCTATCGGCTGATCGGCGGCGGCCGGACCAATACCGGTACGCTGGCCTCGCGGGCCGACATGGAGATCACCCGCTTCCGGGCCTGGAATCACAGCGCCGGATCGGGCGCCCATTACAATTTCTATTTCACCGACTTGCAGATCACCAATGCCCCGGGGCCTTCCACAACGACCTCCGCCACGGTGCGCATTGTTCGCCTGGGCGTTCCGCCCACCGTGGATCCCATCCCGCCGCAGACGGTGGCGGTCGGCCAGACCCTGACCTATACCGTGACCGCCTCGAATCCGGAAAACGATCCCATGACGTTCTCCTGCACGTCAGATGTCCCGTCCAGCCGCTGGTCGCTCGATCCCGACACCGGCGATTTCGAGTTCATACCGGAGTCCGCAGACCTAGGCGTGGTGTCCTTCGATTTCACCGCGACGGACAAGGATGGCGACAGCGCGCCGGTGACGATGGAGGTCAGCGTCGAGGCCCCGCCGGAATTCCTTCCGCTTGGGGCGCAGTCGGCGGTGACGGGCGTGGCGACGTCATTCACGGTTTCCGCGACGGGCCATCCCGCACCCGCGCTGGCCCTGGAGCAGACGACAGCCTCGGGCGGATATCAATTCACGCCGGCCACAGGCGTTCTGGAATATACACCGCCCTACGCGGATGCCGGGCCGCGATCGTTCACCTTTACCGCCAGCAACCCCCTCGGCGTGGATACCCAGGCGGTCAGCGTGACCGTCAGCCTCTCGCCGCCGGTCATGCCGGAACTGTGGGTGGCCCAAACAAACGCCAGCGATGTCCTGGCGGAATGGACTTCGGCGGGCGCCACCGGCTACGTGTTCGACGCGCATACCGATGCCTCGTTCCTCAACCTCATCCCCGGCAGCGACGGACTCGAGGATTTCTCCAACATCGGCGCCTCCAGCTCGAGCTACGAAACCCGCATCTGGACCAACAACGGCATCGTGTGGACGGGCTACCTCGCGCGCACCGACCTGACGATCGACGGCCCCGCCATCGGACTGCAGAACTCCGCCGGCTATTTCGTGTCGCAGCCGATTTCCGGGGGGGTGGACGAACTTTCGATCGCCCACCGGCGCAATGCCGGTCCGCCGACCACGTTTGATCTTTTCGTCAATTCCACCCGGGTGGCCACCAATATCAGCATGGGCACGTCAGTGGCCACGACGACCGTTTCCGGAATCAGCGTTGCGGGCGACTTCGTGATAACGGTCACCAACAACGGCAACAACGTGGCGATCTTTGACAACCTGTCGTGGACCAATCCGCCGGTGCCGGGCGGGGATTTCGTGCCGGGATACTCGAACCGGCCGGTGGAGGCCACCAGCTTGTCCGTGACGGGGCTCACGGCCGGGACCTCGTACTACCTGCGCGTCCAGGCCCTCAACGAGGCCGGAGCCAGCGACTGGTCCAACGTGGCCGAAGCCGTCCCGGCGGCCATCAACGTCATTGATTTCCCGCCCCTCGCCGACCAAGTCGCCACCAATCTGCTGGGACTTATAGCCACTGCTTCCAGCGGCCTGCCGGTCTCCTTTGCCGTGGAAAGCGGGCCCGCGATCCTGAGCGAAGGCACCAATCTGAGCTTCACCGCCACGGGATCGGTTGCCATTGTCGCGTCGCAGGGCGGCGATGAAACCTGGCCGCCGGCGGCGGATGTCACCAACCGTTTTGAGGTATTCAAGGCCACCCCCGCCGTGACCGTTTGGCCCGTCCCGGCTCATCCGATCGCCTTTGGCCAAACCGTCGGAGAGGCCGGATTGAACACCAACGATGCGGCCAGTTCCGTTCCGGGCGCCTACGCCTACGCCGACCCAGACGAAGAGCCGGAGGTGCCCGGACTGGTCGAGGTCGACCTGATCTTCACCCCGGAGGACGATGCCCGTTATCACAAGCTCACCGGCATCGGCGTGGCAACGGTCGTGGTGGAAAAGGCCCAGGCGCAGGTCACCCTCGGCGGCCTGTCGCAGACCTATGACGGCACGCCGCGCATCGTGACCGCCACGACCGATCCACCCGACCTCACCGTTGGCCTTACCTACGATGGCGCGGGAACCGCGCCGATCGATGCCGGGGTCTACACCGTGTCCGGAACCGTTGTGGACGTTTACTATCAGGGCATCGCCACCGGGACGCTGACGGTGGCCCAGGCGGCGGCATCCGTCACACTGGACGCCTTGGCCCGGGTGTACGACAATTCGCCGAAATCAGCGTTGGTCACGACGGTCCCGGGTAGCCTCGCGGTCGACGTGACCTACGACGGTGCGCCGTTGGCTCCCAGTGCCGTCGGTGTCTATGCCGTCACGGCCGCCGTGGCGGAAGTCAACTACACGGGTTCCGCCATCGGGTGGTTGACGATCGCCTCGCCGACCAACCTCTACCGGGACTGGCTGGCGGAAGAATGGGGGCTGAATCCAGACGATTTCGATCCGGAGGCCGACGACGACAATGACGGCATGACCAACTGGCAGGAATTCCTGGCCGACACCGATCCGACCGACCCGGAGGATGCGCTGGTGTTGGAGGCAACCGAGGTCGAGACGGGGGTGATTCGCTTCACGTTCCCGGCCAGTTCCAACCGGTTCTATCAACTGGTCGTCTCGACCAATCTGCTGGACGAGCGCATGGAAACCAACCTCGGACGGGGGGAGCCACCGCTCATGACGTACTCCAATGCCAACCCGGGCTTCTGGTACGGCAGCATCCGCGTCCTGCTCGAAGACCCCGATTGGCCCTAGAACTATTTCGCACCTGGGATAGTTGCCCTCGCTTTGCGCGGGGCTTTTCTTGCAATGGCCGGCCCCAGCGCGACCGGTAATATAGAACAATCCGCTCGATCCGCTGCGGGATCGAAAGGATGGGAATTGTCTCCAGGAACAACCCCAGATCTTCCTTGCACCTTGCGCATCAGCGTGGGCGCTGTCGCCGCGTGAGCGCTCGACAAGCGCAAACGCGGCATGCGATGATGACATCCACGATGCCGGCCATCCTGGACATGTTGTTTTCCCGGTCCTGCGAGGAATGCGGAACACCGATGACCGAGGAGCCCGGCGCGCTTTGCTGGGACTGCCAAACCTTGATCAAGCTTGTCCAGGTTCCCTTCTGCGAGCGCTGTGGGGATCCGTTTCCCGGCCTGATCTCCGATGTCTTTGAGTGCGCCTGGTGCCGAAAAACCACTCCCGCCTTTGACTGGGCCCGCTCGGCTGTCCGCTATACCGACTTGGCCCAAACCTGCCTGCGCCGTTTCAAATACCATGCCGGCTTGTGGTTGATGGATACCTTGGTGGACTGGTTGGCGGCTCTGTGGCGGGGCTGTCCCCAGGAAGTTCGGCAGGCGGATTTCATCACCGCAGTTCCCCTATATCCCCGGCGCCAGCGCGAACGGGGCTACAACCAAGCGGCCCTGTTGGCGCAGGGACTGGCCGGCCGAGTGGGTATCCCGTTCCAGGGCGACGTGTTGCGACGCTGGCGTCCCACGCCCAGTCAAACACGTTTGACAGCCGCCCAGCGGGTTCATAATGTCAGAGGCGTTTTCTCGGTTCCGTCGCCCCACCGGGTACGGGGCGGGCGGATCGTGGTGGTGGACGATGTGATGACCACGGGCGCCACGGTGAATGAATGTGCCCGTATGCTCCGGGCCGCGGGTGCGGCTGCGGTGATGGTCGTGACGGTGGCCAGGGGCTGATCCTTTGGCATCCACCCGGCAAGCAGATTGGATTTGAACGATGTCGTTATTTGCGAAAAAACACCCGGCCATCCGGAAGGCCCGCAAGCGGGACATGCCCGGCGGGCTTTGGCTGAAATGCCCGGGTTGCAATGAAATGATCTTCCGCGAGGAGGAGCAGAAGGCCCTGCATGTCTGCCCCCTGTGCGACCACCACTTCCCGATGAAGCGCGCCGAGCGCATCGACATGCTGGCCGATCCCGGCTCCTTTGTCGAATGGGATTCGGATCTATACAGCATTGACTTCCTGGGCTTTGTCGGCGTGGCGTCCTATCACGAAAAGTTGGAGTCGAATCGCCGCAAAACCGGCGAGACCGATGCGGTCACTTGTGGCCGCGCCCGACTGGACGGCCGGGCCATCGCTCTCGGGGTCATGGATTTCGAGTTCCTGGGCGCCAGCATGGGCTCCGTGGTGGGCGAAAAGATCACCCGCCTGATCGAACGCGGCACCGCCGAGCACCTCCCGGTGATCGTGGTGTGCGCCTCCGGCGGCGCCCGGATGTACGAAGGCATGATGAGCCTGATGCAGATGGCCAAGACCAGCGGGGCGCTGGCCCGGCACGCCGATGCCGGCCTGCCGTATATCCCGGTCCTGACCCATCCGACCACGGCGGGCGTCATGGCCAGCTTCGCCACGCTCGGCGATGTCATCCTGGCCGAGCCCGGCGCCCTCATCGGTTTCGCCGGCGCCCGCGTCATCAAGGAAACCATCCAGCAGGATTTGCCGCCCGGTTTTCAGCGGCCCGATTTCCTGCTCAAGCACGGCTTGCTCGATCAGATCGTGCACCGCGCTGAACTCAAACAGCGCCTGGCCCGGCTGCTGGACGGCTTCTGCGGTCCCCTGATGGCCTCCGAACCGCCCGAGGTGCCGGCCTGACGTCGCCCGGCGATCCCCCGCGCCGCCACTCCCCCCCCCCTCCACCCATGGGCAAATCCGCTTCCATCTTAGACGCTAAACTCAACTACCTGTTCAGCCGAACGGGCGGCAGCGCCATCAAGTTCGGACTGGAAACCACCATCGAACTGCTGCGCACGATGCAGGTGGACTGGCTGCAACTTCCCTGCATTCATGTGGCTGGCACCAACGGCAAAGGATCGGTCTCCGCCATGATCGAATCCGCCCTGCGCGAATCCGGCCTGCTTACCGGACTGTATACCAGCCCGCACATGCTGCGATTCAGTGAACGCATTCGGGTGCGCGGAGAGCCCATTCCCGATGAGAGCCTCATCCGCCTGCTTGCGGAGGTGGAGGCCGCGGATCAAGCCCAGGCCGCCGAGCCCGGACGGCGCGTCGGAACGTTTTTTGAGCTGACGACGGCCGTGGCGTTTAAATGGTTCCTGGAGCAGCCGGTGCAGGTGGCCGTGCTGGAGACCGGCATGGGGGGGCGCCTCGATAGTACCAACGTCGTCATGCCGCTGTTGTCGGTCATCACGCCCATCGGCATGGAACACGCCGCATTCCTGGGGAAAACCCTCGGCCAGGTGGCGTCGGAAAAAGCGGGAATCATCAAGCCGGGGCGTCCGGTGGTGGTGGGCCGGCAGGTGCCGGCCGTGATGCGCGTGATTGAAGCGCAGGCACGCCAGATGGAATCCACCCTCATTCGCACCGACGAGCGCGTGGCCGTCCAACGGCGCTCCCAGGATTTGGATGGGCAGGTTCTTTCGGTCGAGACCGCCGATGGGGCCTGGGCGCCCTTCCGCCTGCCGCTGCTGGGCGATTTTCAATTGAGTAACTGCGCCATGGCCATTGCGGCACTGGAATGGATGCGCGATTCGCTGGGCTGGCCGTTGACGCAAGAGTCGATGCGCGTCGGCCTCGAAAAGACCCGCTGGCCGGGGCGCTGCCAAATCGTGCGGCGCGACCCGGTGTTCGTGGTGGACGTGGCCCACAATCCCGATGCCGCGCGGGCGCTGGCCGCCTTTCTGAAAACCTTTCGCGGCAACCGTCCCGTTGCCCTGATTTGCGGACTGCTGGCCGACAAGAATGCGGAAGAGTATTTCCGGCTGTTGAAGCCCGTGGTCGATGCTTGCCTGCTCGTTCCCCTGGACACCGAACGCAGCATGCCGATGGAGCGCCTCAAGGCCGCGGCCCGCGCGGCCAAACTCCCGACGGTTGAAAGCCGGGTGCCCGAAGCCGTCAAAAACTCGCTGAACTGGGCCCAGGCCCGCAACGGAATGGTTGTCAGCGCGGGGTCGTTTATTCTCGCGTCCGCCGTGCTACACGAGCTGGGCGTCGAGATTTAACTCCCCCCGGCTCATTCAGTCACGCTGCTCAGCAGGCGAAAGAGAGCGGCCCCCAACGGATGATCGGGCGGGGACAGGTTCAGGCGCTGGTCAGCCCCCCGGCGAACCCAGCCGCTTTCCCGCAGGATGCGGACATGGTTGAAGACAGCAAAGGTCGACAATTCCAGTTCCTGGCTCAACCCCATTCCCGTTTGCGGCTCCGCCAACAGGGCGCGGGCGATGGCGATCCGACGCGGATAGGCCAGTCCGAATGCGATGCGCCGCATGTCCTCGTCCCGCTCCGGCGGCAGGGTGGCCAAGGCGGTTTTCAGGGCCTTGAGAATCGGGGCCGCCGACGCCACCTGCGGATCCGCCTCCAGCCGATACAGGACCCTTGCCCCCTCGCGCTTCGATCGCAACAGGCCCCGGGACTGGATCCGTCGCAGCTCCTGGCTGGCATCGGAGATCCCGATGCCGATGTCCTGCGCCAAGTCGTTTACGCAGCGGCCGGGGTGGTCGTGCAGGCCGCGCAACAATCGAATCCGGGTGGATCCCGCCAGCATCCGGCAGGTTCGCCACAGGGTGGGATTGAGGTTTTTCATGATCGGTCCTTTCGTGCGGGATTATACTATTTATAAATACCATCTATATACTATTTATAAATAGTATAATGGGGCCGGTCAAGTCTGGAGCGCGAGGGGAGGGCGACCCGGGCGACCCGGAAAAGCGGGCTTGTTGAATGGGCCCTGAATCATCAAAGTGACCCCATGAAAGCCTATCGAAAAGAACTGTGGATGAATGTCCCGGCCCGCCGGGGATTCGTGAATTTGACGCCGCAGGTGGACGAGGCGGTTCGGACCAGCGGAGTTCGCGAAGGACTTTGCCTGGTGAATGCCATGCACATCACCGCCAGCGTGTTCATCAACGACAACGAAGGCGGGCTGCATCGGGACTTCGAGCGGTGGCTGGAGAACCTGGCGCCGGAGAAACCGCATGCCCAGTATGATCACAACCGCACCGGCGAAGACAACGGCGATGCGCATCTCAAGCGCACGGTGATGGGGCGCGAGGTGGTCGTGGCGATCACCGGCGGCGAGTTGGATCTGGGGCCCTGGGAGCAGATCTTCTACGGCGAGTTCGATGGCCGCCGCCGCAAGCGCGTGCTGATTAAAATCATCGGCGAATAGCGCACATGAAAGCGACGAAAGCGGTGTCCCGATCGATAGAAGTCCTTGCGCGCGGGGCGTGCGTGAAATCTGGCCGGATTCTGGTTTGTCGGAATCGCAAGCATGGGAACGTCTATCTGCCGGGGGGGCATGTGGACTGGGGGGAGGATTCGCGTCAGGCCCTGGTGCGCGAATGGCGCGAAGAACTGGGCGTGCCCTGCCGCGCGGGCCGGTTTCTCGGCGTGGTCGAACAAGCCTACGAAGCGCGCAATGGTCCGGCCTGCGAGATTTCCCTGGTGTTCGAAGTGGTCTGCCCGGGGATTCCAGCGGCCAGGGATCCGGCGTCGGCCGAGCCCCATCTCGCGTTTGAATGGGTGCCGTTGAAGAAGTTGAAGGCCTCCGGCCTGCTGCCGACCGCGATGGCGGAAAGCCTGCCGCGCTGGTGCGGCCGGCCGGGATGGGCGGCTCGCCGCTGGCGGGGATACGCGCCTTCTGGATCACGACAGGAGGAATGACCCATGAACACACCGCGTTTTGAACGCCTCTTTGGAAAGTCCCGTCCGGCGGTCATAGGCATGATCCATGTGCGCGCGCTGCCGGGAACTCCGGGGCATGCGGGCGGAATGGAGGCGATCCTATCCCGGGCGCTGGCCGAGGCGCAGGTCTATCGGGAGGCGGGCCTGACCGCGCTGATGATTGAAAACATGCACGATGTTCCGTATCTGCGCCGGCCGGGGCCGGAAGTGACGGCGGCCATGGCCGTGGTGGCCCGGGCGGTGAAGCAGGTGCATCCCGACCTGCCGCTGGGCATTCAACTTCTGGCCGGGGCCAATGGCGAGGCGCTGGCGGCGGCCCTCGCCGCGGGGGCGGACTTCATCCGGGCCGAGGGATTCGTCTTCGGGCATGTCGCCGACGAAGGCTATATCGAGGCGTGCGCCGGCGATCTGTTGCGCTATCGCCGGGCCATCGGCGCCGAGTCCGTGGCGATTTTTGCCGACATCAAGAAAAAGCACTCCGCGCATGCGATCACCGCGGATGTGGACTTGGTCCAGACCGCGCACGCGGCCGAGTTTTTCCGCGCGGACGGACTGATCGTGACGGGGGCGGCGACCGGGGCGGCCGCCGATCTGTCCGAGCTGCGCGCGGTTCAGGCGGCCAGCCGCCTGCCGGTCCTGGTGGGCTCGGGCATCACGGCGGAGAATGCGGCCGAATACGCCCCGCATGCCGACGGATTCATCATTGGTTCGGCGTTCAAGCAGGGCGGCCACTGGGAACACCCGCTGGATCGCCGCCGGATTCGACGGTTACTGGACCGGGTTCGGGCGAAGCCGGCGGACGCGGGCGGGCAACGTTCAACAAACGGAGACAGGATGTGATTCGGCGGCACCGAGGATTCTGGCGGGCATGGGTGTGTGCGGGACTATTTGCGGCGGGTGCGCTGGCGGATGCGCCGACGGATGCCGGCGTGGCGCCGGAAGGAGCGGCTCGCGACACGCGGGTGCTGGTGAGTCCCCTGTTCGGCGGGGTGCGCAACGAACTGAACATGCGCAATCAGCGCGGAGAGATCACCCGGCAAACCGACACCGCGCCGATGGTCGGGCTGTTCGGCATGGTGATGCACGGGCCATTCGTGCTGACCGACTATTTCTTCTACAGCGACGTCAACGACACCGACGTCTGGGGCAACCTGGCCTATCTGAACTGGTATGGCAGCCGCACGGCGCGCCTGTCGTGGAACGCGGGCGCGGGACATCTCTACCACAAGATCAAGCCTTCCGGACAGGACATCACCGTCACGGTGCCGATGCTGAAGACCGGGCCGCTGATCAACATCCCCGAATGGCACCTGAGTTTCAATCCGTATGTCGGTTACGCGTGGGAGCGCATCGAGACTCGGATGTCCAAGTCGGACAACGATTCCTATCTCTACGGCATCACCATCGGCTGGCGCTGGCGGATGCTGGGGGCGACCATCCAGTATTACTACCAAGACAGCCGGGAGGCCGAGGACGACTACCAGACGCTGCGCGCCCGGGCGCATGCCATGGTCAACCGGAACTGGGGCCTCACCGTTCGTCTCGACTACATGGAGCATGCGACGTCCGACGACACGTCGATCCAGTTTGGTCCCGTCGTTGTGTTTTAGAACAAGCCCACCCAACCCAAGGAGAACGCATCATGAGCCAGAAGCCCGAAACCTTGACCACGGCCGCCGGGATTCCCGTGCCGGACAATCAGACGTCGCTGACCGCCGGCGAGCGTGGACCGACGCTGCTGCAGGACCACTACCTTCTCGAGAAGCTCGCGCATTTCAACCGCGAACGCATTCCCGAACGGGTGGTCCACGCCAAGGCGGCCGGCGCCCACGGCACCTTCACCGCCACCCACGACATCACGAAATACACCCGCGCCAAGCTGTTCGCGGAGATTGGCAAGAAAACCGATGTCTTCGGCCGCTTCTCCACCGTCGCCGGCGAGAAGGGATCGGCCGACACCGTGCGCGACGTGCGCGGGTTTGCCCTGAAATTCTACACCGAGGAGGGCAACTGGGATATGGTGGGCAACAACACACCCACGTTCTTCATCCGCGACGCCATCAAGTTCCCGGACTTCATCCATACCCAGAAGCGCAATCCGCAGACCAACGCCAAGCGCGATTTCGCCCAGTGGGATTTCTGGTCGAAGGTGCCCGAGGCACTGCATCAGGTGACGATCCTGTTCTCGGACAGGGGCATTCCGCAGGGGATCCCCTTCATGAACGGCTACGGAAGCCACACCTACAGCTTCATCAACGCGCAGAACGAGCGCTTCTGGGTAAAGTTCCACTTCAAGACCCTCCAGGGCATTCAATGCATGCCCCCGGAGGAAGCCGACCGGCTCGCGGCGGAGAGCCCCGACTACCACACCTTCGAGCTGTTCAACGCCCTGGAGCGCGGCGAGTTTCCGCAGTGGCGCTTCTGCGTGCAGGTGATGCCCGAGAAGGATGCGGAGTCCTATCGCTGGAACCCCTTCGACCTGACCAAGGTCTGGCCGCATGCGGACTATCCGCTGATCGACGTCGGCATCCTGGAGCTGAACCGCAATCCCGCGAACTATTTCGCCGAGGTCGAGCAGGCGGCCTTTTCGCCGGCGAACGTGGTGCCGGGGATTTCGTTCTCGCCCTGCAAGATGCTGCAGGCGCGGATCTTCTCCTATGCCGACGCCCACCGCTACCGCCTCGGGGTCAACTTCGAGCGACTGCCGATCAACTGCCCGCACGCGGCCAAGGTAAACAATCTCTACCAGCGCGACGGCGCGATGCGCTTCGACGACAACGGCGGGGGCGATCCCAACTACGAGCCCAACAGCACGGGCGGGCCGGTGGAGAATCCGGCCTACGCCGAGCCGCCGCTGAAGATCTCCGGCGATGCCGACCGCTACGAGCAGAAGCGCGGCGTGGACGATGACTACGTCCAACCCGGCAATCTGTTCCGCCTGCTGGGTGCCGATCACCAGGCGCGGTTGTGCCGGAACATCGCCGGCAGCCTGGGCAAGGTGCCGGTGGATCTGCAGGACAAGATGATCGCCCACTTCGCCAAGGCCGACCCGGCCTATGGCGCGGGCGTCGCCAAGGCGCTGGGCCGGAAATAAGATGTCCGAAGCCGCACTAGAATCCTCCGTGGCCGGGGCGTCCGTCCCGGTCGCGGAGGCCGTCCGCAGCACGCTACGGCCCGTGGTCCGGGTTTTACTGGTCGCCGCCGGGACGTTGTCCGTGGCGCTCGGCACGCTCGGCATCTTCCTGCCCGTCTTGCCGACGACGCCGTTCCTGCTGCTGGCGGCCTATTGCTATGCGCGAAGTTCGCGGCGGTTCTACGACTGGCTGCTCAACAACCGCTGGTTCGGAGACTACATCCGCAACTACCGCGAAGGCCGCGGGGTGACCGTCCGCCACAAGGCCATCGCTTTGGCCCTGCTGTGGGCAACCATCAGCTATTCCGCCCTGTTCGCCGTCCAGATTCCCTGGGTGCGCCTCATGCTGTGGGGCATCGCCGTCGCCGTCACCATCCACCTGTTGTGGATCAAGACCTACCGGCCAGAGCCCAAGGTTCTTTTGCCCGAACCGTAGGGCTCGGTTGTCCAAGGGCGGGACGGGGGCGTCCCGTCTCCAAGCAGACGTCGTCTTTAGAGACCCGACGCCCTCGTCGGGATACCTTTCGGGGGAAGGATCAATCCCATTCCAGCAGGCGGCGCTGGCCCTGAAGGGCGCGGATGCCGGTCACGTCCTGCGTGACTTCCAAGCATCCGAGATAGTGTCCGGTCTGGCTGCGCACGGCGTAGTAGGCGATCAGGACGAAGGACCCGCCCAACTCCAGCCAGAACTGCGCCTTGTCGCGGCTGCCGTCCTTGAACGCCTTGAGAATCGCTTCCACCATGTGCACGCTTTTCTGGGGATGGCAGTTCTGGACGGCCCGGCCGAGCACCCCGGGGCTGCGCGGAAAGATCCGGTGGGCGTGGTCGGAGTAGAACCGGACGATGTCCTGGTCGTCCACGAAGGAGATTTCCACCGGCAGCGTCACCAGCATGCGGTCCAACTGCTCCGGCGTCAGCGCGCCGGTGCTCAACGGGATGGTTCCCCCGGTCGCGGCCGGGGGCGCGGCCGGCGTGGCGGCGTGGGCGCCGGGCGTCCACTCGTTGCCGGGCTTCACGAACACGTAGCCGATGGCGTCGTCGCCGGTTCGGATTTCCGCCCACTCCGCTGGGGAAATTTTGTCCAGGGACGCCGGGAAGAGGATTTTCTCCTCCTTGTAGATCATTTCGGATATCTGCCGGGCCAGTTCGAGGCCGTCGATGGCCGCCTGCCGCAGGTCGCCGGCGGTGATCGCGGCGCGCGCGGCCTTGAGGCGGGTGCGGATGTCGTCGTGGGCGGCCCACATGACCTTCGAGGGGGCGGTGAAGCCGTGCTTCTCCAGGGCCGGAAAGAGCTGGTTCTCCTTGCGCGCATAATGGGTTTCGACCCCGGCGAGTTCCTTCAGCGCGGCGGCCAGGGCGTCGGCGGCCGGCGGCGAATCGCTCTCCACCGCCCGGCACAGCGCCGTCCAGCGGTTGGCCGATTCCTCCAGCGCCCGGTTCTCGGCCATGTAGGTGTGGACGGGGTGGCCCGGTGGCGGGGGAGGCGTCTCCTGCCGGTCGAGGCTTCCCCGGAACACGTTGACATGCACATCGCACAGCCGCTGGATGGATTCGACCGGCATGCCGCCGCGGATCAGCGCCTGTTCCATCTCGGCGATTTCCGCCGCCGTGGCGGAGCCCGCCACGGCTTCGAACTCGCGGCGGGCCTCTTCCAACGACCCGCCGGCATGCAGCCTTTGGATGATGCCCTTGAGCGCGGCCACCTTCGCCGTCCGGTCGCCGGCCGCGTCGGCTTCCTCCACCGCGATTTCCGCGCCGGTGTGCTGTCGGACCAGGTCCGTCACCTTCGCGAGCAGCTCCGCGACGGGAACATCCGCCATGCCCGCTGCGCGTTCCAGCGACGCCATGCGCCCGAGCGTGGCGCGCATGGCCGGATTCTTCAGCGGGGCGAATGTAGGAAAGGCCTCGGCCAGCGGCTCGGTCAAAAAGGGAAAGGCTTCGGTCAACTCGTACACGTTTGTCTTCGGGCTGATGCGTTTCATGTCACGGCCTCCATGAATGGTTTCCACAGCACACCCTGTCGGGGATGAAATGTCAATTCCATGCCGCTGAACGCTCCGGCTACGGTCCCCGGACGGGCCAGACATAGCGGAGGTTCGACTTCAGGACCGTATGGATGCTGTTCAGATACAGCCCCCAAGCAGCGTTCGGATTGGATTCGCTCGTGGTCGCTGTCCAGTAATACCACGCATGGTTGCCGATGAACGGCGCACCCGGCCAGCCCTGCCAGGCCCGGTCGGGATCGCCGCAGAAGCGGCCCAAGGTATTCAGTTCCGCGGGCCGGAGCGGTCCGTCCGCGCCATCGCGGCGGTTCACATGGGGCAACCGCCAGTCGGCTCTGCCGGCAAAGACCAGGGCGTTGCAGAAATCCACGGCCTCCTGCCAGGCCATCATCTCGGAATTACCGGGCAATTCATGCGGCGCCTGCACCCACATCAGGCCCGTGGCCTGGTCGGTCACCGTCCCGTCGTCATGGTCCACATACCGGGGTTCCATGCCTACGGGGGTGGTACGTTCCACCACTCGAAAGAAGCGGCCAATCGGCACCGTGAGAGTATCTTCGTCCGATCGCAAATTCTGCATCGCGGTTGGCTCATGCCAATCCTCCGCCCCGGGCTCACCGTCGAGGTCCGGCCGGTACTGGATCGTGTAATATCGGTCCGGCCGGATGTTGGTCCACGTCAGGTAACCGCCCTCCTGCGAAACGATTTCCGGCTGGGCCACCGCCGGCCCGACACCCCATGTCCAGGCGGCCACCCCCGCCGCCAACGCTTGGGTCCAGATGCGTTGTTTCATGTTCTATCCTCTCTTTCTGGCTCATCTCGTCCCATAAATGGAACATGATGGTGAGATTGCACTTTGACAAGCCTCAAGTCCCGACAGTCTCAAATCCCGGTGGCCGGGGTTGGCTTTGCAGATGACGCAACCATCGGATAGGGTGGGCTGCTATGCATTCATGTCCGCGAGAAGTTTATTCCCGTCGCCCGGGCCTGGTTTCGCGCCTGCTGGTTGTGGGTCAGTTCATGCTGATGATCGGACTGGCTGCCACGTCGGACAGTCCGTCGGCGGGGGCGTTGGCCTGGATCGCGGCTGGCGGCGCCCTGGGCCTGTGGGCGCTTTTCGCCATGCCGCTTCGGCAGCTTCGGATCGTGCCGGAAGTGCATCCCCGCGGCCGTTTGGTGCGCCGGGGACCCTATCGCTGGATCCGCCATCCCATGTATCTCGCCGTCCTTCTCGTGGCGGTCGGGCTCGCGGCGACAGCCCCCGTTCCGCCACGCCTCGTCATGGCCCTCGCGCTGGCTGTTTTGCTGGTGGTGAAACAGTTGCGGGAGGAAAAGCTGCTCTGCGCCGCCTATCCGGACTACGCCGGCTACCAGGCGGACACCTGGCGCCTCGTGCCGTGGGTCTGGTAGCCCCGTGCCGTGACGGCGGCTACGCTGGCGCATGCTCTGTACAAGACGTCCGGATAGCCACAGGCAAGAAATGATCACACTTAATTAAGTGTGATGTTTTTGGGGTGGCTCAAATTTCGGGGGTTGGTTTTTTGCGCAGAGCTTTTTTGGCGCCGTGTTGTTTCTTAGCGTCGACCATGAGGGCGGTTTGGCGGCGGGAGCGGCGCCGTTTCTGGCGGCGGATTTTTTCGCGCTCCTGCTGCTTGCGTGATTTCTCGCCGCGGATGGCTTCGGCGATCTTGTCGCAGAGTTCGCGCCGGGCGAGGAACCGGTTCATGGCCTGGGAGCGTTCGCGCGCGCATTTGACCTCCAGCCCGGTGGGCCGGTGCCGCAAACAGACCGTCGAGGAGGTCTTGTTGGTTTTCTGTCCGCCGGGCCCGCCGCCGCGGATGAATTTTTCGTCCAAGTCAGCCTCGGTGACGCCGAGCGATTCCATCCGCCGGAGCAGGCGGGTTTCGGTATCAGGATGGACGGGAAACAGGCTCATGGGACCTCATGTGACGATCGGGAAGGTAGCCGATGAAGGCGGCGGGGGGCAAGGCGGTTGATGCCGCCGGTGGAACGGGATTGCGTGGAAGGGCTGGAAGTTCCATACTGTAACGCCTATGAAGACAAGTTCATTCAGCGGATATCGGTGCTACGCATGTGCAACGGAACAGGGCGCGGATTTTGGCGGGTATGTGTGCCCGGCCTGCGGGGGGAATCTGGCCGTGCGCCTGGCCTGGCCGGAACCGGCCACGGGCCGGTGGTGGGTGGATGAGGGCCGCCGGGATATTTTTCGCTACCGGGCGCTGTTGCCGGTGTCGCGATTGGACCTGGCGTCGCCGTTGCGCGTGGGCATGACGCCGCTGTATGCCGCGCCGCGTCTGGGCGCATCGGTCGGCCTGGAGCGCTGCTATGTCAAGGATGACGGGCAGAATCCGAGCGGATCGTTCAAGGATCGCGCGGGGGCGGTGGCGCTGGTGCGGGCGCGGGAGACGGGTGCCGCGGTCCTGTGTGGCGCCAGCACCGGCAATGCGGGCAGTTCGATGGCCTGCCTGGCGGCGAGCGTGGGGATGCCCTGCGTGATCTTCGTTCCGGAAACCGCCCCGCCGGCCAAAATCGCCCAGTTGCTGGTGTTCGGCGCGACGGTCCTGGCGGTGCAGGGGACGTATGACGCCGCCTTTGACCTGTGCATGGAGGTGTGCGCCCGGCGCGGATGGTTCAACCGCAACACGGGCTACAATCCCTTTACCCGCGAAGGCAAGAAAACGGTGGCCTTCGAGATCTACGAGCAGCTCGGGGAGATCCCGGACTGGGTCGTGGTGGCCACGGGCGACGGGAATATCCTCACCGGGACCTGGAAGGGCTTCTGCGACTTGAAGGAAGCGGGCATTGTGGACAAGACGCCGAAGATGCTCTGCGCGCAATCCGAGGAAAGCGCGGCCATCAGCCGGGCGGTCTGGACCCGGCAACAGGCGGGCGCGGATGCGCCGGATTGGAGAAGCGTGGAGGTGGCGCCGGTGCAGGCGACGACCCTTGCCGATTCGATTTCGGTGGATGCGCCGCGGGACGGGCTGGCGGCGGTGCGTGCAGTCATCGAATCGGGCGGCGCGGCGGTGACGGTGCCGGATGCCGACATTCTGGCGGCGATCCCGCATTTGGCGCGCGGGGCGGGGGTGTTTGCGGAGCCGGCAGCCTCGTGCGCGTGGGCGGCGCTGAAAAAGGCGGCGCGGGAGGGCGTGGTGCGGCCGGAGGAAACGGTGGTCTGCCTGTGCACTGGCAATGGACTGAAAGACGTGGCCAGTGCGCGCAAAGCGGCGGGCGAACCCATCTCGGTGGCGGCGAACGTGGAGGCCGCCATGGCCGCGACGGACCCTCTCGGGTAAGACGGCGACGGATCGGGCTGGGAAGGAACACGGCCGGGGGCACAATATCGTTGCCGCCATCTTTGGAGCCGGCACGCCCCCGTGCCGGGATCCCAACAGCCCCCGACGGGGGCGTCGGGTCTCCATCTTGGGTGACGATATTCAACACCGCTTGACCTGCGATCTCGCGACGGCCGCCGGCGTCGCCCCCATCCCTCTCCGGTGGCCCTCCGCCTCGCCGCGGCTACCTGGGCAGTTGAGAACAACCCCCGGAACGGTTTCCACAGCGTGGAAACACGGCTGGTCCCGCTTCAGCGGGATTTTCCATGCTGTGGAAAAATCGGCGAAAAGTTTTCCATGCTGTGGAAAAATCGGCGAAAAGTTTTCCATGCTGTGGAAAAATCGGCGAAAAGTTTTCCATGCCGTGGAAAAATCGGCGAAAAGTTTTCCATGCCGTGGAAAACGGCCTCAGCCCTGGACGTAGCCGAATTTTTTGAGCAACCAGTAGTTGCGGGACCAGTTGGGCTCGACCTTGACCCAGAGTTCGAGTTTGTGGGGTTTATCGAAGATGGCGGCGAGGTCTTTCTGGGCGGCGTGCCGGATGTCGCGGATCATTTTGGCGCGTTGGCCGATCACGATGGGCCGCTGGGAGTTTTTTTCGACATAGATGGTGGCGGCCACCTGGACGGACGTATCGGCGTCTTCGATGGAGTCGACGGCGACGGCGATGGCATGGGGCAGTTCCTTGGTCAGGCGCTGATTGATCTGGGCGCGGATGACATCGGCGATGAAAAACGGCCGCGGGTCGTCGGTGAGCATGTCGGGGGGGAAGAGGGGGGGCGCCTCGGGCAGGGCGTCGCGCAGGGCGGCGAGCAGTTCGGGCAGGCCGTCGCCGGTGGCGGCGGAGGTTTCGAACCAGCGCAACGGCGGCGGGGTGAAGTCGGGATTCCGCGCGCGAATGGTTTGGAGGATCTCGGTCCAGGCGGATTCGTAGGCGGCGCGGCGCAGGCCCAGGTCGGTTTTGTTGAGGACGGCGAAAATGGGTTCGATCTCGCCGGCGAGTTTTTTCATCCAGCCGAGGTCTTCATCGTACGGCGCGACGGAGGCGTCGAGCAGCAGCAGAACGGCATCGGCCCCGGTGACCAGGCCGCGGGCCGTGCGGTTGAGCATGGAGCTGAGCGAATGGGTGGCGCGCCGGATGCCCGGGGTGTCGAGGAATACGATTTGGTATCCGTCTTGGGTGAGGATGCCGCGGACGGGGCGGCGCGTGGTCTGGGCGACGGGCGAAACCACCGAGACCTTTTCGCCGAGCAGCGCATTGAGCAGAGAGGATTTGCCGGTATTGGCGCGGCCCACCAGGGTCACCATGCCGGCGCGGTGGGGAACTGGAGTGGATTCGCTCATGGGGGGCGGATCAATCGAAGTCCACGACATCGCCGTTGACGGGCAGGCCGACGGCCACCTTGAGGTCGTCGCGCAGGAGCTGGGCGAAGGCTTCGCGCTGATCCTGCTCGCCATGGACCAGATAGACCTGCCGGGGCTTGGCGGCGCGGACGTAGCGCAGCAGTTCGGTCCGGTCGGCGTGGGCGCTGAAGGCGTGCAGGGTGTCGACCTCGGCCTTGACGGTGAATTCGTCGCCGAAGATGCGGACCTTGGGCTGTTTTTCCTGGAGGCGGCGGCCGAGGGTGTGCATGGCCTGGTAGCCGACGAGCAGCACGAGATTCTTTTCGTTTTCGATGCCGTGCTTGAGATGGTGGAGGATGCGGCCGTGTTCGCACATGCCCGAGGCGGCCAGAACGATCGACGGTTTGTTGGAGGAGGTGATGGCCTTGGAGTCCTCGACGGATTCGGTGAAGTGGAGCCAGTCGGGGGTCATGACGGAGCCGACGTGGTTCTGGAGGTCGTGGAATTCTTCGTCGAGATAGGCCTGGCTTTGCTCGAACACCCGGGAGATGGCCTGGGCCATCGGGCTGTCGAGGTAGATGGGGACATCCGGGATTTGCTTGCGGGCGCGGAGCTGGGCGAGGAGGTAGACGATTTCCTGGGCGCGGCCGAGGGCGAAGGTCGGGATCAGGACCTTGCCGCCGCGGGAGAGGGCGCGGTCGATGGCCTTGCGCAGGTCTTCGCGTTCGTTCAAGGCGTTTTCGTGGTGCCGGTCGCCGTAGGTGCTTTCGCAGATGACGATGTCGACATCCTCCATTTGGACGGGATCGTTGATCAGCGGCAGGTTGTAGCGCCCGAGGTCGAAGACGAGGCCGATGCGCAGGGGGGGGCGCCCGGCGCGGGGGATTTCGAGGCGGGCGAGGGCGGCGCCGAGGATGTGTCCGGCATCCACATGCGTCAGGGTGACGCCGCCGGGCAGGGAGACGGGGGTCTCATAGGGATGGGGGCGAACGAGCGTGAGCGCCTCTTCCGCATCTTCGAGAGTGTAGAGGGGTACGATGGGCGGCAGACCACGGCGATTGGTCTTCTGGTTCAGGTAGGCGGCATCCCCCTCGTGGATGCGGGCGGAGTCGCGCAGCATGATGGGCAGGAGATCGGCCGTGGCGATGGTGGTATGGATGGGATTGCGGTAGCCATTCTTGGCCAGCGTGGGGATGTTGCCGCAGTGGTCGATGTGGGCGTGGGAGAGGGCCATCGCGGCGATGTCGGCCGGATCGAACCCGAGGTTGCGGTTGATCTCGTTGGCTTCCTTGCGGCGGCCCTGGAACAGACCGCAGTCAAACAGGAGCCGGGTGGCCTCGGTTTCCAGCACGTGCTTGGAGCCGGTTACCTGATTCGTGCCGCCGAGAAAATGCCACTTCATGCTGGGTCCTTGGTTGTGGGGTCGATTGCGTTTGGAACACCCACGATAGCAGGAATCGAGGGGTGGCCGCAAGGACGCAGCGGCCGTGCGTCGCCTGCGGGCCCGCCCGTGGCTGCCGCGTCAGGGCGCGGTGGGGGGCGGTTGGGCCAGGTAGTCGCGGATGGGCACGCCGTCCAGATACAGGTCTTCGATCACGCCAAAGCCCCGCTGGATGCGGACGTTCACGAAAGCGGTGCGGTTGGTGGGATGGTTGTGGCGCAGATAGGCGCGTTCGGCCTCGGGGGCTTCGGTTTCCTTCATGTAGAGGCGGTCAAACGGGATGTGTAGGAAGGCATTGGTGTGCGAACTCAGGTAGGCGATGCGGGTGGAGAGATAGGCGCCGGATGCGGGCCGTTCACGCTGGATGCCGGAAAAGAAGGCATAGCCGTCCTCATCCTCGGATAGGATGGCATGCACGCGCTGGCGCCGGGAATATCCATGATCCGGGGGCAGGCCCACCGACCGTTGATTGAAGGACAGCGCGACATAGCGTCCGCGGAAGGCGTCGTAGGGATCCACCGGCGCGGTTCGGAACCGAAAGGTCTCTCCGTGGCGCAGGGCGGATTCGCGCTTGGCGATCATCGCGGCGGGAACGACGAGTTGCACGAGGGCCGCCACGGCGAACAGCAGCAGGATGGGTTTGGTTTTCACGAGGCCGCTCCTTTCCGCCGGGCCAGGAACAGGTTGGCGAGCAGGAAGGCGATGCCCAGCGCCACGAACACGAGCCCCCGGGCGATGAAGCCCAGGCCCGCATCGAAGAAGCGAATCAGGATCAGGGCGAAGAGAACGAACAGCCCGCCATTGACGGTCCCGAGCCGGCTCCGGCGCAGGCCGTGGATGAGTTGAGCAAGGCCAACCGCCAGCAGGTAGGCATTGAACAGCAGCGTGGCGGCGGCGATTCGATCTCCCCCGGCGGCCAGCGAATACCCGGCGACCGCGACGATCGGCAGAGCGCCGAGCCAAATGGCATGCGCCTTGCCCCGGCGCACGCTGGCCACCAGCAGGGCGATCGCCGCCACCGGCAGGGCGACCGCCCAGACGTAATCCAAAAGAACGGCCCACGGATGGATGGATTCGTGGACGCGATAAAACCGCCAGCCGATGGAGTTCCAGGGCCAGCGGTAGGTCAGCATCAGCGCCAGCACGATGGCGCCGAACGATCCTACGGCGCGAAATGGCCGTTGCCAGAAGGAGGGGGTGTCGTCGAACCAGAACGTGCCGGCGAGATAGAGGCAGGCGAACAGCCCGGCATAGACCATGATCCAGAGGCCCGGCATCACCTTTTCCAGCGTGATGCCCGTGGCGACGCAGAAAGCCAGGGCATATCCCCAGCCCAGCAGGGAGGCCCGGAGGGAGTAGGCGTTTGCACGGAAGGCGGAAATGGTGTGGGGCAACAGCAAGGCCGCCAGCAGCCAGTATCCCGCGGAATGGCCGCCGCCGTTCTGCGCATCCGTCGCCCAGAACGTGATGCCGGCCAGATAGACGAGGGCCGGCCCGGTGGATTGCAGCAGATAGACAATCGGCAACGTCAGCAGCATCCAGGTCAGGGCGAAGCGCCCGGCATCGCCGGGAATGTGGTAGGTCTGGGCCACCAGCGCGATCGACGTCCCGACGGACAGCATCCAGAACAAGCCGACGGACTCGCGCCAGGCGGCGGAGGTTTTGCCTGCGGCCAGGACCCATCCCGCCAGCCCGAGGGATGCCACGAGCGGGGCAAACGCCAGTGCGGTGCGGGTGACGCGCGACAGATCGGCCCAGTTGTGGGCGAGCAGCAGGAGGATGCCCAGCCCGATCAGGGTTCCCCCCAGAATGCCGAAGGCCGTCAGCGCCCAGTTGCGGCCGGGCTTGGTTTGCGCGGCATAGTGCCGCCGGAGCCGGTCGGCCGCCGGGTCGTCGATTACGCCTTCGCGTTGCAGGGCGGGCAGTTCGCCCAGCAGCCATTGGATGTGGTTGAGTCCCATGGTTTCCTTCCCGAAGCAAGCTTGTGCGGGAATGATGCGCCCGCCTCCCGAGAGCCGTCAATGGGCAAATCGCCTGAACGAGTTCGCCGGTTGAAACGAAAAGGGGTCAGCCAAAAAGGGGTCAGCCAATTAATCCTAGAATTCTAGGATTAATTGGCTGACCCCTTTTCGTCTCGGCCGCCGGATCCGGATGTTTTGCCCCGGGCCCCGGGCAATTGATTTTGGCGAAAATCGGCCGGATAGCTTATACTGGTCGAGTGAAGAAGAGATGGATCTGCTGGGCGTTGCTGGCGTTTGCCCAAGCGTCCCATGCTTACTTTGAAGACCTGATCCTGGTGGACGGCACCGCCTACACGAACGTCTTTGTGACGAGGGTGGAGCCCGACGGCCTCTCCTTCATGCATGGTCACGGCGTGGCCAAATTCTATTTCCATGAACTATCGGAGGACATCCGGCATAAGTACAATTACGATCCGGTGATGGCCATCACCTACTGGTACGACACGCAACTGGCCCAGCAGGAATGGGAACAGCGCCAGTTGGAAGCCTCCCGCCTCGAAGCCGAGGAGCACCAGAAGCGCCTCGATGAAATCCAGTTGAGGGAAGCCGCCTTGAAAGCCCAAGGCGGACCCAAGGTCACGAACGTAAAGCTGATGCAGATTCAAGAGGACGGCAGCTGGATATGTCGTCCCTTCAAGTACGAAAAAGGAGCGTTCACCCTCGGGCGCGCCACGTACGTGAAGAGATTCGAGGAATCCCAGATCCTCGTCGAGGGGCTGCCGACCAACATGGCGGACAACGACGAATGGCGCGGGCGAATCTACGAGGTGGGGATCCACCAGATTCAATCCGAACGCGGACCCATCCGCACGCTTCGCAAATACAAAGTCCTTCCCTGACGGGCCGGCTGGTACCTGCCGGGCACATCTGCGATTTATGGACTACAGGCTTCTGGGAATCGAGGGTACCCGCAGCCCCTTGAACCACGGATGGACACCGATTCACACGGATTCCGGACAGACTACCTACCAATAGGGGTCAGCCAATTAATCCTAGAATTCTAGGATTAATTGGCTGACCCCTATTTGACTCCTTTCGGCGGGTTGTGGTGTCGGGGCGGGAGTGCTAGGGTCCGAGGCCTATGACCCGATCGATTCAATGGATCAATGATCCGGATGCCTTGCGCGAAATGGTGGCGCGGTTTCGGACGGAGCCGTGCGTGGCAATGGATACGGAGTTTGTCTGGGAGCGCACGTATTATCCGCGCCTGGGCCTGATCCAATTGGGCGCGGCGGACGGAACGTGCTACCTGGTGGATGCGGTGGCGTTGTCCGACATGACGCCGCTGGGCGAGTTGCTGGCCGATGCCGGTATCGTGAAGATTCTGCACGATGCTCCCCAGGATCTCATGATCCTGCGCCGCGCCACGGGGGCGTCCGCGCGCAATCTGTTCGATACACGCCTGGCAGCGGGCTTCGCGGGGTGCGCCGCGACGTTGTCGCTGGGCAACCTGCTGGCGGAGCTTCTCGATGTTCACCTCGCCAAAGCTCACACCCGGGCCAACTGGATCGCCCGTCCGCTGGCTCCAGAGGTGTTGGACTATGCCGCGGACGATGTCGTCCATCTGCCCCGGGTCGCCGGGCTGTTGCGCGAACGCGCGCAGGCCGCGGGCGTCGAGACGTGGATGGACGAGGAATTGGCCGCGCTGGACCAGGAGGGGGCGTTGGACGTGGTTCGCGATGACGAGGCCTATCTTCGAATCCGGGGGGCCGCGTCTCTCTCGCGGCGATCGCTGGCGGTGCTCCGCGAATTGGCGGCATGGCGGGAACAAGCGGCCCGACAATCGGACCGTCCGCGCCGATGGGTTCTGGAAGATGGAGCGCTTGGATCGATCGCAACGGTGATGCCCCGCACGCGGGAAGCCCTGCACCGGGCCCTGCGGCTTTCCGCAGACAAGGAATTTCCTCAGGCCGACGAATGGCTGGCGGCCGTGGAACGCGGGTTGGCGATTCCGGACGAGCAGCTCCCCGAGCCGGTGTTCCCGGTTCCCCGCGACTCGACGTTCCGGAAAGCGCTGGATGCAGCGATGGCCGATATGCAGGCCCGCGCGGGACGCCATGGGATCGATCCGCAAGTGGTCTGCAGTCGCAACGAGATGGCACAATGGCTGCAGGCCGGTTCCCCGGCATCTTCTCCCGCCCACCGACTTTCCCGCGGGTGGAGAGCGGAGTTGTTGAAAGAGCCAACCGCCGGCGAAAACCCTATCGGGACTGCTGGATGATATACAGCATCAAGTCCACGATGGGCTGGGGCAGATAGAGCCGAACGCGCTCACGGGATTTGGAATCCTCGATCAGGTTGTAGCGGTTGCGGCGGATGCTGAAGAGTTCGCTGTCGATTCGAATGATTCCCTCACTGACTCCGGTGGATCCCAGAGTGCCCATCGCGGCGGAACCGGGCGGATAGCCCATCACCCGTTGGCTGCCGCGGCACACGTAAAATCCGATCTCCCAGGTGGGGTTGGCCTTCCGGCCGTCGCGGATGAAATTATAGAGGCTCCATTCGGTGGCGTAGGCCGCCGAATAGGGGAACCACCGCTCCGAACGCGAGGAGTTGTCCTGCATCTGGACGCCGACGACCTGCTCGGCCATGTCGGTGATGAGAATCAGTCGCGTCATGCCGTCATCGAAGTGTCCACTGAACTCGTGGGCGAACAAGCTGCTGGGAGGGAAGACTGCGCAGGTGATGGATTTCTTGGCGGACAAGCCCAGGCCCAGCTTCTTTTTGGCCTCCTCCAGCGGCATGAGATATTGGATGTCGCGCCAGAGGGTCAGGTCTTTCCACGCCAGATCGATCTGGGGCGTACCGATCTTGCTGAGCAAGCGGGAGGCATCCCGCTGGGCAATGGTGCCGCGGCCAAGCCGGTGTTGCCAGTGGGAGGCCAAGGTCAGTTCCACATCCCTGGCGGGCTGTTGGGATGCGGAAGCGGCGGCGGGCGGAGGGGGCGGTGTCGGTGCGGGGGTTGGCACCGGTGGTTGGCTCGGGGCGGCCGCCGGAGTGGCCACGCGTTGAAACTCCGCGGGTAGGCTCGGCTTTTCGGGGACCGCATTGAACTGGATCCGAACGATGTTGTCTTGTCGGGTTTGCGCCCGGGTACCATCCGGCAGGATCACGGTAAAGATGCCGTTTTCAAACCCCACGATCTGACATTCATGGGTGGCGCCGGATTTGAAGGTGATGAGATGCTGGGCAAATGCTGGCGCGAGCAGGCACGACCACGCCAAAACCAGGACCCAGAAAGGCCTGGGCCAAAGGATGGGTGTCGTGCCGAAGGGTTGGCGATAGGTGCGGTTCATGATGAAGTCCTCTCTTCACGCAGGCTTGATGGGTTCATAGCAAGCCCCGCGGGGCATGAACAGCCCAAATCACGTGCGAGCGTCTGCGTTCGGGCTTTGTGTTTCCATGGCGAATTCCGGCTTGTTGAAGCCGCTTCCGCTGTGTGCAGGAGCTATTCATTCAGGGACCGTCCCCGCGGGGATCGGCTCCAGAATGCCGGGATATGCTCTAGGGGCTTTTCAGCAGGTCGGCCTTCAGGGAGTCCTGCACGGGGAATTCCCCAAGCCAGATGGCGAACAGGGCCTGCTTGAGGTCGAGCCCGGGCAGCGCACCCAGCGGGGTGTCGTTAAACGCCGGCGAATCCTTGGCCGTGGGGTTTGGCTTGCGGTAGATGCTGGTCAAGATTCCGTCTTGGTAGCGCATGATGACCTGGTCATCCCGGCGAAATTCCGCGTGGTTGAATTGATCCAGGAACGCTTGTTGATGAGACGTGGCATGGCCGGACCGGGCCGCCTGGTCAAACCCTTCCGACGTGGCCTCCACAAAACGTTTCCGATTGATCAGGCGGCTCTGGATGGTCAGCACGAATGCCATGGGCTGGTCGGCATCGATCAGGGTGTCGGCGTCCGCGCCCAGCAGGGATTCCGGCACGTGGAGTTCCAGATCGTACATCGCGCCGAGGAGTGGCTTCGTGCGCACGCCACGGCCATTCAAGACCATGTCCTCCATCGCGGATGAAGTGATGGCGCAGGCCAGCAGAAGGGCGAGGGCGGGAACGGATACGCGGGATGGCATGAGGGCTCCTATTCTTGGGTTTCCTTGAGCTGGGTCACCAGGGCGGCAACCGAGGCCTTGGCGTCCCCAAACAACATGCGCGTATTCTCCCGGAAAAAGAGCGGATTATCAATCCCGGCGAATCCGGAGGCCATGCTGCGCTTGAGCACGATGCAGGCCCTGGCTTCGTGGGCATGAATGATGGGCATGCCGTATATCGGGCTGGAGGGATCGTCTAATGCGGCCGGATTGACCACGTCGTTGGCGCCGATGACAATGGCGGCGTCCACGGTGGCCATGGCGGGATTGACATCGCCGGGCTCGACCAGTTTGTCATACGAGACGTTGGCTTCCGCCAGCAGGACATTCATGTGTCCGGGCATGCGCCCGGCAACGGGATGGATGGCATAGCGCACCTCGCATCCGTTGGCCTCGAGCAAATCGCCCAGTTCGCGGACGGCATGCTGGGCCTGCGCGACCGCCATGCCGTAGCCGGGCACCACCACTACCGAGCGCGCGGACTCCAGCAGATAGTAGGCATCTTCCGCGGTGATCGGATGGGCCTCGAGCTTCTCGTCGCTGCCTCCCGCGGAGGCGCCCGCGGCGCCAAAGCCGCTGAAGAGCACGTTGGAGAGCGAACGGTTCATGGCCTTGCACATGATGCGCGTCAGGATCAGGCCGCTGGCGCCGACCAGACAGCCCGCCACGACCAGCACCGTGTTGCCGATGATGAAGCCGGCGGCGCAGGCCGCCAGGCCGGAATAGCTGTTCAACAGGGAGATCACCACGGGCATGTCCGCCCCGCCAATCGGAATAACGGCCAGTACGCCCAGCGCGAACGAAATGGCCGCGGCCAGCAGGAAGAGGGAATAGGTGGTGCTTGGCGCGGCGCTCCCGGCGATGAGCAGCAGGATCGCGGCCGCCAGCAGGGCGGCGTTCAGGGCTTTCTGTCCGCGGAACAGAACGGGCCGGCCCTGGATTTTCTCCGCCAGTTTGGCGTAGGCGATCAGGCTGCCCGTGAACGTCATGCCGCCAATGAGTACGGCCAGATAGGTGGCGACCATCGTGAACGCCGGGATGGGATCGTCCGCGATTCGGAGCGCCCGGACATATTCCGCCCAGCCAACCAACAGGCTGGCCAAGCCGCCAAATCCGTTGAACAACGCAACCATTTCGGGCATGGCGGTCATTTTGACGCGCTGGGCGGCCACGACGCCAATGGCGCTGCCCAGCAGGATGCCGGCCGCGATGAGCGGATACGACACCACGCCGCGGACCAGCAGCGTGGCGACAATGGCGATCAGCATTCCCAGCGAAGATAGGCCGTTGCCCCGGCGGGCGGTTCGCGCCGATCCCAACATCTTCAGCCCGGTGACGAACAACACCGCCGCGGCGATGTAGCTCACCTGGATTGCGGGGTGAATCGGCATCATGAAGGCCCCCCGTTCTTCTTTTTGAACATGGCCAGCATGCGGTTGGTCACGAGATACCCGCCCGCCACGTTGATGCTGGCGAACACCACGGCCAGGAATCCCAGCACCGTAGTGGTGCGCGATCCGTCCTCCAGGCCAACCGCCAGCAGGGCGGCCACGATGGTAATGCCGGAAATGGCGTTCGAGCCCGACATCAGCGGGGAGTGCAGCTGCGAAGGCACCTTGGAGATCAATTCCAGTCCTAGGAAGATGGAGAGCACGAAAACAAACAGCAGCAGCGGATCCATGTCAGGCGTCCTTTCCTTGGGCGAGGCGTTCGCGGATGAGCGGATGAATCACATCGCCGTCCTCCGTCACCAGGCTGCCCGCGATCAATTCGTCTTCCCGCCGCAGGTCGAGGCGGCCGGCCTCCCGGTCCCAGAAATGCTCCACGAAGTTGTAGAGGTTGTTGGCGACCATCTGGCTGGCGTTATAGGCCACGCGGCCCGGCAGGTTTCCCAGGCCGATCAGCCGGACCCCGTCGATCTCGTGCTCTTCATCCAGGCGCGACCCTTCGACGTTACCGCCGGTTTCCACCGCCATGTCGACCACGATGCTGCCCGGTGCCATGCCAACGATCATGTCATGGGTCAGGATCAACGGAGCGGGTTTGCCAAAGACCAGGGCCGTGGTGATGACAATGTCGGAGTTGGAGCAGTGGCGAGTCAGCGCCCTGCGCTGGATTTCCAGTTGTTCCGGCGTGAGGGACTTCGCGTAGCCGTCACGGGTCTGTCCGGTTTCGCCCAAATCGATCTTCACGAAGCGCGCCCCCAGCGATTTGACCTGCTCTTCGGCTGCGGGACGGGTGTCGAACGCCTCCACGACGGCTCCCAGGCGCCGGGCGGTTGCAATCGCCTGCAGGCCGGCCACGCCGGCGCCGATGATCAGCACGCGCGCCGGAGCGATGGTCCCCGCGGGCGTGCTCATCATCGGAAAAATCTTGGGGCTGCGGCTGGCCGCGAGAATAACGGCGACGTATCCGGCCAGGTTGGCTTGGGAACTGAGCACATCCATTTTCTGCGCCAGCGTGGTACGCGGGAGCAGTTCCAGGCTAATGGCGCGCACCCCTCGTTCAGCCAGTGCGCGGATGAGGTCCGGAGAGCGAAACGGATCGAGGCATCCCACCAGGATACTGCCCGGCTTCATCCTCGATACATCAGCGAGGGGCGGTTTTCTCAGTCGCAGGACCAGGTCCGCCTGGGCCAGGCCTTGGTCAAGTGAAAGCGGGTCTCCCCCCACCTTGGCAAAGGCCTCATCACTCAAACACAGCGTATTGCCGAATTGCGGTTCAAAAAAGACCCGGGCCCCCAGCTTGATGAGTTGTTGGACATTCTGCGGAAGTATAGCCACTCGCGTCTCGCGGGGGTCGGTTTCCCGTGGAAGAAATATGTTCATGTCGATGGCCGTTCCCGTGGGTTTCTGAATCATCGACAGCCTACCATAGGTACTCTACTTATTCTATTGGGTTTAGAAAATAAAGCAGGTCGATTGGCCCCCAGACCCCTTGGGGTGGTATTCGGCACCAAAAATGATTAAAAACGAGGACTGACCCCATTGTCCCCGTAGCAGGCCCGCAAGCAGGTGCCGCCGATGAAGGTCAGGGAAGACAACAGGCCGGCGGCATTCATTTCGCGCAGGATGTCGTGGTGCAGGAGTTCCTTTTCGACGACGGCGCGTAGGGGTGCATGTCCGGGGAGGTTGCGCAGGGCTTCGTCGGTCAGGCGATCAAACAAACTCACGGGGCACCTCCGGGTTGACCAGGCTCAGATCGCGGCGGGTGGCGCGCATGTCGCGCAGGGCAAGACTTGGCGAGGCGCGCCACAAGCGGCAAGCGGCGTCATAGGTCAACTGGCCGGCCAGATCATCCGGGCGTCGGGTGGTATGGACGAATTCCATTGTGCCGTAGTCGCCGCAGGCAATGACGTTGGTGCGGCCCGACGACATCAGGGTGATGCGGTTGAGCGGGACTTGGGAGATCATGCCGGCATCGCTGAGGGCGGTTTCCAGGCTGATATAGTTAAAGGCGTTGGCCCGGAGCAGGGCGGCGGCATGAAAGAGGACTCGACCGCGCGGATAAGCGACCCGGGGGAAGAGGTAGATGCCTCGGCAGACGCGGTGGAGGATGCCGGCCTTGGCGGCGCGGCTAAGCAGGACGGACGGGTTGGAGGAGGGCGGGCAAACGGTTTGGAGATCGGCCGCCGAGAACAGATAGCGCTCCGGCGTGGCCAGATCCGCCAGCAGGCGTTCCAGATGACGGATGGGTTGCATCTGGAAATAACTCTACATTAGATTGCATATTATGCAAGTTAATGTTGAGTCATGTGGGCGGACCTGATTCACCCACGGCGCAAGGCCGTGGGGGGTCTGGACCAGCGCGGGACCGGCAGACCTTCCTAGCGGGCAGGGTCTTGGCGGGCCAATTCCCACTCGGCCGTCAGGCCGAGGGCGGCGATCTGGGAAGCCAAGAAGGAGGAATCGATGGTTTCGCCGGAGACGGCAAGCATGCCGCGGATATCGGTCAGGTGCTTTTCGGAACGGCCTTCGCGGAAGTAGTCCAGCTTCTTCAGGATGACGTATTCGATGGGCGCGATCCAGATGGCCAGGCCGTCGCCGATTTCCACTTGTTGGCGGTGGGCCAGTCCCCAGGCTTGCAACGGTTCATTTCCGGCCAGATATAGGTCGGCTTTCAGGCCCGTGTCGTGATGAATGATGTTGAAATGGCCACGCCGGTCGCGGGCGGTTTCGACGGCCACGATGTCCGGCGGAGGGCAGTAGAACCGGTCCGGGGGAAAGAGGGTGGCCAACTGCCGGATCAGGGAATCGTTCAGGACAATGACCAGATCGATGTCGTTGGTCAGCCGGGGTTCGCCATAGACGATGCTGGCCACGGACCCCGAGACCATATAGCGGATGCCGGCCTGGTCAAGAGGCTGGGTGAAGACGAGAAAGAAATCAGCGGCTTGCACGGAGGAACAACCGGTTCACTTCCTGGCGCAGGCGGGATTCGGGCCAGTCGGGATGGCGCTGTTTCAGGGCCTGGGTTTTCAGGTGGCGGGCCGAAAAATAGAACGTGGCGGCGAGTTCCAGTTTCCTGGCCGCCGGCATGGCCTTGAATATTCTGACCTGCTCGGGGTGCATGCGGATAGAATGGCACGGCCCCTTGGGGGGGGACAAGGCGAAAGACCATGCAACAGGCAGCGGGTGGCGTGATTTGCTTTGATCGGATGGGAATGGAGGGGCTAGACTCCGGCCATGATTGACCGGACGCTGTTCCTGGATTTGGAGACGGACCTGAAGGGGGAGGTGATTTCCAAGGCCGGGCTGTGCATGGAGTCGCTGAACGGGGGGATGGCCTGGTCGTGGGACAAGGCGCAACCCAAACGCCGGCTGGAGGAGCGGCTGGATGAGGCGCTGTTCGGGGCGGCGGCGATCGGGGGGCACAATGTGTGGCGGCATGATCTGCGGGTGCTCGCGAAGCAGTTTCCCCAGATGGCGCTGCTGCAGAAGCTGCCGGTGGTGGATACGCTGGAGTTGTCGCCGTTGTGTTTTCCGAAAAACCCGTACCACGTGCTGGAAAAGGACTACAAGCCGACAGGGCGGGAGGAGAATGATCCGCTGGGGGATGCGGTGCTGGCGCGGGACCTGCTGCGGCGGCAGGCGGAGGTGCTGGCGGAACTGCGGGAAAAGAATTCCGTCCTGCACCGGGCGCTGCATGGGTTGTGCGCCGGCGGAAGCGGACGGATGGAGCAGGGGGTTGCGCTGGTGATCGGTGGGCCGCCGCCCGCCGCGGCGGTTGTCGAGGCGGCGGTACGGGAATGCGCAGGGCAGGCGGGGTGTTCCACGGCCGCCAAGCGATTGACGGTTCCCGAAAGCCGGGAGGGGCGGATGGGGCTGGCGTATGTGCTGGTCTGGTTGACGGTGGCGGGGGATGGGCGGTCGGTATTGCCGGGATGGGTGTGGCGGAATTATCCTTTGGCGCGGGAAGTGGCGAATCAGTTGCGGGACCACCCGTGCGGCGATCCGGGATGCGTTTGGTGCCGGGAGCAATTCGATGCACGGGAACGGCTGCGGCGCTGGTTCCCGGGATTCGAGGATTTCCGGCAGGATGAAGGCGGGGGCAGCCTGCAACGCGAGGTGGTGGAGGCGGCGCTGGCGGGAGAATCGGTGGTTGCGGTGATGCCGACGGGCGGCGGGAAGTCGCTCTGTTTCCAGCTTCCTGCGCTGGCAAAAATGGAGCGGCGCGGGGCGCTGACGGTGGTGCTGTCGCCGCTGCAATCGCTCATGAAGGATCAGGTGGACCAACTGGCGCGGCGGTCGCCAGCGGCGCGGGGATACGCCGCGGCGTTGAACGGGCTGCTGACGCCGCTGGAGCGCCGCGATGTCCTGCACCGGATTGCGATGGGCGATGTGTCGCTGCTGTACGTGGCGCCGGAGCAGCTGCGGAGCAAGTCCTTCGGGCAGGCGCTGCGGCAGCGGGAGATCGGCGCCTGGGTGTTTGACGAAGCGCACTGCCTGTCGAAGTGGGGTCACGATTTCCGGACGGATTATCTGTATGCGGGGCGGTATATCCGGGAGCGCATGGGCAATGCGGTGCCGCCGGTGATGTATGTGACGGCCACGGCCAAGAGCGAAGTACTGGCGGAGATTCGAGCGTTCCATAAAGCGATGACAGGATCAGAAGAATTACGCTTGTTCGAGGCATCGGTGGAGCGGCCGGCGCTGCGGTTTGAGGTGATGAAGGTTCCGCCGGGGATGGAGCGGATGGAGAAAATCGCCGAAGTCCTGTCGGAACGGCTGAGCGCGTACGGGCGCGGCGGGGCGATTGTGTTCCGTTCGACCCGTGCGAAAACGGAGAAGACCGCCGAATATCTGCAGGCGGCGGGGTGGAAGGCCGCGCATTTCCACGCGGGGTTGCCGCCGGAGCAGAAGAAGGAGGTGCAGGACCGGTTCATCGCGGGCGACTTGCAGGTGATCGCGGCGACGAATGCGTTCGGCATGGGGGTGGACAAGGAGGACGTGCGAGTGGTGATTCACGGCGACATGCCGGGGTCCATCGAGAACTATCTGCAGGAGGCGGGGAGGGCGGGGCGCGACCGGCGGTCGGCGGACTGCATCCTGATGTACGACGAGAACGATGCGGATTGGCAGTTCAATCTGAACGGGATGAACCGGCTGGGGCGACGGGAGATCGCGGAAATCCTGCGGGCGCTGCGGAGATACCGGCGCAAGGACGGCGAAGCCATCGTGGTGACGGTGGGGGAGTTGATGCAGGACACCCGTTTGCAAGAGGTGTTCGACGCGGAGGACCGTGGCCTGAACACCAAGGTCAAGACGGCGATCTCCTGGCTGGAACGGGCGGATTATCTGCGGCGGGACGACAACGTGGTGAGTGTGTTCCAGGCCAAGCCCATTGTCCGGACCCGGAAGGAAGCGGAATTGAAGGCGGCGGAGGCGGGCGAGCCGCCTGAGCGGCAGCGGCTGTGGGGGGACATCGTCAACGAATTTGCGTGGGCGCGGGCGGATGACGGCATTGATGCCGACCGATTGCTGGAATTGGAATCGCTGGAGGCCTGGAGTCGGGCGCAGCCGCACCGTCAACGCCCATCGCGGTTGCTGTTTCAGGAGCTGCGGGCGATGTCGAAGGCCGGGCTGCTGCGGGAATGCACGACGCTGACGGCGTATGTGCGCCACAAGGTGACGGATCCGTCGCGGGCGCGACTGGCGAGGGGATGCCAGATCGAGGAGGCTGTGCTCAACCAACTGGACGACGAGTGGATTGACCCGGAGGTAGAGCCGGTGCTGGACGCGGCGCTGGCCAACCAGCGGCTGAAGGACGAGCAAGACGTAGACGCCGGGCTGCACGGACTGGAGCGGGTGGTACAGGGATTTGCGGCACTGGAGGGGGGCGGCCGGAGGCTGATGAATCTGCGGTCCCTGGGGGCGACGCGGTACCGGGTGCGGTTGGAAGCCGGCTGGACGGAAATTCAGGAATGCGCCGTGCGGCGCCGCGAGGTGGCGGCGACTGTGCTGGAGACGATTCTGAAGCAGTTGTCCGCCGACACTGCGCCGGGGAAGGACGTGCTGGCGGAATTCACGATGGAGCAGCTCTGCGCGGCGGTGGAAGAGGGTTCCCTGTTTCGGTCGGGACCGCGCAATGCGGCGGCCGAGGTCGAGGCTGCGCTGCTGTGGATGCATGATCTGCAAATCCTGCGGCTGCAGCGCGGGCTGGCGCTGTTCCGGTCGGCCATGACAATCAAAATCATATCGGAGCCGTCGCGGCCGTACGGCGTGCGGGAATATGAGCAGCTGGGCCGCTACTACGAAGGGAAGACGTTCCAGGTGCACGTGATGCTGGAATATGCCCGGCGGGGTTTGGCCGGCATGCGGGAATCGCTGGCGCTGGTGCTGGATTACTTCCGACTGGACCAGAAACAGTTCATCGAGCGGTATTTTCCGAACCGGAAGACGGAGCTGGAGCGGGAGGCGACGGCGGAGGCCTATCGGCGGGTGGTCGAAGAACTGGGCGATGCCGAGCAGCGGCGAGTGGTGGAGGCGCCGGAGGAGGAAAACCTGCTGGTGCTGGCGGGGCCGGGATCCGGCAAGACGCAGGTGGTGGTGCATCGGATCGCGTGGCTGCTGAAGATCCGGCATGTGTCGGCCCAGTCCATCCTGGCGTTGTGCTTCAATCACGATGCGGCGGTGCAGTTGCGGCGGCGGCTGCGGGAACTGGCCGGAGAGTCGGCACGGGGCGTGACCGTGATGACCTACCACGGGTTGGCCATGCGTCTGACGGGAACGTCGTTTGCCGCATTGGCCGGGCGGACGACCGGAACCCCCCGGGGCGCAGAGTTGGATTTTTCGCGGCCATTGAAGGAGGCCGTCCGGCTGTTGAACAGCGGGGAAGGCGGCGAGTCCGGCGAGGATGCGGAATCCCGCGATCGATTGCTGGCGGGATTCCGGCACATTTTGGTGGACGAGTATCAGGACGTGGACGAAGTGCAGTACAACCTGATTTCGGCGCTGGCCGGGCGCACCCTGAAGGACCCCGATGCCAAGCTCAATTTGCTGGCCGTGGGCGATGACGACCAGAGCATCTATGCCTTCCGGGGGGCCAACGTGGAATTCATCCGGAGGTTTGAGCGGGATTACCGGGCGGCCACCTATGGATTGACGTCGAATTACCGGTCCAGCGCGGCGATCCTGGCGGCGGCCGGCGGTCTCATTGAAGGGAACCGAAACCGGATGAAAACCGGAATTGCCCTGCATGTCGATCGCCGCCGCCGGAATGAACCGCCGGGTGATCCGGTGGTGCGGATCCAAGCCCCCGGGCTGGCGGCACAAGCCGCCGGCATCGGGGAACAGGTCCGGGCGTGGCTGCAGGCCGGAGTTGAATGGGAGCGCATGGCGGTTCTGGGGGCGCAGCGGGAAGACGTGGACGCCTTCCGTGGGCTGGCGGAAGCCGAGGGGATTCCATTCAGCGTGCGAATGGACACGGAGGGGGGGCGGAAGGGGACGGCCTTGCCGCCGCTGTGGCGAATGCGGGAGTGTTTTCAATTTTTGGAGGAGATCAAGGCGAAATCCGGCGCGATCGTGTCCCGTGAGGAATTGGAGGGCCAGTTGGATGGCATCCGGAAGGCATGCGGCGGCAGTATCTGGGCCGATTTGCTGGCAGCCATTGTGGCGGAGTTTCCAGACAAAGCGGGCCTGGCCGAAGAGTGGACGGAGCATGTGTACGAGGCGCTGGCCGCCATCCGCCGGGACGGGCGGGTGGGGCTGAAGGGCATTTGGCTGTCCACCATCCACGCCACCAAGGGTACGGAGCATGACGGTGTGATCGTGGCCGGCCGATGGGGACAACGATGGCGGGATGATGCGGAGGAGGCCCGGCGGCTGTTGTATGTGGGTATGACCCGTTCCCGGCGCACTTTGGCAATTGTGGACCGGGGGGATGATGCTTGTCCGCTGCTTGAACCCCTGCGCCGGGATGCCGGGATTCGCATGAGCCCAGCCGTGGAATCCGCAAGCGCCGAAGCAGTGAAACAATACCGGGTGCTGGGGCCGGCCGATCTGGACTTGGGTTTTGCCGGGCGGGGCGACCTGACCCGGACGCAGCGGATTGCTTCGGCGTTGAAGCGGCTTCGCTCGGGGGCACGGGTGGAATGGCAAGAGAAGGAGGGCATGATCCTCCTGAAGGCCGGGAATTGTCTGGTGGCGAAGCTGTCCGAGGCGGGCACCCGCTGGTTCCAGCAACATGCCGACCGGGTGGACACGGTGCGTGTGCTGGGGGTCTATGGCTGGCGCCGGGAGGATGTCGGAGCGGAATGGCGGAATACATGCGTGGTGGACCGATGGGGCGTTCCCTTGTGCGAAGTGGTTGTCCGGGCGGGTTCGGCGCCGGTGAAATGAGGGCGGCTGGAAGCCGCCCGTCCCGTCGAGAAGGGCGCGGCGGCAGGATGCCGCCGGGTTATGTCGGATGGGAATCACGGACCTGATTCACCCACGGCGCAAGCCCGTGGGGGGCTGGAGAACGGCGGGACGGGGGCGTCCCGGCTCCAAACAGCCGAAACAGCCCCGGCCTCAGCGCGGCCGGCTACAACAACAGCCCGGCGGCTTGGGCCAAGCCGCCCTACCTTTCGGACGGGGACAATTCAGCCGTAGTGGGCGGCGATCCAGGTTTGGTAGTCGCCGGAGCGGACTTTGGCGCGCCTCCGAAAAGCGTAATGCGCTGTAACAGATTGAATAATGTATCAGATGGAATTCTGGCGCAAATAAATAACTTGAAATCATGCAATCGCGATGCAATATTTCATACATGATAAAGCGTGCAGAATATCTGGGGAAAATCAAGCGGGGCATAGAACGCAGTCCGGTGGTGACCTTGGTCGGGCCGCGGCAATGCGGCAAGACGACGTTGGCGCGCCAATTGGTTCCGGCTGGATCGCCGAACTACTTCGATCTGGAAGATCCGGCGGTGGCGCGGTTGATGGAGGAGCCGATGACGGCGCTGTTGCCGTTGCGGGGCCTGGTGGTGATCGACGAGGCCCAGCGGCAGCCCAATCTGTTCCCGGCTTTGCGCGTGTTGGCGGATCGGGAGAATCTGCCCGCCCGCTTCCTGATTTTGGGCAGCGCTTCGCCGGAGCTTTCCCGGCAGGCGGCGGAATCGCTGGCGGGCCGGACGGAAATCGTGGAACTGCGCGGTTTTGGCCTCGGCGAAATTCCAGACGCCGGAGCGGATGCCCTATGGTTGCGCGGAGGATTTCCCCGTTCGTTCCTGGCCGGTTCCGACGAGGACAGCCTGATTTGGAGGAAGAACTTCATCCAGACGTTTCTGGAGCGCGATCTGGCCCGGCTGGGTTTCGGCATGAGTCCGGCGGCGATGGGCCGGTTTTGGACGATGGCGTCGCATTATCACGGGCAGATTTGGAACGGCAGCGAGATCGCATCGGCGATGGGGATTGCGCCCAACACCGCGCGCAGCTATCTGGATGCCCTGGAGCAGACGTTCATGATTCGTCGCTTGTTGCCTTGGCACGAGAACGTCGGCAAGCGACTGGTCAAGACGCCCAAAATCTATTTTCGCGACAGCGGGCTGTTTCATGCGCTGCAGGGAATCGGTTCCATGGCGAATTTGCAGAGGCATCCCAAGCTGGGAGCATCTTGGGAGGGCTTTGCGCTGGAGGAAACCTTGCAGGCCTTGGGCGCACGGGAAGCCTATTTCTATGCGGTGCATAGCGGGGCCGAGTTGGATCTGTTCCTGACGCATCGGGGCGAGCGGTTGGGAATCGAATTCAAGCGCAAGGATGCTCCGGACCTGACCCGTTCCATGCGGGTGGCCATGGAGGATTTGAAACTCGACGCCTTGTGGGTGGTCTATCCCGGCACCCGCGAATATGCGCTGGATGAGCGGGTGACCGTGAGGCCGCTGGCCAGCTTGCGTGGCCGTGGATCGATATCCTGACCTGATTCACCCACGGCGCAAGCCCGTGGGGGGCTGGAGAACGGCGGGACGGGGGCGTCCCGGCTCCAAACAGCCGAAACAGCCCCGGCCTCAGCGC
>Ga0334882_1000460_pt1 | contig 64037 bp, 47 predicted proteins | sample GraSluR1_MG_5_FD_207226 | JGI IMG/M metagenome (GOLD analysis project Ga0334882, IMG submission 207226) | Sludge microbial communities from methane-producing bioreactor in Wageningen University, Netherlands - Granular Sludge_15_04-R1 | ecosystem: Engineered > Bioreactor > Anaerobic >... | reverse complement strand
ACTTATAATTTCGTATGTAGTTTGCTCCATGGCTGAAACACCAAACCTTCCCTCAATGTAATAACGAATAATATCAGTTAACAGGGTATAGTAATGTTTATGGTTATCAGTATTCCACAATTTCTGCTCTTTTAACTTCTCTAGCTGACGTAAGGCAACAACGTGAGGTGGTTCAGTTCTTTTGGTGGGGAAGAATATTTTCTCTCCCTTCTTTCTTTTAATTAGGTATAAAACCAAAAGCGTTACAATTGCTGCAATTAGTAATCCTAATCCTATCCACGGAGCAACCTCAGCGAAAGTAATAGGTTCGCTATATGGCATCTTAATATCGTAAATGATCGCCTTGGTAGTATCGGGGGGCAATGTATTTACCATTAGCCATATAGGTGATGTTAATGCAGTATCTACTTTCTCTCCATCGCTAAACAGTAGCAAAATTCGTGGTATACGGTAATAGCCCTCATCAAATGATGTTAAAAGAAGATGATATGTTAACTCTTTTTGCCCAGATCGTTTTACTAACGTGTCAATTTTAGGAAGTCCTAAAACCTCAATGCCAGTAATTATAGTGTCAGCAAAAAAGGGAAACTGAACTTCGTACTTCTTTGGTATAATGGCAGTTAACCGTAATTCTACATGATCTCCAATGAGAATTGTATCGGTTGAAAGCGACGACTGAAAGCTATATGCTTGTTGGTGGGCATAAGTGGCATTTGAAGCAAAAAAAAGTAAAGCCAGTATAATAACACTAAATGCTTGTTTGAACTTCGCCTCTTCTAAAAATCTAAATGAGAGATTTTGCCATGACAGACGATTTATATGTTTTGAAATTTTCTTCATCTTACAGAAAACTTATTTATGCGCGTTGCTTGAAAAGTTTAATAAGAGGTTTAACATAATCCTCGTTGGTTGAAATGGGAACCCAATCGACATTGCAACGTGAAAACGCTTGCTTTAATGAAATACCTGTATCATTCCACCATTTGGTATAAGCTTCGCGTAATGAAGTGCGTGATGTGTCAACCCAAGAGTAACCACCTGTTTCGGCGTCTTTAAGCTTCATCAAACCTATAGGGGGAAGTTCAATTTCTCTTGGATCGTAAACCCTTATGGCAACAACATCATGTTTATTACCGGCAATAGTGAGGGCATTGGTAAAATTAGGTTCAACCGAATCGGGGATAAAATCCATAAAATCGCTTAAAACGAAAGTGGTGCATCGTTTCTTTATGGCATTTGTAAGATATCTAAGAGCCTCTGACAGATTTGTTCCCTGACTTGTAGGAGTAAAAAATATGAGTTCACGAATTATGTGAAGTATGTGTGTACGTCCCTTTTTGGGAGGAATAAACTTTTCAATTTTATCGCTGAACATTAACACACCTATCTTGTCGTTATTCTGAATTGCCGAAAAAGCAAGAACTGCGGCTATTTCAGTTACCAAGTTTTTCTTGAGAAGATTGGTTGTTCCAAACATACGCGAACCACTTACATCAATCAGAAGCATTACCGTAAGTTCCCGTTCCTCCTCAAAAATCTTGATGTAGGGTTGGTTAAAACGTGCTGTAACATTCCAATCGATGTTACGAATATCATCGCCATATTGGTAATCGCGAACTTCGCTGAAAGCCATACCACGCCCCTTAAAAGCACTATGGTACTGTCCGGCGAATATTTGTCGCGATAGTCCACGGGTTTTTATCTCAATTTTTCGTACTCGTTTTAATAATTCTGATGCTTCCACGACTACTGAATTTTAAATCACTTTTTTGGTTTTACAAAAACTGTTATAAACCACTCTCCCTTAATTAATTCAACTACATATTTTTTCCCGTCTTTTTCCTCTTCCCATGTTAGCCCCTTCTGTTTTCCATACTTAATATTCAACTCATCACGAATCCTATTAAATAACCATGTATTATACATCCTCGAAACAGAAGTACAATATCCATCAGCATTAAGCATGAAAAGCAGAGTTTGCTCTTCGAAGGTATTTTCGAATTTGATGAAGCTACGATCCAGATTATACACCTCCTTTGTAAATGCAAAACCTGACAACTCTTGCTTTACTCTATCCCGAATCTCATCCTTATGCAGCCCTATATAATTTTGGCCTAAGCCAGAAGATGCAATGAATAGTAAAACTGCTATAAATATGTTTCGGGTTAGAATGATCATCAGTTATGGGACTTCAATGGTATTTAAAATGTCAGTTACTATATCTTCCGTTGTAATGTTTTCTGCCTCTGCTTCGTAAGTTAATCCAATACGATGTCGAAGAACATCATGGCATACCGAACGAATATCCTCAGGGATAACATAACCCCTGCGCTTTATAAAGGCGAATGCCTTTGCTGCTAAAGATAGGTTGATGCTTGCCCTTGGAGAAGCACCATAGGCTATCATACTCTCAAACTTCTCCAACTTATATTCCTTTGGAAATCGTGTAGCAAAAACAATATCGAGAATGTACTTCTCAATCTTCTCATCCATATACACTTCTCTAACAACTGCACGAGCTTTAATGATATCCTCAGGTTTTATTACCCTATCGGCATGAGGAAAAGTTAATGCAACGTTTTGCCTAATAATCAATTTCTCTTCTTCAACCCTGGGGTATGTAATTTTAACCTTAAGCATAAATCTATCGACCTGAGCCTCGGGAAGGGGATATGTTCCCTCCTGCTCAATGGGGTTCTGGGTTGCCATTACAAGAAATGGGGAGGGTAACTTGAATGTTTCGTCTCCAATAGTTACTTGTCTTTCCTGCATGGCTTCGAGCAATGCGCTTTGCACCTTTGCTGGAGCACGATTTATCTCATCGGCAAGAACAAAATTGGTAAAGATGGGACCCTTCTTCACATGGAACTCTTCCTTCTTTTGGCTGTAAACCATTGTCCCAATTAGGTCAGCAGGGAGCAAGTCGGGGGTAAACTGAATGCGTGCAAAGCTAGCATCTATTGTATTGGCAAGTGTATTGATTGCCAATGTTTTTGCCAAACCCGGAACACCTTCAAGCAGGATATGTCCATCGGCAAGCAAACCTATGAGCAATGACTCAACAAGGTGTTTCTGCCCAACAATAACCTTACCCATCTCCATGTTAATAATATCAACAAACGAACTTTCTAGCCTGATGCGTTCGTTCAACTCCTTGATGTTAAAAGTGGTTGTATCGTTCATTTTTTTGAAAATTAATTATTTAGAAATAATTGTTTTATACTCTAATTCAGGTGCAAATTTGCAGATTTATAAGGCATTTCAGCGTTAAAAATCGTTAAAAAAAGTAAAGTTTTGCTAAGAGATAATGGCTTAGGATATGAGATAAGTTTGTTATTAGCAATGCAATTAAAATCGGCCAAATTTACTAACGAAGAAGGTAATTCCATGGATTTTCTGAGAAACAGTTTAAATTTTGATATAAAAGCATAGATGCGATTTCTCAGTAAATGTTAAAGGAGATTATTTTAAATGGCTATTTTTACACTAGAAATTATATATGATATGATTAAATCCCTGAAATACTTTTATTTAAAAACACTCGTAATGCTTAAATACCTATTTATTACGCTGGGTATTATTTTTTTCATACTGTTACTGTTAAGTTTCACATCTCAACCTTTCTGGGCCTATCACTGGCTGGGTACGCATAAAAGCAATTTTGAATCAGATCCTCATTATATTGTGGTTATGGGTGCAGGTGGTATGCCTAGCCCCGAGGGCTTAATGCGATGTTTCTATGCAGCACAAGCTGCCAACCAGTACCCCAATTCGGAAGTAATTATTGCAATGCCAACCTTAATTGATTTTTTTGAAATAAGCCATCCTTACAGAATGTTTAGAGAAATTCATTACAAAGGCATCGACTCAACAAGATTTTTATTTGAAATACATGGTACTAACACCCGCACACAAGCCCTTGAAATTGCTAAAATGATACCCAATATCGATAATGTATCTATTGTAATAATCACATCGCCTGAACATATGCTCAGGAGTGTGCTTACCTTTGAAAAGGTTGGTTTTAGGGAGGTTGGTGGGATACCCACCTTTGAGGATGTTTTGGATGAAGATCTACTGCTGGATGAAGCTGAACGTAAACTAAAAATCAAATCTCTTGCTCGCAATGTTACCATGCGATACAATATGTGGAACTATATTAAATACGAGATATTAGTTATCAGAGAGGTAATGGCTCTTACATTCTATTGGTTAAGGGGTTGGGTGTAATAATTTTCCAATTACTAAAAAACAACACTCATTATTATCATTTTATATTATTTAGTGGCTGTAAAATAATTTCTATATTTGAAGCTATCCAGTTTTCATGGAGAAAATAACAACATACAAAATTAAATGAATGTCATGATCAACAAAAAATCACTTACTGAAAGATTTATAAGGTATGTTCAGATTGATACTCAAAGTGACGATACGGTTTCTGATAAGTACCCAAGTACTGACAAACAGCTACAATTATCAAATCTCCTGGTAAAAGAATTAAAAGAACTGGGAATTAACGATGCCACAATCGATGAATATGGCTACGTAATGGCAACTGTTCCCTGCAATAGCGATAAAAAATTGCCAACTATAGGATTCCTTGCACACGTTGATACTGCCCCTGACATGAGCGGAACCAACGTAAAACCACGATTTATTGAAAACTACGATGGCTCTGAGATAGTATTGAATAAGGATATCAACGTGAATCTTTCGCCCATAGAATTCCCGGAACTCAGAAACTATATTGGACAAACGCTAATTGTAACCGATGGTACAACCCTTCTGGGTGCTGATGACAAGGCAGGGGTTGCAGAGATAATGGCAGCAGTTGAGTATATGGTAAACACCCCTGCGTTTAAACATGGTCCCATTCGCATTGGGTTTACAGTTGACGAGGAGGTTGGCCGTGGGGTTGACCATTTCGATGTGAAAAAGTTTAACGCCGAATTTGCATACACCCTCGACGGAGGGGCTATTGGAGAGTTGGAGTACGAGAATTTTAACGCTGCGGGTGCTAAGATAAACATACAAGGCCGAAATATACACCCTGGCTATGCCAAAGACAAGATGATAAATGCCATTCTGGTGGCCATGGAGTTTAACAGCTTGCTCCCTGCAAGTCAGCGCCCTGAACATACTCAAGGATACGAAGGCTTTTATCACCTCATTAAAATGGATGGATCCGTTGAGAATGCCACATTCCAGTACATTATTCGCGACCACAACCGCGAAAAATTCGAGGCACGCAAAGCGTATATAACAAAAGTTGCCGAATTCATAAACATGAAGTATGGCGAGGGTACTGCCAAACTGGAGTTGAAGGATCAATACTACAACATGCGCGAGCAGGTTGAACCAGTATTTCATGTAGTGGAAACCGCAATAAAAGCAATGGAAATGGTTGGAGTCAAACCCAAAGTTAAGCCCATAAGGGGAGGAACCGATGGTGCCAGGCTATCATACATGGGGCTCCCCTGCCCTAATCTTTTTGCCGGAGGCGAAAATTTTCATGGCAAACAGGAATATGTGGCTGTTGAAAGTATGGTTAAGGCAGCTGAGGTTATGCTTAAGATTATTGAACTATACGGTCAGAAGTAGCATTATTTCAATTACATTCAAGGATGCAAAGGAAACAATCATTGCATCTTTAATTTCATAACATGCAATCCCATATAAATAATACATTATCGAGCAATTGGCAAAAAGCTACGGCTATAGGGAGCGTTTGGGGGGCGTTTGAAATTGTAGCAGGAAGCATTCTCCACAATTTTGCTATACCCCTTGTAGCAGGCACTGTTCTTTCGGCATTGGGTGTTATTATAATGGTTTCAGGCTTTAAAGTTTTCGGGGGTAAAGGTATTTTTTTACGTTCAGCGTTGGTTTGTGCAGCTCTCAAAACCGTTTCACCCAGTCATGTTATCCTGTCGCCCATGATAGGCATTACACTGGAAGGACTTCTTATGGAGACTGGGGTTTTTATTTTAGGTAATAATATCTCAGGGTTGATGCTCGGAGGTGGGCTTGCAGTTATTTCAGTTCTTGGTTTCAAGTTTATCCGATTGATAATGATTTATGGAATCGATCTGATTGAAGCCTATAGGTCGGTTTTTAGCTTTACCTTCAACAACGATTTTATGAGTTCAAAAGGTTATCTTTTACCCATCTTTTTTCTGGTATTAGTATATCTTATAATTGGCGCAACAACTACCTTTATTGGATACAAAGGGGGATTGGCCATTCAACATAGATTTACTAAAAGCAATATCCAACTCCTTCCCCTAAATGATGAATACAAACCCCCAATTGTTAAAGGGTATAAAGGAGGCATTGGATTTCTTTTTTTTCACATCATATGGTTGGTTGCATTTATTTTATTAAAAAACCTTGTACCCAATATTTTCTGGATATCCGGGGGGATACTTTATATTGCTTTGTGCATGTTCCGATACGGAAGAATCAGAGTATTAATGGCAAAACCAATTTTATGGTTAGTAATAATCCTTGTATCAATTACATCAGCCTTCTTTATCCATGTTGGTAAAAGCGGAGGAATAAGTATTTCCAGCGAAATTATACTGCAAAGCTTTCAAATCTTGCTTAGGGCAATGGTTGTAATAATATCCTTTGCATCAATAGGTATTGAGGTGAAGAGTAAAGGTGTTTCCCAACAATTTAGGAACAGTAAGTTTTCGCATTTGGGGAAATCGTTTGGCATTGCTCAGGTAGCATTGCCCAAACTAATATCAACTCTTCGAACTGGAACCAAACATATCTACAAACCATTACCAATAATCGAAAGAATGTTTTCAATTTTTGTATCCCATGATGTTGATAATATTTTTCAAAAATCAATTTATATCGTAACAGCTGATAAACAGGGTGGAAAAACCACTTTTATCAAGGAACTAATTGCTTATCTTGAATCCTTTGAAATAAAAATATCGGGTTTTTATGCAGATGGCTTTTGGAATAAAGATCAGCAAAGGTCTGGATTTAATCTGGTAACTCTCCCAAAAAAGAATTCCTTACCACTATGCGATCGAACATCGACGAAATGGGAAAAATATGGTGCATTCTACTTCAATCCAGAAGCCATTGAACTGGGTAAAGAAACACTCAATAACGCTGAAAGTGAATCGGTTATTTTTATTGATGAAATTGGGCTGTTTGAGCTGGAAGATAAACTTTGGGCAGAATCATTGACTGGCATATTAAAAAGGGATTCCGGTCAATTGGTTGTAACAGTTCGTAGATCATTTATTGATGAGGTTTCTGAAAAATGGAAGCTGACCAACGTAACCATTGTTGATTCCACGATAGAATGTCCGGAGAAAATTGGAAAAGCAATAATATCAAACATATAAGTATTTGTTCTTCAAAAAATGGATATAAGAAATACTCCCAATACCATAATTGACGCACCTATTATCCGATATTTAAAATTCCTCTCCCTAAAAAGCCAAAAACTCACCAAAACAACCAATATTGCGCTAGTTCTTTTAATGGCGATTACGTAAGCAACAAGGGCTAGATTTATGGCTAGCATTTGAAAAATCAGCGTTAATGCGCTAAACAATCCAATAGGGGTCAATCTATGCACGTTGGTAATTATCTGCTTAAAATCTTCTCTTGCCCATACCAAAATAATGGGTATCATGGCAATGGCAATAAAAATGCTCACAGTAATTGCCCAAAAAATTGGTGATGACGATTGAACCCCAATTTTATCAATATTTGATGTTATCGACCAGATAAATGCTACTAAAAGCATATAACGTGGACCTTTCTCGCTTAGCAATGCTTTAAAAGGGGCCAAAATACCCTTACTCTTCTGGTTATAATTCAGAAAGTATGATCCCAATACAATGGCAACAATACCCATAACGCCTAATAAGCTTGGGAACTCGCCAACTATCAAGGGTGATGTAAGAAGAAGAAATAGAGGGGTGAAAGTAACCATTGGTACCGAAAGAGATAAATCTGAATGTTTTATTGCCTTCATGTAAAAAATTGATGTGATCACATTTAAACTTCCACCCATGAGTAAAGCCATCCAGTATTTCACATTCAAAAGAGGTATATCGATAAATAATAACAGTGGCAGCAAAAAAGGTAGGGAGTAAAGTCTATAAGCCCATGCAACTATAAAAACGTTGGTGGTTTTTAGTCCAATCTTGCTGAAAATATCCTTTGCAGCTTCGCAAATTGCTGTAAGAAAGGCTAAGAAAAGCCAACCCATTGCTTGAAGTTTTAACAAACTTATAGGTTTTTTCGATAATTTAAAAAAGCTATATACAACTCGCAAAAAAATATTGACATTAACTAAATATTTATTTACTTTTATTGCTTAAACATTCCAATATCAAGAATATCATGAAAAGAATTACACTGCTATTACTGCTTGGGGTTTTACTATGCCAAAGTTTTGCACAAGTACCCCAAAAGTTTTCATATCAGGCCGCCATTCGAAATGGCGAAGGTGCTGCAATTGCCAATGAAGAGGTTGATATTAAGATCACTCTTCGAAAATTGACAACTGATGGAGAAATAGTTTATTCAGAGAATCATTTGGTAACAACAAGCCCACAGGGTATAGTATCACTTTCGGTTGGTGCGGGAAACCTGCTATCTGGCGATTTTTTGCTCATTCCCTGGAATAATGAAATCTTTATTCAGGTTGACTTTAGATTGGCCGATGAGAAAGGGGAATACATCACCTTAGGTGTTTCTCAGATTCTATCTGTACCATACGCACTATATGCTGGAAATGCCATTCAGGGTGAGGGTGTTGAAGGGTACATAGCTTCTCACGATGGTAATAATTGGGTTGGCACCAACCAAATCAACCTGTCAACCAACTCTGTGGAGGTAATTGCAATGGATGATCGGGATCAGGAAGAACCCATCTTCAAGGTTCTTAACTCCAATAATGAGATTGTTTTCGCAGTATACGAATCGGGAGTAAAAATTAATATTGCAGACGAACCCAACGCTGATAAGGGCAATAAAAGTGGCTTTGCCATTGGAGGTTTAACAGGGATGAAGGAGACAACCGAGACAACCCACAATTATCTTACTATATTACCTGATAGTGTTAGGTTCAATCTTGTTGAAAATACTGAGCAAGGAAAAGGGAACAAGGGAGGTTTTGCCATTGGAGGCCTCACCGGACAAAAATATACACCCGTTGATTTGCTTACAGTTAATATTGATACTACAACCATTTACACAACCCTTCAGGCAACTGGAAACGTTGATATTTTGGGTAACATTTACACAGGAGGAACCATATCAACACAGGTTACCTATAATGGATATACCTACCAAACCATCCAAATTGGAGGTCAAACCTGGTTTAAAGAGAACCTTCAAACCCTTAATTATCAAGACGGTGATCCCATCAATCCACTCAACGACGTTTTCGATTACGAGCTTAATTTTGCCAATCGGCCTATTCACGGATTACTTTACAGCCGCGATGTGATCATGTCGGCAAATGGTTTGTGCCCAATGGGATGGCATGTACCCAACAGGGCCGACTGGGATCAGCTATTCTCGTGGTTGGGTGGTGCTAACTGGATGGAGAACTATGACCTTATTGCCATAAGGCTTATGGAGGTAGGAGCATGGGACCTGGCACCAGGAGATTTAAATCCCAATAATCTTTCTGGTTTCTCCGCCCGTCCGGGAGGAAGAGGTCTTCTGGATTTTCCAAATAATCCTATTTTCTCTGAGTTGAATGAACAAGCCTACTTCTGGACCAGTGGCGATGGCATTGGTGTTGAGGCAGATGCCTATTCAATATCAAAGATTTCTGGCTCATCCATTGTTCCGATTACTAACGCATCTGGCGATGAGCTCTTCTATGTGCGTTGTATTAAGGATAATTACTAACACAATTCAATAATAAAAACAAATCGAGCGTTTTGGCAAATAACCATAACGCTCGATTTGTTTTCAGGAATATAATAATTAGTTTACTGCGTATTCCTTTACTATTTCTAAACCACGCTTGATAGCTTGCTCGTTCATAGGAATTAGATGGTGGTGCCTTTGGGGTAACGATTTTTCAAGTCCTTTCACCACATTTTCCATCTTTACAATAGGTTTGATCTTAAGAAATGCGCCAAGTACGATCATGTTAAATATTTTTGCACTCTGCATTTTGGTCGCTTCATCAGTCGCATAAACTTGATACACCTTAATGTCCTTACGAATAGGATGACGGGTTATACCATTTGGATCATAGATAAGCACTCCTCCGGGTTTAACAGAATTCTCAAACTTATCGAGCGACTGCTGGTTTAGGATAATTGCTGTATCGAATTCTTGAAGAATGGGTGAACTAATCCTATTATCGCTTAGGATAACGGTAACGTTGGCTGTACCACCCCGCATTTCAGGGCCATAGGAAGGCATCCACGAAACCTCCTGATCCTGCATAATGCCAGAATATGCCAATATTTTGCCCATTGAGAGGACTCCCTGTCCACCAAAACCTGCTATTATTATCTCTTCTGTCATGATTAATATCTTTAGTAAATTTTCTTTTAACCTTTCATGTCGCCCAATGGATAGAAGGGGAACATGTGTTCAACCATCCATTCGTTGGCTTTGACAGGTGATAATTTCCAACCTGAGCTACATGTTGAAACAACTTCAATAAACTGGGTACCTTTTTTCTGTCCAACATTTTGAAAAGCTTTTAGTATCGCCTTTTTGCATTTACGAACGGCAGCTGGTGTGTGCACCGCTTGACGGGTTACAAAATCAGTTCCCGGAAGTTGAGCAATAAGCTCAGTGATCTTCAAAGGGTGACCTGCAAGTTTAATATCCCTGCCATAGGGTGAGGTTGAAGTTGGCATCCCCTCAAGAGTTGTTGGTGCCATTTGCCCACCAGTCATTCCATATATTCCGTTATTAATAAAAATAACAACTATGTTCTCTCCCCTATTGCATGCATGGATTATCTCAGCAGTTCCAATTGATGCCAAATCGCCATCGCCTTGGTAAGAAAAAACATACTTATCAGGCATAAGCCTTGCAGTGGCAGTGGCTAAAGAAGGGGCTCTTCCATGTGCCGCTTGTTGCCAATCGATGGATAAATAGTTGTATGCCAATACTGAGCAACCCACTGGTGAAACGCCAATGGTTTTTTCCTGAATGTTCAATTCATCAATTACTTCGGCGATCAACTTATGAACAACACCATGACTACAACCAGGACAGTAGTGAAAAACTTTGTCGGTTAAAACCTTTGGTTTACTGTAAACCAGATTCTCTTTTTTAATGATATCCTTAACTTCTGTCATGTCTATTTCCCTTTAATAATTTGTTCTTCCAATGCATTAACCACTTCGTTGGGGGTAGGAATCATTCCTCCAAGTCGACCATAATGTTCTACAGGAACCTTACCATTAACTGCAAGCCTAACATCCTCAACCATTTGACCAGCGCTCATTTCAACAGCAAGGAAACCTTTAACATGCTTGGTCATATCCTGAATAACCTTTGTTGGGTATGGGAAAAGGGTTATGGGTCGAAGAAGCCCAACCTTAATGCCCTTTTCACGGGCAAGAGTAACTGCTTTTTGGCAAATTCGACTGGAAGAACCATATGCTACAAGCACATAGTCGGCGTCGTCGCAATCAAAAGTTTCGAAACGAACCTCGTTTTCAGTGATGGTTTTGTACTTTTCTATCAATTTGTGGTTAAATTTTTCTTGTCTGGCACTATCCAGTTCAAGTGATGTTATCACATGATAATCCCTATCGGGGGTTTTGCCTGTGGTAGCCCAAGTTCCACTAATTTTCTTTATCTCTTCATCGGTCCATCGGGGTTTATACTCACTAAGCTGCACTTTTTCCATCATCTGACCAATTACACCATCAGAAAGGATCATCACTGGATTGCGATACTTGAATGCAAGATTGAAGCCTAGCTCAACAAAGTCATTCATCTCCTGAACTGACGCAGGAGCAAGTACAATAAGGTGATAATCACCATGTCCACCTCCCTTTACAGCTTGGAAATAATCGCTTTGAGATGGTTGTATTGTTCCCAGTCCGGGACCACCCCTAACAACGTTTACCACTAGACATGGTAATTCTGCTCCAGCGATATAGGTAATACCCTCCTGTTTTAGGCTAATACCAGGGCTCGATGAGGATGTCATTACCTTTTTTCCACAGGATGCACCCCCGTATACCATATTGATAGCCGAAACCTCACTTTCGGCCTGAAGCACAACCATTCCGGTTTCCTCCCAAGGCTTTCGCAACATGAGAGTCTCCATAATCTCTGACTGAGGGGTAATGGGATAACCAAAGTATCCATCGCATCCGCAACGGATAGCTGCTTCGGCAATAACCTCATTTCCCTTCATTAGTCTGTATTCTGCCATTTTGATTGAAATATTTTTTAGTTAAATAAATCATTTTAAGATTAAGGTTTAGGCTTCAACGCCAACCTTTATCTTGTAAACCTCAATAACGCTATCGGGGCAAACAAGCCCACAGTTAGCACAGCCTATGCAGGCTTCAGGAACAGCCATATATGCATAGTTATAACCTTTTGCATTAACCTCTCGTGCAAGGGCTATAACGTTTGATGGACATGCAACAACGCAAAGATTACAACCCTTACATTTTTCCACATCCACCTTAATTGCACCTCTTACTTTTGCCATTTGTTAACTATTTTGTTCAGTGAATACTAGTAATAATTTAACTATAAAAAATTATATGTTTACTGGATGATTCTTGTAGAATTCTTTCAGTCGATACTCTAAATCAACTAGTTGTTCTCGCTGAACCTGAGAAACGCATGCTCTCAACCCTTCTAAGCGTTCGCTACCAGTTATTGATAAAGATATTGCACTTATACCGTAGTAGATCAGCTCCTCAATAAGATCTTCGCCGCTTAAACCCGGATAGGAAATAGTAAAATAAAATCCATCGGCTAAAGGCTTATCCTCATCCATGTCATAAACTATCTGAAAGCCGTTATTGGTAAATAATTTCTTCATGATTTTTGCCCTCTCCCCGTACTCTTTAACCACTTCAACAAAATTAAATTCCCCCTCGTTTGCGGCTTTTAGCATTGCTGCTAGTCCATATTGAGCGGAATGGGTTGTTCCCGACGAAAGTGAATAAATGGCTCCATAAATCATGGCATAGCCAAACTCATCGGACGAAAAGAATCGTTTGAGATCAGGAAATCTTTTAACAAAAAGTTTATTGCTAATCACCATGGATCCTATTCGTTGACCGGCATAGCTGAATGCTTTAGAACTTGAAATAAGCATAAGCCAGTTATCGGTGTAGTGAGCAACTGAAGCCTGAAAGGGTGGTTCACCAGGTTTAGAAAGATCCTTTCTGAAGTCCATGGCAAAGTATGCCAAATCCTCAATTACAACCACTTCATACTTAGTTGCCAACTCTCCAATAATCTGCAACTCTTTCTCAGTAAAGCAAATCCACGAAGGATTGTTGGGGTTTGAATAAAGAATGGTACTAATATTTCCTTTGCTAAGAAAACTTTCAAGTTTACTCCTTAGTTTTTCTCCTCGATAATTATAAACATCAAAATTTTCAAACTTCATTCCCAATACTCTAAGCTGCTGTTTCTGAACAGGGAATCCAGGATCGATGAAAAGAATTGTATCCTTTTTGGCATAGCAACGGTTTGTCAACAGGAAAGCCGCTACTCCTCCCTGCATTGAGCCTACGGTTGGTATGCAACATTTCTCATCAACATCTATGTTGATAAAGTTCTTAACAAACCTTGAAATTTCTTTCTTTAGTACAGGCACTCCGTCGATCATAGGATATTTTTGAGCAACTCCTCTATTGAGAGCATCAATTTCTGCCTGAATTCCAATTCTTGAAGGTTCTAAACCAGGAACGCCCATCTCCATTCTAATGTACTTTTTTCCCGTTGCTTCCTCAATTTCATTTACCAACTTTACAATTTCGCGTATAGTGGCACTACCTACTTTCGTCAACTTTGACTCTTCAATTTTAGCTTTTACTACATCAAATGGAATTGGAGTATCTTTCATACTAAATAAGTATTAATAACCTCTGTTGAAAATACCTTATTGGATACTATTCAATTAGACCCCTAAGGTAACCATTAGTTTTTAAATCACAATTTTAATCAAGTTTTTTATAAACTAAAAGCAAATTAACCATTTTTAATAACAATTTGTTATATATTTTGCAATATTTAGATTTATTTTAAATAAATATGATGTTTTTTATTACAATCATAAATTACAATTAACATTATTGAACTTCTTAAAAACAGTTTAAATTTTGTTTCATAATTATTCCAATTAAAGTTGAGTCATAAAAAGATTTCTCCCTTCCTGCCTGATTGCCTTCCCGACTAAGTCATTCAGGCAGTCGCTCGAAATGACAATGTTATTATTAAGGAATAGGGTGGTTGGGCGGAAAAGGTAAATGTTGGTATTTTTAGTGTACCAACATTTACCTTTTCCGCCCAACCAAATTAATTTATTCCAGAAAATGTCATTTCGAACCCCGTTTTTTGGGTGAGAAATCTTTTGTGACAAAATTTAAAAAGTTTATTAATAGTAAAATAAAAAAACCACTCCAAATAGAGTGGTTCTATATAATTATGGTTAATATTCTTAATCGAAAACCATCTTTAGCCTATCAACCCATTCTTTAATTCTTCTTTCAGTTAGATCAGATTCGAAGTCCTCATCAATGGGAAGCCCAATAAATTGACCATCGATAACTGCTTCGGAATCGGTAAATTGATACTCGCACGTTGGCACTCTTCCCACTATTTTTGCTCCGTGCCTTTGCATTTCCTTTGCAAGTATACCCATAGCATCTACAAATAGTGCTGTGTAGGTTACAGAGTCTCCAAGTCCGAATAGAGCGAAGGTTTTTCCTTTATAGTCAATCTTATCAATTTCTGGTCGGAATATGTCCCAATCGGGTTTAGGTTTATCGGCTTGCCATGTTTCCTTTCCAATGGTAGAACAGCCAAATATTATGTTTTCATATTTATCCAGGTCTTTGGCTTTACAATCCTTAATGGTGTGTAAATCTGCTAAATCATTACCAAAGGCTTCCTGTATTTTTTTTGCAACGCGTTCAGTTGATCCTCCTACTGGTCCATAAAAAATTCCTACTCTTTTTCTCATGACATTTTTGCTTATTATTGAATAATGTTAAATCTTCACAATTTTGTATACAATACAAATATAAGAAAAAACTAGTTGGCAATTCCAGTAAAATAATTCATAAAATTTAAATCTGAATGTTTTTTATATTGAACACTACGAGTTTGTTTAAAAAACAATATAAAAACGACAACATATAATTATTTATTAAATGGAATGGTTATACCTAGCACTGGAAAACCAAAAAATTCGTCCATTTGACTTGATAAGGGTATATAAAGGCCAAAATCCAAACCCACTTTTTTAACCATATGCCTAAACCCAAATGATATAATGGTCATATTAAAATCATCCCCAAAATTTAAAAAGTAGTTCTCAGATAACAGATAGCCTCTGGGAGTTACCCTAAGCATTCCGCTTAAATTAATAATTGGATAATCAGCCCAGTCGCCTCCAGCATAACCCCAACCTAAACCAAGATTTAAATTTTGGTTTTTATCACCAAACGTTAATGTGCTAAATACAATTCCAAATCCTGAGTCGCTTTGACCAAGAATAACGCCCATAAAAGCTCCCCCACTGAAATTAACTTTATCTTTCTCCAGTGGTATTGACACCTTAGGTACAATCCATAATGGATTGGCTTCTAATCCAAGTCCAAATAAAAATAAAGGGATAATTCCAAAACTGAATGAGAAGTAATCGCTCAATCCAACGCTAACCTGATTGTATAAAACCCATATATTTTGGTAGTAGCCCTCTCCTGATTTCAATCCATATCCATTGGGTGTCCAAAGATAACGCGTTGCCTGAGGGTTGTCGTCCCATAATTCTCCTCCAATTATTTTCGCGGGATCAATTTCTGTTATTTTTATGATAACATCTTTTTTAATGGTTAACTCACCAAAAAAATCAGTTTTTAGAATAATCTTTTCATCATCCTGGCTAATAATTTTTCCTACAAACTCGTTTTGATCCTTTGTTACAATCTTTACAAGTGTGCTATCTTTCTGAGCATAAGCAGGAATTACAAAAAGATTAAGAAAGAAAAAGGTAGCAGTTAAAATGAAAATAGAAGTTATTTTCATAGCAGTAAATTTTAATGATTTAACATAAAAAAATCTGCGAAGCAACTTAATAAAGCATTTGTTTTCAGAGGGTATAATTGGTTAATTATATAATCAAAATTACAAATTATATTGGACTGCTATTCTGGAAAACAAAACTTTTTCGCTGGAAATACTATTAATTTGATCTGTTGAGGAATTGTAATTTTTAACAAAACCGCCTATCTGTAAATTTAACTTTATACCTTTAATACTGTAACTACATCCAATTGATGGTTCAAAGTAAATTTGCGATGGAATTTTACTATTCTCATCCAATACATCACCATTAATTACATACTCTTTAAACTTGTTAAATATAACATAAGTTGTACGAAGTGCTATTGAAATATCAAATTTCTTAATGGTTTTAGTCGCCGATAATTGATAAAACATATTATAATAATCATACTCCATTTTTTTGTCTAATGAAACTTCATGCACAGCAAGCGATAATCTATCAAAAGTTGAATAACCTATTCCCAGCTGTGATTCGAAAATATCCAGAAATCCATTAAGACATGACTTAAAATATTCAACACCAAAAGATGTACTTAGGTTGTTATATTTATAGTGGTATCTTGGGCTAAGAAAACTCTCTTCTCCCATGTATTTGAACGTAAAAGGATTGTATGCTGTGCCAGCAAAAAAAGCAAAATTTTTTGTGAATGAATAAGATACATTTATATCTAATGCTCCATGATCAACTGAAGATGCAAACCCTCCTGATAGATGGATCTGTTTTGATTCACTATGGCTAGGAATAACTAAAGCTCTCGGAGTATAAAGAGTTGCTTGAGAAAAAGCAAAAAAATTGTAAAATGCAAAAAAACTTATTACCAGAATGATTCGCTTCATATTATAAAGTTTTTACTAACAATGACATTCAATTATATGCCGTTAATTACATTAGTGATTATTAATAAGTACAGAATGATTATCCCAATATCTAAAACAAAAAACAATGCAAAAACCAAACTCAAATGATAAAATGAACCCTAGTTTTTAACTCTAAAAAGCCTTGAAAACGAGCTAGACATTTCGCTCCAAATCCAATCCCATCTATATATTATGAGAAAAATAAGTACAACAACGGTACCTATTAAAAGCCATTCCGTAATGGTAATCCTCTTGATTTTATCAATTAATGTTCTCATAATTCCTTTTCAACTCTTATCCTTGCATCCACAGCTACAACCTTATCCTTGCGACCTAGCAATGGGTTTAAATCCATCTCAAATATCTCGGGTGCTGCCATTACCAAAGCAGAAACTCTCGAAACCATTTCTGAAAAATGTTCAACATTTACAGGTTCCTGCCCACGAACACCTTGAAGAATTTTATACCCTTTTAATCTACTGATCATATCAAAACTTTCATCCATAGACAGGGGAGCAAGTCCGGCATTAATATCTTTAAGAACCTCAATGAAAATGCCACCCAAGCCGCATAAGACCATATGACCAAACTTTTCCTCGCGCTTGGCACCAACAAATAGTTCAACCCCCGAGAGCATAGGTTGTATAAGAATTGCTGTTGTATCCTTTATCTGTATCATTCGGTTAAACTCACGGGATACTGATTCATCATCTTTAACATTCAGAACCACTCCACCAACATCGGACTTATGGACAGGTCCTACAACTTTCATAACTACCGGATATCCCAATCTTTGAGCAGAAGTGACTGCATCGTTTGCTGAGGTTACTACTGCTTCTCCTGCGCGAATAATTCCTGCTGCATCAAGAAGTTGCTGAACCTGTTGTGGATCCAAATAGCCATTCTGCGCATTATCAATAACTTTTCTGATAAGGCTTATATCAACCTCGGGTAATTTTGGCTCAGCCATTTGAGGTTTAGGTGTATGAAAAATTTTGGCAAGTGCATTGCCAAAAACAACTTCGTCGGGGAAATTTACTCTACCCTTTGCCAAAAAATGCCCGATTTCATCCTTAACATTGATTATTGATGGTAGAATTGGATAAATAGGTTTTTTGCATTCCTTCATTTTTCTATCCAACAAATCGTAAACATCGAAAACAGGGAATAAGCCAGGACTTCCAAATATCACTGCCATAGCATCGATGTTATCAAAATCGTTCTCGCATGCATCAATAATATAGCCCAGCTGCTCGGCATTACCCGTGGCAAGAAAGTCGATGGGATTGGCAACCGATGAACCGGGGTATAGTTTTTCCAGCAGTGCTTTAGCCTTAGGTCCTTCAATGGTTGGCACTTCAAGTTTGTTGTTCGATAATGAATCGGTGAGCATTACTGCTGGTCCACCAGCATGGGTAATAATGGCTATACGTTTACCCTGAAGTTCAGGGTGCATATAAATACCTGCAACGGTAGCTAGCTCATCCCTTCCATAGCAACGAACAATTCCTGCTTTTCGGAAAAGAGCATCAACTGCCACATCGCTGCTTGCAAGTGCACCGGTATGCGAGCTGGCAGCACGACTACCCGCTTCAGAACCACCGGCCTTTATGGCTGCAATTCTACAACCTTTTCGAATTAACGAAGTGGCATGCTTCAACAGCTTCTGTGGTTTGTTTACACTCTCAATGTAAAGCAATTTTATGCGTGAGCTGCTAACGGGATCAAAATGTGTATCCATGTACTCAAGGATATCCTCCACACCCATCTGTGCACTGTTGCCAACGCTATAAACAGATGCAAACGAAAGCCCTTTTGGCATTCCTGCCTCCATGATGAAAACAGCAGTTGCGCCTGAACCTGAAATGAAATCGATTCCCTTGGGATCGAGTTTGGGAACGGGCGTTGTAAAAACCCCAGCATAGTTAGAGTTCATAACACCAATGCAATTGGGCCCTATTAAGCAGCCCCCTGTTGAGTTAATGGTATCGACAATCTGCTCTTCAAGCTTTGCTCCCTCCTCGCTCTCCTCATGAAACCCTGCTGAAAGGATAATGAAAGCTCTTGTTTCCTTCTGCTTTGCCAGAATATCAATGGTCAACGGACAATATTTTGCTGCAATGGCAAGAATTGCTAAATCAACCTGAGGTAATTCAGCAACATCCCGATAGGATTTTACCCCTTGTACCTCATCCAGTTTAGGGTTTACAACGTAAAGGTTTCCCTTAAAATGGTTATCGATAAGGTTTTTGAGGACTTTTCCTCCCGGTTTCTGGATGTCGTCCGATCCTCCAACAACAACAATACTGTTTGGGTTAAGTAATTGCTTATTAATCATTATCTATATTTTTCTTATTTTACGTTTCCGATTTAAAAGAGCCAATCCCTAAAAAATAGCTGAATACCGGGTTTACGATCAATGAAACCAGCATACCAATGGTTCCTGCTCCGGGCGAAGAGAAATACCAGGGTACTTTTGTTCCAGCCTCAACACTCAACCCCATAAAGTATAGAGTTAAACAAGTTCCCAGTCCTATTAATGCCGATGAAATGGCGCCATATCTATTAACTTTTTTACTGAATAAACCCCAAACGAAAGGTCCCAGAAAGAAAGAACCAATGGCTCCCCATGAAATTCCGAGAATCTCAACAATCACATCAAATTCAACCAGTGCGAGCAAAACGGCAAGCAATACAAATATACCACTCATTACTCTCATCATTGCTGTTAATGATTTGTCGGAGGCGTTCCTTTTTATAAAACCAGCATAAAAATCCTTGGTAATGGATGAACTGGATATTAACACCAGCGCCGCCAAGGTTGACATTGACGCAGAAAGAATTAGTAATAAAATGATTACCGAAAGGGATGAGGGAATTATACTGGTTAGCAGCTCGGGCATCAACTTATCGATTACGGGTGAGCCATTGCTAAAAACATTGGGATTTGAGTTGGGTGTTAGAAAAATTCTTGTGGTTGAACCCAAAAAATATGCTACCCCGCCTATTAAAACTGCAAAAATGGTTGAAGCAAACATTCCAATACGAACCGATTTTCTATCGCGTATGGCATAGAATTTCTGTACTAACTGAGGCATGGCAAAGGGTGCAACGCTTGTTAAAAAAACGAGTGAGAATAAAGGCCAAAAACCGGGAGGTCCTATTGGTTTTGACAGTTTTGGTTGAATAGCAGCTAATGAATCGGTAATATTAGGAATTCCCTCACCCTTGGATGTGGCAAAAAAGAAAAGAATAATCACACTAAAAGTCATTATAATTCCAAAAATCATATCGATGAGCGCAATAGACTTGTATCCTCCAAGAACTATGTAAATAGCTGTAAAAATTCCCATGAATAAAAGGGCTTGCCAGTATTGAATGCTGAAGCTAGTTTCAAAAAGGTATGACAATCCCATAAAAACGGCTGCGGAATAGGGTATCAAGAAAATGAAAATTACAATTACTGCCGCTAATTTCAAGAAAGAGCTGCTGTAACGTTTTTCAAGAAATTCGCTCATGGTGGCTACACCATACTCTTGAGACATACTCTTAATTTTCCACCCAAAGAGAGCCCAAACCAAGAAAACACCTACGATTGCGTTAAAAAAGGCTATCCAAAGACTCGAAAGTCCAAAATTCCAACCAATATTTCCGGCAAATCCGATGAAGAGAACTGCCGAAAAATATGCGGTTCCATACGAAAAAGCTGACATCCAAGGACCAACATTACCTCCACCAAGAAAAAAGTCGTTGAATGATTTGGTTTTACGTAAGCCATAAATACCAACTAATACTATCATTATGGCATAAATTGCAATGACTATAATTTTTAATATCATGGTTTTGGGTTGTTGAGTTATTATTTTTGTGCAGAACAACAAATGTATTTGATTATGATTAATTTAATAAACAATGAGCTATTGTTTTGAAACGAGAACAAACATACAAAAAATGATTAATATCTATTCTATGATTAAAAGCATGTAGCCTGCTTAATTCATAAACTTTGTGTTTTCTTTGTGACTTAGTGACTCCCGAAGTTTCGGGAGTGGCAAGTCTTTTTCCGCCACAAAGACACCAAGACACTAATCCCGAATTCTCGGGATCACTAAGATGTATTAATTTATGAATTAATCAGGGTAGAGTATATGATAGAAATCATTTAAGTTACAATCACTATTTAATACATACATTCATATCTTTGTCAATCCTTTTCGATAAACTTTTATGAACCAAATTGAAGAAATCATCAATAAAGAACAACTGACGAAGCAGGATATCATGCTTCTTCTTCAATGCGATCAGGAAGAAAAGAATAAATTGTATTCCAAAGCAGCAAAGATTAAGAAGGAGTATGTTGGAGATATTGTTTACTTCCGTGGTTTGATTGAAATGTCTAATATCTGCCGTAAAAACTGTTTTTACTGTGGTATTAGGCTTGGTAATACATACATAAAAAGGTATAATCTTTCTGATGAAGAGGTTGTAGAAGCCTCTGTTTATGCATGGCAGAATAAATTCGCCAGCATCGCCATTCAAACAGGAGAGGTTTCTAACAATGAATTTATTAAAAGAGTTACCAACCTTCTTAAAAAAATCAATAGTGCAACCAATGGAGAATTGGGAATAACCCTATCCATGGGCGAGCAAACCGAAGAAACCTATAGAGAATGGTTTGAGAATGGTGCAGTGAGATACCTTCTTAGAATTGAAACCACAAACCGCAATCTTTATTCAAAGCTTCATCCTCAGAACAAAGTTCATGATTTTGACGAAAGGATAACGTGCCTAAAATTACTTCGCAAAGTTGGTTATCAGGTTGGCTCAGGAGTAATGATCGGGCTACCCTTTCAAACCATTGAGCAGCTTGCCGAAGATATACTGTGGATGAAAGAAATGGATTTGGATATGGTTGGAATGGGTCCGTATGTTGAACATCCGGATACTCCACTCTACAAGTATAAGGATATTCTACTTCCACTCGATGAAAGGCTAAGCCTTTCATTAAAGATGATAGCCATTCTAAGGATTATCATGAAAGATATTAACATTGTTGCCCCAACTGCACTTCAGGCAATAGATAACCTAGGACGTGAAAAGGGTATACTGGCTGGTGCCAATGTTGTTATGCCCAATATCACTCCGGGTTTATACCGAAACGACTATAAACTTTACGAAAACAAACCCTGCGTTGACGATGCAATGGATGAATGCAAAAATTGCCTTGAAACCAGAATACAGCTAACGGGTAATACCATTGGTTATGGCGAGCATGGTAATTCGAAGCATTTTTTTTCAAGAAAAAAAGCGTAAAGAGGTGAAATATATTTACTCTTTGAAACATCTATCGCTTACACCAGTTCCACTTTCACCGACTAAAAATGCCCATTCACCGATTTTCTATTCTATGGGTAATAGTAGCACCATATTTTTGTGGTGAACATTTAAATAATTATTACTATGGAAACAATAGATCAACAACCAACCCGCTCCAACAATGCTAGGATTATTGTTGGATTAGTTTTTCTAACCTTAGGAGCTTTCCTTTTTGCCGACAGGTTTGATATCATACCCTTTAACTGGAACCAGTACATCTTTACCTGGCAAAGTTTACTGATCGGCATTGGACTGATCAGCTTAGCCAAGAATGAATCCAGGGCAACTGGCTTAGTTCTAATTGGAATAGGTGGATTTTTCTTGGCCGCTAAGATACTTGGATTTCATTATCCAGTCAGGCTTTTCTTCTGGCCAACGGTTTTCGTTGCACTAGGCTTAATCCTTATCTTCCAGCGTAAAACCCATCATGTAAGGTATAGATTCACCAAAGGAGTTACTGATATGGATTATATTGACGATGTTGCTATTTTCGGAGGAAGCGATCAAAAGGTAACTTCAAAAAACTTCAAGGGTGGAAAGATTACCAATATTTTTGGCGGCAGCACTTTTGATTTAAGCGATGCTGAAATGGCCCCCGGACGAAATACAATGGATATGTTCTGCCTTTTTGGGGGATCCAAAATTATTCTTCCTCCCAACTGGAAAGTGAAGATCGAGATCACAGCCATATTCGGAGGCTACTCCGATAAAAGGAGAAATGCTCCAAAAACTGTTGAATTCTCCAACGAAAGTGAACTTGTATTGCGTGGAGTGGCAATTTTTGGAGGGGGTGAAATAAAAAGTTATTAAAAATATTTGCACATTTATTTAAAAGAAGAGGGTGTCTCGAAAGTCAAAAAGGATTAGATTTACTACTCTGTGGAACTCTGTGATTCCCCTGTGATACACTGTGATACAATAAAATATAAATTCCACAGAGTTTCATAGAGTCCTTCACAGAGTCACACAATGGACTTTTGAGACACCCTCTTCTCATTTGATTAATAACTTTTTACCAACTAGTATCTAAACTATTATACATCAAACCCTCCATAATCCTAGCAGCCTTTTCCTCATCGCTGAGGTTCAAAAATTCTTTTCGTTTTTCCTCCGAAATGGCATTCATTTCAAACTCTATCTGCTTTTTGAGTTCGTATACTTCCTTCTCCTTTCTATTTGTCAGATAGTTTCGGGCAACATTGGGGAATAGCTCAAGGAGCAATTGCTCCTCCTCGGTGCCAGCCAACTTTATTCCACCAAAATCTTCAAGAATTACTGGATTCTCTTGTGCTTTGTAATTCTGTGAGTTGAAAGGTACCTCCTCCTTCTGCCCGCAAATCTTCTCGCGAAATTCAGGTTCAATGGGCATGGGAGTTTTGCCATACAGTCCCATCACCAAATTGTTGAATTGCTTAGAGATATTGGAATACATATCTTCCTTTTTGCTCAATGAGATTACGCAGTTTACAGACTGAGCACCCACTATTTGGCTTGTGGGTGTAACAAGTGGAGGGCATCCTGCCTCAATGCGCACCATTGGAACCATTTCCAATACTTTGGGAAGTAATTCTTCCATCTTCATTTGGCGGAGTTGAGCCAACATATTGGTGTACATACCTCCAGGAATCTCGGCGTTCCGTACCCTGCTATCGGGTGGAATAAGGTTAAACCACTCCTCAATTTTTTTGGTTGCCTGCAGTAATTCCTCCCCCTTATCCTCTTTAGCAAAACGAATGGCATCGTTAAATAGCTTATCTACGTGCTTTGGAAGATCGTCGGAAGTTATGTCAAAGTCAACTGGGAACTGCTTATATGAGTCGAATTCTGCAAGCTCCTTACGAATTGACAATAACTCTGCATTAATTTTTACCACAGCATCCAGGTTCGCACCTGTGTTGAGAGATAATTTATCGGCAAAAATTTGAATAATCTCGAAAGCGGGAGCTGCTGGACCACCCGCCAAAGCCAATATGGAAGTGTCAACAATGTCAACTCCGCTAACAATTGCCATTAAAGTTGAAGCCAAACCATATCCCGGTGTACAATGAGTATGAAAATCGATGGGCAGCTTGACTTCTGCTTTCAGTCTTCGGATTAGCTCACCTGAAAGCGATGGGGTTATCAGACCAGCCATGTCTTTAATGGTAATCATATCTGCGCCCATACCCTCCAATTCCTTGGCCTTTGATATAAAATAGTCGATACTGAAAACGTCGGTTGGCAATTTCTTCCCCCTTAGAAATGCGAAAACCCTTTGCTTATGCGAAAATTTTGGATTAACGGTATAGCAAACGGCACAGTCGGCAATGCCACCATTTTCCTTAACATATTTAATGGTTGACCGCATGTTTTCGAGATCGTTAAGGCAGTCGAATATTCGCATAATATCGATCCCTCCCTTAACCGCTACGCGGTTAAAGCCCTCAATAACTTCTTCGGGGTAGGGATCATAACCAAAAAGATTTCTGCCACGCGATAAAGCTGTAAGTTTACAGGTATCGCCAATTAAATCGTTAATAACCCTTAAACGATACCATGGATCCTCATTCAGATATCGCATTACGCTATCGGGGACAGCGCCTCCCCATACCTCCATGGCATAAAAACCGGCATCTTTATAAAGGGGTAATAGCTTTTCAACCTGAGGGAATGTCATCCGTGTTGCAAGCATCGATTGCTGTCCATCGCGGAGAGTGAGATCGCGAATTTTCAATTCGCCCTTGTACTTGGCATTCTTTCTGGCATTAACTTTAGCCTCACGGTTTTTTTCCTTTTTAAGTTCATACTCTTCCTTGCGCCTCTTGTAAAGAAAATCCTTTGCAACGCTAGGAAAAAGTTCCAAAAGAAGGTACTCCTTCTGATCCTTTGCCAATTTTACGCTCTGAAATTCTTTAAGTTCGGCGTTTTCTGGTGCTTTATAGTTGTTAAGATCGTAAGGTGACTCGTCGGAGAAACCGCAAATCTTCATGCGAAAATTTGGATTAATATCTATGGGTGTTTTGCCATACTCACCCTTCACCAGGTTGAAGAATTGATTTGAAACATTGGAATAAAAGGGTTTCCCTGCATTCTCATCGATAACACAGTTAACCGCTTGCGCACCAACTATCTGACTTGATGGGGTGACTAGGGGTGGGCAACCAGCATCGAGACGTACCACAGGAACAACCTCAAGAACTCTATCCAGAAGATGATCAAGCCCCAATGTTTTAAGCTGCGAAAGCATGTTGGTGTACATACCTCCTGGGATTTCAGCAAGTTTAACCTTCTCGTCGGGTGCTGGAAAATTGAAGTATTTCTCAATGGCATGGCAAACTCTCAATAACTCATCCTCCTTCTCTTTCTTGGCAAAGGTGAAGGCTTCATCAAAAAGCGAATCGATATTCTGAGGCAAGTTGCAGCTCACCAATTCAAAATCAATGGGTATCTGCCTGTAGCTATCTACATCAGCTAAGCTATTTACTCTGATATCTTTGAGAATGCGATTAAGCTGATCGATAATTTCAGGTTCACCATCCACTGAAATGCCCATTTTTTTACAGAAGATATAGATAAGTTCATAGGCAGGAGCGGCACTACCCCCGGCAAAGAACATTAGGTTTGTATCCACAATATCAACTCCGTTGATAATGGCTGTGAGAGTGGATGCCAAACCATATCCCGGAGTACAATGAGTATGAAAATCAACAGGAATCGTTAAATTCTCCTTGAATTTCCTGATGATCTTTGCCGTTTCGACTGGAGAAGCAAGTCCTGCCATGTCCTTGAGTGAAATTATATCGGCGCCCATTGCCTCCATCTGCTTTGCCTTACTCAAAAAATAATCGACACCAAAAATCTTTTTGGGTAGATCCTTTACCATCAATTTACTCCGCAACTTTTCTTTTTCGGGCATTCGGGGATCAATCGTATAGCAAACAGCGCAGTCGGCTAACCCGCCTGCAGCTTTCACGTAATTGATGGTTGTTTTAATATTATCCACATCGTTTAGGCAATCGAAAATTCGCATAATATCCACACCCGACTTCACAGCATTGGTATTAAATCCCTCAATAACCTTCTCAGGGTATGGATTATAGCCAAAAAGGTTCATTCCCCGTGACAGTGCTGTTAGCTTTGATCCCTTTCCAACAACCTTCTTAATGCTCTCTAACCTTGTCCATGGATTTTCCCCAAGAAATCGCATAATAGAATCGGGAACTGCCCCTCCCCATACCTCCATGGCATAAAAACCAGCCTTGCTGAATAGGGGTAATACCTTATCAACCTCGCTCTGAGGCATACGTGTGGCAAATAATGACTGCTGTCCATCTCGTAGGGTTAAATCGCGAATTTTAAGGTGTCTGTTCATGATTAAAATGATTCATTTTATGAATTATATTCTCGTTGTAAATGTACCCAAACCCCTCACAAAAAGTTACTAATTCTATCATGATAATTTTAGGTTATACAGCATACTAACAAGGGTAAAATTGTCTTTATACACAATTCAATAAAAAAGGGTGCAACCATATGATTGCACCCTTTTGATTTATAGTCTAAAATTTAGTACCCGAATATCTGTTCGCGAGTTAACTTGGTAACTGGGCCAAACTTTTTTTGAACCTGCTTGAAATCTACAACATTCTCGTGGCCTAGGATAACATAGGTTTTAGGTTTGTTTTTGATATACTGCTCATTAAAGCGAATTACATCATCCATAGTCATATTTGGAATTGCTTCAAAATATGTTTTACGAATATCCTCTTTATATCCCATCTTCTGAGCATTGATATAATTCATTATTACACCCATCTTGGTAATACGCTGATTACGTATACCGCTAATGATTGCATCCTTTGCCAATTCAAACGAGGTTTCTGAAACTGGCATTTCATCAAATAGCTCATTAAATGCTGTAAAGGCTTCAATTACCTTATCGTTTTGAGTGCCTATAAAGGAATTGTTCATAAATGATCCGTTAGGATTTGATGGAGTATTGTAATATGAACGAGCCGTATATGCCAAACCTCTTTTTTCCCTTAATTCTTGGAATACAATAGTATTCATTCCTCCTCCAAAGTATGCATTGTACATTCTGGCATAAGGTAGAATTTCAAAACTATAATCAACACTTTTAGTAATTAACTGTAAATATGATTGATTAGCCTCATAGTGTGAGAATAAAACCCTGTTTTTGTCAGTGTTCAACTCAACAAATAAGTTCCCTTCGGGAGAAGGAAGAAAGCTTGATGGCACTGCATGAACTTTTTCGAGCATTTGCTTCAACTCTTCAGGGTTGTATGTTCCGTAATAAAGCACCTTGTGCTTATAATTTGGTAGCTCTTTAATTTTATTGGTTAAGGTTTCGCCGTTTAACTTCTTTAAATCATCATTTGAAATGATATTGGTAAAAGGTGATTTTGGACCAAAAGTGGCATAGCTTACCAAACCATTAAAAACCGATTGTTGGCTTAACTTGGCATTCTCCCTCTCCTTCAAAATCTTATCAATATACTTTGCTAATGCATCCTCATCAGGTTGGCAATCGGTGAGTAAAGATTCTAGCAATTCTGCTGCTTTTTCCTGATTCTCACTAAGACCTGTAACGTAAACATAGGTTTCTTCATTGGATGAGAAAACGTTGAAGTTGCATGCAATTTTGTAGAATTCCTGTGCGATCTCCTCTGCCGAAAGTTTCGATGTGCCTATGAATGGTAAATAATCGGCAGCAATGTTAATCATCTTATCATGATCGCTACCAAAGGAGAAATAGTAGTAAAGTGAGAATGTGGCATTCTCAACGTTTTCTTTATGCAGCACCTCTAAACCATTTATCTCCATTTTATTGATATCCTTCTCAAAATCAACAAAAACAGGTTCAATATCAACAACTTTTCTTGCTTTGAAATCGACTAAAAATTGTGATTCTTCATTCCTATTTATGTGAATAGGAGTTATAGGAGGTTTGGGTACAATTTCAATATCAGGTTTACCCTGACGTTTGTACACAACAACATAATTGTTGCCAAGGTTTTCCTTAGCAAAATCCACAAGATCTTCCTTTGTTATTTTGCTTAATTCATCGATGTAGCCAACTGCATCTTTCCATTTTATGTCGTTGAGAAAGCTATTGGACATCATCCAAACCCGACCAAAGTTGTTTTCAAGCCTCTTCATCTCAAATAACTTCAAATTATTGATTGTAGCTTCGAGCATCCAGTCGGGGAATTCTCCCTGCTTAAGCAGCTCAACTTGCTCCAAAAGAATGTCCCTTGCTTCCTCAAGGGTTTGCCCGCTCCTATTCCTTGCATTTAGAACAATGCTTGAATAATCAGCAAGTTTACTGCAGTATGCTCCGGCGCTTAGGGTTCTTTGCTTTAGGTTGACATTTAAGTCGATCAATCCCGTTTTGCCGTTGGAGAGCATACGCGATAGCAGATCTGCCATCATGGCTTCGCGCGACGAAGCCCCGGGGAAACGATAGCCAATGCTAAGCTGCTCTGCCTCAAGTCCAATAACATCAACCTCAATGGGTTGTTCGATTGGTTTCTCGTTCTCGAACTTAAGCTTAGGAACATTTTTTCTTTTCAATACACTAAACTCTTTATCTATTATGGCAATGGCTTCATCAGGATCAAAGTCACCCGACATAATGATGGCCATATTGTTGGGAACATAATACTTATCGAAGAATTCACGAATATTCTTCATGGAAGGATTCTTCAGATGCTCTGCTTCTCCCAGCGTGGTTTGCTGTCCGTATGGATGGTTGGGAAATAATGCTTTGTATAGCTCTTCGCTAACTTTTCGCCTATCGTTGGTCAAAGATCTGTTTTTCTCTTCATATACCGTTTCCAATTCGGTATGGAATAGCCTTAGTACAGGATTAGAAAAACGTTCAGCCTGAATGGCTGCCCAGTTTTCGAGCTGGTTACTGGGAATGTTCTCTATATAAACGGTATAATCATTTGATGTTCCAGCGTTGGTTCCGGTGGAACCAATAAATTTCATCATTTTATCATACTCATTGGGAATGGCTAGCTTTGATGCTTCATAGGAAATGCTATCGATTACCTTATATATATTAGCACGAATTTCAGGATCGGTTTCAACTCTATACTCCTCAAAAAGGTTTTCAATTTGCTCAATTAAAACCTTTTCTCTCTCCCAATCCATTGTTCCAATATTTGAGGTTCCTTTAAACATCATGTGCTCAAAGTAATGTGCCAATCCTGTGGTTTCAGAGGGATCATGCTTGCTGCCAACCTTAACGGCAACATATGTTTGGATTCTTGGCTCATCTTTATAAACACTCATGTACACCTTGAGTCCATTGTCAAGTGTATAGATTCTAGCATTTAAAGGGTCATTCTTTAAAGTTTCGTACTTGTAACCCTTCTGGCACGAAGACATAACGCCAACCACCATTGGAATTGCAATAAGCAGTAAAGAAATTCTTTTTAGTCTCTTCATCGTTCGAGTTTTTAAAAGGTAAGGTTAATGTATTAGTATTATGACTATTAAGGTAAAAAGCAGGAGAAATTATTGATAATAAAAAAAGGTAAAATACAGTATAAAATTTTAATCACACTTAATTGACTTAATAAACAGAAAAAGGTTTATATAAAAAAACACTTGCAGTAAAAAAGAACTAAATTGCGCAATAGAATAATATCCACCCAAATATAGTATAACATGCTTAAGAAAATTATCATATTAAAAATACTGACTTTATTTTTTTTACTGAATTCTTTAGCACAAATCCAGTATTTTCACAATCATTATGCAGGAGTTGATAGTAGTTATATCTACAGTCTTGGAAATGGGTTGGAATTATTAGATATTGATTTTTCGAACACAGGAGAAAACATCACCTGGGATTTTTCAGATATCGAAGTAGTATCGCAACAGGAAGAATTCTTTGTCAGTCCCAACCAATCGGGATATTTTGAGAGTTTTATGTTTACCTGTTTAACTTCTGGTGGTAATTACTATAGCTGTTACACGCAATGGAACTCTCTCAGCAATATTGCCTTAAAGACAAATCAAGAGTTTTATTTGGTGTCTGTCGAGATATCAAATTTTACAGAATTCCAAAAGAAAAGTAGCACTAAAGTTGAATCCACTATGATTGGGGTTAATGTTCAATATAATGATACTCAAATCCCATTCACAATACCTTTAAGCCAGCCCGATGTATTAATTGACTTTCCAGTATCATTTCAAAATGCCGATACAAGCATTTCGGGTTTTCATGTAGATCTTTCGCCTTACGGGTATGAACTGGAAGCAAAGCGATGGCAAAAAAGGATTAATATCGTTGATGGTTGGGGTAGCCTAATAACCCCCTTTGCATCTTTTCCTCAAACCCTTAGAATGTTCACCACCAATGAAATAGTCGATTCAGTATTTTTCCAGAACGACACTATTGCTCTACCAAGAACCGAACTACAAATTCAATGGTTCTCTCCTATGTACGGGCAAACTGTTTTTAGAGCACATGGATTATTAACTGAAGAAGGCGGTATTTTCCATTCAGTCGATTTTATCGATTCACTTCGATGTCTTCCGGCTAGTGCAGGTTTTTTATACTATCCGATATCTCCCATGATTGATGCAGAAGAACGTTTTGTTGATATTTCTTTCATCAACTCCAGCTTGAACGCGACTCACTATTATTGGGATTTCGGCGACACGGAAAGTGGTAGTAATAATTACTCTAACTTAAAGAATCCCATACATACCTACACCAACGGAGGAAATTACCTTGTTACCCTTGCTGTTCGCAATGAGATATGCGAACCGGTTACATTCGATTCCATGAAATTAATGGTATTTATTGCCGATACCGCCGATGTAACAGCTGCTTTTAGCTATACTCCGGAGATATCATGCCTAGGTTCTAATGTCTTTTTTACCTCTGAATCTCAGAATGCATATTCATTCCTTTGGGACTTTGACGATGGAAACACATCTACCAATAAGAACCCGAATCACTTATACGATGAGACAGGTATATATTCTGTAACTCTTACTGCATCAAACACCACAAAAACGGACGAGGTTACCCACGAGGTTTCAGTGTATCCCATTACCATTGCAAATGCCGGACCCGATACAACCATTGTTAAGGGTAATTCTGTTATACTACAGGGAAGTGGCGGCGATTACTTATCGTCGTACATATGGGATGACTCTGAATATCTTAGCTGCACAAACTGTCAAAATCCATTGGCTTCGCCAGAGGAAACCACTATCTTTTACCTAACCGTTTCGGATTTATGCAATGAGAGTCGAGATAGTGTTATAATATATGTGGTTCCTCCCGTGTCTGTACCGTTAACAACAGAAAAAGGATTTATCAGCATCTATCCCAATCCAAATAATGGTTCCTTCACCATATCCCTACCTTTTGCAATTACCAATGAAGTTGGCATTACTATTTATAATACATTAGGACAAGAGGTTTGGAAAAGCACCACAGCAATAATGTCTGATAAGACCATTAACGTTTGTACAAACAATTTGAAAACAGGTTTTTACATCATCGCAGTAAGAACCCCCGACATCAATTTTAAGGGTAAGTTGCAGATTCGACAATGATCTAACCTCAAATATCCCTATTTCTACTTGTATGAGAAAGTACTCCCCCCTAAAAATTCTCTAAGGATTGATGTGGGTGGAATTTCATCGTAGGGAATACTAACAAAGTAGCTGAGGAACTTTAAAAGTCGCTTGGCTTCGGCATATTCAGGAACATTCATTGGCACTTTGTTAAGAATTGGTTCGGCAAAAGACTTGAGTATACCAAACTCGTAGAGCAAAGATGTGTTAAACATCACATCTGCTTCCTCCTGAAATGGGAAGATATTATGATCCTCGCCCCTACGAACGCTTTCCCATCGGGAAATGGTATCGAGAGCGCTGTAGCCACGGTAACGATAGTCCCGAATTATTCTTCTGATTAGGCGATTATCGGTGGTTGGTATTCGGTTTGTGCCATCAATAGAAAGTGATGTTAATGCCGAGATATAAATTCTGTACTTCTTCTCACTTTCGATTAAATGTGTTAGTTCAGGATTAAGAGCATGAATTCCCTCAATAATTATTATCCCATTATCCTCTATCTTTAATCGCGTATCGTCGAAAAAACGCTTACCCTTTTCGAATGAAAACTTGGGTAGTTTAACCTCATTACCTTTTAACAGCTCGATTAAGTCGTTGTTAAAGTAATCGATATCCAATGCATGAATCGATTCAAAATCGTATTCACCATGCTCATCCCTCGGAGTCTTCTCTCTGTCGACAAAGTAGTTATCAAGAGAAATGGTATAGGGTTTCAAACCTGCAACTTTTAGCTGAATGGCAATGCGTTTAGCAAAAGTTGTTTTTCCCGATGATGATGGACCTGAAATAAGGACAATACGTACCTTATCCCTACGTGAGTATATTTGATCGGCAATTTGAATTACCTTTCTTTCGTGTAGTGCTTCCGATATCTTTATCAACTCGCTTGCCCCACCCTGCTGAATCTGCTTGTTGATGGTTGCAATACTGCTTACACCAATAATATCAACCCATTCGCGATATTCCTGGAATATTTCAAACATCTTGTTCTGAAGCACAATATCCTCCATCTCATCCGGCTTCCGTCGTTTTGGGATCATTAAAAGCATACCCTGATAGTACTTAACCAGATCGAATACTTTTAAATAACCCGTAGATGGAACAAGGCATCCAAAGAAGTAGTCTGCTGAATCGTTAAGATAATACACTGATGTATAGATAGTTGACCTAGTCTCAAAAAGGCTTGCCTTCTCCTCCTCCCCCAATTCTTGAAATAACTTTACAACATCAGTTGTAAGTACCTTATCCCTGCGAAAAGGTAAATTTTGGGCAACTAATTCGCGCATCCTATCGCCAATGGCAAATATCAACGGGAATTCAAGGGGACCATTATAGCTATCAATTTCGCAGTAAAAACCCTTGGAAACGGAATGTTCAATTCTAACCTTACCTCCGGGTACAACATCCCTAACCGCCTTACTCAGCACAAAAAAAAGGCTCCTCTGATACATTCTCATCCCCGCAGAATGTGTTATATCAATGAAACGAATGGTTTTGGGGCTGTATACATTATAATCTAACTCTTTTAGCTCATTATTAACCATGGCTCCGAGGATTGGATAATCCAACTTTAAACCTATAGCTTTTGCCACCTCGTTAAGGCTTAATCCAGGCTTTATTCTCTCCCTTTTACCTGTATTCTCACAAATAATCTCAAGATCTTTTCTCATAATGTTATTTTTTTGGCATGCATTTATCAAAGATAGCTACTGAAATTCTTAAAAACAAAGGAAGCATTGACTTTGGCTATTTTTCGAAACAAATCCAGTGAATGTTTCCAAAAGGTTTAAAACCAATTGATTCAACCATTTCGAGTGATGGTATATTGGTAGGCTCAACACTTGTGTAAGGTATTTCGTTTTGAGAACGGCATCTTTTGCATAATTCAATCACCAGTTCCCGGGCAATTCCCTTTCTCCGATAATCTTCCAATACATGTAATAGCCCCATTGCACCATCATCATGGAACATGGCCCAAGCCACTAACCTACTTTCTTCGTAGTATGCTACTCCTGGACAAATTTCTAATTGCTTTGCAATGTATTCAGGGCTAGTAAAAGACTGATAATTAGAATTTTTATAAACAAACTGTGCATCAGTAGGAAGCAACTCATTAACTGTCAATCGGCTTTCGGGTAGCATTACTTCTTCGGGTAAATAGAATTTAATGCATGTGAGCATCCACTGAATATCAAATCGAGCCTCCAACTCGCCCAGCATCCAATCATTGGTAAGAACTATATGGTGTTTTCCGAAACCAATATCTTCAAGAAACTGAAAATAATCGTTTCTTTCAAAGCAATGAATGTACCACCAGAGCTCATCGCTTCTACCACAAACCATAAAAGAAGTATTTATTCTTTTAACTTCGTTTGGCTCATGATTCTTAAAAAAACCCAACATATTACAATTATCCAAAGAATCTGTAAGCAGCGTGTCTTGAATATATTTTGGCAATTTGCTCATGGTTTTATTCTATCGAAAAAAGATTTATTCTTTTTGCAGTTTTTGAAGGATTAACTCCAACTTATTATCAATGGGTAGATTTCCATCAATCCAATTTATTTCTACTCCGCTTCGCTCCATTTTCCTAAACCATGTCATCTGACGCTTGGCAAACTGGTGGATGGCCGTATTCAAACCTGTGAACATTTCATCATACGATATTTCACCAAGAATAAACCTTGTAATCCATTTATATTCTAGTCCATAATATATTAATTCGGTAGGTTTTACCCCTCTGTCAATAAGTTGCCTAACTTCGTCAATCATACCATCGGCAAGTCTTTGCTTTAACCTCTCGGTTATTCTTACGCGCTGCTGATGCCTTGGGAATACAATCCCAAAAACTATATTGCGAATTGCCGGATATTGGTAATCATCACCGCCAGTCCTCGCGTAAAACTCCTCTATCTCAATGGCTCGGATGAGCCTTTTGCAATTAACTGTATCGGTTTGGTTGTGTAATTTTTTGTATGATTTTAAAATTTTTTCCAGCTCATCTTGGGTTTTTGCTGATAGTTCCAATCGAAGATCGATATTTTCTGGAACAGCAATCAGCTTATACCCTTTGATGGCTGCCTCAATATACAATCCCGATCCCCCACAGAGAATAGGAAAAGTACCACGCTTGGCTATATCATTAAAGGCTTCAAGAAAATGAGTTTGGTACTCATAAACATTCAACTGGTATCCTGCATCTACAATATCGATAACATGGAAGGGAATTTGCTTACCATTCACTAAATAATCATGCAAATCTTTACCAGTTCCCAAATCCATACCACGGTATACCTGGCGAGAATCGCCGCTAATCACCTCTCCGCCTATTCGATATGCTAAATTTGTGGCCACAGAGGTTTTACCTCCTGCTGTGGGACCAAGGATTGTGATTAGATTGTAATTATTTGGATTCCAATTGGTCATAAAAAATACTTTGAATAACTCATTAAAAACGAATTGCAATAAATGCCTTTCAGATTTAGAATGATGAATGGTGTAAATTTAGCTATTTTTGCGCACTGGTTTTGATAATATTATCAATCAACAATGATCTTCAAATATATAAATATTCTATATCGCCCTAATTTTGGATGGAATGAGGTAAAGATCAATCCACCAAAATCAAAGTCAACCCTAAAAAACCTGGTTATACCTGTTGCATTCATTTCCAGCTTTATCGTTTTTTTTGCTGTATATTATATAAGTAAGGGGTCAATACATGAAATGTTTAAGTATTCAGCATTCACTTTTTTTAAGTGGATAATCACTTTATTAATAGCAGGATGGGCAGTTAATGGTTTATCAGGTGGGTTCAAAGGATCGAAAAATTTCAACTTGTCGTTTTTGCTGGTATCTTTGCCCGCTAGTATTTTCATGATAATATCAAGTACAGGTAAACTATTTCCCATGTATTCTAGAATTTTCGATGCTGTTGGAATTTATAGCCTTTTTATATTCTATATGGGTGTTAACCCTATACTTAATATTCCAAAAGATAAAGCAATTGGATTTTCTTTTATTTCTCTTCTAATCTTCGCCATAACAAAATTTCTTTTTGATATTTTTTTTAGCTCGATATTTAATGTTCCATTTCATCTGTAAACATCGATTATGAGTTCTGGAAATAAAATAATGATAAAGAATAAAAAGGCATTTTTTCAGTTCGAAATACTGGAAACTTTTACGGCTGGCATTGTTTTAACCGGAACCGAAATCAAATCCATTCGACTTAGCAAAGCAAGCCTTGTGGATGCTTACTGTAAATTTGTTGAGGGTGAACTATGGCTAACCGGTATGCATATCGCTGAATACTCATACGGTACCTACAACAATCATGAACCAAAACGCGAGAGGAAACTTCTCCTGAATCGAACAGAGCTAAGAAAACTATTTCGCAGTTCACAGGAAAAAGGATTAACGATTGTAGCTCTAAAACTTTTTATCAACGAAAAAGGTTTAGCTAAAGTGGAAATTGGGTTGGCACGAGGTAAAAAGATGCATGATAAACGTGAGGATTTGAAAAAGAAAGATTCGAAGAGGGAAATGGATCGAATGCATAAATACTAAAAAATGGGCATAATCGATTTCATTCAGGACCCTGAAAATCTATACACCTGGCAGGTTATCACCATTCTTATAACTGCCGGATTTATGGTAGGTTTTATTAATACCATAGCAGGCAGCGGAACTGTTATTACCTATTCTTTGTTCATGTTCATGGGAATGCCTGCCAATATAGCAAATGGAACCATAAGGCTTGGGGTTATTCTTCAAACCCTCAGCTCGACTCTCTCCTTCAAAAAACAGGGTGTACTCGATTGGAAGAAAGGGTTGCTGATATCTATACCTGTAGCTTTAGGATCAATTCTGGGTGCGCAAATTGCTGCTATGCTCAATGTAAAGGTGTTCGAGAAGGCACTCGCCCTTATCATGCTCAGCATGATCTTTTTTCTATTTCGCAATCCGAAAAGATGGGCTGAAGGCCATAAGGAAAAAATGGAGGGTAAAATAACCCTAAACCAACTTTTAGTATTTTTTGGTATTGGGCTATACGGAGGATTTACGCATATAGGCGTTGGAATTTTTTTATTAGCAGCAATAGTAATGAAAGCTGGTTACGATCTGGTAAAAGCAAATGCCATAAAAGTGCTATCTGTTCTTGTTTACAGCCCCTTTGCGTTAATGGTATTTGTATTAAATAATCAGGTTGACTATAAAATAGGTTTAATCTCTGCCATTGGAAATATATTTGGCGGCTATTTAGCCTCTCGGTTAGCGGTTAACTGGGGTGCAGGATTTATTCGATGGTTCCTAATTGTAATTATTTTACTTTTCAACGCAAGGGTGTTTGGTTTAATATAAAATTAATCGCCAAAATACATACAAAAAAGAGGCTGCCCTTTGCAGACAGCCTCTTTTCCTTTTTAAACCAACTAAGAAAACTATTCTCTATTTGCTCCAGCTAATTTCTATTCTTTAACAAACCTTGCAATAAAAGGTTCTTTTAAATCATCCAATCGAATAAGGTAAATACCTGCGGCAAGGTCAGATACATCTATCTGAGTTTCATTATTGAAAACATCCAATCTTTTAACAAGAACTCCAATGTTATTGTAAATGCTTATTATTCCATATTCAAGATCAGCATTCAATCTAATACTAAGAAATTCCGACACAGGGTTGGGGAATATAGATAATGTTGTTGGAGGCTCATTATCATCCTCAACACTATTGTCAAACTGTTTGGGATTGGGAGCAGCGTTATTGACTACATTAATAGTGTAATCCTCAACCTCACCATAACTGAAGGTTTCGCAAGCGGTAGGTGCTGCATTGTATTTCATGCTAACACGCATTCTTGTAGTTCCCAAAGCTGCAGTAGTTGGTACAGTAAAGGTTTTACTTAATGTTGTGGCAAGTTTTGATGAGGATGCATTGATTAGCTCACTGCTTTCAAATTCACCATTTTGGTTCCAGTCAATCCAAATGTACCAATACTCAGTATAAGCTGTGCTTCTGAACCCTGCGCTGAAGTAAATGGTATTACTGGTACCTCTGCCAAGTGTTGCAACCATGCTTGTAAAATCACCATATCCACCATTTGCAGCGGTAACATTATTTATCTCTCCCAACTTAACCAGATCAATCCACTCATAGTATGCACTATTCCCTTTGGATGAACAATAAGTAACAGTATTCGAAAGAGTTGTTACGCTAATGGTATTACTTGCAGCAGAAACGTTTCCGGCAGCGTCGTATGCCTTAACGTAGAATGAATAGGTTGTGGACGGTGTTAAATTGCTAATGCTGCACGATGTACCAGTAACTGTTCCAATCATCGATCCTCCTTGATAAACCTGATAACCTGTAACACCTACATTATCAGTGGAAGCAGTCCAACTTAATGACAATGTGGTTTGGGTAATATTTGAAGCGGCCAAGTTGGTCGGAGCTGTAGGTGCTTGAGTATCAGGAATCGCCTGAGTAATGTTCACAGTGTAATCCTCAACCTCACCATAACTAAAGGTTTCGCAAGCTGTTTGGGCACCGTTGTACTTCATGCTCACTCGCATACGAGAATTAATAGTTGCTGTTCCTGCAGGAATAGTTAATGTTCCGGTAACGGTAGTCTTACTCATTGTACCAGCATCAAATACCAGCTCACCAGTATCATCAAAATCACCATCGCCATTCAGGTCAACCCAAATTTTCCAGTACTCGTTGTACGTTGTACTGGAAAAGCCAGGGGTTAAACTAATGTTATAAGCTTGTCCTGCCTGAAGATTGATTACCTGCGATGTGAAATCTGTATAACCCGCAGCACCCGATGAATTTGTGAAGGATCCTATGGTTACACTGGCAATCCACTCATAGCTATAGTTGTTTCCTTTTGAAGTGCAATAAGTTATTGTCTGTTCTAGGGTAGTTACGCTTATTGTGTTGCTAGCATTTGAAACATTACCAGCTTCATCGTAAGCTTTAACGTAGAAAGAATAGGTAGTGGCAGCAGTTAATCCACTAACATTATATGAAGTGCTTGCAGTTGTACCTATTAACGATCCTCCCCTATAAACCTGATAACCAGTTACGCCCACGTTATCCGTTGAAGCAGTCCAACTCAATGTTAATGTGGTTTGGGTAACATTGGAGGCTGCAAGGTTGGTAGGAGCAGTTGGAGCTTGCGTATCGGGGGGTGCTAGGGTGGTAACCGAAATAGTATTGCTGGCAGCAGAAATGTTACCGGCAGCATCCTTAGCCTTTACATAAAAAGAGTAGGTTGTACTGGCAGTAAGTCCCGTTACATTAGCTGATGTGCCTGTAACTGAACCCAGCAGCGAACCATTGCTGTAAACATCGTATCCTGTTACTCCAACATTATCAGTAGAAGCAGTCCATGTTAATGTTAAAGTGGTTTGAGTAATGTTGGATGCCGCTAAGTTGGTTGGAGCGGTTGGTGGCTGAGTATCTCCAGCAGGTTGAATGATAACTGTGTAGTCTTCAACCTCGCCATAAGAGAATGTTTCGCACGAGGTTTGGGCTGCGTTATACTTCATTGATACCCTCATTCGGGTTGTAATGGCTGCAGTGCCTGTAGGAATTGTTAATGTTCCTGTCACAGTTGTTTTACTCATTGATCCTGGATCAAATACTAATTCACCAGTATCATCAAAATCACCATCGCCATTCAGGTCAATCCATATCTTCCAGTATTCATTGTAGGTTGTGCTAGCAAAGCCTGGGGTTAACGATACGTTATAAGCAGTTCCTGGGTTTAGAGTAACAGTTTTATTGGTAAAATCAGTATATCCTGCTGCCCCGGAAGCATTGGTTAAACTACCAACCGTTACACTGGCAATCCACTCGTAGCTGTAATTATTCCCCTTTGAAGTACAATATTCTACTGGAGCTTCACCTGTAGTGGTGAATGTTCTTTCTGTTCCATAGCTTGTTCCTTTTGAATTGGTGGCATATGCACGAACATAGTATGTTGTACCTGAAGTTAAGCCTGACATTGTTAAGCTGTATGTGCCAGAGGTAACAACTGGAGATGTTGAAACAACAGTACCAGTTGCAAGAGTTGGAGAAGCTGTCTTTGAGTAAACTAATCCGCTTGCAGTTATAGTAGCACCTCCATTGGAAGTGATATTTCCACCGCTAACAGCTGAATTGTCGCCAATTGAAGTAACAGTATTGGTTGAAACTGTTGGTGCTGTAGTCCCATCATCTTCGTATACCATATAGCAAACAGCACAAGCAACACGAGCTGATGTAGCCTTAATTCTCATGTAACCACCTTCACCCCATGAGGATCCCCAAGAGTTGCGTAGAATCCAGTAATCACCATAGGTAGCATCGTAACCCCAACCCACTAGTGCAATAGCATGGTTGGTAGGAGTGTTATAGCAAGGGTTGCTTGAACATGTTGTATAACTATCGGTAAAGATTCCGCCAGAATAGTTTGAGAACGAAGTTGTTGCATAAACAGCAGCATCAACAACACCGTATGTCATAATAGCGGTTTTGATGGCAGCAATATCGTTACAGGAAACTCGATGCCAACTTTTAAACTTGGTTTTTGGTGCGTTGGTTGCTGTAGAAGGGCAAGATTGGTTGTTAGCATCGCTGTATGGGAAATAAGATTCATCAATCGTACCTATATCACAAAGTGCTTGTAATTCATAGTAATCGTAATCGGCACCGTTACATCCATAGAAGTGACTATTATATGCTGGCATTGCTCCTAGGCACCAGGCAATATATGCTTCCGAGAAATCTGCTACATTGCTGCCATACTTAGCTGTAGCAAAGTTATAGGTTCCTTCGGCTGCAGCTGTAGCACCAAATGCGTAGCATGATCCACAACCTCCTTGATCTCTGGGTGAACCGATGTATGCATTACCATTGTAATTTCTCCAATCGAATGACGCAGGAAGATCTTTTAAAGAGATGAAATCTGGATCATAATTCGCATCGGAATGGATTTCAGTTAAACTTCTATTCTCTTGATCCATAAGCGGATCCCCATTCATCTCCATAAATTCCTCGAGCGGAATTCTGACAGCCTCCCCTTTGTCATAAACAACACAAACTGCTTCCTCAATGAAATAACCATCCTGTTCAATGGTTCTAGTTTCTACTTCAAAACCATGACGAGCGGGATAAGAGTATTCCTGAGCAACCTTCCCCTTGAAGAAATCCCAAGCATTTACAATTCTGCCATCGGGAAGATGAACCATTCCTTGGTCACCTATAGTTTTAGATGAAACTATCTCATAACGATAGCCTAACATTTCGCAGTATTTAGCTGCAGGGTTCACTAGACCTTTTTGTGAAAAAGCCGCAAAAACAATAAACAAAGAAAGCATTGCGGTTAACAAAGAAAATTTTTTCATAGTACAAAAGATTTTAGTTTTGGTTTTTAAAATTTTGCAAAAGTTAATTATTCAAAGCTATGTTAAAATGCAAAATCGACAGACAGCAATTAACTCCATTCAAACAACCATTTCCTTCGAATTTTTTAAAACATGATTTTGGTATATAAAATCGCAAATACTTTTATAAAAATTATATATATTGCTCAGAATTTTTTAAAAGTTAACCGCTTCAAAATATCCGAATATTAATGAAGTTATGTTGTGCCATAGTTGATGATGAGCCCTTATCTATTGAAATTTTACAAGGGTTACTTAATCGGATTCCAACCATCGAAGTAGTTGCTACTTTTAACGATGCTTTATCGGTATTGGATAAACTTTCGGAGTTGGATGTTGATTTCTTGTTTCTCGATATTGAAATGCCCAACTTATCAGGAATCGATTTTTTAAAGAGCCTCCCCCACCCTCCTTTAACCATTATTACTTCAGCCAATAAGAATTATGCCCTGGATGGTTTTGAACTTAATGTTGTTGACTATCTTCTGAAACCGTTAACTTTTGAAAGGGTTTTAAAATCAATTAACAAAGTGATAGAATTAAAGTCTATCAAGCCTCATCATCCAAGTGCTATTCCTGATGATTATATCTATCTCAAAGAGAATAAGAAAATGGTTAGGGTTAGAATTTCTGATATTAAATACATAGAAAGTATAAAAGATTATGTTAAGGTGGTTACCCAAGGTAAAACAGTGGTTACTAAACAGAATATCAGCCATTTTGAAGAAACTTTAGATTCGGAAAATTTTATCCGCATTCATCGATCCTTTATTGTTGGGGTAAAACACATCGATGCTTACAGCTGTTCTTCTGTTGAGATTGGAACTCTAGAAATACCTATTGGAAGACTTTATAAAGATCATACATTAAAACGAATAGGCGATATAATAGATGCCGAATAATTTGAGTTTACTATGATTGTTTTTCGAAGAATATATTTGATTCTATACATTACTTCTTTTCTTTTTCTCCTTTTTCATACCCACAGCTTTGCCCAAGAAAGGGGATTAATGCTGTCGAAGTATTACTCAACAAAAGACTATGATGCCAGTACACAAAATTGGGCTATAGCCCAAGATAATAGGGGTGTCCTTTACTTTGGTAATGCCAGTGGAATCCTAGAATTTGATGGAGAATCATGGAGACAGATAAAGGTATCCAACAAGTCTACTGTTCGCAGTTTAGCCTTTGATAGCAATGACATTTTGTATGTAGGGGCTTTTAACGAATTGGGCTATCTACTTCCAGACCATACCGGAAATCTTAAATACCATAGTCTGACCCCTTTAATTGCTCAACAGTGTTCTGATTTTGGTGAAATTTGGGATATTAATTGTTTTTCGGACACAGTGTTCTTTCTTACTGACAACTACATATTTAGATATCAAAATGGACAATTCAATTACTGGAAGAATGATAATGAAAGATTTTATTTAAGTCATAAAGTAAATAATAATTACTTAGTCCAAGAGATAGGTAAAGGGTTGTTGAAATTTTCAAATGATTCTTTTCATCTTATTGAGAAAGGTGAATTCTTCTCAAATATTCGAATTCATACTATTTTACCTATAGATAGTGAACTTCTCATTTGCACACGGAATGATGGGTTGTTTTTATATAACAATACTAATGGTGGTTCCATAAAATCCTTTTCACAAATCTCCCCAAAAACCAAAAGACTAAATGATTACTTCATAAGGAATTCCTTTTATCATGGGGTTGAACTCTCTGATAACCTACTAGCCTTTAGCTCTATTATAGGAGACATATTAGTACTGGATAGAAATTGGAATATTGTTGATATCATAAATGAAGGTTCAATTGGTATTAAGAGCACTACCCTTTACACTCACTATCAGAAGAACCATTCGCTGTGGTTGGCTCTTGCCAACGGAATAAGTCAGGTTGAAGTGATGTCGCCCTATAGGTATTGGAATGAAGAGTTAGGGCTGAGTGGTGTAATTACCGATGTGGCAAGAGTAAGAAATATCCTTTACGTATCTACTGGAACTGGCATATTCTACTCCAAACCAACAGATTGCGACGAATTTTCTCTTACCTCTTTTCAACCTATCGAAGGAACCTTTGAACAAGCTTGGGGCTTCCTATATTTTAAGCCATCAAGTTCGGTTCAGAATTTTAACCAGAATGGTATAGCTAGTAATCTGGGTTACGATTTAAACGACCAAACATTGCTATTAGCAGCTACTAGCAGAGGTGTTTTTCAGATTAATGAAAGTAAATCATTTAATGTTGCTAATTATAATGCTGTTTACACAATCTTCCAAAGTAAAAATGATCCCACCAAATTACTAGTTGGACTTAATAAAGGTATTGCATTGCTATCCTATAATAATGGCAAATGGATTGACTATGGATTACAGTATGGTATTGATGCCAATATCCGAAGTATTAACGAGGATACTGATGGAAACATTTGGTTAAGTGCAAGCTATAAAGGGCTATACAGAATTAAAAACCCATTTACCAGAATCGTTGACTCAATTAAAGTTGAACTTTTCGACACTACACATGGATTGGAGTCGATCAATTCTATTCGTATTTTCGAGGAAAAAGACGAATTAATTTTCAGAAGTGAAAATAAACTTTTCACTTTTTGTCAAGCTAGTAATAAGTTTAAAACTTTTATACGATCCTCAATCTCCGATACTTCTTCCACCATTAGTTCACAATACATGGATACTCTTTCATGGCGTAGAGTTAGAGGAGATATCATTTCAAACATCTTTGTTACCTATCGTAACGATTCGATTGTATGGTTTGGTACCAATGCAGGAACCTTAAAGCATATGGGAGGCACAACCAGAAACTATTTTGACCTACCTCCCACTTTGATTAGAAGAGTAATTTCAGAAGACTCAATTTTATTCAATGGCACTAATTATATAAAGGTTTTTGATGAGAATGGCTTGGAAAAATACTATGTTTCTTCAAAACCTGCTGTTGATATAGGTACAGCATTAAAGTATAAAAGTAATTCTCTCACATTTTACTTCTCATTCCCTTTCTTCGAAAGTGATAAAAAGAACCTCTACAGCTATTTCCTCGAAGGATACGATCATGGATGGTCTGAATGGAATCCCGAAACAAAGAAAGAGTATACAAACCTTCGTGAGGGTAATTATATTTTTAGGGTAAAATCCAAAAACTTGTATGGAATAGAAAGTATCCCCGCTGAATACCACTTCACCATTTTACCTCCTTGGTATAGAACATTTTTAGCTTTTTTCGGATACTTGACATTATTTATTGTTGTTATAATCCTTGTGGTAAAACTCTATACATACAGACTCATAAGAGAAAAAGACAAGCTTGAGGGTATTGTCAAAGAGCGAACTCAAGAAATATTAATGCAAAAAGAGGAAATACTTGTTCAAGCAGAACACCTAAGAGAAACTTACGATTGGATGAGGGCAAAGAATATTGAGCTTGAATACCAGAAAAAGGCTTTCGAGAAGAAAAAGGATCAGCTTGAGGTTAGCAATGCAACAAAAAACAAGTTCTTCCGCATAATTGCACACGATCTACGAAATCCAATCAGCACACTGGTTGGTTCAACTGGGTATATATTAACTGATATCGAAAAATTCGATAAGGAAAAGATGAAACGCATTATCGAAGATCTCAATAAGCTTTCTCTTACCACCTATAGCCTCCTCGAAAACTTACTGGATTGGTCTACAAGCCAAATGGGTGAAATTAAGTTTGATCCCAAGCCCGTTGAGCTAATCAGCGTGGTGAGAGAAAACATTGAACTTGTTAGGAGTAATATTGATTCCAAAAATATACAAATTGAGATATCTATACCAGAAGGTCTTAGCGTTTTTGCCGATGAGAATATGGTTCTCAATATCGTGAGAAATCTTATTACAAATGCTGTTAAGTTTACCCCTGATAATGGCTTAATTAGAATATTCTCAGAGGTTAAGGATGAACGCTGCTCTCTGAATATCTCAGATAACGGAGTTGGTATCAGCAAAGAAAATTTAGAAAACCTATTCCGAATCGATAAGCATGTTTCAACTCCGGGAACTCAAAACGAAAAGGGTTCTGGCCTTGGTTTAATCCTCTGCAAAGAGTTTGTTGAGCGGAACGGTGGAACAATATCAGTGACAAGCGAGCTAGAAAAAGGGAGTACTTTTACCATCAACTTTAAACTTGCATAATTAGTTGCTTGAAAAGAGAATCTTAACACATAGAAACTGTTTAAATTTTGTTGAATAATTATTTCAAGTACAGTTAAGTCACAAAAAGATTTAAACAGTTTCATAATTTCCCCATAAATCAATTCCAAAGGAAAGGGGCACAATAATCTCATACAAACAATGAATTCTGGTATCTTTCCATAATTTTCTGATATTAAACATAGAATTCCTTTTTAACAAATATGCATATAAAAGTATATCTTTGTTTTTTGGCGGGTCGATGGAAACGAACCGCTATATTATTTTAATACCCTAAAAAAATGAAAAACATAGATCTATCACCCTATGGAATTGGCAAAGCCAAAGAAATAATCTATAATCCCAGCTACGATCTGCTTTATGAGCACGAAACAGAACCCACCCTTGAAGGTTTTGAAAGAGGATTTGTAACTTCGCTGGGAGCTGTGAATGTGGATACAGGTATTTTTACCGGGCGTTCTCCAAAGGATAAGTATATCGTCAAAGAGCCTTCGTCCGAGAAGAATGTTTGGTGGGCACAGCCAGACAAAAAAAGTTCTGACAACAAACCCATAAGCCCCGAAGTATGGAAACATCTTAAGAAGATAAGTGGTGAACAGTTAACCAGGAAAAGGCTTTATGTGGTTGATTCATACTGCGGGGCCAATGATGATACGCGCCTAAGCGTTCGTTTCATCGTTGAGGTTGCATGGCAGGCTCACTTTGTCAAGAACATGTTTATCCGTCCAACCGAAAAGGAACTTGATACCTTTAAACCTGACTTTGTGGTAATGGTTGCCTCTAAAACCTATAACCCAAAATGGAAAGAGCAAGGTCTAAATAGCGATGTTTACGTAGCTTTCCACTTAGGCGAACGTATGGCGGTTATTGGTGGCAGCTGGTATGGTGGCGAAATGAAAAAGGGCATATTCTCCATAATGAACTACTACCTACCATTAAAGGGTATTGCTGCCATGCACTGCAGTGCCAATGTTGGCAAAAAAGGTGATGTAGCCATATTCTTCGGTCTATCGGGTACTGGTAAAACAACTCTCTCCGCCGATCCAAACCGTGCACTTATCGGTGACGATGAGCATGGCTGGGACGATAACGGCATTTTCAACTTTGAAGGGGGTTGCTATGCCAAGTGTATTGATCTTGATCCTAAAAAAGAACCTGATATCTACGCCGCCATTCGGCGGGATGCACTCCTCGAAAACCTCGATGTGGACGAAAAGGGCAATATCGATTTCAGCTCAAAAAAGAAGACAGAAAATACAAGGGTTTCATACCCAATCTACCACATCAACAACATCGTAAAACCCGTTTCAAAGGCTGGGCATGCAAAGCATGTTATTTTTCTAACTGCCGATGCCTTTGGAGTGCTTCCCCCTGTTGCAAAGCTAACTCCCGATCAAACCCAGTACCATTTCCTAAGCGGTTTCACCGCTAAATTGGCAGGCACTGAACTGGGAGTAAAGGAGCCACAGCCCACATTCAGCAGCTGCTTCGGTCAAGCATTTCTGCTCCTCCACCCTACGGTATATGCCCGTGAACTGGTTAAAAAGATGGAACAGCATGGTTCCACTGCATTTCTTGTGAATACCGGGTGGATTGGAGGTCCATATGGTATTGGTAAACGAATAGATCTTCCTGCTACAAGGGCGATAATTAACTCCATTCTTGACGATAGCATTGATAATGCTGATTTTGAAGTAATGCCCATTTTTAACCTACAAATACCTAAGTCGCTCAATGGGGTTGATCCAAAGTTCCTAAATCCGCGAAACAGCTGGCCCAATCCCAATGATTGGGACATTGCCGCTAAGGATTTAGCCCAAAAGTTCATCAAAAACTTTGAGAACTTTACAGATAATGAAGCGGGTAAAAAGCTAATTTCTGCAGGGCCACAAATCTAATAATCGAAAATAGGTTGAAATAATAAAGGGGCTTGAAGCCCCTTCATTATTATTAATATATCATTTATTTCAATCCTCTTTGCCGTAACAGAGGATCAATTGATGGTGTCTTACCACGGAATTTGATGTACTGCTCCATGCCCTCGCCCATAGAATTATCTGCAAGGATATGCTTACGAAATTTTGCCGCTAACTCCTGATTGAACAGGTCACCGGTTTCTTTAAAAGCCTCAAATGCATCCGAATCGAGTTGACCTGCCCAAAGGTAAACGTAGTAACCAGCAGCATAGCCCCCACTAAATATGTGGCCAAAATTTGCTGTACGATAACGTGGAATGATTTCTGGGATAAGTCCAATACGATCCATGGATTTCTTCTCAAACTGGTTCACATCTGTTTTTTCTGTAATTTTTGATGTGTGCCAATCCATATCTAAAATTGATGCAGCCACATATTCAGTTGTTGCAAAACCTTGGTTAAACTTACTACTACGTTGCATCTTCTCTATAATCTCATCAGGTATAGGTTCGCCAGTTTCGTAATGCTTGGCATATACTTTTAGCACCTCAGGCTCACCTGCCCAATTCTCCATAACCTGCGATGGTAACTCAACAAAATCACGAGGAACACTTCTACTGGTGCGGCGATAACGGCCATCAGCAAAAAAGTTATGTAGAGCATGACCAAATTCATGGAAATAGGTTTCAGTCTCATCCCAACTCAGCATAGCAGGTTTATTACCTATTGGGCGAGAGAAGTTCATTACTATATTAACCACAGGAGTTATCTTTTCTCCATCCTTATATGTACCACTTCTGTAAGTTCCGCACCAGGCTCCACCCCTTTTACTTGCGCGTGGATGGGGATCAATAAATAAAACGGCCAGGTGAGAACCATCGTTATCAATGACCTCAAATGTCTCTACTTCTTCATAGTAAACAGGTATATCAGTACGCTTCTTAAATGTTAACCCGTAGAGTTTATTGGTAACGTAAAAAATTCCCTCACGGACATTATCAAGCGTTAGGTATGGTTTAATCTCCTCCTCATCCAAATCGTATTTCTCCTTGCGAACCTTCTCAGCATAGTACCACCAATCCCACGATTGCAATTTGAATTTACCTCCTTCTCTATTAATAATAGCCTGCATATCTGCCCTTTCCTCTTTGGCACGTGCAATTGCAGGTTTCCAAATTTCATTTAAAAAGTTGAAAACATTCTCGGGGGTTTCAGCCATTTGATCTACAGTGAAGAATTGTCCATAATTTTCGTAGCCTAAAATATTCGACATCTGCTGACGAAGCATCATCAACTCAAGAAACAGTTCTTTGTTATCGTTCTCATTCTCATTATCACCCCGCATAAAGTAAGCTGTATAGAGCTTTTCCCTAAGGTCTCTGCGTTCAGAGAATTGCAAAAATGGAATCCAACTGGGTTTTGAAAGGTTGAATACCCATTTCCCTTCCATGTCTTCTTTTGCAGCCATCTCGGCAGCTCCTGTAATAACATCTTGAGGTAATCCTGCCAAATCGGCCTCATCCTCTAATACCAGAAGAAAACCATTATTCTCTTTACGTAAGTTATCGTTGAGTGATAGGGACACCATCGACATTCGCTCAGAAATCTTCTTTAACTCCTCACGCTTCTCTTCCGGAAGTGCTGCCCCACCACGTTCAAAATCTTTATAAATCTTCTCAACAACCCTCATCTGCTCAATATCCAAATTAAAAGATTCGCGGTTATCGTATACCGATTTAATTTTGGCAAAAAGATCCTGATTAAGCCTAATCGAATTGTAATGAGCAGTAAGCATGGGTGTAGTAATACGGGCAATTGCATCAAGGCTATCGCTGGTATGCGCACCTCGCAATCCTCCAAAAACAGCACCTACCTTACTCAATAATTCTCCTGCCTGATCGTAAGCCACAATGGTATTCTCAAAGTTTGGCTCCTCTGTATTGTTAATAATGGCATCAATTTCAGCCTTGTGCTGAAGAATTCCCTCTTCATAGGCAGGTAGATAATGTCCTTCCGCAATAAGATGAAATGGTGGAGTGCTAAAAGGGGTATCCCATTCAACAAAGAAAGGATTTGGTTTTTCGGTTTGTGTACAACCTAGCATCATAATCGCTGCAATTAGAAAAAAAGGTAATTTTTTCATTGGAATTTGATTTTATTATTATTTGATTGTTAGATATATAATTGTCTACTTGTATCTAAAATTCCTCTATTTAGAATTAAATGTTAATAGAAAGTTTAATGTTGTGTTCAAAAATATGGCTGAAAAAATATTTTCTTACAAATGCTTCTTAATGGATTCGAGGGAAAGTATTACCAACTCGTTGGTAGCCGGTAATTCATAATAGGGTTCATACTTATGGTTACCAACAGAAGAAATGGCATCTTTAATGGCTAACCACACCGAAAAGGCAAGCATAAACGGGGGTTCGCCCACAGCTTTACTCTTGCGGATTACCGGAGGATTGGGTGCATGTTGCAGCAGTTCAACATTGAAGATTTCGGGTGTATCGCCAATGCCCGGTATTTTATAGGTATCGGGAGAATGATTTAGCAACGAACCATCCTTACCCCTTTTTACGGTTTCTGCAGTACACCAACCCATGCCCTGAATGAACGCTCCTGTAACCTGCCCAAGGTCGATATCATGGTTAATGGAATCGCCCACATCATGCACAATGTCTGCCCTCAGAACTTTACTTTTTCCGGTCAGAATGTCAACCTCAACCTCTGCAACTGCCATGCCGTAGGCAAAGTAATGGAATGGCGTGCCTTTGCCTTTCTCCTTGTTGAAACTGATGTCAGGGGTTTTGTAGAAGCCCGTTGCATGCAGGCTAATCTGTTCGAAATGGGCACGCTTGACCAGGTCAACAAAGCCAATCTTTTGATTGGGATTACTTGAATTGTGAGCAAATCCTTCACAAAAAACAATATCAGAATCGCTTTCATCACTAAACTTTTCCTTTAGCATTTTGGCCACACAGGGCTTAAGTCTCTCCTTCAGCTTATCAATGGCATTTTTAACTGCCATTCCATTAAGATCAGTTCCCGATGAGGCTGCAGTGGGCGATGTGTTGGGTACCTTAGAGGTGTTAGTGGCATTAACCTTAACCACCTCAACGGGAACTCCCAGTTCAAGGGCAGCAATCTGCCTGATCTTAGTGTGTAGCCCCTGCCCCATTTCGGTTCCCCCATGATTTACCAGTACAGTTCCATCCTTGTAAAGAAGTACCAAAGCTCCTGCCTGATTGAGAAACGATGTGGTAAAAGAAATTCCAAACTTAACAGGTGTTAGAGCAATCCCACGTTTTTTAAACTCGCTTTTACCATTGAACCTATCTATCTCTTTGCTCCTTTCATAGTAGTTACTTGATTTTATAATTTGATCCCAGATTGTGTAGAGCCTGTTATTTTGAATAATCTGTCCGTAAGGGGTCTCAATTCGGGTATTTGTACCATAAAAGTTTTTGTAGCGGATTTCGGCAGCATCCTTTTTCAGATACCTTGCAATCATGTCTACGGCATTTTCAATAATAGCTATGCCCTGTGGACCTCCAAAACCCCGAAAAGCGGTGTTTGAAGGAAGGTTGGTTTTCCATGTATGACCCGTTATCCGTGCATTTGGAATGTGGTAAGTATTCTCGGCATGAAACATTGCCCTCTCCAGTATCGCCATCGATAGATCAGTAGCCATACCAACATCGGTATTCATATCAACAACATAGGCTTCTATAATTCCCTCATCGTTAAAACCAATGGTGTATGTCGATTGGAAAGGATGTCGCTTACCAGTAATTTTCTGGTCGTCATCGCGGAAAAGTGATATTTTCACAGGCTTACGCGTTGCATCTGCGAGCAGAGCAGCCCATGCTGCCACATGGTTAGCCTGGCTCTCCTTGCCACCAAAGGCACCGCCCATACGCTTAACCTCACAAATGACCTTATTTGCAGGCAGTCCTAAAACCTCTGCCACAACCAGCTGCGTTTCGGTGGGATTTTGCGATGATGCATAGACAGTCATGTCGCGATCCTCACCCGGAACACAAACCGCTGCCTGTGTTTCGAGATACCAATGCTCCTGTGCTCCCGTTTTTAAAGTGCCAGATAGCACATGTTTGCATTTTTTTAATACCTCATCAACAGCACCAATCTCTATCCTTCGGGGGGGCTGCAATCTGTTCCCCTTTTCAATGGCCTGGTCGATGCTAAGAATTAGCTCAAGTACCTCGTAGTTCACCTTAATAAGTTTCTCAGCTTCAATGGCAATCTCATCAGTATCAGCAGCGATAAGAAACATGGCTTGTCCTATACAGTTTACTGTACCTTCAGCAAGGCATGGTTCATCATGAGCAATGAGGTTAAGCTGGTTATCACCAGGAATTCGCTTGTAATCGAGTATATCGTAAACGCCTTGTAATTTTAGAGCCTCTGTAAAATCGTAACTCATAATCCGGGCATGGGCATGAGGACTGTAAACCACCCGACCTGCAAGTGTTTTTTCCGAAGGAAACATGTCGCCAACGTATACGGCTTGTCCCGTAACATGCTGGATGGCACTTTCGTGATGTGATATCTTGCTCATACTATAATTCTTTTGTAAAAAACAAAGACAATACAAAATCTAATCAACCACCAACCTTAGCAAAATGTTCCCTGCAACCACCTGTCTATACTCTTTGCTGGCACGTGCATCCGATATTGGGGTAAAATCCTTGTTTATAAGATCTTTTGCACTTTCAACCACTTCTCTTGTCCATTCTTTACCTATTAGATATTCCTCCACATTTCTTGCACGCTTGATTACTTCAGCCATCCCACCATACGCCAGGATTATTTCTCTCACAATATTATCAGAATCAACACTTAACCTGACAGCTAAACTTACCGTTGAAATATCCAAATCGTGGCGATTTGAAACCTTTTCGGTTTTTATTACCTCATCCTTATCAATTTTTGGAATATAAATTCCCATTAAAAGCTCATCGGGGAAAAGGCAGTTCTTTCGGTATCCCACAATAAAATCCTCAGCATCAACCCATCGTCCACCGTTTTCCGATACAATCTCAAACTTTGCCTTCAGGGCAAACATTAGGGGGATTAAATCGCCTATGGGCGATGCGGTGCATAGGTTTCCGCCAAGTGTTGCCACATTCCTTATCTGATGCGATGCGAAAACGCCAAGCATGTGTTTTAGTTCAGGAAAAAACTTACTGAAAAACTTCTTTATCTCCTCAATGCTTGCCCCCGCACCAATGTAACAGCCTTCCACCTCGCTGCGAATTTCCTTCAACTCCGGAACTGCCGAAATATCAATAATAGTTGGTAAATACTCATGCTGCTTATTCTGTCTAATGGCAGTATCGGTAGTACCATTAACAATGTAAGCATCTGTTTTATCATCCTTAATGCTCAGGGCTTGCTTTAAATTTTTAGGAAGATAGTAGGTTTGTTTGCTATGTATAAACTCATGTATTTCTTCATCGGATTTTATCTCCTTTAGCATTTTAATGATTACCTGCTCATTTGCATCAAAATGGTCGGGTTGGCGAAGGGAGCTAAGTACTTTAGCTGCATTAATGATAGGTTGATAACCGGTACAACGGCAAAGATTGCCAGAAAGAGCATCAACAATATTATCCCTGTTTGCCTCTTTGCCTGACTTATAGAATGCAAACAACGACATCACAATACCCGGGGTGCAAAATCCGCATTGACTACCGTGCTCATCCACCATTGCCTTCTGTACAGGGTGAAGTATGATCTCGTTTCCTTCCCTTTGAGCAAGGTTCTCAACGGTGATTAGCTGTTTACCATGAATGGATGCAAGGGATAACATACATGAGTCCACCGCTTTATAATGAATTCTGGCATCATCCCCCAACTCTCCAAGTACAACTGTACAAGCACCACAATCGCCTTCGGCACAACCCTCCTTAGTTCCTCTATGCTCTGGAAGCATACGAAGATAGTTGAGGACTGTGGTTGAAGGACGAAAATCGGTTTTGGAAAAGTCAATCTCCACGATTTGGCTGTCCAGTACAAATTTCAATATGCTCTTGTTCATCATAAACTTTGCGTATTTTTCACATCAATGAGCTTTGCCACTATGCTTATGGCAATCTCGCGGGGAGTTTGTGCGTTGAATGGAATGCCTATGGGCATATCAACCCGACTTAACTCCTCCTCGCTAAGAATATTTTGCGAAAGTAACTGCTTGCGAGCCTCGGCAACCTTGCGCTTGCTGCCAATCATACCCACGTAGGCAAGGTTCTTCTTTGCCATTAATGCCATAATCTGCTCATCGAACTGATGGTTTGGGGTTGTCACCACAACAAAATCGCGGGGAGAAAACACAATCTCATCAATGGCTTTAAAAAAGTCGTTGGTAATGCATTGAGCGTAACCGCAGGGAAATTCATTGTAAATGCCCTCTCGATTATCAACATAAATCACTTTAAAATCCAAATCGGCAGCAAAACGACCTACCTCTCTCCCCACATGCCCTGCACCAAAGATATACAAGTTTAAATCCTTGTTAAACGGCTCAAAATAAATCTCCATGCTCCCACCGCATTGCATTTGCAAATCGATTTTGAGTTGGTACATCTTCTTTTGTGGTTTACCCATTTTAAGAATTTCCAATGCATCGGCAATGGCTTGATGTTCAATAGTACCGCCACCAATTGTCCCCGAAATTGATCCATCATCGAAAACAATCATTTTTGCCCCTTCCTTTCGGGGAGTTGAGCCTTTTACTTCGACAATTATACAAAGGGTAAATGCCTTACCCTGACTTTTTAGCTCGCTAAGCTCTAACAGAAAATCCTTCATCGTATTTTTAATTTATAACAAAATAATTACCCTTTGAAATAAAGCAAAAAAAGAAAAATTGCCAAAGCGTAACGCTTTGGCAATTTAGCAAAATCATGTATCAAATAATAACTATCGTCAAAAAAATCTACATAAACAGGTTCTTTGCAAACAGAAAAGTTACCTCAACCTATTGCCAAGCCTAATGCCAAAGTATATTGCACGGGGCTGGTTTGTACCATACATATAGCCTGGGTCACGATCAATACCCATATCAAAATCATTTTGATACGAGTTTAAAATATTTTTCACTCCACCAAAAACCTGAAGAGTTGCTCCGTTTACTCTAATATCATAGCCAATCCTTAAGCCCAAATCAAAGAAAGGATTGCTCTCTCGCAACTCTCCATCCTCAGGATTTTCAAGGGTATTCCCAAAATAGGGTACCAGCATCTTACCAGTGTATGTTCCGGTAGTGCTAAGGGCTAACTTTCTCGTTGGTCGCCAATCTGCTATTATAAAGCCATAGGAATTTGGAGTACGAACGAATTGCTGCTCATAAAACCCCTGCTCCTCCTCATACTGGCTCTGCTGAATGGTAAAACCCATACGGAACGATAAATCTGTTGAGGGGATAACTGTTAACTCCATGTTAATACCTTTTACTGTTGCTCCTTCTTCAGCATTTACCCTGGTATATTCAACTACACCATTCTCGTCCATTTCTCCATATTCATTGGCAAAGGGGTTTTGAAGCTTTGTTAAGAACCCCTCCGCAAGGAAATTAGTCATGGTTGCTCCAATTTGATGCTGAAAATCGATTGAGGTCATAAAGCTATGGCTAGTTTCCTGCTTCAAGCCTGGGGCATTACGGTTAATTATCTTTCTTGAACCTGAAGTGAGAATGTGTAGATCCTCATCGAAAATCTGGGGTGCTCTATAGCCTTTGGCATAACTTGCCCTTGCCTGAACATGCTGGCTTACATCGAACAATAAGGTTAACCTGGGACTTAAAACATTCCCCATGATTTCGTTTTCTGGGTTCTCCTCATCGAATATATGGTATCGATCGAAACGGACACCCACAGTGGTCTTGAACTTTCCTCTTTTGTAGTCTAACTGTGTAAAGGCACCGTTTATGCTTATGGTTTGATCGGCTACAATTGTATTGTCATACTGAATTGTATCAATAACTCCATTATCTACAACAAAATCGCGGTAACCCAACTTTTTATCCAGAAGTTTACCTCCCTGATTTTCGAGGCCGAATATTAGCCCTGCTCCATTAAACTGCATTTTATACTGGCTGCCAATATTATATGTAAGGTCATTTGTATGACCATAATCTCTAAGCGATTGATTGGCTCCATAGTATGAATCTCTGTCGACATGCTGGGCTGATACAAATACCGAAAGCAAATCGCTTTCGCGAAAAAACTGATCGTAGGTTAAAGCACCAGTGGTAATATTATGTTCAACAGCCTCTGCAATTCCCGATTCGTGAAGCGGATAATCGTGCTTATCGCCCCCTCTCCTATCCTCACGGATATTGAAGAAATCAGCAGTTAACTTGCTCCTATGACCAAACCTATGGAATGCTCTTGCACCCACGCTGGTATTGGAAATGGAGGCCAATTCGGAAAATCCATCGTTATTGGCATCGAAAGGCTGACGGTTACGCACAAAGCCAAAAACTGCAAGGCCCGTTTTTATATCGGAAGAAACAGCCGTAGCGCTAAATGTCATGCTGTTATCGGGAATTACTGAGGCATCATCAAAACCAATACCCATCAGCCCACCATTAAATCCCATCTCGTACGAATTGTTAATGGGATCCTTCAGGATAAGGTTTACTGTTCCGGCAATGGCATTGCTGCCATAGAGGGATGATCCACCACCTCGAATAACCTCTACCCTGTCAACCATATTTGAAGGGATAAGTTCAAGTCCATAAACACCAGCTAAACCGCTAAAAATAGGACGACTATTGATGAGTATCTGCGAGTAGGGTCCTTCCATGCCATTCATCCTTAGCTGGGTAAAACCGCAGTTCTGGCAGTTGTTCTCCATGCGAAGACCCGGACTAAAGTTTAAACCCTCACCAAGCACAATCGATTGTGTTACCGTAAACATTCTGGGGGTTATGGTATTCACCACCACCGATGATTCTCGCCTGCGCTGTTCATTCCTATCACCCGTTACAACCACCTCATCAAGGCCAATGGCATCCTCTTCCATGCTAAAATTCAACTCAAGGATTACTCCACGGACAATGGTAACCTCTTTTTCCACAGGCTTAAAGCCAACTGCTGTGGCTATAACTGTAAAAGTTCCTTCAGGTAGATTTATGATTTGGTAATGGCCAGTTTCATCGGTAGCCGTTCCAATAGTAGTGCCTTTTAATACTACATTAGCGAATGGAATATGCTTACCCCCATTAACAACATGACCTATAAGGTGAGCATCGGTTTTTCTATGACCTTGTTTACCATGTTGATGACCCTTGCCATGTTGACCTTGTGACCCACCGCTTCCGTATTGCGCAAAAGCTACTACTGAAAGAAAATGAAACAAAAAAAAGAATAAGAAAAATGATTTCATACAAGATTGATTAATAATACTTTAAACATTTCGTGAATTATTTATGAAATGAAAAGTGATTTAAAGAAAATTGATAATTAAGCTAGAAAAGCAAGTAAAATCAACCTAAAAAAAGATGGGTGGGGCTTTATTAAGGACTGTTTGAGGGGTATTCTCAAGAAATGCAGACCGGTAATATACTTGCTCTAGTGGTTTTGCCTCAAATAAAAGAGAACTAAAAAACAAAAGCCCAACCGAAAAAAGCAATAGCAAGCTGTTTAAAAATAAAAATTCCTGCTGAGTATGCTTATGCGACTGTATTGGGTCTTGATTTTGACTGCTCTTGGAATAGGGATGGGCATGGGCAACTATATTGCCATCGGGCTGCTTATGAAAATGGTAAAAAGTAGCATTATTAATGGTAATCAAAGCAATAATGCCAATTAAAGCAATTGCTGTGATTTTTTTTATGGTTGAAACGGCTACCACTTTCATGTCTGCAAAGATAGCATTGCTGTTTGACTAACACAAGAACTGAAATATGACTTAAATCAACCAATACCGTTTAATCACTTTTTTAAAATTTCACCCACAATATCTATTGCAATTAATCAATTGTTGAAAAAATGAAAACCTAAGCACAGTTAAAAATTGTCATAGATTGTTAGTTTTGCATTTCTTTCTTTTTAATGTTTCAAAATATAAAACTACTATGATTGACACCTTACTAAATAAGCACATCGAAATAATAACTAGTGAACTTAACCTCACCTTTAAGCAGGTTTTAAACACAGCTAAACTTATTGGTGAAGGAGCCACTGTACCCTTTATTAGCCGCTATAGAAAGGAATTAACAGGAAGCCTCGATGAGGTAGAGATAACTGCAATTCGCGATCGTCTTTCCAAGTTGGAGGAACTATCAAAACGGAAGGAAACCGTTCTTACAACCATAGACGAACAGGGAAAACTAACCGATGAGCTGCGCAAACGCATTGAGGAATGTTACGATCCGGTGGAACTAGAAGATATCTACCTGCCCTATAAACCCAAGCGCCGGACCAGAGCAACCATAGCAAAGGAAAAGGGTCTGGAACCACTGGCAGAGATACTAATGAAGCAAAAGGATAATGACGTTATAAGTATCGCTTCGCGATTTATCACTGATGATGTTCCCACTGCAGAGGATGCTCTTGATGGAGCCCGCGATATTATTGCCGAATGGATCAGCGAGAATGAGAAAGCACGAAATATTGTTCGTAACCATTTCCGTAGAAGTTCCATTATACGATCAAAGGTTGTAAAAGGAAAGGAAGAAGAGGGAGTTAAGTTTTCTGACTATTTTGCATGGGAAGAGCCTGTTAAAAAATGTGCTTCGCATCGTTTCCTGGCCATGCGACGTGGTCAGGTTGAAGGTTTCCTTAAAGTTTCCATCACACCCCCTGCCGATGATGTGCTCGACGACCTTTCGCAGGCATTTGTAAAGGGCGATTGCGAAGCTACCGATCAGGTTGATTATGCCATTGAGGATAGCTACAAGCGTCTTATCGAGCCAAGCATCGAGAACGAGTTCACATCTGAACTCAAGGAGAAAGCCGATGATGAGGCCATAAGGGTATTTGCTGAGAACCTAAGACAGCTACTGCTATCCCCTCCTCTTGGGCAAAAATCGGTGATGGGTATCGATCCTGGATACCGAACAGGGTGCAAAGTTGTTTGCCTCGATTCGCAGGGAAATCTCCTGCACAACGAGACCATTTACCCCCATCCACCACAAAACGAATCGGGCAAAGCCATGAGCAAAATATCAGCCCTTGCCGACTCGTATAAGATTGAAGCCATTGCCATTGGCAATGGAACAGCCAGCCGCGAAACCGAGGCATTGGTCAAGCGGATTAGATTTAATAGAGATGTACGGGTGTTTGCGGTTAGCGAGGATGGTGCCTCCATCTACTCAGCATCAACTGTTGCCCGCGAGGAGTTCCCCGACTACGATGTTACCGTTCGTGGTGCTGTATCCATTGGCCGTAGGCTGATGGATCCTTTAGCAGAGCTGGTAAAGATCGATCCCAAATCCATCGGTGTTGGGCAGTATCAACACGATGTTGATCAAACCAAGCTAAAACAAGGGCTTGATAACGTGGTAGAAAGTTGTGTAAACCATGTAGGTGTAAACCTCAATACGGCCAGCAAACATCTCCTTACATACATTTCAGGACTTGGTCCTCAACTAGCTAAGAATATAGTTGACTACCGCAAGGAAAACGGTGAATTTATCAGTAGAAGCCAGCTAAAAAAGATACCTCGCCTAGGCGAGAAAGCTTTTGAGCAAAGCGCTGGTTTCCTCAGGATATCCAATGCGAAAAACCCACTTGACAATAGTGCGGTTCACCCCGAAAGTTACCATGTTGTTGAGAAGATGGCAGAAGACATAAACTGCACAGTTGCCGATCTACTTAAGGATGAAGCCCTTCGAACTAAAATTGAAATTAATCGTTACATTACAAATACCATTGGAATTCCCACACTTAAGGATATCATGGCAGAACTAGCCAAACCCGGTCGCGACCCAAGGCAGGGAATCAAAGTTTTTGAGTTTGCTGAAGGTGTATACTCTATGGAAGATCTAATACCAGGAATGGTTCTTCCTGGCATTGTTACCAACATTACAAATTTTGGTGCATTCGTCGATATTGGTGTAAAGCAGGATGGATTAGTGCACATTTCGCAGCTGGCCGATAAGTACGTGTCGAACCCAAACGACATAGTAAAACTTCATCAGCATTTGATGGTTAAAGTACTCGAGGTTGATATCCCAAGAAATAGAATACAGCTGACGATGAAGGGAATAGAGAGTTGATGATTAGTATTTTGAGAGATACTTTTCTAAGATATTTGCTACCTGAAATATAGCATTATCGCAAACCCTATCGAAAATACCTGTTTGGTTAGCATATTCCCTTTGTGAATCGTCGTTGAGATCAATTTTTATTAGCTCCTTGCATTGGGTACTGCCCATAACTTGCTCGCATTCATCCACAAACGAACCAACCATGCTTGCCATCCTATTCTTTGCTTCTGTATCGGTAGGTAAGTAATTACCGTACCTTAACCCAAGAATAATGGCACCCCCATTTATTGCTCCGCAAATATGCTGCCTACGACCAATTCCTCCTCCCAATCCTGCCCCTATCCTGAACGCGAGCTCTTCATCAATTCCAACTTCTTTGGCAGATGCCATTAAAATCGACTGTGCACAGGAATAATCCTGCTTGAATAACTCTAGTGCGTACTTGTACATTGTCATCGCTTTTCATTATTGTAAGGCTTAAAGATAGAAAATAGTGCCAACAAATAAACGATTTTCTTTTGTACCTTTGATTAACCAAAATAGCAAATCATTCTTATTCTTTAAATTGATATTTAATTTATTTCAACAGGCAAATTTATAAATGATAACAGGCACATTAATAAACATGGCAGCAGTGGTTGTGGGTGGAAGCGTAGGGCTCCTCTTTCATTCCCGCTTACCTGAGCGAATTACCAAAACCTTCTTTCAAGCCATTGGGCTATTCACCCTCTTTTTGGGCTTTAGCATGAGCCTAAAAACAGAAAAACCTTTACTGCTGGTTTTCAGCTTGATAATTGGTGCTCTTTTTGGCACTTTGCTTAAACTACAGGAACGTATGGAGCAAAGCGGAGTTACACTTCAGGAAAAGCTAAAACTTAAGGGAGGAAAGTTTAGCGAGGGATTGGTCACTTCATTTCTCATGTTCTGCATGGGCTCAATGACGATTCTTGGTGCCATTGAGGAGGGGCTGGGAAATGAGCCCAAACTTTTACTTATCAAAAGTTTAATGGATGGGTTCTCTTCCATTGCTTTGGCTGCAGCTATGGGTGTTGGTGTACTGTTTTCAATAGTACCCCTGCTAATCTATCAGGGAGGATTAACACTTCTTGCAGCATGGTTTGGACAATCGGTAAGCGAACTGATGATCAACGAGATAACTGCCACAGGCGGTATTCTGCTCATTGGATTGGGTATTACAATCTTAGGCATTAAGAAGATTGATGTGCTAAACCTTATCCCTGCTCTCTTAATCATTATTCCTTTGGTTTACTTTTTTGGTTAAATGATACAGACGATGAAAACAGATATAACAAAAAAGTTGAGTAGTCTTTATAGAACCCATACCGGGACTGAAGTAATTGATGTAATTCCCTTACCACAGGGTGGTTCTGACAGGCAATATTTCAGGCTAACCAATAGAGTTCAAAGCATAATTGGTGCATACAACCCCGATGTGGAAGAGAACAGGGCATACTTTTACCTCACTAAACATTTCTTCAACTCAGGTTTCCCTGTAGCAGAGCTATTAAGTGTATCTGAAGATGAAACCTACTATCTTGTATGCGATCTGGGTGATCTTTCCTTACTGCATAAACTAACCTGTACAATTTGGGAGAAGAGTATATATTCACCTATTCTTGATACAATAAAAAAATCACTCGAACTATTGGCAAAGCTGCAGATTGAGGGAGCCAAAGATTTAGATTTCAGCAAATGCTACCCTAAAAGCGATTTTGACTTACAAAGCGTGATGTGGGATTTCAACTACTTTAAGTACTGCTTTCTCAAGCCTTCGGGCATTCGGTTCAACGAGTCAAAACTGGAAGAAGATTTTTTGGCTTTCGCCAATGTTTTGCTATCGCACTCCTGCAATTATTTCCTCTACCGCGATTTTCAATCGCGTAATATCATGTTGGTTAATAATGAACCATACCTAATTGATTACCAAGGAGGCAGACGTGGACCACTTCTTTACGATGTAGCATCTTTCCTTTATCAGGCAAAAGCTAATTTTCCTCAATGGCTCAGAGTCGAAATGCTTGATTTTTACCTTGAAAAGGTAAAGGAACTAACATCGGTAGATACCGATGAATTAAAGGAAATTTTTCCTGCCTTTGCTCTTTTTAGGGTTATTCAAACTCTTGGAGCGTATGGATACAGAGGTTTTTTTGAGCGTAGGTCGCATTTTTTGCAGAGCGTTCCTCTGGCAAGCAGCAATTTGCAGAATCTAATCTCAGATATTAACATTGCACTGCCCTCTTTAATTTCTGTTCTTGAAGAAATATCAAGAAAATATGGAGTACAGCATGAACAAAATGAAGATTTTGAGGGTTTAATAGTTGAAGTTTCCAGCTTTTCATTCAAGAAGGGATATCCCCTGGAGCATGCTGAGCATGGAGGTGGCTTTGTTTTCGATTGCCGTTCATTGCCCAATCCTGGAAGATTAAATGAATACAAGGAACTCAATGGTTTTGATATACCTGTGGTAGACTATTTGACTAAGCACATTGAGGTTTCACAATATCTTGAAAGAGTTGAAGCAATTGTAAAAGAATCGGTTAATGCCTATTTAAAAAGAGGATTTAATTACCTTTCTGTGGCATTTGGTTGTACTGGAGGGCAACATCGTTCGGTTTATATGGCTAATCGGCTTGCCAAATCCCTTCAGAAAGTTGAAGGGTTAAGAGTTAAGGTAAATCACAGGGAATTAAACTTGTAGTTAATGAACAAAAAACTCTGCGAAAAGGAGAAGAAAAAGGGAAGGAATGATTCGGACTTGAAGTATACCTGTAAAAAATGTGGTCTGAAATCCGATAAGGAAAAAAAACTTTGTAAACCCTTAAAAAGTTAAAATATATGAAAGCAATGATCTTGGCGGCGGGATTGGGAACCAGATTGGGACATCATACCCTTGAGCGCCCTAAAGCCTTGGTCGAGGTAGATGGTAAGCCACTGCTTGCATATGTTTTGGAAAAATTAGTTTCCGCAGGGTTTAAGGAGGTCGTTATCAATGTTCACCATTTTGCAGAGCAAATAATCAACTTGGTTGAGACCCAAGATTTTGGTGTTAGAATTCATATTTCTGACGAGTCTGATCGTCTGCTTAATACAGGCGGAGGAATACTTAAAGCTCGTTCATTTCTCGATGGTGAAGAGCCCTTTCTTGTTCATAATGTTGACATTCTCTCTGATATCAGCATTAATCAACTTATAGAATTTCATTTAAAACAAAACGCACTGGCCACACTAGCTGTAGGACAAAGAAAATCAACTAGATACTTTCTTTTTGATGAACAGATGAAACTTTCAGGATGGCGTAATAATATAACTGAAAAAGAGGTTATTCCAAAAAATAGTGGTGCCCCTTTTAAAGGCTATGCCTTTGCTGGTATACATGTTATTAATCCTGAAATATTTCAATTAATTCATACCAAAGGTGCTTTTTCTATTGTAGATGCATACCTAAGTTTATGCTCATCCCAAACCATTATTGGCATGGATACTTCAAAAAACTTTGTAGTAGATGTGGGTAAACCTCAAAACCTTGAAAAAGCGAAGGAATTTGTGCAAAAGTTTAACAAGTAACTACTTTGAACTTCCTTCGCTCAAACTATCCTTTTTCCTAATCTGTTGTTGATTTAGCTTCGATTTTTTTGAGAAGAAATTTAATTTTAATTTGGTTTTGCGAATTAAGAAATATGTAACTCCTAAAGCTAACAGAATTGCAGAAAGACCAAATATCTCAATAGTACTTCCATCATTAAAATCCCAAATTATTACCTTTCGTGAAACAGCGATAATTGCAACCAGAACAACAATTTCAACCTGAATGGTTTCCTTCAAGAGAAAAGCTTTTACGGTTTCAAGCAACTCAATGCCAATTAAAATAACCAAGAATATGCTGAATAGTTCCATTAAGTTACCTGCTGTGAATTGAGCCATTGGCTGCTGAACTATATTCTTAATGATAAAAAAGATAATATTCAGAGTAGCAAAAAGAAGTATTAACGACATTATAAAAAGAAGCAATATTATGATAAGCCTTTGAAGTAACCTAAGATACTTAAACGAAGGCTTTGTTTCACAATCAGGGTTAATGGCCATTTTT
>Ga0334882_1000454_pt1:40000-64451 | contig 64451 bp, 45 predicted proteins | sample GraSluR1_MG_5_FD_207226 | JGI IMG/M metagenome (GOLD analysis project Ga0334882, IMG submission 207226) | Sludge microbial communities from methane-producing bioreactor in Wageningen University, Netherlands - Granular Sludge_15_04-R1 | ecosystem: Engineered > Bioreactor > Anaerobic >... | reverse complement strand
TCTTCATCATTTTTGTTGCCACCTCGGCCATGCCGGGGATGGCCCCCATCACACCCTGCGGTATGAAACGACATTTAACCGCACCGCCCTTGCGAATGACGTTGATGCCCATGAACGTGTAGAACACCGTGGCTTCCATGCCGAGTCGCCGGGCGTTTACCGCCAGCACAAGCGACGGGTACGCTCCATCCAGGGTATCCCTGCTGCAGATGAAGGTGCAGGATTCCTTCTCCTCGTCCTCTCTTGACAGTCCCTTCGACTTCTCTTCCTGAACTTCCGAACTCATCTCGTCCTCCATTATTCTTTCCAGCTCCGTCACGGGTCAGTCCGCATCGCACACGTTGCGGGAACCTTCAAAGTCCCTGCCGGGAGCCTCCACAACACCGCGGCAAAACGAAGCCTTCCGGCGGCGGACTGATTCGCCGGCATTGGGGAACCGCGCGGAGATGCACCGATTATCGTCCAGATGAATGCTCTGGACCCGATTCCCCCTGCTTCGTACTTCCTTGCTGTCTCACACAATGAATAATCTTGATCACCGAGGGGTCGGCTATGGAATAGTAGACTTGGTTTCCATGCCTGCGAGCCGACAGTATTCCTTTCGATTTCATAAGGTTCAGCTGCTGGGAAGTATAGGGTTGAGCCGTTTCCAGGCACCGGCAAAGGTCGGACACCGTTCTTTCTCCACGTTCGAGTAAATCGATGATCTGAAGGCGCACCGGGTGGGCGACTGTCTTAAGCACTTCGGCGGCCTTCTCCAGTTGGCTCGCCTCGATGGAACACTCCGCAATCTGTTGCATACCCCAAACCTCTTCATTAAAGATATACCATATTACGATCCGGAAGAAGAGAGGCGGACTCTTCTTGTGCAACACGGATCAAATCACTTTATTCTTCGGGTTGTTTCGGCCAACTTCCATGAGCCGTAGGCTCACAAACAACTGTGAAGGCAGGTCGAGCAGGGATTAAGCTCCAACTGAATGGACAAACCCAAACCAGGAGGATAACCATGGCCCGGAAAAACGACGCCGTAGAGCTCGTGGCGAACGTGACCAGAATCAGCGGGCGCAGCAGAAGGTCGGACAGACTACGCGCACAGGATTTTTATCAACTGATCTCTTCAAGACCAGGTCAAACAGCTCCGGCATTTTCTCATGATCGCGTACCCGGACAGCTATCGGCGCACAAGGGTGGAATACCCCCGCGACTACGTCATTCGGCATCACATCGTCACTGCCTCCACACCGTCATTCCCGAAAAAGGCGGGAATCCAGGAAGAGTAACCGTGGGTGGCGAAACAGTTCTTTGTGTACATCGTGGCAGGCAGACAAAAGGTTGCTTTGTACGGCGGTGTAACATCGAATCTGGCAGAGGCTGCGGCATCGCAAACATGACGTTGTGATGCCATCGAATTGTTGCGTCGAAAGCGCCGGATGCGTCAAGAGTACAGGAGATACTCCTTCTGCCGGCTGTACCTCAAAACTCAAGTACCTCAAAAACTCACGTCATTGCTCGCGTCACTGGATTCTTATTCTGCTGTGAGGCGGGTAGCTTCCTGTATTGACTGGCAGGCCAGGAGGGATTCGAACCCCCAGCCCCCGGATTTGGAGTCCGGTGCTCTAACCGTTAGAGCTACTGGCCTGCAGGTGAAGCTTTATATAATGTTTTCGCCTTGCGATGTAAAGAAAAATATGGCTGCGAACGGGCGGACGGAACAATGCCTCGGGAAGGAACTGGTTTTTAAGGGCTGTATGGCGTTGAAAAAGGAGGGTGACGGGGTATTGTTCTTGTGAAATGGAGAGCGAAATCTTTTTTTCAACGATAAAGATCGGCAGGATTTTGATGAATGTGAAGATCTGTGCGGACCGGGGCAGCCTGTGCAGGCAGGATATTCATCTCTATTATTTGTAAAATTTCAAGTGGATAGATTTGATCTTCCCCGTATGCATCCGGGAAAAGTCCGCCGGATTTTGAGGCGGTATGATCGATTTTCTGGGATTATAAGAATATTTTCGGATGCTTGTGAAAAAATAACTTGTTCCGGCATCTTGCCAAGTTTTGTTTTCCTGATTATCCTGAAGTCGACTCGAAAAGGTGAGTCTTTGTTATATCAGTAGGAATCAAGTGAATTGCGAGGAGGAAGATGATGAAGATCAAATACTGCAAGAAATATGAAAAGTATGTCAGTCAGCAGCATTGTGAGTTTTTTAACGATGGAATGGACTGCGAGTTCTACAGTCCGGCAAAGTGGAACAGCATCAAGGACCTCCTGCAGGACCAGAACAGGCCCAAGTGGGAAATCAATGCAGTGATCAAACCATTCAAGTGCCAGCTGCTCGACAGGGAGTACATGCATCAGCGCAGCCGGAGGCGGCAGCCTGGACGGGTATCTCAAAGCGCATAGACGCACCTCGGATCCGCTTCATCACTCACGCCTTTTCTCTCTAGCCTGCTCACTTTCAGAATCCGTTGACAAGGCACGAATTGCAGCACCTGAATGATTGATGTCGGCTCGTCTTTTGTGTTATTACTCTCCGGATATTTCGAAGAGGCTTATCGGACGGAGATATCTATCGATCGGCGTGCAATCCCCTGTGATGAAAAGTGAGCTGAGGGCATGTTCAAGAAACTGTTGGTTGCGAATCGGGGCGAAATCGCCATCCGCATCATCCGGTCCGCCCAGGAACTGGGTATCAAGACGGTTGCGATCTATGAGGAAACAGACAAGACCGCCATGCACATCATGAGGGCGGACGAGGCCATCTGCATCGGATCGGGACCGCGCAAGGATTACCTGAACATAGAACGCATCATACAGGCGTCTCTGGGTGTGGAGGCTGAGGCCATTCATCCGGGCTATGGTTTCCTGGCCGAAAATCCCATGTTCTCGAAACAGTGTACGGATGCGGGGCTCGTCTTTATCGGGCCTCCCCCTCAGGTCATCATAGACATGGGCAACAAGGTGGTTGCTCGTCGCATTATGATGAAGGCGGGCATTCCGGTCATTCCCGGAACGGATTTTCTCTGTGAAGGGGACGAAGGGGAGGAACAGGCTCTCGGGTTCGCCGAGCGACATGGTTTTCCGATCATGGTGAAAGCGGTGGCCGGGGGTGGCGGCAGAGGCATTCGTGTTGCTCAGAGTGAGGACGAGCTCATCAGGGGTCTGCGGATGGCCCGGTCGGAGGCTCGAATGGCCTTCGGCAACGACGACATATACCTGGAAAAGGGACTCACGAGGCCCAGGCACGTTGAAGTACAGATCATTGCGGACAATTATGGAAACGTGGTTCACCTGGGCACCCGGAACTGCTCGATCCAGAGGCGCCATCAGAAGATGATCGAAATCGCCCCCGCCACACTGCCCGGCACTCTGCAGGAGCAGGTCTGCGAAACGGCGGTGCAGGCCGCCAAGGCATGCAACTACCTCAACGCGGGCACGGTGGAGTTCCTGCTCGATGAGGAGGATAACTACTACTTCCTGGAAGTGAACACTCGAATCCAGGTGGAACACACCGTAACGGAGATGATCACGGGGATCGACATCGTGCGTGAGCAGATCCGGATTGCAGCGGGAGAACCTCTCTCGGTTTCGCAGAAGGATATCACGTTTCGGGGCTATGCCATCGAGTTGAGAATCAATGCCGAGGATCCCAAGAGCAATTTCATGGCCAGTCCCGGCGTCATTCAGGTATACCAGTCGGCGGGGGGCCATGGTACCCGTGTGGACGGCGCTGTGTATCAGGGCTATGAAATTCCCCGATACTACGATTCGATGCTGGTGAAACTCACTGTTTATGGGTTCACATGGCGGGAAGCGGTGGACCGGCTCGGCAGGGCTCTCACCAGCTTCGCCATAGCAGGTGTAAAAACCACCATTCCGTTCTACAGGCAGATTGTCAAGGATCCCGACTTCGTGGAACAGCGTTTCGACACGTCGTATATCGAGACGCACCCTCATCTGCTGCAATACGAGGAGGAAGTGCCTGAACTCGAGAAGCTGGCCAGTCTCGTTGCTGAGATCAATGCCTATGGCTACAATCCCTATGCAGAAAGCTGACCGCCGGCTTGGACAGCAATCGTGGCGGGCCGGCATGCAGACCGGTGCCAGGCTGTGTGCGCTGGAAGGGCGGCGACTTGTGAATGAATCGACAGCACCGGGCCCGGCTTCGGAATGGAGATAGACTCAGGGAGCAGGAGTGTCATGACAGAGTTGAGACGTATCACCCCCCAGATGTCCGACCGGGAAATCTTGAATTATCTGCGAACGACTCCCGGCTATTTCATGACCAACAATGAAAGGGATGTTTCGCAGTCGGATTTCAAGTGCCGGATCATGCCGCGGACGACTCTCAATGTCGCTCCCTATCGCAACGAAACGGGGTATTTTGCCTTCGAGATTTACGGGGGAGCCTGTCTGCACGTGGATCTGATGCGCAAGCAGATCAATCCTTTCGAGAAACTCCGCCTCGTCCGCAAAGCCATGCCGCAGACACTCCTGCAGACCTGCTGCAGGGGGCGGAACCTTTTCGGATACCGTCCATACCCGGACAACGTGGTGCGGCAGACGGTTCGATTGTTTTCACGGTACATCGATGTCTGGCGGATTTATGATGCGTTGAACTACATCCCCAGCCTCAAGGTGATGGCTGAGGAGGTCAAGAGGGCGGGCAAGGTCCTGATGCCCTGCATCTGCTTCAGTACAGGTCCCGGGCACACGGATGAATTTTACGTGGGCAAGGTCGACGAGATCGTTTCGCTCATGGGCGAAGACATCATCCTGTGCATCAAGAACCATTCGGCCCTGGGCACACCCGCCCGCATTGCGGATCTTGTAGGGGCCATTCGCGGCAGGTTCCCGGAACTCCTCCTGGCCTATCACGGGCACAATACAGACGGGAACGATCTTGCCCGGATGGTGGCCGCGGTACTCGATGGAGTAAAGATCGTCGAAGTTTCCGACCACGGGTACGGAGGCATCTACAGTCAGGCTCCAGCTCTCAGCCTGATTCAGATCCTTCATGATTATGGATACAAGTCACCGGGCTTCAAGATTCAACCCCTTGTGGACGCTTCGGACATTCTGCGTCGCGAACGGCGGCTCTACGACAATTATGAAAGCCACTACAAGGGATTCGATCCCACGGTAAAGAGGCACAAGCTTCCGGGGGGTGCGGTGAGCCTGTCGTTCGAGCAGGCGGAAAAGGTCGGGATACTCGAGAGAATCGACGAGGTTCACAGTGAACTGATCGAGGTGAACCGGGAACTGGGGAACCTGTGGCTGGTTACTCCCACAAGCCAGATCCTGTATGCCACTGCCCTGAACAACGTCATTCACGGCCGCTACGAAAGACCCTCGGACGACTTGAAACGGCTTCTTCTCGGCCGTTACGGGCCTCTGCCCTTTTATGACCCGCATGAATGGATCTACCAGAAGGTGCTTGAAGCCCGTCGGACGGATGGCAAGAAGTGGCACGACATCCTCCTCGATGAATCCGGTCTGCAGCAGCTTCCTGACGAGGATCTCGATTCGAGACGGGAGGACTTCCAGGGCAAACTCGGCCGCCGGGCGAACGACGAGGAATTGTGCCTCGCACTCCAGTTTCCAAGGGACGCACTCGAATATTTCAAGTTCGAAGACCGTTTCGGGAAGACGTGGCTCCTTCCTCCCGATGTATGGTTCAAGCGCAAAGGCTTCGAGGACGGAACACGCATCACCTTTCCCGACTACGAAGGCAAGACGCACCATATCGATGTGATTTCTACGCGCCGGATGGGAGGAATGGTTTACACATCGCTTCTAGTGGACTACCATTTTCAGACGTATACCACCGCCGTGGGCGAGAAGGACCAGAGGTCGTAGGGAAGCGCAGTATCCCTTGCACGGTGATGTTTCCGGGTTCGGAGCGGTTGAGATGGATCTGCCGCCATGACATTCCGGTGCCGGTAGAGCGGCGGATGGAGAAAGAAAAGGGCGGGGTTTCCCGCCCGTTCGTTTTTCAGGCGGACAGGCGGGTGGAACGTGGCAGCCTGATGACATGTTTTCTTCGAAGGTGAAGCCGGATGGACGAACTGCTGGACCGGTTCCTGAGCTATCTTTCGGTGGAGAAAGGCTTCAGCGGCAATACGGTAGCCGCATACGGATCAGACCTGCAGGAGATTCGCCGTTATCTTCAGGAGAAGGGAATCTCGCGCTGGGAGGATGTCTCCGCCCAGAACGTGCAGTCGTATCTTGAATGGCTCGGAAGCAGGCTCTCTCCGAGAAGCAGGGCTCGCAGGCTGGCCGCTTTCCGGTCGTTCTTCAAGTACCTGCAGCGTTTCGAGAGGCTGGAAAAGAATCCCGGGCTGCAACTGAATTTCCCGCGGATCGGCCGCCCACTTCCCAAGGCGCTGTCGAGCGCGGAGGTCGAGTCTCTGCTTGCGGTTCCGGACCCCGGGAGTGTTCTCGGGCAGCGTGACAGGGCGATGCTGGAGCTTCTCTATGCCACGGGGCTCCGGGTGAGCGAACTTGTCGAACTCGAACTCCGACAGGTGCACCTGGATGCAGGGTACGTGGTGGTGAGGGGAAAAGGAGACAAGGAACGACTCGTACCGATGGGGGACCTTGCGGCTGAGGCGCTGAAGGCTTACCTGGAGGAAGGTCGGGTGGCCCTGTTGAAGAAGACCTTCCGCCGCGAGGTGTTCTTGAACAGGCGCGGACAGAGCCTGTCCAGGCAGGGGGTCTGGAAGATCATCCGCAACTACGCCCGGCGCGCCGGGGTCCCGGGGAAACTCACCCCGCATATGCTGAGACACTCCTTCGCGACGCATCTGCTGGAGCATGGCGCCGACCTGCGTGCTCTGCAGGTCATGCTGGGCCATGCCGATATTTCCACGACCCAGATCTATACTCACGTAGCCGGAAAGAGGCTCAAGGACATTCATCAGAAATTTCATCCCCGTCCCTGAGAAGGGTTTGTCCGCATGGAAGTGATCACCACCCACGTCAACGCCGATTTCGATGCCATGGCCTCGATGGTTGCAGCCAGGAAGCTCTACCCTGAAGCGATCCTGGTCTTTCCGGGGTCCCAGGAGCGGACGCTGCGCGAGTATTTCATCAAGTCCACGGTTTACATTTACGGTTTCAAGCGACTGCGCGACCTGGATCTTGACCGGGTAAAACGCCTGATTCTTGTGGACACGAGGCAGATTTCCCGCATCGGCAAGTTCGAGGAGATCGTTCGGGATCCGAACCTGGAAATTCACGTGTACGATCATCACCCTGATGCCGAAGACGATGTCAAGGCTCACGTATCGGTGGTCAGGCCGGTCGGCGCCACGGTAACCCTATTGGTGGATCTTATCCGGCAGCGGCAGGTGGAGCTGAGCCCGGAGGAAGCTACCGTCATGAGCCTGGGGATCTTCGAGGACACCGGGTCGTTTACTTTCAGCAGCACGACACCGGAGGACTTCGAGGCGGCCGCGTATCTGCTGCGCTGTGGAGCCGATCTCAACGTCGTGTCCGACATGGTCACCCAGGAACTCACCGCCGAACAGGTAACCCTCCTGAACGAACTCATTACGTCGGCCCGCACCTACACCATCCAGGGTATCGATATATGCATCAGCACGGTGTCCATCGAGAAGTATGTCGGGGACTTCGCGGTGCTGGTGCACAAGCTCAAGGATATCGAAAACCTGGACGTTATTTTTGCCTTGGCGCACATGGAGGACAGGGTCTACCTTGTGGCTCGCAGTCGCATTCCCGAGGTGAACGTCGGGGTGATCGCCTCCTATTTTGGAGGGGGAGGGCACTCCACGGCCGCCTCGGCCAGCATCCGGGATCTCACGCTCATACAGGCCGAAGACCGCCTGGTCGAGGTTCTGCGGAGCCACATCCATCCATATCCCACGGCGGAAAGCCTGATGACCAGCCCCGTTATCTTCTCGCTCCCGGATGTTTCCGTCGAAGAAGCGGCGCAGAGCATGATCCGATACAATATCAATTCCATGCCTGTCATGGAAAACGGCATGATCGTGGGGCTGATCACCCGGCAGGTGTCCGAGAAGGCGACATTCCACGGGCTCGGACATCGTACCGTGCGGGAGTTCATGTCCACCGATTTCGGTACGGTGGGACCTGACGCGAGCCTGCTCGACATTCAAACCCTCCTGGTGGAACGGCAGCAAAGGATCCTTCCCGTAGTGGAAGGAAACAGGGCCGTCGGGGTGATCACTCGCAGAGACATCCTCAAATTCCTGGTCGAAGACCATGCAAACGATCCCAAAGCACTCTACGATGATCAACACCTTCCCAACTGGTCCAAGAAGAAGAACGTGGTGGCACTGGTCATGGAGCAGCTGCCCCGTCACATCGTGCAGATGCTTCGAGACTTCGGAAAGCTGGCCGACGAGCTTCATATCAAGGCCTATGCTGTTGGAGGATTTGTGCGGGACCTTCTTCTTCGGCGTGCCAACCTGGATATCGACATCGTGGTGGAGGGGGACGGCATTGAGTTCGCCAGGGCTTTTGCGGAGAAACACAAGATCCGGTGCAGGTTTCACAAGAAATTCAATACGGCGGTGCTCATCTATCCTGATGGCAGGAGGGTCGACGTGGCTTCCGCACGCTTCGAATACTACCAGTATCCTGCGGCGCTGCCCATCGTCGAATTCAGTTCGCTCAAAATGGACCTCTACAGGCGGGACTTCACCATCAATACCCTGGCGCTCACTCTCAACCCCTCTGAATTCGGGCACCTGATCGATTTTTTCAACGGTCAGCGGGACCTCAAGGAGAAAATCATCCGGGTGCTCCACAACCTGAGCCTGGTGGAGGACCCGACGCGTATCCTGCGGGCTGTCCGCTTCGAGCAGCGTTTCGGATTCCGAATAGGAAAACAGACGGCGAACCTGATACGAAGTGCCATTCGAATGGGTCTTATCGATAAGCTCGGCGGGAGGAGACTCTTTCATGAAATACAGCTCATCCTGCAGGAAGACGACCCCATTCCATCCCTCCAGAAACTCATGGAATTCGGAGTGCTGCCGGGCCTCTGCCCCAGCATGCAGTTTGACCAGAAGATGGAGGAGTTGTTCAACCGGCTGCGCGAGGTGATTTCATGGTACAGGCTGAGCTTTCTCGATGAACCTCTCGAGGCCTGGTGGGTCTATTTCCTGAGCCTGCTTTCGGGAATCCCCAAGGGCGAACTCGATGACGTGTGGAATCGCATTCAGTTTACGACGGCTCAGCGGGAAAGAATGCTCTGGACCTATATGAACACCGGCGAACTGCTCAGAGGGTTCTTCACCCAGGAGAAACACATGCCCAGCGATATCTACAGGGCTCTCGAACCTTTCAGGCCGGAAGAGCTTCTCTACATGATGGCCAGGGCAAACAGCGAGGAGACTCGGCGAGCCATCAGCCATTACTTCCATCGTTTCAGGCATGCTCAGGCCGAACTTCGAGGCAGAGACCTCAAGGCACTCGGTATCCCTCCAGGCCCCATTTACAGGAAGATACTCGATGAACTGCTCGATGCCCGGTTGAACGGCGAAGTCAGGAACCGCCAGGAAGAACTTGCGTACATTCAAAGAGGTTACCCGGAACTTCTCCTGAAACGAAACAGGGAAGACAGGGTTCCCTGTGTCGGTTGCGGTGAGTGAGGAATGGAAAAGAATCGATGGAAGACTTCGTGTTGACTGCAGTACTGGTCGTTTTCCCCCTGCTTCTCGCGGTGATATGTCATGAGGTCGCTCATGGCTGGACGGCGGAAAAACTCGGCGACCCCACCGCCCGGTCCCTCGGGCGCATCACCCTCAACCCCCTGGTTCACATCGACCCAGTGGGCACGGTCATTCTCCCGCTCATCCTGATCGTGAGCGGCTCCCCATTCCTGTTCGGATGGGCCAAACCGGTACCTGTGAATTTCGGCAATCTGCGGGGAGGCCGGAAGGGCATGGCCCTTGTGGCGGCATCAGGGCCCATGACCAACCTGTTTCTGGCCGTTGTCAGTGCCGCACTCTTTCATTGGACGACTGCGGGACTCCCCTGGCTCCCCTTTGCCGAATCACTGCACGGATGGATGGGAAAGACGGTCAGGCAGATGGCACTCATTTCCGTGAAGTTCAACCTGGTTCTCATGGTGATCAACCTGCTGCCGGTTCCTCCCCTGGACGGAGGTCGGATCATGGTGGGGCTGCTTCCCCGGTCGCTGGCTTTCCAGTTGGATCGTCTCGAACGATTTGGTATGCTGATTATTCTGATCCTGATTGCGTCGGGGCTGTGGAGCCATCTGGTGCGCCCGGTGCTGGACGTTTTCCTGAGGTTCCTGCTTTGACGGGCATGCGCAGGAAGTACGGAGAAGGCAAAGGATAACGCGGGGCACTGGCAGATCAATGTCCCGTGGTATCGATTGGAAGAAGATAAGGACAATGTTCGAATCCCCGCAGTTTGGAGAAAAAACGAGAGGCAGACAAGGAGCTTCAGGGCATGATGGAACGAAAACGGATTCTGAGTGGCATGCGCCCCACGGGGCGGCTTCATTTGGGGAATTTGCACGGAGCACTCGACAACTGGATTCAGCTTCAGACCCAGTACGACTGTTTCTTCTTTGTGGCGGACTGGCATGCCCTGACGACCGATTACGCTTCTCCCGGCCAGATCAGGCAGAACACCTGGGACATGGTGCTGGACTGGCTGAGCGCCGGCCTCGACCCGAACCTGGCCACCCTGTTCATCCAGTCGGATATCAAGGAACACGCAGAACTATACCTGCTTCTGGGTATGATTACGCCGCTGCCGTGGCTCGAACGCAACCCGACCTACAAAGAACAGCAGCAGCAGCTCGACCAGAAGGACCTCGCCACGTACGGGTTCCTCGGATATCCGGTGCTCCAGGCCGCGGATATCATCATCTACCGGGCTCATGGAGTCCCGGTGGGAAAAGACCAGTTGCCCCACGTGGAACTCACTCGCGAAATCGCCCGGCGCTTCAACTTCATGTACCAGTGCGAAGTCTTTCCCATCCCGGATGCGCTGCTCACCGAGGTTCCGGTGCTTCCGGGGCTGGACGGACGCAAGATGAGCAAGAGCTACGGCAATTGCATCTACATTACCGACCCCGAGGAGACCATAAGAGAGAAGATTCTCAAGATGGTCACCGACCCTCAGCGCGTAAGAAGAAATGATCCGGGCAATCCCGAATTGTCGCCTGTATTCGCATACCACAAGCTCTATTCTTCGCCCTCGGAAGTCATGGACATAGCTGAAGGCTGCCGTACAGCACGCATTGGTTGCGTTGACTGCAAGAAGAGGCTGATCACGAATCTTCTGGCCAGGCTTCGCCCTATCAGGGAAAAGAGGGTCGAACTCGAACGCGACGCAGACAGGGTCAGAGAGATCATGGAAGCGGGAAATGCGGCGGCGAGGAGCCAGGCTGCGCAGACCATGGAGGAAGTGAGGCAGGCCATCGGGCTGGGCAAGGGATACGGAGGGCAGAGTGAGGCGGCGGTGACCGGCATGTAGAAACCGTCTTCTCCCCCTTCGCGTGTTGGTGGGAATTGAAGAGGACTGGACAGGAATCCCTTTCTGCGACATAACAACACCAATGAACTGCGTTCGATTACAAAAGGTGCTCGCCCGAGCCGGGATTGCCTCCCGGCGCGCCGCCGAGCAGATTATCCTGCAGGGGAGAGTCGCCGTCAACGGTGCCGTTGTGTGCGATCTCGGAGTTTGCGTCGATCCGGACAGAGACGAGATCCGTGTGGATCGCACCTTGATCGCCCATGAATCCCGGAAGGTTTACCTGTTGTTGAACAAGCCTTCTCAGTGTGTCACCACGGCTCGAGATCCCCAGGGTCGAAGGACGGTCCTTGACCTGGTTCCCGACCAGGGCGTGCGACTCTTTCCCGTCGGACGGCTCGATTACGACGCGCAAGGGCTTCTTATCCTCACAAACGACGGTGCGCTGGCTAATCGACTGCAGCATCCCAGGTACGGGATCTCGAAAACCTACGAAGTGAAAGTGAAGGGCCGCCCTGACAGGAATGCCTTGAACCGGCTTCGGTCGGGAGTGGAACTCGAAGAGGGCAGAACGGCGCCGGCGGATGTCCGGGTGCTGAAGTCTTCGAGCAATGCTTCGTGGCTGAGGATCGTTCTGCACCAGGGCTGGAATCGTCAGATCAAGAGAATGGGCGATGCCGTCGGTCACCCCGTGCTGAAGATCAGAAGGGTGGGGTATGGCACGCTGACGCTGGAAAGGATGGCACCGGGTTCCTTCAGGCTTCTTGAGCCGCATGAGGTTCGCCGGCTTTATCGGCTAGTCGGTCTTGGCGAGGAGCGGTCGGGGGAAGATGAGTAGCAGAAAGCGCGGAAGATATTCGTTCAGCCTGAATGATTCAGTGGTTCGTCCGGGGGCGATCAAGAAGAATCGGCCTCGAAGCCGGGTGATATTGCTGCTGATGGTACTTGTGGTGGTGGGAGTCGGTGCCTACTATGCGTTGGGTTCGAAGCCGGACGGCCTGCTGGGATACCTTCCTTTTCCGAAAAAGCTGATCCTGTTGCGGTTCGAACACAATGGCCAGGAGGTTGTGCTGCTACCCGATTCTCAGTGCCTGATGAATCCTCGCGACACGCTGCAACTGGTCCAGGTGAAGACGGACGGATGGCTTTCCTGGGGAGTCCGGGTGGCTTCGTCGGACATGGATGCAAAGGCCATACAAAAGAAGGGAGCAGTGGTGCGCGACCTGTTCCCGGCGGAGGACTTCGAGACTCCCAAGTCTTTCGAAATCAGGGTTCTTTTGTGGAACAGACCCATAGGCCGGGTTTCCTTCCTGGTCCAACTGGATGCCAAGGACTGGGTGCAGAAGGCCAATTCCACGTCGGACATCGATAAGAAGATGTCCTATCTCGAAAAGGCACTGCAGGAGAACACCGGCAATGTCCTGGTCAAGACCCAGCTTGCTGGGCTTTACTTCGAAACCAAGAGATACGATGACGCAGCCAGGCTCTACAGGGAGATCGACGAATCCGGCAAGTCCAGATCGATTTCCGAGCGTCTACTGTCTGTCTACCAGTTGCAGAATCGTGTTGACGATGCGCTCAGGGTCTACCTCGATCTCCTGAAACTTTCAGACGATCCGGAAACATTCAGGGAATTCCTTCAATATCTTCAGAAGCGAAAATCGAGGGAGGATGCCGCAAGGTTCCTGGAAAAACATCAGAATGATATCCCCAGGACGTATCACAGCTCCCTGATGGTTTTCATGGCCGATCTGAACGCCCAGACAAAGAACTGGTCCAAGGCCGCTTCTTCCTATGAAAAGGCCATCAAGGCCGGCGTGAAAGACCCGGATATCTATTACAACCTTGCAGTGACCTACCAGCAGTCCAACGACCCGGACAAGGCTGTTCAGGCTCTCGAGCGTTACCTGCAGAAGAATCCGAGTGATATCAAAAGTTGGCTGCAGCTTGGAGACCTCCAGGAAAAGAAGGGGGCGGTGACACAGGCCAGGCGCACTTACGAAACCGTGCTGCAGAAGAATCCACAGAACAGGGAAGCCCTGCTGCGGCTTGCAGCGATTCTTGAAAAGTCCGGAGACAAGGGCGCCCTGCAGGGTGTCTACGAAAAACTGGCGCAGGTTCAGCCCAAGAACAAGACCGTCCAGTACAATCTTGCCGTCCTCTACTACGAGGCCAAGAAGTACGACAGGGCCGCGGCGGCCTTCGAAGCCGTTGCGGGCCTGGATGAAAAGGATGTAGAATCAAGAAAATACCTGCTCGATATCTATCGCAAGCAGAAGAACGACAAGGCGGCGTCCGCGATGCTCCAGACCCTGGCTCGGCTCGAGCCCAGGAATGCCGGCTACCAGGATGCCATATTCAAGGCCTACGACGAGAACAAAGACTACAAAGGAATGGTGTCCTACTTTCGAGGGGTTGCCCAGCAAAATCCTGATTCCGTTGCGGTGCGGAACTATCTTCTTTACGGACTGCTCAAAACCGGCGACACAAAGGCGGCCGTAAAAGAACTCGATCAACTCAGTCGGCTCCAGCCCAAGGAAAAGAAATACCTGCGCCAGGCGGCAGACCTCTGCGAAAGTTCAGGAGATTACACTGAAGCCATGAAGCGCGTGGATCAACTGCTCAAGCTGGATCCCAAAGACAAGGCTGCCAGAGACCAGTACATGCGCCTTCGAATGCGCACGCTGGGGAAGAATTAGACAACGGGACATGTTGCCTGCATGGGTTGAGCCCCTGCTGACCGTGATGACATGGCGGCCCCGGGTTTGTTCGGAGACGTTGTATACAACGTCGGATGCTTGTCCACGCACTGCAGGTGCACCTTTGTGTTGACTTTTGTGTTGCGCCGTTTTCCCGATTGATGTATAAACCATCATCCTCCGGGCGGGTAACTCAGCGGTGAGAGTGCCATCCTCACACGGTGGAAGTCGGAGGTTCGAATCCTCTCCCGCCCACCAGCAAAATCAAGGGGCCAGCCGAAGCGCGGTTAGCCCCTTTGTCGTTCTTGCCACCGATTTGTTCATCCTTCATCCTTATCCAAACCTTGTTTTACTACTACAGATATCAGTCCTATCGCCGGCAGGAACTTCAGGCCAACCTTGAAATTGCTCGATCCACGTCAAGGAATTTCGAGTCCTTCGTGCAGGATATTCTGCACCAGGAAATCTCTATCGGCACCGCGATCACATCTTGTCATCCGATGACGATGCCCGATGTCACGCGGCTCCTCGAAAAGAGCTGCACGAGCAACGCTGCAATCCGGGATTTTTCCTGGGTCGACGGGGAGGGGTTTTTCGTATATTCGAGCAACCCTGCTCTGGTGGGCGCCAACAACAGGGACACGGCCTATTTTCAGAACGTAGCCGAGGGTCGCGAATGGACCGTTGGTGAGCTTGTGCTGGCAAGAACCACCGCGAAGCCCGTCTTTGGAATCACCGTGGATTCCACACCTGGAATCGGCACCGTTTTCCGGATCTATCTTCCTGTCGCTGCAGTCCACCAGCCGGAAACGGCGGAAGAAAGGCAAGAACCGCCCGAAACTCACCAACCCGCCTCCGTCATGCAGGAACAACTGAAAACTTAGGGTTTTTCTCATGAAACGCGTACCCGGACAGTTGTCGCGCAAAGGTCGAAGACATCCGCAACAGCATCGTTCCCGCGACAACATCATTTGCTCAACATCGTCAGTCTCACGGCACTGTCAGTCTCACAACATTCTCAGTCGCACAGCAACGTCATTGCCTCCACAACGTCATTGCCGCGAAGACGGGAATCCAGGAAAAACAACCGTGCATGGCGAAACAGTCTCAGGAAATGGGAAAGAACCTGGAAGACACATGGATAGAAGAGCAGGACGATCCCGGGTGGAGAGTAAGGCGAGATCTGCGCTTGGCAGGCTGGTGACTGGGTTCCCGCCATCGCGGGAATGAGTGTAATATACTCGGGAATGACGGTGTAATGTTCACGGGAATGACCCCCGATGCCATCGACCTATTTCGCGAATGGCACCGGATGCGGGAAAAGCACCGGAGTTACTCGTTTTCCGGATGAACCAGATATAAGCCGCGTGGGCCTTCGGCAGGCAGGGAAATGTCCGTGTCCCGAGCCTCCAGTGCCCCCTGCCCGGACTGTATTGGAGGCCGGAGCGGGGAGTCGGCCGGTGTGACCTGCGCCGGGTCTTACCGCGTTAACCGCTGCGATTTCGTCATTCAAATCCCTGCCTGATCTGGATTCCTTTCATCTGGATCACTCTGAAGCTGGAAGAACCTTCGCCTCCTCTGGCCGTGTCTCGCTGAGAGCCTTATCGGGAGCCGGGCGACACGGCAGGAACAGCCGAAGGGGTACGGTGCGAAAGGGAGAGCGTCAAGCCTGGCAGGCGGGTTTACTCCGCCTTTTTGATCCTGAACCCGGAAATCTCATAGCGTTCGTATCCCGTGATCAACTGAACGACGAAATGAATCATTGCCAGATCGAGAGTCAGCGACGACATCTGTTCAAGGATGTGACGGGCGACGTGGACCTTTCGGCCGAAATCCTGCCATTGGCCACCAGGAGGTTTCGCCTTGAATTCGATCATGACATGAGCATTGCCTTGAAGTTCAGTCCGTTTCGCTTCGGTTTCGGATGGCTCCATCGATTCTCCTCCCAGAATGGTGTTGCGTCGGTTCTTTCGGTCGAATTCCCTGATCGGAAGAACGTCAGTAAAGCGGCCGGCAGGATGATGCACCACTATACCAGCAGTCGGCTCTCACCGAACCCCATCCTGGGCTTCCATGTGTCATTCTAATAGATTTCAGCAGGAAGAGTGAGAAGAAGAATCGAGTGAACCGGACCCGGCAATATTCCGGAAGGCGGATCACAATACAGACATAGCCGAGTCCTCCTCCCCTGTGATTTCACTCAACGGTGTGCCTGCAAGCCTGCGGTCAGCATGAAAGCTTTGGATACCGGACCCGGACGGTCGTACTCGATGTAAGGCTCTGTAGCTCTTTATCTCAGGTCGTCAGCGAATCTCCTCCGGTCTCCTTCCACGGTGAAGGTCAGGCCGTGCTCGTCTTCCAGGTGATACAGGTGATTTCGGACTCTTGCCTTGGAAGCCCTGACCATTCTTGCCATTTCTCCGATGGATGCTCCGGTGATCAGCATATAGTCGATCATGGCCGCCTGGGTCTTTTCGCGATGCCCCAGCCAGTTTCTACCATGTTTCGGTGCGAGCGGGGTTCTGATCTGTTTTCTGGTCTTTTCACGATCATGCACTTTATCGATGGCAAAACACATCACAAATCTCCATTTCTAATTGAATAACTATTGATTCTTTAACATTATATTGGAATGTTACCTCTGTCACTCCCCCAAACCATATCCAGCCGCGCCGTTCCGCTCATTGTGGATCATTTGGCATTTTTGCCGGACAGCAGGAAACATTGTGCAATATTTAACATGAAAATCGGGTGAATCAAAATGTGATTTCGTCTGCAACTGGCTCAAAATCCGAAGAATTGATACGAAGAACGGCCGGATGCTCGTTCATATTTATTCTTGCGGATTGAATTGAACTTCTGCGAATAGGGAAGGGGGGGACGACGTGTCGGTAGCGTTTCTTCCGGAAGGGCTGTTGCGGGTCGGGTGGGCGCGGGAGGGTGTTCCAGATCGAGAAGAGGAGGTGTGCCGCTGGAAACTGGATGAAACCTCTGTCTTTCCGCTAATGCCTGCACATGTCGTGGCCAAGGCCTCGCATGGTCTTTTCTTCCTCGATCCTTTTGCGTATCCAGGCGAGAACCTTGTCGAATTCGTCCTTCAATTCCTGCAGCGCCTTGCCCCTGTGGCTCACCTCGGCTTTTTCATCCCGGGTCATTTCGGCGAATGTCTTGCCTTTGGGTGGATAAAAGAAGAGCGGATCGTACCCGAATCCGTTCTCGCCCCTGGGCGCCTCCAGGATAATCCCATCGCAGGCGGCTTCGTAGGTTAGAGCCGGACCTGTCGGGACGGCCAGGGACAGAACACAGCAAAACCTTGCTTTCCTGTCTTTTTCCCCGGCCAGCGCCTCCAATAGCTTCCGGTTGTTTTCTTCGTCAGTCGCCCGGGGCCCGGCATAGCGAGCAGAATGGACACCGGGAGCCCCGCTCAGGGCATCTACCTCGAGACCGGAATCGTCGGCGAGGGCGGGAATTCCCAGAACCTTTGCCGTGAAGCTGGCTTTCTTATAAGCATTCTCTTCGAATGTCAGCCCATCTTCCTTCACTTCGGGTAGCGGTCCGAAATCGTTCAGGTCCTTTACTTCGACGGGAAAGTCTTCGAGGAAGCTCCTGATCTCATCCGATTTACCCCGGTTTCTGGTGGCTACAACAAGAATCATTTTCTCCATGGTGCGTGGTCCTCATGATACATACGCGCGCGAACAAAGGATATCAGGCTGCCGAATCAGGCTGCTTCCGGGCGGACGGGTCTTCAACTTCTTTCTTCCTGCCGAAGAAATGAGCGATCCAGACGCTGAATTCGTAAAGAATAAGCAGGGGACCTGCCATCAGCAGCTGAGAAAAGACGTCCGGCCCCGGTGTCAGCATGGCGGCGACAACAAAAATCAGCACAATGGCCACCTTGCGCTGGCGCTTCAGGAGGGCGGCGTCCACAAGGCCCAGCTTGGCAAGAAAAAAGACAAAGACGGGCAGTTCGAAAACAAATCCGAAACCGAGCAGGAGTTTCATGGAAAAGGATAAAAACTCCCTGGTGGTTACCATGGGCGTTATGAAGTCGCTTGCGAAGGAGGCAAAGAACTGAAAACCCACGGGGAACACGAAAAAGTATCCGAAAAGAGCGCCCCCGAGGAAAAACACGCTGGAAAAGAACACGACGGGAAGAAGATAGCGCTTCTCGTTCTCGTAAAGGCCCGGCGCAATGAAGCGCCACAACTGGTACAGGATGACGGGAACGGCGAGGCCGGTTCCGGCAATCAGTGAAACCTTCATGTAAGTGAAGAAGGCTTCATGAGGAGCGGTGTAGATCAGCCTGGCCTCATGGCCGGCGGGCATGGCCTTGATCCAGGGCTTCATGAGTACCGCAAAGATTTGCTCCTTGAAGGCGAAGCTGATGAGAAATCCCACACCGACGGAAGCCGCGCACAGAATCAGCCTCTTGCGCAGTTCCTCCAGGTGTTGTGTGAAAGGCATTTTGTCGTCCGGCATGGCTATGTTCTCTTTGAATGGTCGCCGCCTCAGGACGGGACTGCTGAAAAATCAATGATCACTTTATCTCTTTAGACGCCTGTTCGCCGGATCCTTCGCCGGCCTGCATCTGCGGCTCATTTTCCTTTTCCTCAGCCGCGGATGGGAGTTCGACCTGCTTAGCCTCGGCAGACTCCGCAGAGGGGGAAGCGGCGGGGGAGGAGTCCGAAGGCTGGGTCAGGACCCTGGCCGACATGATTTCACGCTGAGCCGACTCGAATTCTTCCTTGATCTCTCGCACCGTGTCGTCCTGATCGATAGTCTCCTTCAACTCGGTGGTGGCTCTCTTGAATTCGGCGAGCCCCCGGCCCAGGGCACGAGCCAGATCCGGCAGCTTGCTCGGTCCGACCACGATGAGTGCAATGGCCAGTATCAAAAGCAATTCCTGAAAACCGATGCCGAACATAAACATTAACTCCTGTAGAGGCCGAACGGGCGGGAGAGAATACCGGACTGCCGCACACAACGGCATGCCTGCGCTGCTCTGGACAGGTGAGAGTATATCACAGGTTTCTGAATCAAGCCGATCTTTCCCTGTTCGCCGCGAATCGGTTGATATTCATGCCCGTGCCCATTCGGGAAGTCCGTCTGCAGGCACGGCAGGTTCGGTCCGTATCAGTCCCGGGAAGATGCGCCGGTCTTGTCCGAATTCTTGGGCGGATCCTCCGGCTCCAGCTGTTTCTTCCCTCCCTGCCCGGGTGAATCGTCGCCCCGGATGGCCTTCTTGAACTCGCTTATGCTTCTCCCCAACCCGTCCCCGATCTGCGGCAGCCTCTTTCCCCCATAAAAGAAGATGACAATGATCAGAACGACAAGCAGTTCCCACGGTCCAAATCCGAACATCAACAACCTCCTGCTTCATCATCGTGTGGCATAACTGTGTAAACCGCTCAACAGAAAATTCACGCCAAAGTACGTAAACAAAACGCAGGCAAAGCCCGCAACGGACAGCCATGCCACCCGGTTGCCGCGCCAGCCCTGTATGGATCGGGCGTGCAGCAGGGCTGCATAAACCAGCCAGGTAATGAGGGACCACGTTTCTTTCGGATCCCAGCTCCAATAGGTTCCCCAAGCCGAATTCGCCCAGACGGATCCGGTAATGATCCCGACCGACAGCCAGAGGAAGCCAAACAATATCATCTGATAGTTGAATCCGTCGAGTTGTTTCGAACTGGGGAGAAAACCGAGTACTCCGGACGACGAAGGATTCCCCGGATGGTTCCTTTTTAAAAGATAGAGAATGCTGATGCCAAAAGATATGGCAAAGGCGGCATATCCGAGAAAACAGGTGATGACGTGAGCGATAAGCCAGTTGCTCTTGAGTGCGGGGAGCAGGGGCTGAATCCTCGAATCGATGCCGGTGGAAAAAGAGGCGTAGGCCATGGCCAGGAAGGCAAACAGGGCCGGAAACACCCCCAGGGTACGCTGCCGGGTCCGGAATTCAAAGACAAGGTAGATGAGCATAATGGACCAGGCGGCGAAAACGAGGGATTCATAGAGATTGGAAAGAGGGGCATGCCCGTACCCCAGATCGTAGGATTCTATCCATCGTAGGAGGATGCCCGCTGTCTGGACGAGAAAAGTGACGACTCCGACAAGTGTGCCCCCCATCAACAATGGTCTGTAGCGAAAGATGACCCCCGCCATATACAGGATGGTACAGAGAAGATAAGCGAAAGTGGTGATGCTCAGAAGAATTGAACTATTGATCATCAGGTCTTCCCCTCGCCGTATGAATCGTCAACTCGTTCTCCAGTCGCTCACACAACCGGTTGAAATCTTCTTCAAATGTCGACGTGTTCTTGTTCGTTCGACCCGCAAGGACGATCCGTGAAGAAACCCCTCCGGCCCGCTGCTCTTCGGCACAAACCCAGATCTTCCGGTGGCTGGCGTAGAAAGTCACTCCAACGGCGAGAATCATGAGTGTAAACCCAAGATAAACGACCCAGACTCCAGGGTCCTGCTTCACCTGGAGTCCCGTATAAGGTACCTGCTTGATCCCGAGAACCTTCACCTGGTAGTTCATGACCTTGTTGCCGTGAAACTCCGGCTTGTCCGCCAGGATCATCGACCCCGCAGGACTGTGGTCCTCCCGGAATACGACGATCCCCAATGCAGGGCCGAACTGGTGAAAATTCCTCGAGAACTGCGTGATCTGCACCGTGTCCCTGGAATCCGGGATGTCTCTCGTCTGCCTGAAAGGCAAAACGAGCGTGTGAACCTTTCCAGATTCACGATCCTTGAACTCGACCTCGGCCTCCCTCAGCATGCTGCCGTACGAAGACTGGTAGAAGGTGATCCCACGGTAGGTCAGAGGATCGTTCACCCTTATGGAGCTCTTCAACACCTCCTGCCCCTGGTCCACAATCACCAGGTCCGACCTGAATTCCCGGGGAGCCCCCGTGTCATAGAACGTCACATCGAATTTGTCGCAGCGAATATCGAAGGGCAGAATCGCCATCCGGTCGTCGCTGAACAAAGTGACCTCATTGGAAGACGTGCCCTCCGGGATGGTCATGAATCCCTTGAACCCGTACAGGGAGCCTATGAGCGCACCCACGAGGATCATGAGTACACTCAGGTGTACTCCGTACACCATGAGTCGACTCCAGCGGCCTTTTTCAGAGACCGCGCAGAACGCGTTCGGATGGTCGACCCACTGCAGTGGGGCAAATTCCTTGTTGATTACGTTGGAAATGCGTGGCCTTGCGTCGTCCCGGTCCAGTTGCGCCGTAAAGGAATGATTCAGGTTGAACTTGAGGAGCTTGTGGGAATCAAACGTGTCCTCACGCTGTTTGAGAATCTTCAGGGTCTTGGGGAGCCTCTGGACGGTGCAGGCGATGAGATTGACGCAAAGCAGCACAAGCAATGCCTGAAACCAGTGGGCCCGGTAGAGATCGCTCAGGCCGAGCGTGTCGACCCAGGAAGCAATGGAAGGGCTGTAGCGGGCCTTGAGTTCCTCGGGGGCGAGACCCTGCGGGAGGAGAGTGCCCACGAGGGAAGCGCCGGCCAGGGCAAAAAAAAGGAACAAAGTCAACTTGAGGGACGCGAGCGCATCGTAGAGGCTCCCCGGCAATCCCCGGTTCTTCTGCATATTCTCCAACCTTTCAATGGGGTGGCGATCCATGTGCACCGACGTTCCGGATAATTAACCCCTGGCAGCCTTCAGGGCAAGAGCGGAACTCGCTGCGCAAAGCCAGCATTTAATTGCACTCCTACATCCAAAATCAAGAACTTTTTGACGAAAAGCATCTGTTTACGACTGAACGGTATGCGGTCAAGAACGGGTTCTTCCGGCAGACGCCTACCCGGACAGTTGTCACACAAAGGCGGAATACACCCGCCACAAAATCATTCCCGCAGGGACGTCATACTGCATCACAACTGTCATTCCCCAGACATCATCCCCACAAGAACGTCGTTCGGCATCTGCGACGTCATTACCGCAACATCGTCATTCCGGCAAAAGGCGGGAATCCAGGAAAAGGAACCGTGCATGGCGAAACAGTTCCAGGCAATGGGAAGGAGCCTGGAAAACAAGATGGAGAGATCTTTATCGCGCGATCCGCGCTCAGACAGGATTCCCGCCTTCACGAGGTCAAACCACCGACGGGAGAGCCGGATGCTGGAGATCTGCCTGTCCGGTCCGCAGGGAAAAACGGCGCAAGCCAATGCGCCGTCCCTGCCCCTGTCGTTGTGGTGTTCGCGGGAATGACTTTGTGATGCCGAATGACTTTGTGATCTTCGAAAAAGTGACGTGGTGATGTGCCATCGATCCCGTGCATAAAAAGCACCGAAGGTAATCGGATCTGAAGAATTGCGGGCATGGATAATGCCGGGGGGTGTTTGGTCCGTTTGTTAAGAGATCAGCTGATTCAACGTTGTATGTGCCTGGTTTGGTGTCCTGGTTTGCGCTGGTTTATTGAACTGGAGTTCAACTGCAGGCTAATCCTGGTCCGACCTGTTTTCATGGTTGGTTGTGAGCCCACGGCTCATGGAAGTTTGCCGCATGATGCTGACACCCAGCAGCAAATGCCCGGAAATGAAGGCAGTGGCACAAATCCCCTCTTGAAAGCTGGAACTGAAGTATTAGTAACGTACTACACATGCTGCTGCTCTCAGGCGGCTGGATATTATGGATGAACAGATGATCAGGCAGGAGAGGAGACCGGATGGATCGGAACGCGACGGATTTTGACGTGATCATACTGGGCAGTGGGCCGGGTGGGCTGCAGGCAGCGGTTCATGCCGCTCGAACCAACGTAAAGATTGCGGTTCTGGGCCGTCTTCAGCGCAGTTCACTGTACAAGGCGCATATCGAAAACTACTGCTGCATGGAAAAAACACTGATGGGCCAGGATGTGCTCGAGGAGGGGCGGAGGCAGGCAGAGAAGTTTGGAGCCGTCTTTTTCGAGGAGGATGTACTTGATGTGGAGAAGAGCGAGGACGGACGCTTCTTGGTGCGCCTGGAATCGGGAAGGGATCTGAGCTGTTGGAGTCTCATACTGGCCATGGGGATCTCTCGCAACCGGCTGAACGTGCCCGGGGAGAAAGAGTTTCTCGGTCGAGGAGTGAGCTATTGCGTGGACTGCGATGCCAACTTCTTCAGAAAACAGACGGTGGTTGTTGTGGGTAACGAAAGCGCCGCGTGTTCGGGTGCCCTGACACTGCTTCTTACGGCCAGTGAAGTCCACATGGTCTACGAGGATCTGAGAGTAAATGAAAACCTTCTTTACCAGGTGGAGTCCAGTTCGATCATGAGGCATCCGGGCAGAAAAGTGCGGGAGATCCTGGGGAAAGACGAGGTGGAAGGCGTACGCCTGGACAATGGAGAACGGATTGAAGCGAAGGGGGTGTTCATCGAACTTGGAGCCAAGGGAGCTCTTGAACTGGCCAGCAAGCTCGACGTGGCACTTGACCCCGAAAGCATGCGGTACGTCGTGGCCGACAAGAAGCAAAGAACCAGCGTAGAAGGGGTGTTTGCGGCGGGAGACATCTGCGGGCCTCCCTGGCAGATGGCGAAGGCGGTGGGGGAAGGCTGTGTGGCCGGACTGGAGGCTTCTTCCCACGCGAAGAAAATGAAATCGAAAAAAGGTTGAGAAATAGTGCTTGACATCGAATGGAAAATCCCTAGAATGCCGCACTTGTCAACGGAGCATCCGGAAGGCCGCTCGAAACGGGCGGAACAAGCGAGGAAAGATGTGCATGGCCGGTGATAAAAACGGCCGACCAACCGTTGACAAGGTCGAGAACTTCAGGTTAGAAGTAAATAAGAGCTGCAATCGTCGAATGGGATTGCACGAAAGCGGCAAAAAGTTCTTGACGGTGGTTGTGAGCTGATGTAGTCTAAAAAGTCCCGACAGTGGGCGCGGTTCTGTTCTTTGGAAACTAAATAGTGAGTAGGTGCTGGGTCTAGTAAAGGATAAACTGGAGAGTTTGATCCTGGCTCAGAATAAACGCTGGCGGCGTGCCTAACACATGCAAGTCGAACGAGAAAGCCATGACTTCGGTTGGGCGAGTAAAGTGGCGCACGGGTGAGTAACGCGTAGGCAACCTACCCTTGAATTTGGGATAACAGTGCGAAAGTGCTGCTAATACCGGATACGACCCTTTTGTGCTGGGCGAAAGGGTGAAAGTCGGCCACTGGAACAAGCCGACGTTCGGGGATGGGCCTGCGTCCTATCAGCTGGTTGGTAGGGTAACGGCCTACCAAGGCGACGACGGGTAGCTG
>Ga0334882_1000454_pt1:0-37500 | contig 64451 bp, 45 predicted proteins | sample GraSluR1_MG_5_FD_207226 | JGI IMG/M metagenome (GOLD analysis project Ga0334882, IMG submission 207226) | Sludge microbial communities from methane-producing bioreactor in Wageningen University, Netherlands - Granular Sludge_15_04-R1 | ecosystem: Engineered > Bioreactor > Anaerobic >... | reverse complement strand
AGCTGTGGATAGGAGTGAAAGGCTAATCAAACCTGGAAATAGCTGGTTCTCCCCGAAATGCATTGAGGTGCAGCCTCGGAGTGAGAATGGCGGAGGTAGAGCGCTGGATGGGCTAGGGGTCTTACCGGATTACCAAACCCAACCAAACTGCGAATGCCGTCATGTCGTCTCCGGGAGTGAGACTACGGGAGATAAGTTCCGTGGTCGAGAGGGAAAGAGCCCAGACCGCCGGCTAAGGTCCCGAAATAGATGCTAAGTGGTAAAGGATGTGGGGACGCACAGACAACCAGGAGGTTGGCTTAGAAGCAGCCATCCTTTAAAGAAAGCGTAACAGCTCACTGGTCTAGTGTGCCTGCGCCGAAAATTCAACGGGGCTAAGCATCTTACCGAAGCCGCGGCTTGATCTTTCGAGGTCAGGGGTAGGGGAGCATTGCAGTGGCCGTCGAAGGTGTACCGTAAGGAGCGCTGGAGGTGCTGCAAGAGATTATGCTGACATGAGTAACGATAAAGCGGGTGAGAATCCCGCTCGCCGTAAGCCTAAGGTTTCCTGGGTAAAGGTCGTCTGCCCAGGGTTAGTCGGTCCCTAAGCCGAGGTCGAAAGGCGTAGGTGATGGGAAACAGGTTAATATTCCTGTACCACCGGGTCAGCGTTTGAGTGATGGGGGGACGTAGAAGGGTAGGCCATCCGGGTGATGGAAGTCCCGGTATAAGCCCGTAGGTGGAGGTTCCAGGCAAATCCGGAGCCTTGTGAACACCGAGAGGTGATGTGGAGGGAGCAATCCCGCAAACTGGTTGATCCCAGGCTACCGAGAAAAGCCTCTAGCGAGTTGATCAGGTGACCGTACCGTAAACCGACACAGGTAGGCGAGGAGAGAATCCTAAGGCGCGTGAGAGAACCCTGTTTAAGGAACTCGGCAAAATGACACCGTAACTTAGGGAGAAGGTGTGCCCTCATCAGGTGAAGGAACTGGCTTCCGGAGCCGAAGGGGGTTGCAGAGAAGAGGCGGTAGCGACTGTTTACTAAAAACACAGGACTCTGCCAAGTCGCAAGACGACGTATAGGGTCTGACGCCTGCCCGGTGCTGGAAGGTTAAGGGGAGAAGTTATCGCAAGAGAAGCTTTGAACCGAAGCCCCAGTAAACGGCGGCCGTAACTATAACGGTCCTAAGGTAGCGAAATTCCTTGTCGGGTAAGTTCCGACCTGCACGAATGGCGTAACGACTTCCGCGCTGTCTCAAACAGGGACTCAGTGAAATTGGAATCTCGGTGCAGATACCGAGTACCCGCGGCTAGACGGAAAGACCCCGTGCACCTTTACTACAGCTTGGCATTGGATTTTGGGCGTGTATGTGTAGGATAGGTGGGAGGCGAAGAAACGGGAGCGCCAGCTTCCGTGGAGCCGACCTTGAAATACCACCCTTATGCGTTTAGAGTTCTAACCCGGATGAGTGATCCTCATTGGGGACAGTGCCTGGTGGGTAGTTTGACTGGGGCGGTCGCCTCCCAAAAGGTAACGGAGGCGCGCGAAGGTTCCCTCAGGCTGATTGGAAACCAGCCGTAGAGTGTAAAGGCATAAGGGAGCCTGACTGTGAGAGAGACATCTCGATCAGGGACGAAAGTCGGTCTTAGTGATCCGGCGGTTCCGCATGGAAGGGCCGTCGCTCAACGGATAAAAGGTACGCCGGGGATAACAGGCTGATCTCCCCCAAGAGTTCACATCGACGGGGAGGTTTGGCACCTCGATGTCGGCTCATCGCATCCTGGGGCTGGAGCAGGTCCCAAGGGTTCGGCTGTTCGCCGATTAAAGCGGTACGTGAGCTGGGTTTAAAACGTCGTGAGACAGTTTGGTCCCTATCTACCGTGGGCGCAGGAATTTTGAGGGGATCTGTCCCTAGTACGAGAGGACCGGGATGGACGGACCTCTGGTGTACCAGTTGTTCCGCCAGGGGCAGCGCTGGGTAGCCACGTTCGGAAGGGATAACCGCTGAAAGCATCTAAGCGGGAAACCCACCCCAAGATGAGAATTCCCCTCAGGGAGCGATCCCTGGCTGAAGGCCCCTCGTAGACTACGAGGTTGATAGGTCGGGTGTGTAAGCACAGTAATGTGTTGAGCTAACCGATACTAATAGGCCGTGCGGCTTGACCATTTCATCAAAGGCAATTGATTGTAATCAGGACGAGTCAGGACCCCTGTTCAGTTAAGGCACCCCTTTTTCAGCAAGGGGCGGTGGTAAGAGCGAGGAGGCCACACCCGTTCCCATCCCGAACACGGTCGTTAAGCTCCTCTGCGCCGATGGTACTGCGTGGGAAGCTGCGTGGGAGAGTAGGGCACCGCCGCCCCCCTCCTTTTTGGTTCATAAACGAGTCCCCCCCGGTGCTTCTCACACCAAGGATCGATGGCACTCCCAATATCATTGCCGAGCAGATCACACCGTCACATCCGCAACAATGTCTACTTTCCTGCTCTCCTCAAGGCTCCAGCGTCGAATCCACTTTGCTCCCTTTATCCTTGTTCGCGCAATGCCTCCCTTTTCCGTCGCTCCAAAGCCTCCTGTGCCGATGTGCGGCCAGACCCCGCCTCCATGGGTTTAAGGTCTCCGGTTTTTTTCCGAAAATAACCGTTCGACAATCCGGGATCTGTTTGTGTAATAATGCGTCGCAGGTGCTTGAAACCTGTATCCATGCAGCGTTGGGGAGGCGTTCGAGTGGAGGTGAACAGGCTTACGGGTGGCGGGAAGGCTGCATGGCTTGTTCCGGCTCTTGCAGGCACGGTTTTTCTTGGAGCATTCCTTTTGTTCCAGGTTCAACCGTTGATCAGCAGGTATATTCTGCCCTGGTTCGGTGGAAGCCCCGCCGTGTGGACGACCTGCATGCTTTTCTTCCAGGTGCTGCTCTTCTGCGGGTATCTCTATGCCCACCTCCTCCAGCGCAGCCTGCTCTCCAAGAAGCAGGTCTTCGTTCATCTGCTCCTGCTTGCCCTGGCCTGCGCAACGCTGCCGGCCATCCCGGACGACAGCTGGAAGCATTCGGGGCCTGTCGACCCTTCCCTTCGTATCCTGGTGCTCCTCGCCGTGACCATCGGACTTCCCTACTTCATGCTGGCTTCCACGAGTCCGCTGGTGCAGGCATGGGTCAGCCGAGCCTACCCCGGTCGGTCACCCTACAGGTTATACGCTTTGTCAAATGTCGGTTCACTGGCGGCGCTGATCAGCTATCCTTTTCTTTTCGAACCCGCCCTGGAGTTGGATGCACAATCCTGGTTGTGGTCGGGATTTTTCGTTTTATACGCCCTGCTCTCGCTTCTTGCCTCGATCGGGCTCCGGGGGACCGGCAACCCGGATGGTGTCGAGGCCGATCATCACGGTTCCGGAATGAAGGATTCGTCTCCCCCGAGTTGTCGTGACCGGATCCTGTGGATCGGGCTGCCCGCATGCGGATCTCTCATGCTCCTTGCCACCACCAACAGGGTCTGCCAGGAGATCGCCGTCGTTCCTTTTCTGTGGGTCGTTCCGTTGACCCTGTACCTGGTTTCATTCATCATCTGTTTCGACCATGACCGCTGGTACCTGCGGGCTGTATGGGCTCCCCTGGCAGGTGTGTCCATCGTCGCCGTCGCCGGCATCGATTGGTTCGATGACTGGGGTTATGCCATCGGCTTTGCCCGGGAACTCGGCCTTCATCTTGCCGCGCTTTTCTTCATCTGCATGGTGTGTCATGGAGAACTGGTTCGAGCGAGGCCGTCTTCCCGCCATTTGACCGATTTTTATCTCATGACGGCGGCGGGAGGAGCCCTGGGCGGACTGTTCGTGAGCGTCATGGCTCCGGTCCTTTTCACGTCGTACCTGGAGTGGGAAATCGGCCTGACGGTGTCGTACCTGATCAGCGCGGCTGTATTGATCGCTGCCCTGGCCCATGGTGCGGGAGGAGTAAGACCGGCCAGGGCTGTTATGATCGTTCCTGCGGTCCTGCCTGGGCTGGTGTCGGTAGTGTATTCGGAAGGGGACAGGGTCGCTGCGGATGTGGTGGCGCGAACGCGCAGCTTCTACGGTGTCGTCCAGGTGATCGAGTTCGGCCGGGGTGACGCGGGTCTCCATGAATTCAGCATGAAGCATGGCGCTATCATCCACGGGCAGCAGTTTGCCTCCCCCCTCAAGAGCCACATCGCCACGACGTACTACAACGAGGAAAGCGGTGTCGGCAGGGCTATCGGTTTTTTCAAGGATTTGGGGCCGGTGAGAGTCGGGATCATCGGCCTGGGAGTGGGCACTCTTGCCACTTATGCCCGTGGGGAGGACGTCTACCGGTTTTACGAACTGAATCCTCAAGTGGAGACGCTGGCTCGGAAGTACTTTACCTATCTCGATCACTGCGGGAGCGGGTGCGAGGTGATCCAGGGAGACGGCCGGCTTTCCCTGGAGGCGGAGCCTGCGCAGGATTACACGATTCTCGTACTGGATGCTTTCAGCAGCGACGCCATCCCGGCCCATCTTCTCACCATCGAAGCCTTTGCGCTGTATTTGAGCCACCTGCGGGAGGGCGGAGTCATCGCCGTGCATATTACCAACCGGTACCTCGATCTGACTCCTGTGGTTCGCGCGGCGGGCGCCCGTTACGGATTGAAGTGCGAAAAGATCAGTTCGAACGATGACGACTCCCGCCTGGTCTTCGGTTCGGACTGGATACTTCTTACCCGCAATGAAGACTTCCTGCGGGCGATCGCTCGTTTCTCCGTCCCCATGCAGGGGGATATCTCGATGGACGTGCCCTGGACGGACCGTTACAGTAATCTATTCAGGATCTTGAAAAATTAGAACATTTCGAGTGCGCCGAAGGTCGGCAGGGCTTCGGATCTGTGCCGCGTCCGGGTGTGCGAACTTCCGTGGTTTGTCGTATCTTTGCATGAACCGCAAACCGGAAAGTGATGGTCCGGATGATGCGTAAAGATGCGTGTGCAACTTGTGTATCCACTGCAGCTTCATGCGGAAACCAACCCGGCGCTCTGCCTGGCGGGGCTGCCGGCGCTAACTGCGTCCCCACATTTCCTTTGCGGTTTGTTCCGCCAGTTCCAGTACATCCGAGTGACTCTCGACCTCCCCCGGTGCCGAAACCCCCAGAGCCCGTATCAGCCGAGTGTCGGTGAAACCGTAGGCGCGGAAAAAATAGTCGAATTTGGGGAAGATGTTGGTAAAGGAGTTCTTGTCCGGATTGTTCTGGGCGAGGATGAGGACCAGTTTCTTCCCCGGTTTGAGGCGAGACTTGATGGGATTGGTGAGGAAATCCGGGACGAGGAAGGAGAAAGTCCTGTCAACGAATGCTTTCATTTGCGAGGAGACGTCCCAGTAATAAACGGGAGATGCCAGCACGAGGATATCCGTTTCGCGGACCGCTTCCAGGACTTCGGTCAGATCGTCTTCGACAGCGCACCTGTCGAGCCCGGTTTTGCAGGCCATGCATCCCTGGCAACCGCGGAAATGGAGGTCGTTCAGGGTGAATATCCTCGATTCTGCTCCGAGCTTCTGTGCCGTGGTGCAGAAATGTCCGGCGATGATGGAGCTGTTGGATCTCTTTCTCGGGCTCCCAAGCAAGCTGACGATTTTCATATTCGTTCTCCATGAAGTAGTTGAGGGAAACCAAAGAGATCCATTCCTGCCCGGTCTTTCGGCAGGCGGGACCTTTACCTGTCACCGAAACCATACGGAATAACCTGACCGGAGTCAACGGGAAGTGCGAAATGGGGCGGAGCCTGGTGTTTGTGGATCTGTGGGCACCAACCGCAGGGAAATACTGGGATAGAACGGATCTTCTCGATGAAAACTGGCTGCAGAGAGAGAGGGAGAAGGCGCCCGCATTCAGCTTTTCGGCTCGCTCTTGGGCAGTTGGTCCAGAGACCATTCCATGGGATTGAGCAGTTCGAAGCCCAGGGCCTCGAGCTTCCTCTTCACGCGGCTCACGTTGCTGGTCAGAAGATAGGGAAAGACGGCCCGCCTTCCTTCGTCCCAGAACCTGGCTACTAGAATGCTTCCAAACGAGATCTTTTCCTCGGTGATGGCGTCCACGATTCTTTTCATTTGCCCGATCTTGTTGTCCACCACGATGCACAGGAGCGTCCCGGGTTCTTCGATTCCGAGCACATTGACAAAGGCTCGCATGAGGTCTCGAATCGAGATGATGCCTTTGAGTCTATTGTGCTGATCCACGACGGGGAAGGCTCCGACACGCATCTTCTGCATGAGCAGGATGGCGTCTTCGAGGGTGTTCGTGGGGTTTACCGTTACCACGTTACGGGTCATGATGTCCTTGATCTTGAGCTCGTGTATGCGCTCCAGTTCCTTTCGGCTTTCTTCGTCGCCGATAAGAGTGGACGGAAGAGCGCTCCTGATATCTCTGTCGGTGACGATTCCAACGAGGGTATTGTCTTCTTCCACCACGGGCAGATGACGAATACGGTTTTCGGCCATCAACTCCCTCGCTTCGAGAACGCCGGTTTCGGGGTCGACGGTGATGACGTTTCTGGTCATGGACTTGTCGATAAACATAGCAGCCTCCCTCCCCTGCTCATGGGGTGTTTCTTCTGCGACCGGGTTATTTGCCCATCAGGATCTCGACATGATTCCTGATCAACTCAGGCAGCCGCTGAACACAGTAGCCTCCCTCGAGTATGGAAACCACCCTGCCGCGGGAGTACACCTCCGCCATTTCCACGATTCTTCTCATGATCCAGGAAAAGGCTTCCGTCGAAAGATTCAATCCGGACATGTCATCGTCGACATGTGCATCGAAGCCTGCGGAGACGAGAATCACTTCGGGCCTGTATTGCTCGAATGCGGGCACGAGGTCTCTTTCGAGCAGTTCCATGTATTCCTTGTCTCCCTGCCCTGGCAGAACGGTGGTATTGAGTGTATATCCGGTGCCGTCACCGGACCCCTTCTCGAATTCACGTCCCGTGCCGGGAAAAGCAAAAGACGGGTGTTCGTGAATGGAATAGTAAAAGACGCTCGGGTCTTCTTCGAAGGCACGCTGAGTGCCATTGCCGTGATGGGCGTCTATGTCGACGATTCCCACGCGCTGAACTCCCCATTCACCCACGAGGCACTTGGCGGCAATGGCGACATTGTTGAAGTAGCAGAACCCGAGAGCCCGGTTGAATTCGGCGTGATGTCCCGGCGGCCTGACCGCACAGAAAACGTTATCGATCCTGCCTTCCATGAGGAGCCGGATAGTTTCCAGGATTCCACCCACCGCAAGCATCGCTGTTTCGAAGGTATCCCCGCACATCTGGTTGTCGGGATGGTCGAGCTCGGGGAACTGCAGCATGCAGGCCTCCTCGAACCGTATAACGTGCTTGGCGCTGTGTACGGCTTCGATCCATGTGTACTTGGCTCGAGTGGCCTTGATGAGGACGAGTTGGGACAGCAGCCCCGCCTGCTCGAGACCCCGATAGGCCGCTTCGAGTCTTTCCGGGCATTCGGGATGACCCGGACCTGTGCAATGCAGTAGAAATCGGTCATCGTAGAGCAAGCCTGTTCTTTTCATTTCCTTCCCCTGGGTGAGGTCCAGCTGTCGCTTTGTATCGGCAGGGCCGCCCGGATCAACTCAAGATGTTGGATTCCATGCACCAGCCGGGCTCGGCTGTAACCGGCTCGACTCGCCGTGATGCAGATGTGCAGACGAGGACGGGTATGATGTCGCGTGTTCGGGATCGGATTCGGTCGAGACATCAGATAATCCTGTGCTGCCTGATCGATGTATTGCAGACCTTCTCCGATGTCCCCAGCAATTATCGTTAGCATGCTCCGAGTCGGAAGGAAATCGGAAAATGACGGCGCTGGACATTTGTGATGGAATCTGGCAAGATACAAACCGTCTGAATGCCCGGGACGAAAGCCTTCTTCGAAACGGTTTTGAACACCGTCGGCCTGGGCCGCGCTGCCGCTCATATGCTGCGGTTTGAACCTCCACAGGGCCCTGCATTGTGCAAGATTCAGATCTTGTGCGAATTCCATGTGATGTGGGAAATGGGTTGACATTCTGCTTTTGACTTTATATTAAGGAAAAGTCTCAGCAGGGTTGTCAATTGAGAGACCAGACCTGATGGCAGTTGTTCAAGCGGTCTGTGATCTCCCGATAGAGCTGAACTCCAATTCAAACAGACTGCTCCATCTCTCTTTCCGCTTCCGGTCAGGCAGGTTTTGAATCTCCCGGGCAAATCCATATCCTTGTCACATCGGTTCCGTGCCGATGCAGTCGTGCCAATTCACAATGGAACCCTCAAGCTTATGCGCGCTGCGCTAACGGCGTTTTCACCCGTGGTGGAAAACACCGGGCGCGTTTGTTCGCCGATTTGGTGGAAACGGCCTCGGACGGGTGAGCTTTGAGTTGGTCAGGACGGATTTTTTGAACGGATCTATGAAGGGTGAAGGGTCCACAGGTGTTGGCCCCGTTGAGTTGAACGAGAGAACGATCAGATGTGAAAGGAGGACCTTGCCTTGGCTTTCCAACCGACAAAACAGGCGTATTCAGGAAGGATCAGAGAAGTGACCTTGGGCACAGGAGACAAGGCGGTGACCGTAGGCGGGAAAGCGGTTTTCCCGTTTCACGGCTTTGAAGGAGAGATCCCTCGTCCGCCCAGGGTAGCCATGGAGATTTGGGACAAGGACCCGAGCGCGGACTGGTGTGAGGCGGCGAAGGAGCCATTCAGGGACGTATTGAGCGATCCTGTGGCCTGGGCCAGGAAGTGCGTTGAAGAATACGGTGCGGAAATGATCGTCGTGCAGACCAAGAGTGCGGATCCCAATGCGGACAACAAGCCGGCCGCCGAAGTTGCCGCGGCGGTCGAGAAGGTTCTGAACGCGGTGGACGTACCGGTAGTGGTCTGGGGCGTTGCCAATCACGAAAAGGATTCGGAGGTGATGCGCCTGGTTGCTGAAAAGGGCAGCGGGAAGCGCCTGGCCATTTCACCGGTCGAGGAGGGGGATTACAAGCAGATAGGGGCGGCCTGCCTTGCATACAGGCACATTGTCGTCGCATCCACCCCCATTGATGTAAATCTCGCCAAGCAGCTCAACATTCTCCTCGGCAATCTGGGGGTGAGCGAAAAGGATATCATCATCGATCCTACCACCGGCGGCCTTGGATACGGTCTGGAGTACAGCTATTCGGTCATCGAACGGATCATGCAGGCGGCTCTGACTCAGGAAGATGAAAAGCTGCAGCAGCCGGTGATCGTGAATGTGGGCAACGAGGTGTGGAAGTCCAAGGAAGCGAATCTGAGTGCCGAAGATGCTCCGGAACTGGGGGATCCCTCCAGGAGGGCGGTGATGATGGAAGCGATTACCGCCGTCGACCTGCTGCTTGCCGGTGCCGATATTGTCGTGATGCGCCATCCTGACGCTGTCAGGCTGGTCAAGGGATATATTGAAAAAATGATGTAAGGGGAGGGACCGGAATGTTCCGGCCCCCACCGGTGAACCTCGGGCCTGGCTGTTCAAGAGCGACCCCACGAAGGGGGAAAGAGGTGAGTTATGTCACATCATGAGGAAAAGAAGGAAAAGCCCCTCTCCGAAGTGAAAAGGGAAAAAACGATCAACTTTCGGGACATGAGCACGTGTGAAGCCACGATCCAGATGCTGGAGAAGGTTGCGTCGGACGGATTCGAGACGGCGTTCACTCGGGCTGCGGACATGAGGCCCTGCCCCATAGGAGCGGATTCGGCATGCTGCAAGCACTGTTTCATGGGCCCGTGCCGCCTGAATTCCAAGGATCCTTATTCCAGGGTGGGGGTCTGCGGTGCCTCCATCGATACCATCGCCGCCCGCAATTTCGCACGCATGGTGGCCAGCGGCGGTGCTGCTCACACGGACCATGGGATGGTCATGCTCGATGTGTTCCGTGAAGTCGTAAATGGAAACATCCAGGGGTACAGGATTCAGGACGAGCAGAAGCTTCGAAGCGTGGCTGAAAGCATCGGCATTCAGATCAACGGCCGATCCGTCAAGGACATTGCCGTGGATCTCTACAAGGAACTCGAACGCACGTATACTCAGGTGGAAGGGGAGATCCCCTTTGTAAAGCGGGTTCCGGCCAAGACACTCGATACGTGGAGAAAAGCCGGCATCGTGCCGCGAGGTGCAATGCGGGAAATCATGGAAATCATGCACCGTTCTCATATGGGTGTAGACCAGAATTTCGACAATATCGTGAAGCAGTGTTCGCGTACCGCTCTTGCGGATGGTTGGGGCGGATCCATGGTGGCCACGGAAATTTCGGACATCCTGTTCGGGACTCCGAAACCTCATGTGGCCGGGGTCAACATGGGTTTCCTCAAGGAAGACCAGGTGAACATCATCGTCCACGGGCACGAACCGCTGCTGTTCGAGGCCATGATCGCATCCTCCAACGATCCGGCAAACATCGAGAAAGCCCGGGCCGCCGGTGCGGCAGGTATCAATCTGCTGGGAATGTGCTGTTCCGGGGCTGAAGTCCTCGGCCGCCACGGTGTACCGCATGCCGGGAACTTTCTGTCCACCGAGCCCGTGATCGCAACGGGGGCGGTGGATGCAATGGCCGTGGACGTCCAGTGCATTATGCAGGCTCTTCCCAAAATGGCCGGCTGCTACGGAACAAGGTTCTTCACCACGAATCCGAGGGCCAGAATCGAGGGAGCGACTCACATCGAGTTCCATGAACACAGTCCCGGGGAATGCACCGACAAGATCGTCTCGCTGGCCATCGAACGCTTCAAGAACCGCCCGGGCCCCGTTACGATACCTCAGCGGCGCGACATGGGTGTCCACGGGTTTTCCCACGAGTATATCAACTACATGCTGGGTGGGACTTTTCGGGGTTCCTACACGCCTCTCAATGAAAACATCATCAATGGTCGCATCCGGGGAGTCGCCGGGGTGGTGGGGTGCACCAATCCGAGAGTGAAGCAGGATTATCTGCACGTGGAACTCGTCAAGGAACTCATCAAGAACAACGTCCTGGTGGTGCAGACGGGGTGTTCCCAAATCGCTTTGGCCAAGGCGGGCCTGATGAAGCCGGACGCGGCGGTCCTGGCGGGCGACGGGTTGCAGGAGGTGTGCGAGACGGTGGGCATCCCGCCGGTGCTCAGCCTGGGATCCTGTGTCGACAACAGCCGCATCCTGATCGCATGTGCGGAGATGGTGCGCATTGGAGGGCTGGGAGACAGTATCGCCGACCTTCCCGTGGCCGGGGCGGCTCCGGAATACATGAGCGAGAAGGCCATATGCATCGGCCAGTATTTCGTGGCTTCGGGAGTCTACACGATATTCGGAGTCACCTTCCCGACGGTGGAAGGGACCCAGTTCCATAAACTGCTGTTCGAAGGGCTGGAGGAGCAGGGATTCGGCAAGTGGGGTTTCTCCACCGATCCTTACGAGATGGCGCATCTGATGATCGATCACATCGATAAAAAGCGGGCGGCACTGGGCATTATGGGTGAGCGTGAACGCAAGCTCTTCAGTATGGAAGACCGGAGAACCGCGGAAGGCTAGCGGGAGCAAGGGAAGTCGCTTGAGGTCATGAAGCCGATTCCCGGGAGAGAACAATGCCGGCTTGAAGCCGATGCAATGGAATACGAGGGCAGGCAGCCCTTGAAAAGGAGTAGACCATGTCCAGGTTAGTCGCTTTTGCCGCGATACAAGGTGCGTACAATATAGTGTCCAAAGTGGATGGAAAGTTCAAACAGGCCATGGACAAGTATGGCCCGAACCAACCCATTGGTTTTCCCAACACGGCCTATTATCTCCCGATCATTTACTCGATTCTGGGGATCAAGGTCGAAAAGCTCGGGGATGCCGAACAGGTCCTGAACCAGTGCAAGGAGCTTCTGCCTCCCCATATCAAGGGAAGGATTCACGTCCCCTACCTCGGACATACCCTGGATGCGGGCATGGCCGCCATCCTGGCGGAGGAGATCTTCGAGGCGATCCGGTACGTGGAGGATCCGAATTATTATTTTGCCAGTGAGGAATGCGACTTTGACGGGGGCCGGATCTGGCTGGGAGCCGCGGACGACACGGTGATGAGAAAGCGCGGGATCGAGTTTGTGGACGGTAGTGCCCCCGGTTTTGCGGCCATTGTCGGGGCTGCGCCCAATCCAGAAATTGCCAAGATGATCGCCGAAGATTACCAGAAGAAGAACCTCTATGTATTTATGTGCGCCAACCAGAGTGGAACGACGTTTGCCGAACAGTTGACCGAGGCGGGTGTCCAGATCGGCTGGAACACCCGGCTCGTTCCCTTCGGGCCGGATATTTCCGCGGCGGTTTTTGCCCTGGGTTTTGCGAACCGTGCGGCGATGGCTTTCGGCGGGGTCCAGCCCGGTGATTACAAAACGGTGCTCAAGTACAACAAGGACCGTGTCTTTGCCTTTGTGAACGCTCTCGGGGAAGTCAACGCCGAATGGGCCGCGAATGCCGCGGGAGCCATCAACTGGGGCTTTCCGACCATAGCGGATACGGATATCCCCGAGATCCTGCCGACGGGAATCTGCACCTACGAACACGTCGTATCGAGTGTTCCCTACGAGCAGATGACGGCCAAGTCCATCGAGGTCCGCGGGCTGAAGGTCAGCATCACGGCAATCCCCGTTCCCGTGTCCTACGGGCCGGCTTTCGAAGGTGAACGCGTTCGCAGGGATGATGTGTTCCTGGAATGCGGCGGCGGCAAGACACCCTGCTGCGAACTGGTCCGCATTGCGGACATGAATGCGGTGGAGGACGGTGCGGTCGAGGTGATCGGGCCCGACGTCAAGGATCTTCAGCCCGGCAGCAGGCTGCCCCTGGCGGTCGTTGTGGAAGTCGCGGGTCGGAAGATGCAGGAAGACTACGAACCCATCCTTGAACGGCAGATTCACCACCTCGTGAACTATGCCCAGGGGGTCATGCATATCGGGCAGAGGGACATCGCCTGGTATCGAGTCTCCAGGCAGGCGGTGGAGAAAGGCTTCACCCTCGAACACATCGGAAAGATCCTGCATGCCAAGTTCCACCAGGATTTTGGAGCGATTTTCGACAAGTGCCAGGTAAAGATCTACACGGATGAGGCCAGGGTCAAGGAGATTGTGCCCATAGCACAAAAATCCTACAAGACTCGTGATGAACGCATCGAGGGCATGACCGATGAGGGAACGGAGACCTACTATTCGTGCACGCTGTGCCAGTCTTTTGCTCCCACCCACGTGTGCGTGATCAGTCCTGAGCGGACCGGGCTCTGCGGCGCCTATAACTGGCTGGACTGCAAGGCGTCATTCGAAATCAATCCCACCGGGCCTAACCAGCCCATACAGAAGGGGGAAACCCTCGATCCCGTGCTCGGGAACTGGAAGGGAGTCAATGATTTTGTCTACAAGGCTTCCCGCCAGTCCATTTCCAGCTACAACTTCTACAGCATCGTGTACGATCCCATGACCACCTGCGGATGCTGCGAATGCATCGCCGCCGTGCTGCCCATGTGCAACGGCATCATGACCGTGAACCGCGACTTCACGGGCATGACACCCAGTGGAATGAAGTTCACCACGCTTGCCGGAACCATCGGTGGCGGCAACGTGACTCCCGGGTTCGTGGGACACAGCAAGTACAATGTCACTCAGAGAAAGTTTTGCGCAGGAGATGGCGGCATTCACAGGCTCGTCTGGATGCCCAGGATCCTCAAGGAGGAGATCAGGGAGCGGCTGGTCAGGCGTGGAGAGGAAATCGGGATACCGAATTTCATCGACATGATCGCCACGGAGGAGGAAGGGGTGACGGAAGACGAAGTTTATGCTTTCCTCGAGAAGGTGGGCCACCCGGCTCTGACAATGGAACCGATCCTTGGATAGCGCCCGGGGAGGGGGGATCGTGTCTCCCCTCCCTGTCCGGGCACTTTTCCAGGTTGAATGCGAACCGCGATGAGGGGAGAAACAGATGGGCTTGACCGGCATTCAGATTTTTAAATTACTACCTAAGACCAACTGTGGGGAATGTGGAGTACCGACCTGCCTGGCATTTGCCATGAACCTGGCGTCGGGGAAGGCGGAACTGGACAAGTGCCCGTATGTATCGGATGAGGCCCGGGAAAAGCTGGCCGCGGAATCGGCGCCGCCCATCCGGCCATTGACCGTTGGCTCAGGCGAGTATGCAGTGAAGGTGGGTGGTGAGACGGTCCTGTTTCGTCATGAGAAGACCTTCGTCAACCCGCCTGGTTTTGCGGCATCGGTCGGCACAAACGAAGACGATGCATCTGTGGCGGGAAAGATGGACAGATTCAAGGCCTGTCAGTACGACCGGGTGGGTCTCAAGTTGAGGCCTGAACTGTTCGCCGTGAGGGATGAATCGGGAGATGCCGCTCGGTTTGCCGCCCTGGCTGCGAAGGTGTCCGATGGTACCGGGGCCGGCCTGATCCTGATGTCGGAAAACGTCGATGCTTTGAAAGCGGCGGTGGAGGGCCTGAAGGAAAAGAAGCCGCTCCTGTACGCAGCCACTGCGGCCAACGCCGACGCAATGGGCCAGCTTGCCGCTGAAGCAGCCTGCCCGCTGGCGGTCAAGGGAGACGGAACCCTGGAAAGCGTCGTCGCACTCACGGAAAAACTTGCCGGTATGGGGCTCAAAGACCTGGTCATCGATACGGGCAGCCGGGAACTCAAGAAGGTCTTCGAACAGCAGATCCTGATCCGGCGCGCCGCATTGAAAGACCGCCATCGCCCCCTGGGCTATCCTACTATCATCCTGGCCGACGAAATGGCCGACGACCTCATGGAACAGACCCTGGTGGCCGCGACCTTTGTGGCCAAGTACGGGGGGCTGCTGGTGATGAGTGATTTTCAGGCCCACAGTATCTTCCCGCTCCTGCTCGAAAGACTCAATATCTATACAGATCCGCAGCGGCCCATGACCGCGGAGCAGGGGATCTATCCCATCAATAACCCGGACGAGAATTCCCCTGTCATGGTGACCTGTAATTTTTCGCTGACTTACTTCATTGTTTCGGGCGAGATCGAATCGAGCCGGGTACCCTCGTGGCTGTGTGTTCAGGATACGGAGGGACTGTCCGTGATGACGGCCTGGGCGGCGGGCAAGTTTTCGGGCGAGAGTGTGGGGAACTTCATCAACAAGTGCGGAATAAAGGATAAAGTCAATCACAAGAGCATCATCATTCCGGGGTATGCGGCAGGCATCAGCGGCGAACTCGAAGAGGAACTCGGCGGATGGAACGTCATTGTCGGGCCGCGCGAGGCCAGTCAGCTGCCCAAGTTCCTGAAGGCCAGAAAGGCGCAGTAGACGAATCCGGTCTGCTTCAAATGGGCCGCTGCCCGCGGAATCAAGGCTGCTGCAGGACATACGCATTGTATATCTCCCGTCCGAAGGAGGAAGATGGAATGAAGCTCATCGGTGAGAACCTGAACATTATGAGCAAGAAATACGGGAAGGCCCTCAAGGAGAAGGACGCGAAGACTCTCCAGGAACTGGCCGTCCAGCAGGCTGAAGCCGGCATGGACTGGATAGATCTCAATATCGGACCGGCGGGCAAGACGGGTGAAGAACTCATGACCTGGCTGGTTCCCGTCGTGCACGAAGTGGTGGACCTTCCCCTTGCTCTGGACACCTCCAACATCAAGGCCATTGAAGCCGGTCTGAAGGCCCACAAGAAAGGCCGTCCCCTGATCAACTCCATTATGGTGAGGCCGGAACGGATGGATGCGCTGCTTCCTCTTGCAGCCCAGTACGATGCAGATTTTGTTGGGTTGCTCTGGGGGCCTGAAGGTATGCCAAGGGATGAAAACGAGCGTGGTGCCCTGTGTGCCGAACTGGTATTCAAGGCAACCGGTGAGTTCGGGATTGCACCGGAGAGGATCTATATCGATCCGATTCAGACACCGGTGAATGTTCAACAGATCCAGATCCTGAGTGTGCTCGAGTTCATGAAAATGTTCCAGGACATCGCGCCGGGATGCCGCAGCACCATCGGGCTCTCCAACGTGTCCAACGGGCCTCCCGAGCATCTCCGGTCCATTCTCAACCAGGTCATGGTCGTCCTTCTGAAAAGGCACGGACTGTACTCGGCCATTGTCGACTGCTTCGATACGATGCTGCACGAGGTGGCTCGAGGCAAGTATCCGGAACTCGAGGCTCTTGTCTGCAAGGTGGAGGACGGAGAACCCATAGACATGGGTTCCCTGTCAAAACAGGAAGCGGACTATGTCAAGACGGCCAAGGTGATCCTCGGCCACAACCTGTATTCCGATTCCTGGCTCGATATTTAGGGGTTGTTCGATGCCCGGGTCCCGTCCGCCTGTGAAGGCCGGGCCGCAGGACCCGCGCGGGGGCCCTCATTTATCCCCCCTCCTTACGCGGCAGGCGTGAGGGGGGACATCTTTCTCGGGATGTACAGGGTCCGGGCGGTTCCTTTGCTTTCGAAGCGGATCGAGTACGGATTCCGACGGGGGTTGTATCGACCATACTGCTCCCGAAAACGCTGCTTTAACATCTTGAAGCTCCTGCAAAGTTGTGGATAATGAAAATCTGGACCCTGAACTTCTAAGTTGCCTGGAAACTCATATGATTACGGGAATCTCACGATAATTGGGGGGAGGAGTCAACCATGCCGGCGAAATACGTGTATTTTTTTGGAGAGGGGAAAGCGGACGGGAATGCGCAGATGAAGAATCTGCTTGGCGGAAAAGGGGCCAATATCGCCGAAATGGCAAAGCTCGGCATCCCCGTGCCCCCCGGGTTCACCATCACAACGGAGATATGCAACTACTACTATGAACATGGGGGAGCCTACCCGCCGGGGCTGACAGCGGAAGTCGAGGAGGCGCTCCACCGGCTCGAGGAGCTCATGGGGCGCAAGTTCGGAGACCCGGACAAGCCGCTGCTGGTCTCGGTAAGGTCCGGCGCGGCAAGCAGCATGCCCGGCATGATGGATACGGTGCTCAACCTCGGGCTGAATGACCACACCGTTCAGGGACTTGCGAGTGAAACCGGGGACGAGCGCTTTGCCTACGACTGCTACCGCCGTTTCATAGCCATGTATGGTGACGTGGTGCTCGGGTTGAAGCCGGAGAACAAGGACGAGCACGATCCTTTCGACGAGATTCTCGATGAGATGAAGAAGAAGCGGGGAGTGGAGTTTGACAGCCAGTTGCCCGCATCGGACCTGAAGGAACTGGTGGATCGCTACAAGGCACTCATCCGGATGCGAAAGAAGGTCGAATTTCGCCAGAATCCCATGGATCAGCTCTGGGGGGCCATAGCCGCGGTCTTTATGTCCTGGAACAATCCGAGAGCCATTGCCTACAGGGAATTGAACGATATCCCGTCCGATATGGGCACGGCGGTGAGCGTGCAGGCCATGGTTTTCGGCAACATGGGAGAAGACTGTGGAACGGGGGTGGCGTTTACCCGCAACCCGGCCACCGGCGAAAACGTCTTCTACGGGGAGTACCTCATCAATGCCCAGGGAGAGGATGTGGTTGCAGGCATCAGGACTCCTCAGCCCATCAATAAGATGCAGAAAAGTGACCCATCCACCCTTTCGCTGGAAGAGACCATGCCGGAGGTCTACAAGGAACTCGAGCGCATCCGCAATATTCTCGACCGGCACTACCGGGACATGCAGGACATCGAGTTCACGATCCAGAAAGGCAAACTGTGGATGCTCCAGACCCGTTCCGGGAAGCGTACGGGTTTTGCCTCGTTCAAGATCGCCGTAGATATGGTTCGGGAAGGAATTCTCAGCAAGGAGGAGGCCCTGATGCGGGTGACCTCCGATCACCTCAACCAGCTGCTGCGGCCGACCTTTGATCCCAAGGCCAAGGATGAAGCCGTCAGGGACGGCGCGTTCCTGGCGAGAGGCCTCAATGCGGGACCGGGAGCGGCGACGGGCAGAGTGGTGTTCAACGCTCAGGACGCCGAAGAATGGGCGAGGAGGGGGGAAGTGGTCATACTGGTCCGCATCGAAACTTCTCCCGAGGATATTCGAGGCATGCACGCTTCGCGCGGCATTCTGACGGCCCGGGGAGGAATGACCTCCCACGCGGCACTCGTTGCCAGGCAGATGGGGAAGGTCTGCGTGGTGGGCTGTGCGGACCTCGAGATCGACTACCAGAAGCGGCGTATGGTGGTTGGAGACCGCGTCATTCGTGAGGGCAACTATATATCCCTGGATGGAACGGCGGGAGAAGTCTATGCCGGGCAGATTCCGACGCGGCCTTCGGAGATCCTTCGAGTCATTATTGATAAGAGCCTTTCTCCTAAAAAATCATCTATTTATAATGACTTCATGTCATTGATGGTCTGGGCGGACGAGTTCCGACGGCTCGGAGTCTGGGCTAATGCAGACCAGCCCAACCAGGCCGAGGAAGCTATCGCTTTCGGTGCCGAGGGCATCGGGCTTACCCGGACCGAGCATATGTTTTTTGACGGCGATCGCATCGACGCCGTGCGCGAGATGATCCTGGCGGAAGACCTCGAAGGCAGGGAAAAGGCGTTAAGCAAGCTTCTTCCGATGCAGAGAGAAGACTTCAAGGGGCTGTTCCGGGTTATGAAAGAGAGGCCTGTGACCATCAGGACCCTGGACCCGCCGCTTCACGAGTTCCTGCCGCACGACGAAAAAGATATCCAGAAGCTCGCAACCCGGCTGGGTGTCAGCGTGGAACAACTCAGCGCAAAGGTGCAGAGCCTGCACGAAGCCAACCCGATGCTCGGGCATCGTGGGTGCCGCCTTGGAATCGTTTACCCGGAAATTACGGCCATGCAGGCGCGTGCCATTATCGAAGCCGCGTGCGAGGTGAAACGCGAGGGGATCGAGGTTCGTCCCGAGATCATGATTCCCCTGGTCGGCCACGTGGCCGAACTGAGGAACCAGAGAAAGGTGGTCGACGATATTGCCGAGGAGGTGATGACGAACAGCGGGTGTGCCGTCAGGTACAGCGTAGGAACGATGATCGAGGTGCCGCGGGGAGCGCTGACGGCCGATGAGATTGCGACAGAGGCCGAGTTCTTCTCGTTTGGAACCAATGATCTCACCCAGACCGTCTTCGGCATAAGCCGCGACGATGCGGGAAAGTTTCTGCCTCCCTACCTGGCATCTCGCATCTGGGAACACGACCCCTTCCACAGGCTGGACCAGGTGGGAGTCGGCGGATTGATGGAAATAGCGGTGAACAAAGGCCGATCGACCAGGCCGAAGATCAAGATCGGGATCTGTGGGGAACATGGCGGAGAGGCTACGTCCATCGATTTCTGTCACCGGATTGGCCTGGACTACGTGAGCTGTTCTCCCTACCGTGTGCCGGCTGCACGGCTGTCGGCCGCGCAGGCTGCCATCAGGGAAAAGCTGGCGAAGAAGGAGGCCATGCAGCCGGAGGTCCGCGTTTCGAAAAAGGAGCCGGCGGCTGCAACTGCGGCTGTGGCTGCTGCAAAAAAGAAATAACGGCTTTGGCGGGTCATGTGGAGGGGGCATGGTGTGTGCCCCCGAACAGGTACAGCGGTATTCGAGCCTGAAGTCCTTTCCCTCAACCTCGAGAAACCAAGGAGACTCCGGTGGAAGATACCTTTCGTTTGCGTCGATCGATCATTTCCGTACCGGCCAACCGCGAAAAAATGGTCCTCAAGTCCTTCACTCTCGCCGCCGACATGATCATGCTCGATCTGGAGGACAGTGTCCCCGTTCCGGAAAAGGAAGAGGCCCGAAGCAAGGTTGTCGCGGCCTTCCGCGAGCAGGACTGGAAAGACAAGGTGCGGGCTTACAGAATCAACGGCATGGATACTCCCTTCGCCTACAGGGATATCATCGATGTGGTGGAGCCTGCAGGCGAGTATATCGATGTGATCGTTATTCCCAAGGTCAATGATGCCAGCGAGGTCAAAGCCATCGACCTGATGCTTTCTCAGATCGAGATGCGTATGGGCATAAAGAAGCGCATCGGGCTCGAAGCCTCCATCGAAACCGCTGAAGGCATGCTCCGAGTGGAAGAAATCGCCTTCAGTTCTCCTCGCCTGGAGGCGCTGGTTTTCGGAGTGGCGGATTATGGAGCGTCCATGACGATGATGAGCAAGGGGATCAGCGGTCATGGGGATAAGGAGGATTTCTATCCCGGACACCGATGGCATTTCCCCCTCAGCAGAATGGCCATGGCGGCCAAGGCTGCCGGACTGGCCGCCATTGACGCTCCCTACGGCGACTACAGGGATCCCGAAGGACTTCGGAAGTCATGCATCCTGAGCGCGGCTCTCGGGTATGACGGCAAATGGGTCATTCATCCGGATCAGATCGAAATCATCAACAGCGTCTACAGCCCCTCGCAGGAAGACGTGGAACGTTCCCGACGGATCCTGGAAGCCTACAGGCAGGCTCAACTCGAAGGCTGCGGCTCACTGGCCATCGACGGCAAGATGGTGGATGCGGCCTCAATCCGGGTTGCAAAGGTTGTCGCCGCCCAGTGGGATGCCATTGCGAAAGCGAAATGTTAAGTATCGAGAAAGAGGGAACTCGAAACACGTTTGACAAGGATGCAGGTGGTGTGCGGGAATCGCAACGGGCTCGACCCGGGCGGCGGGGAACGTCCGGTTCTGCCTCGCCATGAAAGCGGAGTCCGCACTCCGTGCACTGAACCATGAGAACCGCCAATCTGAGCCGTTCGATCGGCAGTTGCAGACAGTCCGATGGAAAGGCTGGAGGTCATTGTCTCGTTGAATCCCATGGAGCACAGAGACCCCAAACTACTTGCCGGTCCCGGGGATCCCCGGGAGGAATACCTGAGGCAGAGCAATGAGCTGCGGATCCTCCTGAATATATCCACGGCCCTGCACAGTTCTCCTCAACCGCCCGACATCATGCCCGAATGGTGTGACGATCCCTATTATCCACCGGATGTCATCCATTATTCGTCATATCTCCAGGATGTTCTTCAAAGGGCACTGATGGGCATCCTGGATACGCTCAAGTTCAAGATGGGAGCACTCTACCTGGCAAGGGAGATTTCCGAGGACCAGTGGCACCTCGAACTGGCCGCCCATTACGGCTTTTCCACGGATCTTCTCAACTGCATCCAGTTCTTTTCCGTGCCTTCCGGGATCATGGACAGGAACAATTATCAACAGCCTGTCCGGTGGTTTCCCGTCAGCAAGATCACCTTTGCCGAACTTCGGGACCGTATGCGCGAGGAGGGGATCGACGAGATTATCTGCATCCCCCTCATGTCCCAGAAAAAGGTACTGGGTCTGCTCTACGTGAGCAACGACGGAGCCCGGCGTCTCAAGCCCGAAAGAAGCGAATTCCTTACCACCATCGGGCACCAGCTGGGAGTCGCCGTCGAGAACGCGCAGCTTTTCGATTCGGTGGAAAGAGCCAAGATCGAGCTGGAGATAAGCTTCGACGCCATACAGCACAGCATTTTCCTGGTGGACAGAAAGATGCGCATCTACCGGGTAAACCGTAAGAGCGAGATGGTCTACGGGAAAAAGGAAACACTCATCGGCGTGAAGTACACCCAGGTTCTCTACGGCATGGAGCAGCCGCACCTGGAGTGTCCCATATGGGCATGCCTGTGGGGGGCGCAACCCGTCCAGCGCGAGGGGCCTCATCCCCGGTGGGGAGGATATTACCAGTATTTTGCGTTTCCTGTCTTCAATCCCACGGGGTCGCTGGAGAGGGTGGTGTACTACGAAAAGGACGCCACGGAAGCCAGAAGGCTTGAGCAGCGTCTGCAGCAAAGCGAACGGCTGAAGGCTCTTGGCACCCTGGCGGCAGGCATTGCTCACGAAATCCGCAATCCACTCGCCACCATAAACTTCAATACCCAGATGCTTCAAAGAGAACTTGCCCTGGATGTGACTCAGCAGCAGATGTTCAACGACATCCTGCAGGAAATCAAAAAGATGGACAGGATCGTTCAGCAGGTGCTCCATTTTGCACGGCCCAGGGAGCCCCAGTTCCTGCCCAACCAGCTGAACGAAGTGGTTCGTTACTGCCATGACATGGCCAAGGTCTATCTTCTCAAGGCCGGCGTGGAAGTCTGCCTGGACCTGGCCGACAACGTGCCTCTGATCGTGATGGACTTCAGCCAGATATGCCAGGTGGTCATGAATGTGATTATCAATGCCATCGAAGCGATGCCGGATGGTGGAAAGCTGACGCTGCAAACGGCCATGCGGGAAGACCCGCCCTTGCTTGTCCTCCAGGTGACCGACACCGGTACCGGCATTATGGAGGAGGACCGGGATCGGATCTTTGACCCGTTTTTCACTCGAAAGCCGGACGGCACAGGAATGGGACTCAGCATCTCCCGGCAGATCCTTGAAAAACACGGAGCTTATGTCGATGTGGATACGGCCCCCGGCGCAGGGACGTCGTTTTACATCATTTTTCCGCTTCCAGGCGAATCTTACGTTCTTTCCCCGGAGCCCCAGGTGCCAAAGAATGTGCACTCCGACGTTCCATCATGATCCCGGCGGACACCGGGGGGGGCTGTCGCAGGGTCCGCCGGGGGATTCTCTCGGAATACAGGAGACCGAAGGGAAGACGGCCGGGGGAAACTAATTGAACAGCCAGTCGAAAACGGAAAACTTCAGGGCCGCTGGATTCAAAACTCGAGGGTACTTATCCGCGTCGGATGTCGTAATGGTTACCGTATCGGTTGATGCGGTTACGGAGATGTATCTTCTGGCGGTTATGGTTTTGACCGTTGCGCCCCCGGCAACGGAGAGCAGATAGCTTTTGGCCGTATCGCTTCCGGTGAGGTAGACGTTAGGGCCTCCTGCGGAATTACCGAAAGAATAGAGGCGGGTGATCGTGTCCGCGTATCGGTTGTTTTCCGCCCAGAAGGCTTCCTGGTCCATTTTGCCCCTCAGCACCGCCTCGATGGCTTCAGTCTGCTTTCCGCGATTCTGGTAGTTGATGTAGGCGGGAACCGCCACCGCGGCGAGTATCGCCACTATGGCGGTGACGACCATGAGTTCGACGAGGGTAAAGCCGGATTCCCTGTCCATATTCTCTATCCTCTATATGTAAGGCTGCTTCCGCGCGGAGCCTGTCCGCCCTTTCCTACCACTCTTCCCAGGATGCCTTGCCGCTTTTCACCGTTCCCGGATTCTGCTGGTCGATCTGCAGAATGGTTCCCGTACTGGTCTGAACGAAGACACTCGACCCTTCCTGCCTCCCCGTGTGGATATTGGGAGTCAGAGTGAGTCCCTTGCCGAGGGATACAGACTTCAGGACTTCGTATTTTGTACTGGCGTTTTCGCCTTCCCCTTCGATCACGGTTGTACTGCCGAGCCCGATGACCGGGCTGCTGTAGGCCGTGCCGGTGGCGTAATAGAGTGCATACAGGTTGCTGTACCCTTCGAATTCACAGGGATCGACGGAGGGGATATAGCTGGTGAACGTCAGGATATTGCCCAATATGGTTGCCTGGCCCAGGTTTCTTTCCTTTTCCGTGGTGAGATCGAGGTACCAGCCCTTCTTTGTGGAAACAAGCGCCTTGAGTTCGTTGAAGGTCATGTTGCCCGCTTCGACCCCCTGCACGGTGTTGCCCCCCTCGAACACCATCGCATCCGTGACATCCAGCAGGTCGTCCCTGAAGACTTCCTGCCACGTGAACCCGCTGGAATTCCTGGGTTCCTTGATGCCGTAGAAGGTCTGAGTCTGGACGGAAGTCGGGTGATGAGTCGCATCGGACCGGTTGAAGAATCTTCCTGTCCCGAAGTAGACCCAGCCATTGCCCGATGAATCCTTCGCGGCGGAGGGCGCTGCAGTGATGGGCTGGCCGTGGCCGAAGGCCGAGACTTCCGTCAGATCGATCAAGGTGGTGTCCTTATCCCAGGATCCTGTTTCGACGAGATTCTTTATGGCGATTCGTTTGAGCTTTCCTCCCCATCCCGTATCGAGGCTGCCCGAGACGGTTCCGAAGTAGACGGCGTCGGTCTTGTAATCGAGTTCGTAGTCCACGGCGATGGGATCGGACACGAAGGCAGGAATGCCCGGATCGAGCGTGGCGAAGACCTTCAGTTGACCGGGGTTCGAGAGGGTATTGGTGGTGCCGTCGACGGATCTCAAGACGCCGTTTGTACCCAGTTCCTTGAGATCCACCAGGAAGATTTTGGCCGGCTGGTTGCTCGATGTATTCTGCATGGCGGTGGCATCCGCTCCCTCCGGCCCCCGAGGACCGGAACCGAACACCAGGTACCACAGATTGGGATCGCTCGTATTCGCCTTGAGCGTAATTACGGCGGGATAGCACGTCGTAAAACCCAGGGCGTCGGCAAAGCTCGAGTCGGAAATTTCGGCCAGGAGTTTCGGAGGCTGTTCGGGGTCGGTGATATCCATGATGATGAATGCCGAAGACATGGTCCGGTCGGCGTTGTCGAAGATGTTGTTCTTGTTGAGGTCCGCTCGAATCTTGCCTCCTCCGAACCGCATTCCGCAGACCAGAACGGTGCCCCAGCCGTTGGGGTGCGCGTCGTCCGGTGCAAAGATTTTGGCGTCGAAAACCCTCGGTTTGAGGTCGACGTAGGCAACGTGGCTTTCATGGGTATAGCTGGGGTCGGTCAGCCAGTAAAGGTGAGGCAGCAGGTTGTAGGGAACATAGGCCCAAAGTTCCGACCCGAGTTCCCGGCCGGTATCGCTGTACCTGGACGCGTAGTCGGCAGCCGCCGGATTATACCCCTTCCAGAACTTCTTCCCGGCCGAATCGTAGAACCCCCCGTTAAACGCATGAATCATGCCTCCATTGCTTCCCGCGTAGATGACCGTTCTTCTCTGGCGGTATTTGCGATAGAAGTCGATATAGGAACTGTCCCTGTAGAGGAGATCGAAGTCTTCGGCCGGCGCCGACACGATGGTGGGAGTCGAATGAACGATGTCGCTCAGTCTCCACGTTTCCACCGCCCCGTCTTCGTCGTAATCCGCCTGCCTGCTGCGGAAAGCGGGAATGGTGTAGGACGGACTGGTCGAGGACGTGTATGAAGGCTGATCGGCGCCTCGTATGAAATTGATCACCCTCTTATGCTGCCGCTCCAGGAAATCGTTGTAAGGCGCCTGGTTGGTGGCCACCCTCAATGGTTCGATGAATTCGGGAGCCTGAACGCCGAAAGGGGGAAAGGGGTGGAGGAATGGATGGATGTCGCCGTTGTAGTCCACGAAATCGACGATTTCTCCCTGCCCTGTATCGGGAACCATGTTGAGGAAAGCGGTCCCGGCCCTGCCGTCCAGAAAAGTGAAGATATGTCTGCTGTTGTCGATGTCGGTAAAGGCACGTTGAGTCACGATGCCTGCGGCGGGCAGTTCGTTGAGCGTGGCGCCCGAGGACCAGAGGTAGGAGATGCAGTTGCGCTGCTGGACATCGGTTTCGTTCGCTCTGCATGGTCTCATGCTTGTGAGCACGATGGGATCGGCAAGCTCTTCCGCGTCGATCCTGCTGTTTGCATTGATGTCTTTGTACTTGTAGATGGTGCCGACGGAATCGGAACTGAACCGGATGAAATAGTCGTCCGCCGGGTCGAGTTTCCCGTTGCGGTTCGTGTCTTCTCTCATATTTCCGTAGGCATCCACCAGGAAGGCGTGCACTTCCCCTACCCAATGGACCGTGTTGCCCTGCCAATCTTTGTACTCGGGGTAGAAAACCGCCTGGTAAACTGCCCCCTCTCCCGAACGTGTACTCGATATCACCGACGCCGCAGTGCCTGACGCCGAGCGCCTGAGGATGTCCGCGAAGGACTTGTTGAGTTGTTCTTCGAGTTTCAGGGGGTTGGTGACGTAGAAGTAGGTGTCCGGGATGCCGTTTCCGTCCTTGTCCCATTCCGTCGAAATGTCGGGCAGGGCGTTGTCGTTTGAGTCTTCGAACCCGCCCCATTTGGCGGCGTACCAGAGAGGATCCTGGAGCAGGGATGCCCCCGATGTGGTGCCGACAGTAAAGGTCCTTTCTGCCACGAGGGGAAGCGGGCTGGGCTGCGTATCGAGGAAATAGCTGACATCACTGCCTGCGGCCGTGTCGGCGTCTCTCACCTCCAGGTACGTGCCGTCACTGGTTGTTCCGGAGATGATATATCCCATGTGCTGTACGATGCTTCCTGCGGCATATTCCGAGGTGAGCTTTATTCTGAGGGTGTTGGCGCCCGTTTTCCAGTATTCATAGATAACGATGGCGTCCATGTCGTGGTCCGCGCCCTGCTCGACGTCCTCGAAATTGATGCGGAACTTCCCATACGTTTCGCTGATGGTCTCCACGTAGAAATCGACAATCGTGTTGGTGGGCTGAAACTGCCCCTGGTTCTTGTTGATATTGTAGCCTGCCACGGACTTGGCGAAGGGCACCAGTGTGACCTTGTGATTCTGGCCGAAGGGGATCTCGATGCGCGGCAGAGGAGAAGCCAGGGCGACGGCATAGGTGGTGACACTCTGGAGCCCCGCGACCGCGCTGGTATCTTCCTTCAGACCGTGATAGGCAACGGAAGCGGAGTAATAACCGCCCTGCTTGGTGGGTTCTTCCGGGCACAGCCCGCGGATGGTTCCGAAGCCGGATACGCCCTTGGGAGTGCAGGCGCTGTCGGAAGCGGGGTTGTTGCTCATGCTGTGACCGATGTAATAATCGCCGGATGAAGAGGTAATGCCTTCGTAGCCGGAGATGATGTTCGCCAGGTTTTGTACGTTGAGGTTACCTAGGCTGCCGCTGAAAGAGGAGAAGGCGCTTCCCGGAAGCTGGTCGGTGTCAAACGAGGGGTTGATGTCGCTGATGACCAGCATGAAAGGCTTGGCGCAGTGGGAATAACCGCCATTGGCCGTATCGTAGGGGTTGATCCAGGCGGGTTTGGGGAGGCCCAGCGAACTGTCGTCCGTCGACCCGCTGTAATCGAATGCGGAGGTCTTCCCGGCTCCGGCGAAGTATCTGAGGGTTTCATACATCATTTCCGCAACGGGATTTCCCCACATGCGGCACTGCCCTTCCACGATGGGCGACGTGGCGATCCACCCGCAGTTGACGTTGTATGAATAATCGGAATAACTGAACCCGACGATTCTGAGTTTGTTGATGGTCTGGATGATGCCGTTGACCGAGGTGAACTGGCCGGTGTCGGGGTTGATTTCATCCCTTATGGTGCCGACGTTCTTTCTGAGTACTCCTCCCGAGGTATTTTTCGTGTAAGACCCTGTGACCAAGCCGAAATACATCCGGTCGGATTCGCCGTGTTTCTGCAGGATCCCGATGGGCTTCCATGTGCCGTTGGGATACTGCTTGCAGTTGCTTTCCGCCTTTCCGGGTACTCCCACCTGGACCCTCACCACGTAGTCGGTAATGAGGGACGGAGGATTGTAGAGGCTGTAATACCTGCGGGTGAGGTTGCGAAGCCCCTGTATCGATCCCTGGGACGCCGGGACGATTTCGAACTTGTTGCCTGACCCCGGGGTACTCCAGTAAAGGTGGCAGCTGTCCTGGCCGACTCCTTCCTGATGATGGAACCGGATACTATAGACTCCTGCCCCAAGCGAGACGGTTCCGTAATGATCCCGGCAGTTGCACACGGAATGAGATCCATACCAGCCTGCCACCACCTGGTCGTTGATGAGAAATTCCACGGCGTCATCGCCGTCGACGGCGAACCTGTAGCTTCCATTTTGAGTGATCACCAGCTCACCCTCGATCAGCGTCATGTACCGGTCACCCCGGTTCGGCGCATCGGAAATGATGGAAATCGGCCCTTCTTCCTGCAGATTGCCGGGGTGTGAATAGGTATCGATGAGTGCCTGGAATTCGGTTCGATTCTGCGGGTGACCGGTATAATATCCTCCCTGGATTTCAAGAGAATTGTCCGCAACAGGGCGTTCCTTGGAAACCCATTCCCAGATCCTGGCGGGGTTGTCGGGCAGGACGCGCAGAAGGGGATTGCCGTTGAGGGCGACGGCGGTGGACGCGAAGAGATGCCTTCTGCCCTGAACGGGCAAAGCGAGTGGAGAATAAAGGCTGATGTCGTAGCCGTCGTGAGCGGCACTCGTGTATTCTTTGCCCCAGGAGTGGGCGTCCTGCGGGATGAAGACGCGTTCGAGCACGGTTTCCGAGGCAGTGTCGACGGACCGGTATCCGCCGTACAGGACCTTTCGCAACGCATCCATTCTGGACGTGGTCAGGTAATTGAGAAAATTCCCGCTCCACCGGCCCTGTTTGCCCGCTCCACAGCTCCTGTTCTCGCCGGAGTTTTCCCTGGGTTCAAACCTGCTGCTTCCGGTCACGTATTCGTAGCAGCGATTTGCGTCGAAGTATCCGTAATATTCAATTGCAGGTTTGAAACCGATATCGAGGTTTCCGTCTCCATCGATGTCTGAAGCGTCGTTGTAGGCCTCGTAATACAGCTTGTGGTCCCGGCCGAGGACAAGCATGACAAGGGGCGGAACACCAGCGGTCACAAAAGGGGGCACCAGGCTGTAGTCCGCAGCGGATTCGGCTCCTGCCCTGCTGTACGGCGATATTTGAATCATCAGGGTGAACAGGCATCCCACGGAAACAGCGGCGAAGATTCTTTTCAACATCGGCTCGTTCCTGTTTTGAAGAATGAACGCAACGAGTGCCTTCTGCGTAACAGCTGCCGGCATCCTTACATGACGTGCTTCCACTGAACTTCGACCACGGAATCACTGCTGTCGAATCCCATGTGCCTGGAACGGATATGGTACAGAACCCAGGCTCCGCCTCCCGCCGCCCCCTTGCCCTTGCCTTCGTAGCCCGCGATCATCTGAACCGCGCCTCCAATGGCCAGCGAAGTGGTACCTCCAACTTTCACCGCCGTTACCGGAGGTGTGCAGGAAACGTTGGACGCAGGGTAATACAGGTCGAATTCGGAGGATGCCGCGTCGCAGTCGGGCCTGACCCGCGCCACAGGCGTCGGGTTCATGTAAAAACGTGGAGACATACCCAGCGGGTTGATGCCGACGTTTCCAACAGTGATGACTCCAGCCGAAGATTCGAATCCTCTCTCATCGATATTGCGTTCAAGCAGTTCGATGCTCATCTCCCCGCCTCCGTCCGCCTGATGAAAAGCTGTTTTGTAGAGTCTTTCGTTTCGTGCGATGCGGGTTTCCACCGTGGTTGTCTGGGTGGCATAGATGCCGATGACCGCAAGCAGACCGATCATCAACATGGCGAGAATCAGCGCGGATCCCTTTTCGGTTTCCATCGTCTTCACGGTGGCGTCTCCTGTTTACATTCCGTCAGAATGATCCGCAATGGCCGGCGGGACTAGCTCGACCGGAGGGGAAAACGCCCGGCGGCATGCCTCAAATGCCTCTGCATTTCATACTCTCCAGGGCGAGGCGGTGCACGCCGCCCCCGGCGTCAGCCCACGTCACAATCACCCTGATCCTTTTCGTGTCGGCGATGGGATCGTCCCCGACGACATTCCAGAATATCCTGTACGGACTGTCCGGGTCTGTGCCATCGCTCCATTCCTTCGTGCCGGCCATTACGTTTCCACTGCCGTCGACGGTGTTGTCGATGCCTGAATCGTCCCCGTTGGGACCATCGAGATCATTGTGGTCGTAGTCAAGGGCTGAAAGCCTTTCCAGTTGAGTGTGAGCCACACTTGTGGAGCGGGTGATGTGATGGGAAAAGGAGTTATTCTGAATACCGGCGGCCTGGAGTCTATACAGCGCGAGCACTCCGAACGCGAACACCATGATTCCCGCGAATACCTCGACCAGGGTAAATCCTCTGCGGTCTCTTCGTATGCGCATATCTACGTACCCAAATTCCTGCATCTTACAGCGGTGCGGAGGACGCGCCTCCTGCAGCCGTCATTTTGCGGCTGAAGGATCCTGGTACCCGAAAGGTTGAAATACTCTGCCGAATGGATGAAATCCTTGTCGATCCTTGCCGAACGGGCCACGATGGCAATCTCCACGGTTCGTATCCTGTCCAGTTCCTCCTGGGTGATTACGGGTGTGGGGATGGAATTGCCGTTTGCGTCGAGATAGACAAAATCGAGAACGTCGATGTTTTCGGCGGCCAGCTGCTGCAGCCCTGCTGTAAGCCCGGATTGAGGGCTGGACCAGGTCTGCCTCACAATCTGCCCGTTCGCGAGAAAGTAGGTTATGCTTCCTTCCGGATCGTCGGTTTGAGTGAAAACGGCGTTTCCGTCGGGATTCCAGGTGAAGGTGATGGCCGTATCCTCAGCCCTTGTGAAGCCGAGGGATCCCGCGCCACCGGGATCATACCCCGCCATCCTGATTTCCCTCGCCATGATGTCCATCGAGGCCCTGACCTCCTGCAGGGCTTCCACTGCCTGCTCCTGGATGATGAAAATCTTCTGCTGCGAAGTGAAGGTCTTGTAGACGGCCGCCATGACGATACCCGTCAGGGCAAGTGCAACGAGCAGTTCGACGATGGTGAAGCCTTTGCGTCCGTTTGACATGGCATTATCCGCTCTTTCGTCGGCACCGGATTCTACTTCCAGGCTCCTCCGCCCCAGGTCCTGATCCTGATGGAGCCGGCAAGGGACGCACCGACGGCGAGGATGGTTCCGGAGTCGTTGGTCAGGTAGCAGAAGGGCACGGTGCCGGCGTTTGAAACGGGAGGCGATGCCTGAAACCCTCTCTGGTTGAACACGGCCTGCTGAGAATCAAACGTGACCGCCGCCGGGATGCCTTCACCCGCCGCCCCGACCGCCACGGATCCGAACCCGTAGGCGATCCCGCTCCTGTAGTCTGCCAGGCGGACGGTTTCCACCAGGACATTGTCGGGACGGGTTGCGTCCCAGTCGCTGTGGAGACCACTGTTCCAGACCTGGTAGGTTCCTGCCGCCGGATCGAACACGATGACCCAGGGCCGGTTTTCCTTGATGGCATTCATCCGCGCCTTCTGCATGTTCGATGCAAGATCCCTGGCGGCCCCCTTCAGCCGGTAATGAGCCAGCCAGTTGCCGGTCTGGAAGGTCTTGGCGGCTGCGAGGGCAAAGAAGGCCAGCAGGCTCACTGTCACCATGAGTTCGAGAAGGGTGAACCCCCGGGGGCGTGGGTCTCCGCCCCCCCGTAATATTATTTTTGACGTGAATATTGCCATCATATGGAACAGGTCCTATTTTCTGGGATATGAAAACGAACACGATTCCAGGAAACTCTGAACCGGGTACGATGTCAAAAAGCCGGCCGGGCAGCGAGAGAAACGAACGACCGGTATGGGTATGGATATAAGGGCCGTTCTTGTAAAGATATCTGTGTGCCCTTTGTAAACAACATTTTGAGGGTGGAGAAGTCATAATCCGGTCGCCCGGTCGATGCTGTTTTCACAAGGAAGGAGGAACCAGGCTGCATGCCTTCGATCGAATGAATTCCGAGATCGCATAATGAGTTGCATATACGTACGATGTGTACCCCTTCAACTTCTTATTCACCTTCCCGCGCAACCTCCCCTGCATTCGACATGTCTCATATCTATTATCGGGATAGTGTAACTGAAGGGTTAATACTTTTTGCATAGAGTTCCGAAGAGGAGTAGGCCATGAAAAAAGAACAGAATGAGACTCTGGAGATGTTCTGTGCCGCGATAGAACTCAAGGAGAAAAAGAAGGCTTTGTATGCGGATGCAATGAAAAGCTGCCCGGACCGCGTGGGTGTGGAGACTTTCAAGATGCTGATGGAAGCCGAGGACGACCACATCAAGCGCGTTCAGGAGGTTTACGAAGAGCTCAAGAAAGGCAAGGTATCCCTGGATGCCTGCCAGTTCCACAGGTTCGAGAGCGCGGACAAGAAGTCGGTGTTGAGAAAGATTGCGTCCCAGCATGGCAAGATGCCGAAGGCATGTCTCGACGATGTTGCGGCTATCGAGAGGGGTATGCAGCTCGAAGACGCCGGCATCCAGTTTTTCGAGAAACAGCTCCAGAAAGCCGGGGAACCGGAAGAGAAGGAATTCCTGAGCCGCCTCATCGCCGAGGAACGGGAGCATTACATCCTTCTTGCCGACCTCAAATTCTACTACGTCGATCCGGAGCACTGGTTTATGGAAAAGAGCAAGGCCAGGCTGGATGGTGCGGGAGCGGTCACCTGATGCACTTGCCAACCTCGTTACGACGTGCTAAGTAACTTCCATTGCAGGGCAGTCTGTGGGCTGCCCTGCGGCAGTTCTTTTCCTCCCTGTCTTGTTGACCACTCTTCATACGAATGCCGGGCAATTCCGGATGTCATTGTGGCCCGGACCACAATCGGCAAGAAGGTGCGGGCGCGGCGACTCGTGATGTGTCGAGCGATGATGTCACCATAAGCCGTATAGGTGCTGTACGGACACCTAAAACCGCGGGGCAGCGAATACCATGAGAAATCGAACCGTCGTGCTATTGATCCTGTCTTTCGTGATTTCCTGTTTCACCCTGTATGCCGGTGCCGCCCGGGCGTCGGGACTTCCTCCCGCCGAGGGGGACACATTCCCTGAAATCCTTCTCCCGTCCCCTCAGAAATGGAGTGAACGGGAATACCTGGGCCTCGATCATGTCGGACCTTTCAAAATATCTCAGGTGAAGGCCGACACGTTGATCATCGAGGTCTTCAGCATGTACTGTCCCTACTGCCAAAAAGAGGCTCCGGTCGTGAATGAACTCCATCAGATGATTTTGAGTCGTTCGGACCTCAGGAACAAGATCAAGATGATCGGTATTGGGGCGGGGAATTCTCAGTTCGAGGTGAATGCCTTCAGAAACCTTTACGGGATAGTATTCCCGCTGTTCCCCGATCCGGATTTTTCTTTGCACAAGGCTTTGGGGGATGTGAGAACGCCTTATTTTATCGTTGTGAATCTCAAGGGGAGCGGTTCGCACAAGGTGATTTATTCTCGAGTGGGAAGTTTCGGGGACCCCAGACAATTCCTCGAGTCGATCTCCAGGAAGTCGGGACCGAGAAAGGGAGCTTGATCCATGTCCAGGCGGATATCGTATTTGATTGTCCTCACGATTTGTGTGGGTTGTCTCTTGTCCATGCGGACTCCATTGCCGGCTGCATCCGAGCAGTTCAGAGGGAAGATCTTTTCCACGGGGGAGATGCCTCCCGTGGACAGCCGAACCGAACTCAAGCCGGGAGACAAGGCCCCCGATTTTACACTCCCGTCCATTTCGGGTGAAAGCGTATCGTTAAGCCGGTTTCTGGGCACGAAGAATGTCGTGATCTCGTTTGTGCCCGCGGCGTGGACTCCTGTATGTTCCGATCAATGGCCGGGCTATAATGTGGTCAAGAGCATGTTCGATGAGCGGGATACGGTCATGCTCGGCATCACCGTGGACAACATCCCCACCTTGTATGCGTGGACCGAGGAAATGGGGGGGGTATGGTTCCCGGTGCTGTCGGATTTCTGGCCTCACGGCGCTGTGGCCCGCAAATACGGCGTACTGCGTTCGGACGGCACTACCGAAAGGGCCCTGTTTGTCGTCGATAAGCAGGGAATGATCCGGTATATTGATGTGCACAACATCAATGAAAGGCCAAAACTCGAAGTCCTGATGCAGGAACTCGACAGTCTCAAGTAAGCCGGCGCCGTCGTCTTCTGTTGCCGTGATGGATGGGAGTGCCGGCAGTCAGCCCGTCAGGTGCATCGCCTCGAATTCAATATGAATCGAGGGAGGCCGGAGGGTGAAGTGTTTTTTGTGGGACAGTTGCCTGGCCATGGCTGCACATGCCGTGGTGAAGGCGGAAGGTGGGATTCAAAGTCTCAAGGAGTGGCGAATGGAGAAAAAGAAGAAAAGGCATCTCGTGAGAGGAGAATGCCCGCAATGCGCATGTGGTGATGTTTCCTTTGTCCCTTCGGATGCCATGAAAGAGAAGTACATCGGGTCCGAGGAGGAGATTGAAATTCTGTGTCCGAGCTGTGGCACGAAGCACAAAGGGAAGCTGGTGGTCGAGGAAGAATAGCCTCGGCCCGGCAACTGTCGACGGGCCGGAAGCTGACCGTTCCGGCCCGGATAGCTTGGAGGTTATACATCCATCAGATCATGAAGGAGGGAAGTCATGAAGACACCTCGACACTGTCCGGGATTCGAAAGCTTCAAACACCTCAGCTCCTTCGAATGCAAGTGCCCGGAATGCGGTAAGGTCCTGGAAATCTTTTCCGATGAATTCAACAGACCTCATACCTGCCCGGGATGCAGGAAGGAAGTCGATTTTTCCAAATGCTCCCTGTCCGCGTCGGCGGGAGCCCAAGTGCCACGATAACCTAAGGGTCATATGGTCATTCTTCCGGTCTGCTGCGGTTCCTCTGAATCCTTCTGACTTCCTTCCCCGGCTGAAATTCGGCGCGGGGGGAGCGGTTTCCGTTCCCCCTCGATCATCCTGAACAAGCTGCATCCTTCAAATCTTTCACAGGGAGACGAACAAGATGCCCAATCGCCTGGAAAGGGAGAAAAGTCCCTATCTTCAGCAGCATGCCCAGAACCCCGTGGACTGGTTCCCCTGGGGAGAGGAAGCGTTTGCCAGGGCGGCGGAGGAAAGCAAGCCGGTGTTCCTGTCCATTGGATATGCGACCTGTCACTGGTGTCATGTGATGGAGCGCGAATCCTTCGAAGACCGGGAAGTCGCGGATCTTCTGAACGAACATTTTATCTCCGTCAAGGTGGATCGCGAGGAAAGGCCCGATGTGGACCGGGTCTACATGACGGTCTGCCAGGTTCTGACCGGAAGGGGAGGATGGCCGCTGTCCATCTTTATGACCCCCGACGGGAAGGCTTTCTACGCAGGGAGCTACTTTCCCAAGTCCGCCCGCATGGGCATGCCGGGTTTTATGGATATCGCCCGGCAGGTGGCCGAACTGTGGAGGAACGACCGTGAACGCCTTCAAACGGCGGGCAACGAGATTGCCAGGGCGATCCAGCCCGGCGGTCCGGCATCATCGGCGGGTGTTCCGGGTGTCGAGATGCTCGGGACAGCGTGGCGCCAGTTGAGGCAGTCCTACGACGCCAAATGGGGCGGCTTCGGAACGGCTCCGAAATTCCCCACCCCTCACCACCTGACCTTCCTCTTGAGGTGGCATTGGAGGGACCCGGGAACGGACGCGCTTTTCATGGTCGAAAAGACCCTCGATGCCATGCGGGATGGAGGAATCTTCGATCACGTGGGCTTCGGATTTCACAGGTATTCCGTCGACCGGAGGTGGCTGGTTCCCCATTTTGAAAAGATGCTCTACGACCAGGCCATGCTCGCCGTCGCTTACACGGAAGCCTTTCAGGCGACCGGAAAGGCTGTTTACGCCGATGTGGCGAGTGAAATCTTCGAATACGTCCTGCGGGATATGCAGGATGCCGGGGGAGGCTTCTATTCCGCTGAAGATGCCGACAGCGAAGGCAGAGAAGGACTCTTTTACGTCTGGACTCCGGAGCAGGTAAGACAGGTTCTCGGCGAGGAGGATGGCGACATCTTCTGCCGCTTTTACGACATCGGCTCCCCAGGCAACTTCGAAGACGGGTTCAGCATACCTCACGTCCCCCGCCCACTGCCGTTCATGGCCGACCGGCTGGGCCTCGATGCGGCGCGGCTCAGGGTATCCCTCGATTCCGCAAGAAAAAAGCTTTTCTCCGCACGCACGAAGCGTATCCCTCCCCTGAAGGACGACAAGATCCTGACCTCCTGGAACGGCCTCATGATTGCCGCCCTGGCCAAAGGGTTTCAGGCGCTGCGCAATCCGCGGTACGTTCGCGCAGCTTCACGGGCGGCCGCGTTCATCCTGGAAAACCTGAAAGGCCCGTCGGGGAGGCTCAGCCGACGCTACAGGCACGCAGAAACCGCCCATCCGGGCTATGCCGACGACTATGCGTTCCTGATCTGGGGACTCATCGAACTGTACGAATCCACCTTCGACGTCGGCTGGCTCGAACAGGCCCTGGCTCTCCAGGACACCATGCTCGATCTCTTCTGGGACGACGAAGACGGAGGCTTCTTCTACACGCCCAAAGACGGAGAAAGTCTCATTGTAAGAGACAAGGAAATCTATGACGGAGCCGTCCCTTCGAGCAACTCCATCGGCGCGCTGAACCTCCTGCGCCTTGGCCGGATGACCGGGAACCCCACGTTTGAACAGAATGCGGGACGCCTGATGGAAGCCTTCTCGGGCATGGTTGCCGAGTATCCTTCCGCCTATACCCAGTTCCTCAACGCAGTGGATTTTGCCCTGGGTCCCGGGCGGGAGATCGTGATTTGCGGAGATTCCCGCCTTGAAGAAACCCGGCACATGCTGGAAATGGTGCACAAGACCTTCCACCCCAACCAGGTTCTGCTTTTCAAGGACGAAGGAGCGGAAGGCGAACGCCTGGGCAGGATTTGCGAACCCGTCCAGCCTCTCCACCCGTCCGACGGCGGACCGGCCGCCTACATCTGTGAAGGCTTTGCATGCAGGCAACCCATCACGGCCTTCTCTGAACTGGAGAAGGCCCTGGCTCCTGAAGACCCGAACCCCTAACTTGAACCGGCCCCGGATCAGCCCGTCTCTGAAACATGGCACGATTGAGGCGTGATTGTGGCGCGATTATCCGGATTTGGCGGGATTGAGGCGCCCAAGCATCGAGTTCAAGACGCCGGTCTTCCATGCCGGTTGGATGCGAATGCCGCACTGATCGCAGACAAAACAAAAAGAGAGCCGGTTGGAGTGATCCTGGCATCGGTATTGCAAACAAATAACCACTGCAAGAGAAACCAACTCTTTCCTCCTCAAAAGCTAACCGGCCCTAGCCCCTCCGGTTAGCTTTTTCCTTTTTGGAACATTTGGTGACACCTGAACGGCATGCCCCGGCATCGATGGAGGACAAACCGCGGTGGAAAAGACTCTGCTCGGAATCATCGGTTCACCCAGAAAACAGGGCAATTGCGAAGTCTTCGTAAAGGCGGTCTTTCGGCGGCTCAGGGGCCCCTGGCAACTGAGGCTGATGAGGCTGCCCGAACTGGATATCCGCCCGTGCAGGGCGTGCTATGCATGTTTGTTCGAACCGATGAAATGCGTTCAGGATGACGACTTCAACATGGCCCTGCAGGCCTTTGTGGAAGCAGACGCCTGGGTCGTGGCGGCTCCAGCGTATCTTCTCGGTGCCAATTCGAGCCTCAAGCGTTTTCTGGATCGAGGTTTGAGCTTCTACGCCCACGTCGATCGACTGTGGGGGAAGCCTGCGGCAGGTGTGGCCGTTGCCGGCATCGAGGGAAAGGAAGGCTACACGAAGCTGTCGGTGGAAAGCTTCATCAGGCTGGCTCTGGGTGACCTTCGAGCATCGGCGGTGATTTACGGGGCGCTTCCGGGGGAGGTCCTGCTGGCCGAAAACGCCGCGGACACAGCCGCGCAAATGGCCGCGGCCCTGGAATCTCCAAGCAAGAGGCACATGCCTGGTTCCCCCTCTTGTCCCGTGTGTGGAGGCGATACCTTTCGGTTTCTGGGTGGAGGCAGGGTGCGTTGCATGCTTTGCAGCAGTGCGGGAGACTATGAAGTGACGGGGGGAGAGATATGCTTCCGAACCGCGGCGGACGATCACCCCCTGTTCCTCACCCTCGATGCTG
>Ga0334882_1000451_pt1 | contig 64629 bp, 63 predicted proteins | sample GraSluR1_MG_5_FD_207226 | JGI IMG/M metagenome (GOLD analysis project Ga0334882, IMG submission 207226) | Sludge microbial communities from methane-producing bioreactor in Wageningen University, Netherlands - Granular Sludge_15_04-R1 | ecosystem: Engineered > Bioreactor > Anaerobic >... | reverse complement strand
TACCTGCCTTTCTTGATTTTTTGTTGATAAGAAAATTATACTTTAAGGCTGGGTATTATCCACTATTTATTTTTTGGAAACTATTTTATGGAAATTGTTAATATTTCGTTTGTACGAAACTTAGGTAATTAAAAATTTTGATATGGAAATAACTTTAGCAGCCAAAAATCCAGAGGATATTATTGATTATTTAAGTAAAAATGATATATCTGGATTGTATTTTTTGGATATAGATTTAAGGCATGATATAAACGGTATTGAACTAGCTGCAAAAATAAGAGAATATGATCCTAGAGGTTTTGTTGTATTTATAACTACTCATGGAGAAATGGCTCCACTAACCTTTAAATACAAAGTAGAAGCTATGGACTATATAATAAAGGATAATTATAAAAGCTTAAAAGATAGCATAAAAAAATGTATAATTGATGCCAATACAAAATATTCAAGTACAACAAATAAACTCCAGAAGAATTTCAGTATAAAGGTCAATGATAGGATTATAAATATGGAGTTTAGGAAGATATTATTCTTTGAAACCTCCAGAACTATACATAAGATATTACTTCATGCTGTAGGTAGACAGATTGAATTTTATGCTAAAATGAAGGATATTGAGAAGGAATTGGATGAGAGATTCTTTAGGTGTCACAGATCCTATATAGTTAACAGGGACAATATAGAGGAGATTGATGCAAAGAAAAAGGTTGCTCATATGATAAATGGTGAGAAGTGTCTGGTATCTGCCAGGTCATTGAAGCAAGTTCTTAATTCAGGTGGGGATTCTTTTACCCCATCTGAATTTTAGAACTGCAAATGCATGGCTTACTTGGCGTTGAACTCCCACTTGATTTTTTATTTAAGTCTTTTTAAATAGTTTTTATTCACATAGGAAATAAACAGAGTGAGAGCATAGTCATAAAGCAGGAAAACAACCTCCATAGCAATTATTAAAACGGCAACTGGAAATTTTATTGCAGCTATTATGTCTACTACAAATATAAGCTTATATATAAGATAGATAACTGCACCACATAGATTTGCAAATATAAGTTTTAATAATATTTCTAAGGGAAGTTTGTTTACTTTTTCTATATAGTATTTTATGAAACCATAGCTCCCAAAGAATATTATATAGGACAATACATTTAATTTTATTCCAAGCAGCAAAAGGGATAATAGTGATGTGGCCGCATAAATAGTTATACTGTTTCTCAAATTTGTAGTTATTATGGAAATTGGAATTATGCAGGAAACTATTACAAGAATAAAAAATTTATTTGTAGGCAATATGTTGGAGAGATATATAAACAGCAGAGAAAGTGCTGTATATAATCCTCCTTTTGTTATATTACTGGTTCTTGTTTTTGCCATAAAATAACCTCCTAACAGCCTCCACCCATGCAATCACAAAGCTGGTCAGCACACCATATACTTACGCAGATTTTACAGCAGTCATCCCTATCATTTCCACCTCTATTGAAGTAAGGATCTCTATAGGTATTATTTCTTTGATTTAGAGCTTGAAAAGCATCTCTATATTCCGGGTTCTGAGGATTAAGATTATAAGCCATTGTTATGTAGGATTGGGCGTTGTCATACCATCCTTTTCTCATGCACACACTTCCCATAAGAAAATTCCATTCCGCGTCTCTTACCTTTACACTGGCCAATTTTTGCTCTGCAGAAGATAAATTACCGTTGTTTATATCTACTCTTACAGAATTATATAAGTCAGCATTAGTACCTGAATACTGTGAATTATAATCTTGATTGTAGTTTTGATTACCACTTGTATTGCTATTGTTATAACTGCTATTTCTTTTACTGGAATTACTGTTCTTTAAAAGATAATCATAGGCTTCATTTATTTCTCTCATTTTTTCTTCGGCAAGATCCTTTAAAGGGTTATTGCCATACTGGTCAGGATGATATTTTTTTGCCAATTCTCTGTAAGCTTTTTTTATTTCTGCTTCAGAAGCACCTTCCTTTATTTCCAGTACTTCATAGGGATTTCTCATGTATTGTTTCCTCCTCGCGTTTCTTGTTAAGTATTAATTATATAAACAGAGTTCTTTGTTTCAGGTGGAGTTTTTTTGTTACGACAGCTGAAACTTACTAACAGAGTTCTTAGTATCGCTTTGTGATACTTAGAAATCGTTGTCCTTTAGGGTAAATCATTATCCAGGGACGTAGCAACCGTTATCTCCCACTTTATAGAAAAGTAGAGAACCCAAATTTTAATTTGGTGTGAATCACTGTACAGAGTGCACTGGGAGTATTACGGATGGTAGTCATCGGATAAATTACACATTAAATTTATCTAGATTCAATGAAGAATTAATAAACCTTAGTAATAATGTTTTAAACACACTATAATTAATTTTAACAAATTAATTGTAAAAATACTATGTAAGTTGTGTATATTTTTAACTTTTAAATAAATTTGTTCTTTAAACTTTGATATTTGAACTTTTTATTTAATTGATTACTATCAACTTTCCAATAAAAAACTGCTTATCAATTTTCTAATATGGTTCATTCTAAAATAAATACTCTATCCATTTTTTCAAGAAGACCAAGTTGTAATATATTATAAAGTATATCTTTGTTTGTCTTAAGAGGTAATTTATTAAGACATTCAAAGCAGCTTCTTGCACAGGTAACTAATATAAAGTCTATTCTATCCTTAATAAAAATCTTAAATTCTTTAAAAGGAAGATTATTAGTATTAAAAATGGAAGCTACAGCATTAAATTTACCTTTTTTCATGTCTTCTTCCAAATCATCAAAGGCATCTATTATGTATATCCATTTGCCTAGATTGTATCCAAGAGTATAGAGAATATCCTTATGCTCCTTGAGCTTAGGGTAAGAGCTTAGCACAAAGGCAGTAAGTTCGGCAAAGGGATGTGAAAGTTCATCTATACTTACTTTTGATTGAGAGTCTTCCAATTTATATAATTCATTTAATTTTTCTCTTATAAAATTACTGTGTACTTTAAGTTTCTTTGGGAATTTTTTGAAGTAATTCTTTAGAAAAAATGCAGATAAACTACTGACTTTTGATTTATCATCTTTAACATCATCTGTAAGTTTAAAATATGCTAAAGCTACATTTAAAAAACTGGCATAATCCAAAGCGGAATTATTAATTATAAAATTTTTCTTTTGCAGAGGATGAGCTATGCAATTCCCTGAATGAATTTTGCAGGGTTCACTTTCCAAAGCATCTAAAAGTATTGCTACAAAAGTCATATCGTAGTTTACTGCCAATCTTGGAATGGTTCCATAGTTCTTTTTTATTGAAAGGCAGAGACCACAATAATAGGCTTTAAATTTTTCATAGTCTTTTACTTTAAGTTCGCCTTTTAAAGGCAATACATATCCAAACATTATGAAGTTTTAGCACTCCTTTTTAATAAAATTTTCAATTGAAAGTTAATAATATATAGAGATATAACTTAAAATATAAGTTTAAAATTCATTTATAATTATATACATTAATATCTATAATTAAATATTAACATTATATTATTTTGAATATTCTTTAATTAATTGGTATATGGTTTTTGAAGTAGTATCTTCCATACTGTATCCCAAAAGATTCACCACTTCTTCCAATTCCTTTTCATTATCAGTTTCTATTTCAATATAGGGGAAAGGACAAAAAGATTTATCGTTTATATCTATTTCAATGAGAGTATTTTTATATCTGTAGCTTTCTCGGGATTTTTTTATGCTGCTTTTAAGTATAAGTCCAAGAGATAAAAATATATTACTGCCTGCAGCAGCATCGCTTATTATTACTTCATTTTCTTCCATTACTTTATATTTTTCCTGACTTATAAGTTTCTTTGTAGTCATATAATAACGAGTTTCACTTTTTAGTAGATCTTCTACAATTCTTATTCGGGCATAGCCTTTATTTTTTAAAAGTCTATTATCTGGAAAATCATACAAGTTATTTATTTGGTTTTCTAGTTTTACTTTTTCAGCATTTATATTCTTTAATTTAGATCTTATTTCAGATATATTTATATGAGTTATTTTAGTTTCTATTTCCTTCAAGAAATTCACCTCTTTAGTTTTAAACAATTAATTATGCTAAATAATATTTATAGATATTATAACATAGTGTAGTTATATAAATAAGAAGGTATGCTAAATATATAATAATTAAAATATACAATTAAAAACATAATTATATATATTAATAGTAAAGAAGTTTGATCTGTTCATTGATTATTAAAAAAGCCGTGATTATTATAAGTTCAGATTAAAAGTCTAATATGTTATAATTAAAATATATTCAAATATTAGGGGGGGACAGAAAAATATGGACAATTTTTATGAACAATTTGTGGGACGAAAAGATAGCAAATTTTATAATTTTATTAATGTTTTGGTATATGGTTTTTGTATTATAGCTTTGCTTTTCTTTGCTATAGCAAAGGTCTTTGCTTTTATTGTATTCCTTATCATTGGATCCGGAATTTTTTTAGCCAAGAAAAAACTATATACTGAATACGAATATAGTTTTACTAATGGAGAAATAGATATTGATAAAATAACTGACAGGAGTAATAGAAAATCAGTAGCTAATTTTAACATAAATGATATTGAAATTATGGCAAAGGCAGATAGTGATATTATAAAGAATGGTAATTTTAGTTACGAGAAAGAACTTAATTTTTATGTTAATCACAATAAGGGTGCTGTATACAGCATATATGTTGCCTGTAATAAAGGAAAGTTAAAGATAAATTTTGTACCAGATAAAGAATTTGTGGATTTGTGTTATTTACTTAATCCTAGAAAAGTAAATAAGTAGGCTGTTAAATAAGCATTAAATGCAATAATTTAAAATGAAAATAAAAATGATTGTTTTACTTGATAAAAATTCCTTTAATAAAGTATAATTAGTTCTTGGTGTCTAAAGTAAGATACTGAGAACTATATTTGTTCAAGAACTATAATAATTGTTATTCATACTTAAATAAAATTTTAACTTAAAATATTTGGAGGTAAAAAGTTTGGAGTACGTTAGTGAGGTAAATCTGAATGAAGCTATTATTCACATTCTGGATAATAATGCGGAGGAACCAGTATATAATGAATATATACTGGAACTTTCAGATGAAACTTATGAATATATATTGAAACATATACAGAAATCTCTTAAGGATGAGGAATTAAAATATGCAGTGTTTAACAAAGATAGAAATATTGTCAAGGAACTTTCTCAGGAATATCTAAGTGGTCAGGGAGATTTTATAGCCATATCAAAGGAAATTTCAAAACAGCTTTTTATATTGATGAAGTCTAATGGTAATATACCTTCTTGTGATTTAATTGTAGTATCTATTTCCACGGAATTTGGACCTATGCTGGCAATTTTAAAAATGGATTATATCAAAAATTATACCCATAATGTAGATTTTTTAGAAGATAAAATAGGTATAAGTATAGTACCTCAATTTATAGGTCTTCCTTCAGGGGGACAGAGACTGCAAAAATGTGCCTTTATAAAGCTTATTTCTGAGGAAAATAAATTTGATTTAATGGTTATAGACAAGCAAAGCAAGAGTAAAGAGGGGGAGGATTATGGTTCAAATTATTTTATAAGTAATTTTTTGGGTTGTTCTATAATTGAAAATGAAAGAGATATTACTCGTAATTTTATTAAAAATGCTGAAAAGTGGACAAGAGATAATTTAAAAGATAATGCAGAAACCGCCGAAGTTGTAAGATCCTCATTGAAAAGAAAGCTCAAGCAGGAAGATAAAATTGATATTAATGAATTTTCAAAGGATGTCTTTGGAGAAAGCAGGGATGCAGCTGAAAATTTTGTTCAATATATAAAAGATCAGGGAGTAAATGATCAGATAGAAGTAGACAAACAATGGGTAGAGAATAAGTTAAAGAGAGTAAGGCTTAAGCTGGATAAGGATATTGATATTTATATAAATGAGGAAACCTATGATGACAGTTCCAGATTTGAAATTGTTAGAAATGGCGATGGAACTATAAACATGGTTATTAAGCATATTAAGAATTATATAGAGAAGTAAAGAATCCCTAACTTTTAATTCTTAATTTTTAACTTTCCACTTTTCACTATCAACTTTCAACTGAAAAAAAGGGGTGATAATATGAATTTTGATTTTGATTCTATGGTAAATAGAAGAGGTACTAACAGTATTAAATGGGATACAGTTCCAGAGGGTTATATTCCACTTTTTATAGCAGATATGGATTTTAAATCTCCACCTGCTGTTATTGAAGCTTTGGAAAAAAGAGTAGCTAATGGGTTCTTTGGATATACAAATCCTGGTGAGGAAGTTTATGATGCTATTTTTAAATGGTTTTATAGAACTTATGGATTTCAGTTAAAGAAATCATGGATAACCTGGCTGCCGGGAGTAGTGCCGGCCCTTAGAATAGCAAGTGCTATGGGTGGTGGAGATGTAATAACCAATACTCCAAATTATTCTATGCTGCTTTCTGCACCTATAAAAGCTGGAAGACGTAGAATTGATTCTCCTTTAAAGCTTGGGAGCAGAGGTTATGAAATTGACTTTGAAGATTTGGAAAAGCGAATTACTCCTGAAACAAGGGTATTTTTACTTTGTAATCCTCATAATCCTGTAGGAAGAATATATACTAGGGAAGAGCTGTTTAAAGTAGCTGAATTCTGCCATAAGCATGATTTGATTTTGGTATCGGATGAAATCCATTGTGAATTGGTTTTTGACAGAGCTCATATACCTACGGTAACTACAGGAGATATTGCCCTTGAGCGTTCAATTACCCTTATGAGTCCTGGGAAGACTTATAATTTGCCGGGAATTCCTATTGCTTTTGCCATTATTCCAAATAGAAAGCTTAAAAAGGCTTTTGAGGCAGCAGGCTATGCAATGCCACATCCTGGACCATTGAACTACGAAGTTTGCAGAGCTGCTTATGGAGAGTCAGAGGAGTGGAAGAGAGAATTATTGGGTTATTTAAAGAATAATCGTGATTATTTGGAAGGTGAATTTGCTAAAAGATTTCCAAAGGTGATTTATAATCATTCAGAGGGAACTTATCTTGTTTGGATTGATTTTAGGCCCCTTGGAATAGAAAATCCATTTCAATATTTTTACGATAAAGCTAAAATTGTATTTACAGATGGAAAAGACTTTGGTGAGGAAGGTTTTGTAAGACTTAATTTTGCTTGCCCAAGGAAATTATTAGAGCAGGCCCTTGATAGGATTGAAGAGGCTGTGAAAGAGATATAAAAAAATGTCTCACAATGTATGGCTATACACATTGTGAGACATTTTTTTATTTTAAATTATAGAGTGTTTTCTGAACCTAAAACATCTGTAATTTTAGCTTCTACTGTAGCTTGGATTGCTTCTCTTCCAGCTCCACAGTATTTTCTTGGATCGAATTCTTTTGGAGTATCTCCAAATACTTTTCTTATACCAGCTGTGAAAGCAAGTCTTAGGTCTGTATCCATGTTGATTTTACATACAGCCATAGATGAAGCTTTTCTTAACATGTCAGTAGGTATTCCCTTTGCACCAGCTATGTTTCCGCCATATTTGTTACAAGTTTCAACAGCAGCAGGATCAACAGCTGAAGCTCCGTGAAGAACTATTGGGAATCCTGGTAATTTACCTTGGATTTCTTCTAATATGTCAAATCTTAATTTAGCTTCTCCAGCAAATTTAAATGCACCATGACTTGTTCCAATAGCTATTGCTAATGAATCAACTCCAGTTCTGTTTACGAAATCAACTGCTTGATCTGGTTCAGTGTATACATGAACGTCACTTTTAACGTCATCTTCAACTCCAGCAAGTACTCCAAGTTCAGCTTCAACTACAACACCGTGAGCGTGAGCATAATCAACTACTTCTTTAGTTTTAGCTACATTTTCTTCATATTCATAGTGTGAACCATCGAACATAACAGAAGTGAAACCTGTTTCAATAGCTAATTTAACTGTTTCAAAATCTGGACCGTGATCTAAGTGAAGAGCAAGATCGATTCCTGTATCAGCTATAGCAGCGTCAACCATTGCTTTTAAATATTTTGGACCAGCATATTTTAAAGCACCTGAGGATACTTGTAATATAACTGGTGATTTTTTAGCTTTTGCAGCGTTAACAACACCTTGTATTATTTCCATATTATTGATGTTAAAAGCACCTATTGCGTAATTACCTTCATAAGCTTTTTTAAACATTTCCTTAGTAGTAACTAATGCCATCTTAAAATTCCACCTTTCAAACTTAAATGGGGACGATTTGAGTCCCAGTGGGACATTCCCCTAAACTTATTATAATTCAAATGAAGATTATTTTCCATAGTTTAAGCATAATAATTTTCATTAAAATACATTTTGTATGTTAAATTTCTCTAATTTCCTAATCCTTTCTATTAAAAATTGTATAGTATTAGCAGATGCTAAGGCTTCCTCTTTATTTTTACATTTTATATATTCTTCTAGTTTATGCTCTTCTATACTTATATCATCAATTAAAGTGTGATTTACAAATAGAGAGAAATTATCAGCATACATGTGCCAATCTTTAGATAGTTTATTAGATAATTTATCTGCTTTTTCCCAATTATTATTATATATATACTTTTTAACTGAATTATTAGATGAATACATATTATAAGAAGTTTTATTTAAGTAATTTAAGGAAATAAAGCAGACAAATATCATGGATATAAATAGAATAAAGGTTATTACAATATTTTTCATTAGATTATCTCCTTGTTTAATATAAGTTTTTTATTTATAAAGTTGTGTATAAAATTTTCCTTGTGAATCTACAAGAGCAATAAATACATCTTTAGATGAATTTATATTTTTACTTCTGAGGGTGGACATGAGCCATTTTTCGTCCCTATTTATAATTTTTAGATTTTTCTTATTGACCACACCATCCAATATTAAAGTTACTGGAATAGTATCCTGCTTACATTTAATATTAACATCTTCTTTAGTAGCATTTGAAAGTTCTGTTTTAGGTATTATAGACAGCTGCCCGCTGGTTTCCAGTATGGCAAATTCTATGTCTTGAAGATTATAATATCCTTTAAGTCGCACTTCTTCCAGTAAATCATTCATATTTAATCGTTGACTCCTCAGTTCATTTATATCTACTTTACCCTTGTTAATAAGTATACTGGGCTTACCTGATATTACTAAACGGGCATTTTGACTTTTTAATTGCAATATAGAAACAATTATTTCTATAAATAATAAGGTTACTATAGGTATAATTCCATGGATAATGGGTATTCTTGTATCCTGCATTGGAAGTGAAGCTAAATCAGAAATTATTATAGTTATTGCAAGCTCAAAGGGCTGCAATTGACCAATTTGTCTTTTCCCCATTAATCTCATTACTATAACCAATAAAATATACAATATAGTGGTTCTTATCATAAGAATAAACATAAAATCTCTCCTTGTTGCTTAAATCTTTTAAAGAATAATACAATTTTTGTTATATAAGTTCTATTCAATCTATAATGTTTGCATATTTATAAAATTTAATACAAAATATATTTTTATAATTAATAATTGTTGTTTTATGGCTAAATGTAATTTATTATGTTTGTATATAGGTATTTGAAGCAAGTTCTTAATTCAGGTGGGGATTCTTTTACCCCACCTGAATTTTAGAACTGCAAATGCATGGCTTACTTGGCGTCGAACTCCCACTTGAAGAACTGGGAGACTTACGCCAAGTTAGTCAGGTGAAAATAAATTATAGATAAAAAAGCAGGTGAAATATTATGAAAGAATTTAGCTGTTTTGATATAATAGGTCCAATAATGATAGGTCCTTCCAGTTCCCATACAGCGGGGGCGGCAAGACTTGGAAAAATTGCAGCTATAATAGCTGGAGAAAAAGATATAGTTAAAGTTAAGTTTTTGCTTCATGGATCCTTTGCCAAAACCTATAAAGGTCATGGAACGGATAAGGCATTAATGGCTGGTATACTTGGAATGAATCCCTGGGATGAACGCCTTAAAAATTCCTTTGAAATCGCAGAAGAAAGGGATATTAAATTTGATTTTATAGAAGCGAATCTAGGTATAGAACATCCCAATACCGTTAAGTTCATAATTATAAGAAGAGATGGAAGTGAAGTTACAGTGAAGGGATCTTCTATAGGAGGCGGAAGTATTAAAATAAGTGAAATAGATGATCAAAAAGTAGAATTCAATGGGGATTATCCAACACTTATAATAAAGCACAAAGATGTTCCAGGAATGATATCTAAGGTAAGTACAGTTATATCACAGGCGGGAATAAATATAGCCTTTCTTAAGGTATATAGAAAAAGCAGAGGACTTACTGCAGCTATGATATTTGAGACTGATGAGATTATACCAGATGGTTTATTACCATTAATAAAAAATCTAGGGAATATAGAGAGTATAAGATGTATAAATCCACTTACGGAGGGAAAATAGATGTTTGTAAATACTGGAAAAGAACTTATGGATACTTGCAGTAAAGAAAATATGCCTATATATAAATATGTACTCTTACAGGAAATGGAAGAAAATAACAAAACAGAGAAAGTCATATTGGATAAGATGAACAGAAATTTAAAAGTAATGAGAGCTTCAGCAGAATATGGACTGACTCATGAAGTTACTTCTGTAAGTGGATTAATTGGCAGGGATGCTGTAAAAGTATATAAATATGCTAAAAGTAAAAATACTATATGCGGAGAATTTCTTGTAAAAGCCATGGCAAGAGCTCTTTCATCTTCAGAAGTAAATGCAGCCATGGGAAAAATTGTAGCGGCACCTACAGCAGGTTCCTGTGGAATTTTACCAGCAGTTATAATAAGCACTGGAGAAAAGTATGATAAGACAGATGAAGATTTAATAAAAGCATTGTTAACAGCCGCAGGAGTAGGAATAATAATAGCTAAAAATGCCACTTTAGCAGGAGCAGAAGGAGGATGTCAAGCTGAGTGCGGTTCTGCTGCAGCTATGGCTTCTGCTGCAGTAGTGGAGATGCTTGGAGGAACTCCTAAACAAGCTTTAGATGCAGCAGCTATAGTTATAAAAAATATATTGGGACTTGTATGTGATCCCATTGCAGGACTTGTAGAAATACCCTGTGCAAAGAGAAATATAGGCGGCACCGTCAGTGCACTGTCCACGGCAGATTTAGTACTCAGCGGAGTAGAAAGTAAAATACCTTTTGATGACTGTGTGGCGGCTATGTATACAATAGGGAAACAGATGCCTTGTGAATTGAGAGAAACAGCAATGGGAGGATTAGCTGTAACCAAAACAGGTTTAAAACTTAAAAATAGTATAAAATAACAGCATAGAGCATATAATACTAGTGATATTTATCTTAAAGGTGGATTTAATTTTGTCAAAACGAAAAGTCATAGAAAAATATTATTCTGATGTAAGTAATCTTGCAGATTTACTAGGACGACTTGTAAATTCTTATAGACTTTTGATTGGTGGAGTTGGGGAACTTAATCAGATAGCATTGTCTACCAAGAATGATGTGAAAAATGCCATTAAGAGAGTTGATAAATTAGGGGAGGTTATTGATAAAATATTGGACAATATGGAAGATACTAATAAGGATTATATTAATTATTGCAAACTTAAAAGTGAAGTATTGAAAAAAAGCATAAATATAGACAGTATTCGTACGGAAATTGAGGAAGAGCTTAAATCCTCAAATTAAAAGAACTCCATAAGTAATTTATGGAGTCTGTTTTTTTAAACCTTTTTAATTTTTAATTTGCTTACCATTAAATATGACAGCATAAGTATTAGAAAAATAGTTACTAAGAGATTTGGAATTGCATTTAATAAGATCAAAATAAGAGAATAAAATGCAATAATGATTCCAGCTGCAGTTATTGGTATTCCCATAAAGTTTCCATCAAAGCTAGTGGTATTGTATCTTGCTAGTCTGTAGGCTCCTGCAATTGGCATTAATAAAACTAATACATAACCAATAAGACCCAATCTTGCAAAATCATATAGATTAAAAATTAATATTGAGGGAGCAACACCAAAAGAAACCAAGTCAGCTAAAGAGTCAAGTTCTTTTCCCAGTTCACTTGATACATTTAAATATCTAGCAACTCTACCATCATACCTATCTATAAGTGCTGCAAATATAATAAAAAGACAAGCCCATTTATAAGCATTTAAATTTTGTGATGAAGCCTCAAATGTCATCAAAAGAGATAATACCCCGCAAGCCAAATTACTCAGTGTGAAAAAATTTGGTACAGAATTTTTAGCCATTTTAAAAATCACTCCTATGTTTTTATAATTGCATAATGAGTTTGCATATAACTTAGTAATTATAACATATTAATTGGAAGTTATTAAGTATAAATAATAATACAATATATTATAACTCATTTATTTGAAATAGTTAATAGTTTATTAATAATTTTACATGTTAGGAAGTATAGTTTTTGTAAATACTAGAAATGAATTTATTACAATGTTATTATATATAGTATATTGGAGATGAGAAAAATATGAGAAGAGCTCATTATAATAGAATTAAATATGTTCTTATTATTTGTCTTGCACTTATTATTTTTTATATGTTTTTTAAATTTGGATACATATTTAAATACATTGATTTAGTAAATTTAAAAAGACATATATCTATAGTGCATCTAAAAAACTATATATTGAGTTATGGAAGTTTTGCAGCAGTTATTTTTGTTGTAATATATTCAATTAAACCTGTTGTATTAGTGATTCCAACTTCTTTGTTGTCTATATTGGCAGGAAATGTGTTTGGTCCCATGTATGCCTTTTTATTGAGTATGACAGGATGTTTTTTTTCTGCTTCATTAGCTTTTTGGCTTGCACATATTCTGGGAAAACCCTTTGTTGATAAAATACTTAGAGGTAAGGCTTTTAAACTTGATAGTGGAATAGAAAAACATGGGTTCTTAATAATGCTTCTTATGCGTTTGTCTTTTGTATTTCCCTATGATCCTCTTAGTTATGCAGCAGGGCTTACTAAAATGAAGTATACAGACTTTATTTTAGGGACTATGCTTGGTATAATACCAGAGATGCTGTCCTATTCATTTATGGGAAAACATTTAAATAGACCTTTTTCCATTAAAATGCTGCTGCCTATTGCTATAATAATGGCAGTTGCTGTTACATCTTCCTATATATACAGAAGATACAAAAAAATAAAAATCAATTAAAGATTATATAAAAACTACTCTTGGTTAAAATACAATCAGGAGGTGTTTTTTATTATGAAAGTTAGTAAAATAATGACGGAAAGTGTAGCCAGTTTGAATGTTGAAGATACTATTGAAAGGGCAGCCCAGTTAATGAGAGAGCATAATATAGGGTCCATTCCTGTGTGCAGAGGTGAAAAAGTAGTTGGAATTATTACTGATAGAGATATAACGCTTAGATCCGTAGCTAACGGAGAAAACGCAAAAGTACAAACAGTTAAGGAAGTTATGTCATCTAATCCTGTAATTATACAACCTGATATGGAAGCAAATGAAGCAGCAAGAATAATGTGTGAAAGACAGGTAAGACGACTTCCTGTAGTAGAAAATGACAATTTAGTTGGTATAATTGCCCTTGGAGACATAGCAACTAATCCTACAATGCAGAATATATCAGAAAAGGTGTTGTGTGAAGTTTCTGAACCTTGTACACCTGAAATTTAAATATTATAATTACCATAAAAGTAAGTAACAAGTCAAAATACTATATGACTTGTTACTTACTTAATTTTATTATGTGAAATTTTTGTATTTCCATGGGGAAGATGAATAGGGATAACTTAATTGAAAATAGAGAAAATAACCAATCGTTAGTATATAATTAATAATTTTATATTATAATATATAAAGAATGTAATTAGGCATGTGAAAATAAATAGTAAGTCAAAGATGCGACGAATATTTTGAATCTAACAAGGAAGTAGGTTCCGAGGATAGTGGGCTATCTGAGGGTTCTGCTGACGTAGTAGGATTCAAAATAGGCTAGCATACTGACTAGTTATTTATTTGAATATGCCTTAGTATAGAATAAATTGCTGAGTACCTACCTTAAAAACTTTAATTAACAACTGGTTTTAAATATAGATAAACAACTTCAATGATTAATTTTTATAAATAAAAGCGTTTAAAATATTGTATTTTATTAATGTGTAAATTAAGTTTTCATATTGTTTATCTATAATTGTTAGTAATGGAAATATATATTATAAAATTTGTTGATAGGAGATTTTTAGCATGAATAAAGTAAAATTTATTTATAATCCTTATTCAGGGGAAAATTCTATTTTAAATAATATAGATAAGGTTATAAAAATACACCAAAAAAAGGGATATACAATAATACCCTATAGAATAAGCATGGAATTTAACATAGATAGAGCTTTTGAGGATATAGATGATAATTATAAATACATACTTATAGCTGGCGGTGATGGCACTGTAGATACAGTGGTTAACTGTATGAAAAATAGAGGATTAGATATTCCAATAGCTATTTTACCAGTGGGAACAGCTAATGATTTTGCAAAGTTTATTGGTATGCCAAGTAATATTGAAAAGGCATGCAAACAGATATTGAGCACAGAAGTTAAAAAAATTGATTTGGGAAAAATAAATGATAAGTATTTTTTAAATGTAGCTAGTATGGGTTTATTTACAGATATATCTCAGAAAACTGATGTTAATTTAAAAAATACTATGGGAAAATTGGCCTATTATATTAAGGGTATAGAGCAATTGCCGAATTTTAGAAAATTAAAAGTTAAAGTAAGATCTGAAAAGAGTTATTTTGATGGAGATATATATTTAATGTTTATATTTAATGGACAAACTGCTGGAAATCTGAATTTTGCCTATAAAGCTCAGGTAGATGACGGACTTTTAGATGTAATTATAATTAAAGCCATTAATCCTGTAGATCTTTTTGGCTTATTTATAAATATGCTCAAAGGTGACCATTTAAACAACAGTTCTATAATTTATTTTAAAACAGATAAACTGGAGATTGAATGCAATGAAGACATAACTACAGATATAGATGGAGAAAAAGGGCCAGATTTTCCTCTTAGAATTACTTGTATAAAGCATGGACTAAAAATTTTGGGAATGGAAGAATAAATATAATTTTTTACTAATATTAATAAGTAATAATAAGTTTTGGGAGAAAGTAAATGATAGTGTATATATATTTAATTTTATTATTACTTGTTTTATTATCTGTTTTATCTGGGATAAATTTGTGCTTAAGGTGCCCTAAAAGAATTAGGATTCTTAGCTTTACTATTCTAATTTTGTTATTCCTAAGATACGTATCTTTATTTATAATGTACATAAATAATAATATTGGTTATATGTACATAATGAAATCTATTTATTTTGTATATTTAGCATGTATACCAATAAGTGGAATTATAATATTATATATTTTATCTAGGAAAGACAATATAAAATTCCTACATATTACAATAGGTTCTTTTACATTTTTAATAATGTATTTTTTGTTGTTTCCAAAGGTTTCAGTATCTATAGGCATTATAAAAGATGCTGCATTAGGTTATAGTATGAATTTACAAAATAACTTTTTATATATAGGAATAGTTTATTTTGCTTTAAATATAGTTTTACTTATGTTCTATATTGACATTATAAATAGTTCTAATACAAATAGGACTGGAATGATATTGGCAGTATGTTCTTCGTTAAGCACTGTTACAGCAGTGATACTTCCTTATATTGGTATTGAAATTATGCCTCAATATTTGTGGGGAGAATTTATGTGGATAATTACTTTAAATTATTGTTTAAGTAAAGTAAAGAAAAAATAAAATTAGAGAATACATAAACAAAAGGGAGATAAATATCATGAATATGATAAATAAAAATAAGATAAATATTCTTGTTGTAGATGATGAGGATAGTATAACTTCATTTATAAAAATGGGGCTTGAAGCTGAAGGATATAATGTATATACAGCTTCTGACGGTATAGGGGCTATGGCTTTAGCGAGAAAATTGAAACCTGAAATAATAATACTGGATATTATGATGCCTGGAATGGATGGCTATGAGGTATGTGATGAAATAAAAAAACTTATGAAAACATCAATTATTATGCTTACTGCTAAGGATGAAATAGATGCTAGAGTGAAAGGATTGAATTCAGGAGCAGATGATTACATGATAAAACCCTTTAGTTTTAAAGAATTATTGGCAAGAATCAATGCAAGGCTTCGGAATATATTCCCAGAGTTAAATAGTTTGATTCCTATAGGAGATTTTTTAATAGATAATGGTGCTCATGAAATTTCTTTTAGGGATAAAACATTAAAACTTTCTGTAACAGAGTATAATTTACTGAAATATCTATTGATTAATAATGGACTAGTACTGAGTAAAGCTTCAATAATTGAAAATGTTTGGTGTAATGATTTTAATGGTGAAGAAAATATAGTAGAGGTATATATAAGATACCTAAGAGATAAGCTTGGAGATAAAGAACACAAAATAATTTTCACCGTGCGGGGTGTAGGATATAGGATGACAATATAGATGAAAAAATTAAAGAATATATTGAAAATTAATAGTCTAAAATATCAATTGTTGTCTCGTTTTTTTTTAATATTAATACTGCTTTTGATTATAATCGGGATACTTCAATATATAACTATGAAGGAATATTTGTATGGAGGTAAAGAGCAGGTTTTAGATGCCAGATTTCATAATCTTGATGAACACAAATTACAGAAAATACAAAGTACGGAGGAAGTAATAGAAGAATCAAATGATCTTTTAGATGAAACCGTTGATTCAAATATGAGTGGAGCAATTATTGATATAAATGGTAATATTATAACAAGTATGAGCAAAGGGCCAAATAATCGAAAGTCTAATGATATCATTAAATCAGAAAATATAGATAGTTTTTCCAAAAATCCTATTTTAAAATTATCACAAGATTACTATACAAAATTATTTAAACAAAGAGGGAATCTAGAAGGTTATAAATTATTTAAAGACGAGAATAAGAATTTACAAATAGTAGCCTTTCGTAAAATTGGAGATTTGCATTCACCTTCAGGGCTTATACAGTTAAATATTTCAGCAAAGCCTATACAGGATATACTTTATAAACAATTTTATATTTATCTAACAATATCTATTATAGTATTAATTATAGGAGGAATGTTTACTTTAACAGTATTTAAATACACTTTAAAACCACTTTACAACATGACTAATACTATAGAGGACATTAGTGTAGGACATTTAAATACTCGTTTACCTATAAATAATGGACAGTTAGAAATAAATAAATTGTCCAGTGCATTTAATACTATGTTGGAGAAGATTGAGTTGTCTTTTAAAGAAGAACAGTATATCAAAGAAAAGATGAGGCAGTTTATTTCTGATGCTTCTCATGAACTGAGGACTCCTCTTACTTCTATTCACGGTTTTGTAGAGGTTCTGCTTAGAGGAGCAGCAAAAAATGAGCAGCAGCTGGATTTAGCATTGAATAGTATTTTAATTGAGAGTGAGAGACTTAATAAACTGGTTAATGATCTATTATTACTGACCAGACTAGATAGGCACATAAGGGTAGAAATGAAAAGAGAAGATATTAATGATATTATAAATGAAATGTATCCTCAGCTGAAGATACTTTCTAGAGGGAGGAGAATAGAGTTAAAATTAAAAGAAAGCATTTTAGTTTATGCCAATAGAGATCAAATTAAACAGGTAGTATATAACTTGGTGCAAAATGCCATAAACTATACAGATGGACACAATGGTGCAATAAGTATAAGTACGGATTATGATAATAATTTTATGATTTTAAAAATTAAAGATAATGGAATTGGTATATCTAAAGAAAATATTCATAAGATATTTGACAGGTTTTTCCGCAGCGAGGCTCATAGATCGCGTAAATATGGAGGATACGGATTAGGTCTTTCAATAGTTAAATCTATAATAGATGATCATCATGGGAAAATTGCGGTAAGTAGTGAGGTTGGAGTGGGAACTATATTTTCTATATATCTAAAAAGAATATCTTAAAATTGAAGCAAGTTCTTAATTCAGGTGGGAATTCTTTTATCCCATCTGAATTTTAGAACTGCAAATGCATGGCTTACTTGGGGAATAACTATGATTTAGCTTTACTTAATGCATCTTCAACGGCAGAAATAATTCCATTACTGCTGTAGGTAGCCCCAGAAACCACATCTACCTGGGCAGATTGAGATGAAATGATTTCATTTTGTATTGAATTGTAAGCTCCCTCATAATAGTCTGGCGTGTCTTCATCGGATACAGTTTTAATATCTGTAATTTTACCATTCTTTACTATAACTGAAATCTCGGTTGTACCTCCTCTAAAACCAGTAGCAGTTCCACTATATGTTCCGTCTATATATTTTACTTGTGGCATAGAGCTGCTGGTATTGACGGATACAGATACTGGGAAGTTTCTACTTATAACTTTCCCTGCCACATTATTGGCAGAGTAGAAGCCTGTAAAAGCAACTATAGCAATGGAGCTGGCTAATGTTGGATTGATATTTTCATCACAGATAGTAGTTTTAGTATTGTTTCTAGGACATTTTTCTATACACTTTAAACAATTTATGCATTCTCCACCTCTAACTTTTTGTAGCTTGTAAAGTTCTATTCCCATGGAACAGTTAATAGATAGAGGGTATTCAATATGTTTTGCTTCTATTTATTTTATTGTGTCCTATCATTAAAATTTACTACAGGTATAATTATAGAATACTTTTATTAATAAAGGTTTAAAGATTACTTAGAGTTTCCTGAGAAATTAGTAACTATATTGTTAATATTTGCGTCAAATTATTTTACAATAAATATATTACTTATATTCTTTATAAAAAAATTAATGAAACCTCTCATATTTTAATTTAATTTTAATCTTTATTAAAGATAATAAAAATAAATAGCTGAAGATTAACTTTAAAAAGTGAGTTCAGTTAAAATAATATGGATAGAGGTAAAAAAATGAATAATTTAATTAATGTAGTATTGCATTTAGACAAATACCTAAATGTAATTATTCAAGATTACGGTATTTGGACATATGGAATTATATTTGTAATTATATTTTGTGAAACTGGACTGGTTGTTACTCCCTTTTTACCAGGAGATTCTATTTTATTTGCAACAGGGGCAATTGCTTCTAATGGAACAATTGAAATAATTGCACTGTTTATTATATTCTATATGGCCGCTGTAATTGGTGATACAGTTAACTATCATATAGGAAGGAAAGTTGGAACTAAAATATTAGATAGAGAAGATATTAAATATATTAACAAAGAATATTTAAAGAAAGCACATAAATTTTATGAAAAGCATGGTTCAATGACTATAGTATTGGGAAGATTTATCCCTATAATAAGAACTTTTGTACCCTTTGTAGCAGGGGTAGGAGAAATGGCATACTCAAAGTTTATAATTTATAATATTATGGGCGGTTTTTTATGGGTTTTATTATTTTTAGGTGGTGGGTATATATTTGGAAATTTATCTATAGTAAAAAATAATTTCCATTATATACTTATTGCAATTATGATAATATCATTTATTCCAGCTATTATTACATTCTTAAGAGAAAAGAAAAATGACAATAACTAATGATAATATACATTAAATCTGTAAAGGAGATAAGATAATTATGGTTCAACTAATACAAAATTTTGATAATTATATACTTATGTATATAATCCATAACATGCATAGTCATATTATGGATAAGACTATGATTATTATTACATTCTTAGGAAATATGGGAGCTATATGGGTTGTAATTTCACTCTTTTTAATGATAAATGAAAAGTATAGAAGTATAGGATTTATGATTTTAGGAGCTTTGGTGTTAAATCTAGTATTGGGAGATGTAATATTAAAAAATTTAGTTAAGCGTACAAGACCATTTATTTATATGACACAAGTACAGATTTTAATTCCAAAGCCTTTATCTTATTCCTTTCCCTCTGGACATACTTCAGCAGCTTTTGCTTCAGCTGGAATACTAATAAAACATTTTGAAAAATATACACTTGAAGTTATTGTATTAGCAAGCTTAATAGCTTTTTCCAGATTGTATTTATATATACACTACCCTAGTGATGTGTTGGCAGGGGTAATATTAGGAATACTATCCAGTAAAATAACAATGTATTTATTTGATAAAGTGAAATTTTTAAGACCAGTTATCAAGTAGAGGTGAATATCAAAAATTATAATTTTATCATGATTTTTTCAAAAATCTGTATATTTCACAGATTCAAAATTAAGGCTATGAGTAATAAAACTTCCATTATAGTTGCTGGGTATCTATATGCCGTATTGCAATTAGGAGGTTTAACATCAATCACTTTTGGATACTTGGAGATTTATTTCAATATATAAAAGAGAACCCAATAATAATATTATTTCCGATATTTTTAATTTTAAATGAAGTTTTTTCTATATAGAATATTTGTATTTTATGTAAAAATATATTAGTAGGAAGGTAATTAAAATGAATATGGAGATTTTTAGGTTAATAAATAATTTAGCAAATAAAAATATGATTTTAGATACTGTAATGATTTTCTTCTCAAAATATGTACCATATATATTTATAATAGTTGTAGCGATGGTATTTATTTCAGGCATTATGTCAAAAAATTTAGACTATAGAAAGATGGCAGTTAATACCTTTTTTATTTCAGTAATTAATCTGATTTTAAGCTTTATAATTGGCAATATATATTATATAAATAGGCCTTTTGTCAATAATAAAGTAAATTTATTATTTTCTCATGTAAAAGATGCGTCTTTTCCAAGTGATCATGCAATGGGAACTATGAGTATAGCATTAGGATTTAATAAATATAATAAGCTGTTGAGTATAGTATTAACTGTATTATCCTTAATTGTAGGCTTTTCTAGGATATATGTAGGTCAGCATTATCCTATGGATGTTATAGGAGCTTATATAATTGTATTCTTAACAAGTTACTTATATAATGCTAAATTAAAAATTAGAATTGAAAATTTATATGAAATAATCGAAAAGAAAATAGTAGGAGTTAGAGTATTTTATAATAAGATCTAATATTATGATTAAAATGTTTATATAGTATAAGTTTTTATTACTATTGAATTTTAGTAGGTGATTTCTAGAAAGGTATTTTTGTTATTAGATGCTATAATAGAGCATATATAGTAGTTAATAATGTGATGAATATCTAGAGTAGGAAGAGGGCAAGTATGGAAAAATTGAGAATACTCATAGTAGAAGATGAAAAACAGATGGCTATGTTTATTGAAATGGAATTAACTCATGAAGGATATGAGGCGGATATTTCTTATAATGGAATAGATGCACTTGAAAAAATTCAAAAAAATAAATATGATTTGATTATTTTAGATATAATGCTGCCTGGCTTAAATGGAATAGAAGTTTGCAGAAAAGTTAGAGAGAGTTATAATATGCCAATTATAATGCTTACAGCTAAAAGTGATGTAAAAGATAAAGTTAAGGGATTAGATATGGGAGCCAATGACTACCTTACTAAGCCTTTTGCAATAGAGGAATTACTAGCTAGAATAAGGGTAATACAGAGAAATAATACATCAGTATGCATATATGATGAAATAAAATTTAAAGATGTAGTATTAAATAACAGCACACATCAAGTAATGAGAAGTGGTAAAAAAATTAATTTGACAAAAAAAGAATATGACTTATTAGAAACTCTTCTTATAAATAAAAATATAGTTCTTTCCAGAGAACAGCTTATAGAAAAAATATGGGGCTATGACTATGAAGGGGATACAAATGTGGTAGATGTTTTTATAAGATATTTAAGAAGTAAAATAGATGATGATTTTCAAGATAAACTCATTACCACTGTCAGAGGGGTAGGATATGTAATTAATGAAAATTAATATTATTAGAAGAGCTAAAATTTCTATTAAATTGACAATAATTTATGCTTTTATGTTTTCATTTATATTGCTTATATTAAATGCTTCAGTTTTATATGGTATAAAACACTATTTCTATTCCCAATCATATAAACAGTTAATCGATGTTAAAAATATAATTTTAAATAATATAAAAAATCAAAAAGATAATAAAGCTGTATTAGATGAAAGAATATTGATAAATCTGCCTTCCAATGAAAAGATATATATAAAATTTATAGACAATAATGGTAAAGTGGTAAATATTTCTAGAAGATATTATTACACTATAGATATTAATCTTAACTATAATAAAATAATGCATCTGGAAAGGCATGACAGACATCTCATATACGAGAATATAAATATAAAAAACAATAATTATAATGTAAAAAATCTTCAGATAATCAATGATATGACTAGAGAATATGATTTTATGAAGATATTATTTTTCTTCATGGCCTTGTCAGATTTTGTGGGAATTGTTTCTTCAATTGTTATTGGATATGTCATAAGTAAAAAAATGCTGAATCCTATTAATAGTATTACCAAAGCAGCTGAAAATATAAGCGTTAATAATTTAAATGAAAGAATAAATATAAATGGGCCTGAGGATGAACTTAAGAGGCTTGCTTCTACTTTTAACAATATGATAAATAGGCTTCAGGATTCTTTTAACAGGCAGACACAATTTGTATCTGATGCCTCTCATGAATTAAGAACCCCTATTGCAGTAATTAGTGGATATACAAATTTATTAGATAGATGGGGAAAGAATGACAAAAGGGCTTTAGAAAAATCTATATATGCTATTAAGTTTGAAATTTCTAGCATGGCTGATATGATAGAAAAGTTACTTTTTCTAGCCAAGGGTGACAATGGTGTTTTAAATGTAGATAAGACCAGATTTTTTATGAATAAACTTATAGATGAGGTTATTGAAGAAAGTAGGCTTATAGATGGTCATCATAATATACTAAGTGAAAAAAATCAGGTGGTGGAGGTTGTGGCTGATTATAAACTGATAAAGCAAATGCTTAGGATATTTGTAGATAATAGTATTAAATTTACACCAGAAGAGGGTATTATAACTATAAACTCAACTGTAAAAGAAAAAAAATTACAAGTTACAATAAAAGATACTGGTATTGGTATACCTAAAGAAGATATAGACAAAATATTTCATCGATTTTATACTGTGGATAAATCTAGATCAAAAGAAAGAGGTGGAACAGGATTGGGATTGTCTATTGCCAAATGGATTGTTTATAAGCATAATGGCAATGTAGAAGTATATAGTGAAGAGGGTAAAGGAACAAGTATAATTGTTAGGTTTGGCATGGAAAATTAGTAGGTTAACTTTTAAAAAATAAAAGTGGCTGTTGAACAAAGAATAAAAGCTACAATATATTGTATTGTAATTTAAAATTTTGCACAACATATCGTGATTATATTTCCTTAATGCGACAACCCCTTTCAAAGCTTTTTTGATTTTTCTAAATAGGGTGATTAGATTAGGTGGAAGATTGTGTTTATTAGCTTAAAGCAACAATGAGGGAGCCGATAGCTATAAATACTACACCTAAGCCATTAAGTAGATTGATTTTTTCACCTAATATGACAATTGATAATATTACAGCAATAACTACGCTTAATTTGTCTATAGGTGCCACCTGAGCAATCTTTCCATATTTTAATGCTAAGAAATAAAATAGCCAAGAAAGGGCACCAGCTATTCCACTAAGTACAATAAATGAAAATACTCTTCTGTTGGCAATTATATCAGGTATTTTAGATAAGTTCCCTTGAAATGCTACTACTCCAACTAAAAATAAAGCCATAATTATTGATCTAATAGCAGTTGCTGTATTAGCATCAACTGACTGAAGTCCTATTTTACCAAATATAGCTACTAATGATGCTGTAATGGCAGATAGTAGAGCGAAAATAAGCCATAAATGATTCATATAAAGTTCTCCTTTACTTATTTTTTCTTGTTTAATGCAAGTTGGCAATCTTCTCTTAAATTCCAAAATATTTTAAATTCAAGTTTCTCCACATCTCTTTGTTGTTTATAACTAATCCTTAGAGAAGCATATTCCGGTATATCTATATCTTTATTGAGATTTTTTAATATATGTCGTATATTTCTATTTTCTATTAAGGAAGATACAGTTTCGGAGATATCATTTATTAAATTTATCGATTTATCAGATTTATCTTCACTAATCTGGAAAAGATCGTTTTTATTTATGTAATCACAAGAATCTCCAGATGAAAGCCAACTAATTAAGGCCTCTTTGCTAAATCTCCATTCACGACCTATTTTTCTAGCAGGAATATGCTCCTCTCTTAGTAGTTTTATTAAAGTTTTTTCACTAACACCTAAAAATTCCACTGCTTGTTCTACATTTAATATATTACTATCCATAATTACCTCCATGCTATGTGAAAATCTTACCACATTATTTCTATAATATCAATATGTATATGAAGATAATAAGAAAATAGCTGTACTTAATATGCTTTTAACTGTATATTAGATTCAGCTATTCAACAGTAATACTATCTATTTCTTGGTTTATGATTCTTTGCATTATTTTTACTTGCTTTTTTACTATGTCTAACGTCAAAAGAATTTTTTGATTTAATATTTGAGGATTTAGAAGCCTTATTTTTCGCTTTAGAGGATGACCTATTAAATTTTCCTCTTGGAGAAGCGGGTATAAGACAATTAGGACCGCTGCCTATTAAATCTTCTCTGTGAGCTTTTAGCAATGCTTCTTTTACAATTTTATAATTTTCAGGTTTAGCAAATTGCAGCAGGGCTCTTTGCATATTTTTTTCATGCTGAGTTTTAGGAACATATACTTTTTCCTTTGTAAAAGGATCTATTTCTGTATAGTACATGGTAGTGGAAAAACTCCCAGGTGTAGGGTAAAAATCCTGTACTTGTTCTGGGATATAGTTCATTTTTTTTATATATAAGGCTAATTCTATAGCTGCTTTTAAATCACTTCCTGGGTGACTTGACATAAGGTATGGTACAAGATATTGTTTTGTACCGAGACGATTATTTATGTCATAGTATTTTTTTACAAATCTATCGTAGACCTCTCTGCTGGGTTTACCCATTTTCTTTAACACTTTATCGCTTATGTGTTCAGGTGCAACTTTTAGTTGACCACTTATATGATATTTACAAAGTTCTTCAAAAAATTTTGTGTTTTTATCATGAATAAGATAATCATATCTTATTCCAGAACGTATAAATACTTTTTTTATCTTTGGCAGTGATCTTAGCTTTCTTAGAAGACTTAGATATTCAGTGTGATCTATTTTCAGATTCTTACAGGGATTTGGAAATAAGCATTGTTTTGTTTTACACACACCTCTTTCAAGTTGTTCTTTACAGGATACATGTCTAAAGTTAGCAGTGGGACCTCCTACATCGTGAATATAGCCTTTAAAATCACTGAAATCAGTCATAACTTTAGCTTCGTCAATAATGGAATTCTGGCTTCTGTGCTGAATAGTTCTGCCTTGATGAAAGGTAAGTGCACAAAAGGAACAACCTCCATAACAGCCTCTATGGCTTGTAATTGAAAATTTAACCTCTTTAAGAGCTGGTATACCGCCTTTATCTTCATAGGATGGATGATAAGTTCTTGTATAGGGAAGATTATACACCACATCCATCTCTTCTTCTGACAGAGGATATTGAGGGGGATTTTGTACTACATATCTGTCACCATGTTTTTGAATAATAGTCTTACCTCTAAAGGCATCTTGTTCCATAGATTGAAGTTTGAAGGCTTCAGCATAAGCATTTTTGTTTGAAGAAACTTCTTCATAGGAAGGTGTTTCAACATAGTCCCTTAGATTACTTATATCTGAAGTTACATATTCAGTACCCCTTATATCTGCCATGTCCTTTATATTCATTCCATATTTACACAAATTTGCTATTTGAATTGTAATTTTCTCCCCCATACCATAAGCTAATAAATCAGCATTAGAATCAATAAGTATACTTCTTCTAACTTTATCGTCCCAATAATCATAGTGAGCAAATCTTCTAAGGCTTGCTTCAATTCCACCTATAACTATGGGTACATCTTTATAGGCTTCACGAGCTCTATTACAGTATACTATGAGAGCTCTATCAGGTCTATAGCCTGATTTGCCACCAGGAGAGTAAAAGTCATCATGTCTTTTTTTCTTTGCAGCGGTATAGTGATTTACCATAGAATCTATATTTCCAGAGTTTATAAAAAAAGCATATTTAGGCTTTCCTAATTTCATAAAATCTTTTGTATTCTTCCAATCGGGCTGTGCTATTATTCCCACAGAAAAACCTTCACTTTCAAGAACTCTGCCAATTATTGCACTGCCAAAAGAAGGATGATCTACATAAGCATCTCCCGTTATTATTATAAAATCAAGCTGATCTATTTTTCTTTCTATTAAATCATTTTTACATACAGGTAAAAATTTGTTGTTTTTTTTCATTGATTTTTCTCCTAATTTGTTAATATGAATCAATTAATAATATTAACATAATATAAGATAAATATAAATATGCAATAATTTTATGTTTGATTTATAGAATAAATATAAATTAAAAAATTTCCTGTAAAATAAAAGTATTTTTTTTGATAGTTCAGTAAAAAATAGAATTAGTTTTTATTATAAAAAGGGAGGTGAACTGTTTCAAAACGTATAATAATATCTATAGATACTTTATATTGCTCCTTTACAGTGTGATTATGTAAAGCAAAGCTAGAATACCTTGAACAGTAATTTAAAGAAATTTATAGAGTTTTATAATGTTTTGACAACGGTCTTGATATGAATGCTATAAAAAATAAAAAAATAACATTTACTTTAATAGCTGTATTATTAGTTACATACTTTGGCACTTCTATTATCTTTTCACCTTATAGCAATGCAATTAGTGCTATTGCATATAAATATGGATCAAAGGGAAGTGTGGTAACTCAAATCCAAACAAAATTAAAAAATTGGGGATATTATAAGGGAAGTGTAGATGGAAAATTCGGATACCAAACCTACTTAGCGGTAAAAAACTTTCAAAGTAAAAATGGATTGACAGTAGATGGAGTTGCAGGAGATAGCACTTTAGCAGCTTTGGGTATAAATAATCCATCACAATCTAATAATGCCCAGTATTCCAGTAATAGTGAAGATTTGATGCTTTTAGCAAGACTTATTAATGGTGAAGCAAGGGGAGAACCTTATGAAGGTCAAGTGGCTGTTGGTGCTGTAGTTCTCAATAGAGTGAGAGATTCAAGATTTCCTTCAACTGTAGCTGGAGTAATATACGAGCCTCGTGCATTTACAGCAACAGTAGATGGTCAAATTGATGCTGAATTAGAGCAAACTTCTATTAATGCTGCCAGAGATGCATTAAATGGCTGGGATCCTTCTGGCGGTGCAGTATACTATTTTAATCCAGCGAAAGCTACTAGTGCATGGATATGGTCTAGACCACTAATTAAAATCATTGGAGAACATAGATTTTGCAGTTAGTATATCAGATTAATATTACTTAGTTTATTGTGACAGTAATGGATTAAGAAAAAGTTATCTTCAGTGCATGAAAATAATTAATGTATTGAAGATAATTTTTTAAATTATATTTAAATACATTATGGTTGTTTACTACATATTAATATTAAAATAAATATAGATATTTTTTTATTGTGATAATATATTAAAAAATTTTTTATGTCAATATACTTGCTTGCATTATTAATAAAATATATAATAATTCAATAGATATATTGATAGAATTTAAAAAATTATTTGTTAAAATATAGTTGACAAAAAATTTTTTTAGAATATAATAATATGTGAAAACATACTCAAACACTTGGAAATATGTTGAAGAAGGAAAGTATTTTAAATAGAATTTTTAGAGAGAGAACTGGAAGCTGAAAAGGTTCTTAAAGGAAGTTTAAAAGAAGTGCCCTTTGGAATAGTGTCTTTGAATTATAGTAAAAGACGACGGAGAAGCCCGTTATAGCTTTAGAGCATGTCTGTGCTTGAATATGTAGCTTTTAGAGTGGATATCGGCTATCAACTTCGTCTCTATAATGAGGGGGAGTTTTTTATTTTATATAAAAAAATATATGAATGAATCTACTCTTGTTGAAGTTGTTATTCTGCCACCAAGGTTAGATAAATTATCTAGGGTGTTGTAGTTGTTAACGTGTCTATAAGAATAGAGCATTACAGTAACTATTAATCAAATAAATTTTATATATTTATTGAGGTGAGAAATTAATGTTTAATAAACTAAAATATGATTTAGACAAAATAATGGAAAACGACCCTGCTGCTAGAAATAGGATTGAAGTATTTTTACTTTATCCTTGTGTACACGCTGTATTATGGAGTAGAATAGCTCATTTCTTTTATAAATCAAAAATGTTTTTTTTAGCAAGATTAATTTCACAATTAGCAAGATTTTTTACAGGAATAGAAATACATCCTGGTGCAAAAATCGGAAAAGGACTTTTTATAGATCATGGAATGGGAGTTGTAATTGGTGAAACCGCAGAAGTTGGAGATAATGTAGTATTATATCACGGAGTTACTCTAGGCGGAACTGGTAAGCATAAAGGTAAGAGACATCCTACAGTTGGAAATAATGTGCTTATAGGCAGTGGAGCTAAGGTGCTTGGGCCTGTAAAGATTGGAGATAATGTTAAAATAGGAGCTAATGCAGTAGTTTTAACGGATATTCCTGATAATTGCACAGCAGTTGGGGTACCTGCAAGGATAATTCCTCCCAGGATTGGAGAAAAAAATATAATTGATATGAAGGATTATATGAAATAGTTTATTTATAGTCATTATTTTTAAATCATTAATTATTATTAAAATATCTTCTCTATCTTAATTAATTGACAAAATGTATAATTTAGTTATAAAATTATGGATAATATAAATAGATTTTTTAATTAACGGGGGGGATATCCCGGTTAAGTTTAGATAAATTAGCTAAAAAGTCATTATTGTCGGCTGCATTTACTGAAGATGCAGCCCTGCAATGAATAATTATAGTAAAAACTGCTTTTGTGAAAGCAGTTTTTTTATATAAAAATTAATTATTATATTTAAAATAAATGGAGAAAAGAACATGGATAATAAAACTCATATAATAAATTTCTGCAAAGAATTAGGTATTTCAGAAGTGGGTTTTTGTAGATGTGAGAATTTTTATGAACTAGAAAGATATCTTAATAAAAGAAAAAATGAAGGAGTGGAAAATGAATTTGAAGAAAAAGATATAAATAAGAGAATAAATCCCAATTACTATATGGAAGAAGGGAAAACTATTATATCTATAGCTTTTCCCTATAGCTTTTATTTACACAAAGATGAGGAAATGTATTTTTCTTTATATACAAGAGGAAAAGATTATCATAAAGTTGTGTCCAATTATCTTGAAAAGGTATGTGAATTTATAATAAAAATAGGAGGAAAAGCAAAATATTTTGTGGATAGTAATGCTCTTCCAGAAAGATATATTGCCTGTAAAAGCGGAATAGGATTTATAGGTAAAAATAACATGCTCATCAATAAAAAATATGGATCTTATATATTCTTAGGAGAAATTATAACAAATTTGTCTATAGAGCCAGATGAACCCTGTAAAAATCAATGTGGCGAATGTGAAAGATGTATAAAAGCATGCCCTACGAAATCTATAAATAAATATTTTAATAATCCTAACATATGTTTATCTTATATAACACAAAAAAAAGACATAGAGGATAAGTGGTTTGAAAAGTTTAATGGAAGACTATTTGGCTGTGATACCTGTCAATTGGTATGCCCTTTTAATTATGAAGTAAAATACTCAGAAATAGATGATTTTAAACCTTTGGAATTTATGAATAATGTAAATCTATATGAACTTATAAGTATAGATAATAAAATTTTTAGAGAAAAATATAAAATAACTTCCTGTGGCTGGAGAGGTAAAAATATAATTCAAAGAAATGCACTTATAAATTTTATTATGAAGAAGAATGAAAATAAAATGCATAATTTGGAAATAGTTTCGCCTTATGTAAGAGAATACTTTAATAGACTTTTAAATTTTAATAAATTATAATATAATAAAGTATCTGAAAATAATTAGCATATTTGTTAGTTTATTTTCAGTTTTAAATGTAAGCTGTAATAATTTATGAATAAATTTTATTCTGTATTCTATAGTTATAATAACTATTCAGGGGATAAAATTTATTTCATATGGAATCTATAGCTTAAAATCTGGAATTATATATTTTTATTGATTTGAAAGGTGTGGTTTGATTGATTATTTCTCCTAAAATATTGAAACTATTAGAACTTCTTCCTACAAGTGTTCTTAGAATTTTTGCCATTAAATTTCTATCAGGAATTATGGACAAGTACGCTGATATAAATATATCAGGGATGGAAAATTTAGATGGAGAAGAAGGTCCTTTTTTATTTATAGGAAATCATCTCAGTAATTCTGATGGAATAGTTTTATGGAAAGTTATGAAGAAATGGGATCCTACTTTTGTAGCGGGAGTAAAATTACAGAAGGATGCTTTAACATATTTAGGTACAATAGCTGTTAAAAATACACCTATAGTACCTAATACCGCGGATAAAGCAGGTATATCTAATATAATAAAATTGATTAAAAGTGGTGAAAATATAGTTATGTTTCCCGAAGGAACAAGAAGTCGAGTGGGATCTATGATAAAAGCTAGAAAGGGGCTTAATTTGATTGCAAAGCTCAGTAAAGCCAGACTTGTTCCCATAGGAATATATGGTTCTGAAAAACTTTTGCCAATAGGTAAGGATGCAGATATGAATAGAGAAACTCTTCACAAGGCAAAGGTGTATATAAAAATAGGTAAACCGTTTGAAATGGTTAAAAGAAATGCAGGAGAAGATAGAAAAGAATATGAAGAAAGAGCTACTGATGAGGCTATGAGAAAGATTGCAGAACTTTTACCAGAAGAATATAGGGGAGTATACAAGTAAAAAATGTGTAAACTAACACTATTAAACTAGAGGTGGTAATAAGTTGAATAAAAAAGATATTGATAATACTATTAAAATTTTAAGTGAAGTTTATAATGAAGCAAAATGTGCACTAAATTTTAATAGTCCTTATGAATTGCTAATTGCTACAATTTTATCAGCTCAATGTACAGACGTAAGAGTTAATATAGTAACTGAAAAATTATTTAGTAAATATAATACTCCAGAAAAAATGGTGGAATTAACAGATACAGAACTTCAAGAAATAATTAAACCCTGTGGATTCTATAAAAATAAAAGTAAGAATATTTTAGCTACCTCAAGGGAATTATTATTTAATTATAATAGTCAGGTTCCAAAGACTATGGAAGAACTTACTAAATTACCTGGAGTTGGCAGGAAAACTGCCAATGTAGTAATGTCAAATGCCTTTAATATACCTGCTATAGCAGTAGATACTCATGTCTTCAGGGTATCTAAAAGAATAGGATTTGCATCAGGAGATAATCCTCTTGAAGTAGAACAAGAACTTAGAAAGGTTATTCCTAAAAATATGTGGAGTAATGCTCATCATTATCTAATATGGCATGGAAGAAAAATATGTAAAGCCAGAAAGCCACAATGTGAAATTTGTCCTATAAGTGAATATTGCAATTATTATAGGGAAAACTTTAAGTTTTAATTTAGTTTTAAGAGAAGAGAAAATAGGAGAAAGGAACGAAACTTTTCTCCTATTTTCTCTTTGTACTTTAATGCTTATTTAAGCTTTTCCTAATAATGAGAACATTAAGTTGATATATAACAGTTATCTTATTTGATAAATATTTTGTCTGGATTATAGTAGATAATTCAAAAAAATAAATACAGCTAAAAGGGTTCAGCTTTTAGCTGTAATATAAGGAAAGGGAAAGTATATATAATAATTACATAATAGCTGTTCCTTGAACAACTTTATTGTAATTGTATATATCTGATAAATTTTTAACTTTAATGTGTTGAAAGGATTTATTCCTATCTTCAGTGTATAATAAATCAGAAAATAGATTATAGAAAAAAGTTGTAGGTACTTCATCAATACCAGCAAAATCAAGCACTACAGCATCATTGTTATTAGAAATTTTACTCTTTAATAAAATAGCATCCTCGCAGGTAAATTGACCACCAATAATATTTTTTACATTCAAAACTTTTTCCATTTTTATATTCCTCCTATCAACTTAAAGAAATTATCATTAATTTGTGTACTAATCTTATGGTTCTATTATATAACAGTCTTTTGTACTTGTCAAATTTTTAACAATAAATTTTAAAAAAATATTTTAAATCGTTATATTAAATTAATTTATCAATAGAATTGCATATTTTATTAATAAATTATGGTATTAAACTATAATTTGTTATTGATATAAAAATAATATTTATAGAATTTATAGACATAATCAATAAAAAAATTGAAAAAAATTCATGGACTTGATTTATTTATATATATAATTTAAAATTTTGCTTATATATAAAGAATGTTTATTTCAAATTATAGATATCTAACTTTTGAAAATAAATTTTAATATATAGACTTTAAAATTTATTTTCAAGTTGTAACATTTAATATACATCGGATATCTACAATAAATTATGAATATGAAAGGATTTTTAAATTTGAGAATAATAGTAGATGCAGATGCCTGTCCTGGGAGAAATATAATAGAAAAAGCAGCAATAGAAAATTATATAGATGTTTTTATGTATTGTGATATAAATCACATTTTAAAAAGTAATTATAGTAAAATTACTTATGTAGATAGTGGTTTTCAAAGTGTAGACATGAAAATTGTAAATGAAGCTAAAAAAGAAGATATAGTTATAACTCAGGATTTTGGAGTGGCAGCAATGGTGCTTGGTAAAGGTGCCTATGCTATAAGTCCTAAAGGAAGAATATACAGCAATGATAATATTGAAAGACTTTTATTTGAAAGGCATTTGGGGCAGAAAATAAGAAGAGGAGGGGGTAGAACTTCAAATCATAAGAAAAGAAATATTGAAGATGATGAGAGATTATATAATAGTCTTATAAAGATTATAAATTCGAAAAAAGGTGAATAGCCACAAGGTCTTAAGGGTATAAGAATATTATATTTGAAGGTAAATAATATTAATAATAATTGCGAAAAAGTAAGACCTTGAAGGCTTTTATTAAGTAAACTTAGCTATTAATAAATCTAAATTAATTATTTTAATACATAATAAAGCTATAAATTTATTACAAATTATTGTAAAGTATATTTATACTTATACCGTCAATATGATAAGAATCATTTCTATTATAGGTATGAATGATTTTTTCATTGATAGTATGCCTATCTACTACTAAGTTCCAGTAGTTATATTCTGGTAATTTTATTTCGGCAGAATCATTATTTGCATTATATATTACTAAGATATTTTTCCATATATCATTATTTGCATTATTTTTTAGAATAAAAGCTACTGTATTTTTAGGTAAATCATCTAAAAATTCTAAATTATTTTTTATATCCGTTAGAGAAGTCATCCTAAAAGCTGGGTGATTTTTCCTTAAGCTTATTAGATTTTTAATATAATTTACCATATACATATATTTATCTCTTCTGTTCCAATCAATCCAATTTATATAGTCCGGTGAATTGTAGCTGTTTTCAATGCCTTCTTTTGTTCTTAAAAACTCACAGCCAGAGTGTATAAAGGGAATTCCTTGGCTGGTGAGAATAATTCCTAAAGCTAATTTTACCCTGTATGCTCTTATTTCATTGGATTCATTTCTATTGGTAAATTGCAGTTTATCCCAAAGTGTATTATTGTCATGGCAAGATACGTAATTTATTGATTGAACGGGAGAATAGAAAATTCCATTTAAAGTTTCAGAGTATTTTGTGCATCCTGTAACACACAGACGTATAGAATTTTCTAAATTTTTTTCTCCACTGATAAAGCCTTTAGCATTTTTATCAAAAGTACTTCCTTTTAAAGTATCCCTTATTATATCATTGAAAAATCCTATTTGTGGAAGATGCAGAGCGTTGGATATAGCTGCTCTTTTACTGCTGTCCAATGCTGTTTTCATATCCCAACCTTCTCCATAGAGCATTATCTTTCTTTTGAAAGTATCTAATTTGTGACGAAGAATATTTATTGTATCAGTATCATGTATACCCATGAGATCTATTCTAAAGCCATCTATATGGTATTCACTGCACCAGTATAATACTGAATCAATTATAAATTTTTTCATCATCAGATTTTCAGAAGCAGTATCATTGCCGCAGCCGCTTCCATCAGAAAGGGTGTTATCATCATTATATCTAAAATAATAGCCGGGAAATATTTTTTGAAAACAATTATTTTTGTAGTCGAATATATGATTATATACTATGTCCATATTAATGGATATTCCATTTTTATGAATAGAATAAATCATTTTTTTTAATTCTTTAATTCTGCATACTGGATCATAGGGATCTGTAGAATAAAGACCTTCCGGCACATTATAATTTTCTGGATCATATCCCCAGTTGTATCCAATAGGATTAGTTTCATCTATACTAATATAGGAAAAGTCAAATATAGGCATTATTTGTATATGAGTTATACCAAGAGATTTTAAATAATCTATACCTGTAGGCTGATTATTTAAGGTTTTGCAATTTTCTTCAGCAAGACCTAAAAATTTACCTTTATTTGGAATACCGCTGTTAGGATTTATACTTATATCCCTAATATTAATTTCATATACAATTGCATCAGTATAATTAGAGAAATTATCTGGAGAAATATCTTTTTCAAAATCCTGTGGGTCTGTTTCTTTAATATCCATTATATAGCCTCTATAACCATTAATGCCTACTAATTTTGCATAGGGATCGACAGTTTCATTGATATTTCCGTATACATTTACTTTGTAAGTATAAAAACAGTTTTTTAAGTCTTCATTTACAGTTACAGACCAAAGTCCTTTACTTTCTATCATAGGGAATTCTCTTGGAGTTTCATCTATAGAAGGATCTCCATTTTTGTAAATTAACAAATTTATTGAGGTTGCAATTGGTGACCATACTCTAAAATCTGAAAAGTTTTTTTTATATATAAGACCAAGTTCCTCTAATGTAAAAAATCGTCCATTAAATTCTTCTGAGGAGAATAACTTAAAATAGCTGCAACCCTTAGTGATGTTGTCATAGATTAAAAAACATTCACTTTTTATATCTATTTCTTCTAATAATATTATGGTTACAGTATTATTATCAATATAGCGTGTTTTTATATCTAAAAATTCAGCTCTATTTTTTATACTGAACTTTGATAAGTTAATTCCAGTAGAATTGTCAATTATTATTTCCAGTTCTTTAAAACCTTTGACGGATGCACTAATAATATTCATCTTAGCCCTCCATAAAATTTATAAAAATAAATTAATAAATTTATTTATATTATTAATTTATAATATTAGATAATTAGAAAAATGTAAATAAAAACCTTGTTACAAATAATGGAATCATAGTATAATGTAAAAAGGATATTCTTAAAACAGGGGATGAAGATATATGAATGAACTTGAAATTAATTTTAGTAATGAAAGCCCTCAAAAAGTAAATAGTGAGATAATCATTTCCATAAAAAACAAAATAGAAGAAAATTTATTATATAAATATTGTATAGGTTTAAACGGCAAATGGACAACCTTGAAAGAATTTTCCAGAGATACTAGCGCTATTTGGAAACCAGCAGAAGATGGTATATATACTATTATAGTTCAAGCAAAGGTAGAAAATGAAAAAAAACCTTTTAGTTATTTAGGAAAAGCTGATTATGTCATTGGAGAAGTTGAAAAAAATATTATAAAAGCTGTAACTTTGGACAGAAGAGAGTTAACAGTGGGAGAGAAAATAACAGCTAAGGTTGAAACCGTAAGAACGGGGATTTTATTTAGATATTCTATTGTTGAAAATGGAAAATGGCGTCTTTTAAAAGATTATAGTGCAGAAAACATGATAACTTGGACTGTTACAAAGATAGGAAGACAGGAAATTGTAGTTAATTGCAAGCTTATAGATTCAAAGGAAAAATTTGATGATATGAAAAGTGTTGAGTTTAATGTGCTGCCTATAAAAGACATACATATTAAGGATTTTAGATGTCTTACAGAAGAGCTTTTTATGGATAATGAAATGATATTTCAAGTGGATGTTGAACATGATGACAGCAGATTGATATTATATAAATTTGTAAAAATAAACTCAGAGGGAAAGGCAGAGTGTATACAGAATTATTCTACAAAGAGAGTAGTAAGTTACATAGAAAAAAATTATGGAGAATTCAAGCTTCTATGCCTGGTTAAAGATATGTATTCACCAAAGGAATATGATGATAGAGCCTTAATTTTATATAGAATAAAAAAATATAAGCCTGTAATAATTAAAAATTTCACTTGTGATGTGATATCTCCTCAAACAGTAGGTCAGGAAATAAACTTTAAAGCTTTAGCAGAAGGAGGCAAAGAGCTTTTATATAGATTTATAATAAATGGTAATTTCAATCAGGATACAGGATACATAAGAAATAATAACTTTAGTTGGAAACCTAAAGTAGCAGGGGAGTACAAAATAACTTTATTTGTAAAAGATGCTTCCTTTGAAGAAAATTATGAAGATAAGGCTGAAATTGAATTTTTAATAGATGAAGAACGCAGAGATCCTGTAACTATTAAGGAAGTAATCACTGACAAAAAGACTAAAATGCTCATTGGAGATACAATAAATATAGAGGGTATAGCAGAAGGAGGAATAGAACTTAAATATGCTTTTATTGTAAGAAGTGGAGATAAAGAATTTGAAAGAATAGAATATGGTCACTGTAATTGGGTAAATTACACTCCAGAAAAGTCAGGAGTTTATGAAATAGAGGTAAGGGTAAAGGATAAATTTTCAGAGAAGGAATATGATTGTTCTTCTATTGTCTATGTAGAAGCCTTTGATTATATACCTGCCAATATAGACTATATACTGATACCTACCAATGATTATTATATGGTTGGCAATAAGATAGAAATTACAGTTATAGCGGAAAATACTAGAGATATTTTGAATAAATATGTACTGAGAATTAATAATCGTAAAGTAGAAGAAACAAATTATGAACAAGTATCTCAGTATACATTAAATCCTAGATGTGCAGGAATTTATAATATTGATATATTTGCTAAAAATAGAAAAAGCGATAGAAAATTTGATTGTAAAAAATCTATAAAGATTATAATACATGATAGTCTGCCTGTAACTAATACTACAATAGAGTGCGACAAGCTTCATCCAAAGATTAATGAAGGAGTTACTTTTAATGTAAGCAGTGAAGGTGGGGAGGAAGTAGCCTATGAATTCTATTTAATGGAACAGGGAGAATGGAGTTTGGTACAAAAATATAGTAGAAAAAATTTTTATACTTTTATGCCATTTATGGAAGGAAATTATAAGCTATTGGTTTTAAGTAAAAGTCAGCTTAATAAATCTTCTTATGAAGATTATGCTATATTAGGATTTGATGTAGAAAAATAATAATATTATTAGTATAATGGAAGAGTAATTAAAAATGTTAAAGTAAATAACTAGCATACAGGCTAGTTATTTTATTAAATAAACTGTTAATTGTATGAAGATTTATATATTCTATATAGATGATAGTGAACTACTTAGATAATAGTTATAGTACAAATTAATTTTGAGGGTGGTAGTATGCAAACAAGTGATATTACTGGTATGTTACAATATGAACTTATGAATCAAATGCTTAAAAGCATAGCTCAGAGCAATTCTATAGATGGTGAAGATAGTACTCAGCAGAGTATGTTTGATATACTTATGCAAAGTATGCTGGATTCAACTAAAGATAGTTCCGGAAAAATTGATATCAATAAATTGAATTTTTTAGGTGATAGTGATTTGAGTAAACTAGGCTATGGTGCTGGTACAAAATTGGATGATTCGAATATATCATCAATTCCCTATAACAGCAGTATAAGTGAAGATGTGAAGAAAGATGTAAGTAGTAATAATTTAACTATAGATGAAGCAGTAGATAGAGCTTCTAAAAAATATGGAGTTGATAAAAAACTTATATTAGCAGTTATAAAACAAGAATCATCTTTTAATCCAAGTTCTACATCAAATGCAGGAGCTATGGGGCTTATGCAGCTTATGCCTGGTACTGCACGGGAACTGGGAGTGGAAAATGCCTATGATGTAGGTGAGAATGTAGATGGAGGTACAAAATATCTAAAACAGATGTTAGATACTTTTGGAAATTACAAAATGGCACTTGCTGCCTATAATGCAGGTCCTGGGGCGGTACAAAAAAGTGGAGAAAATATAAATAAACTCCCAAGTGAAACCCAGAATTATGTAGCTAAGGTTTCGCAATATTACAAAAATGCTTAGGACGTGAATTTTTATAATGGAAAGATTAGATAAAATATTGGGTAATTCTGGATATGGTTCTAGAAAAGATGTGAAAAAATTAATTAAAAGTGGTCTCATAGAAGTAGACGGGAAAAAAGTAAAATCACCTAATGTACAGGTAGATGTAAAAGAAAATAATATAACAGTTAAGGGAGAGACTCTGGTATATAAAAAGTATATTTACTTAATGATGAATAAGCCTGCTGGAGTAGTTTCCGCTACTTTTGACAATTATGATGAGACTGTGATAGATCTTCTTGAAGAATATCATGCTTCATTTAATCCTTTTCCTGTAGGAAGACTTGATAAGGATACTGTAGGACTCCTTATTTTAACCAATGATGGTGATTTAAATCACAAAATGATTTCACCTAAGTGGCATGTGGATAAGGTATACTATGCAGAAATTGATAAAGTTGTTGATGAGGATGATATAAGGGCTTTTGAAGATGGAATAGAGATAGATGATGGATATAAGTGCATGCCTGCAAAACTTGATATACTTAATGTAGATTCCAATGGCTCTAGAGTTATGGTAACTATTCAGGAAGGAAAATTTCATCAGATTAAGCGAATGTTTTTAGCAAGAAATAAAAAAGTTGTATATTTAAAGAGAGTTAGTTTTGGTAGAATTCATTTAGATGAAAGTATAAAAGAAGGAGACTATAGAGAACTAACTGAAGAAGAATTGAAGCAAGTTCTTAATTCAGGTGGGGATTCTTTTACCCCATCTGAATTTTAGAACTGCAAATGCATGACTTACTTGGCGTTGAACTTCTACTTGAAGAAAAGCAGACAAAACAAAATTTATTTTGTATTTGGTCGCTTTCACAGAGTGCAAGTAGAGAGCCCAAATCTTTTTTTTTGATTTTGTGTGAATCGCTGTACAGAGTGCGAGGGAGACTTACGCCAAGTTAGTCAGGTGAAAAATTTTAAAAGAAATTTGATTTATTTAATGTCTTTCTGGAGAGGTGAATTAAATGACAAAGTATGAATCAAAACTTGAAAGTGAAAATATGAATTTCCTTTGTGATGCTATTTTAAGTTTGGAAACAAGAGAAGATTGTTACAGATTTTTTGAAGACATATGTACAATCAATGAAGTTAAAGCTATTGAGCAAAGACTTCAGGTTGCTAAAAGGCTGGTACAAAAGCAAACCTATACAAATATAGGGGAAGCTACAGGAGCCAGTACTGCTACTATAAGCCGAGTTAACAGATGTCTTAATTATGGTAGTGATGGATATGCATTAGTACTAAAAAAACTAGGAATAATAGAATCAGAAAAGCAGGGCAATAATGATAAAGGTGAAGAGTAATTTTACATAGTAAAGGGGTTTGCTGAAGAAGTATGCAGTGGACCTTTTCTTTGTGTTGGAAAGGTGTATACCTTTCTTGATTAATAGGTTTTATATTTATATGAATTGAATGTTTAAATACATATTCTAAATGATATAATAAATAATAGTCAATTAAATATTCTCAATAATTTACAATTATATGAGATCTTTTAGGAGTTAAGTGCTTTATAATAAATAAATTTATTATGAGTATTAGAAACGGGAGGAAGCAAAATGGATTTAAAAAAACTATTAAATAAAGAACAATATGAGGCGGCAACAGCAGTAGATGGACCTGTACTGGTATTAGCAGGAGCAGGATCAGGTAAAACTAGAGTTCTTACTTATAGAATTGCTAATATGATTGAAAATTTGAATGTCTATCCATCACAAATATTAGCTATAACTTTTACTAATAAGGCGGCTCAGGAAATGAAGGAAAGAGTCCGCGCTCTTGTGGGCAGTGAAGCTGATAATATGTGGGTATCAACATTTCATTCCACCTGTGTGAGAATACTTAGAAGAGAAATAGATAAAATTGGATACAATAAAAATTTTACAATATATGATAGTGCAGATCAAAAAACTTTAATAAATCAATGCATAAAAGAAGTTGGTATCAACGATAAGGATATAACTGATAAAGAAATAATATCTAAAATAGGAGCTCAGAAGGACAATTTAGTATCTGCACAAGAATACAAAAGAAAGAATGAGAATAACTTTAAATTAAATAGGATTGCAGAGGTTTATCTTTTGTATCAGAAGAAACTTAAAGAAAACAATGCTTTAGACTTTGATGATTTAATATTTAAAACTGTTGAATTATTTAAGAAACAAGAAGACGTACTGCAATTTTACCAGAGAAAATTTAGATACATAATGATAGATGAATATCAAGATACAAATAAAGCTCAGTATGAATTAGCAAGACTACTAGCAAAAGAACATAAGAATATATGCGTGGTGGGAGATGATGATCAATGCATATACGGATGGAGAGGAGCAGATATAAGAAATATACTTGACTTTGAAAAGGACTATAGGAATGCTAAAGTAATAAAACTGGAAGAAAACTATAGATCAAAGGCAAATATACTAAAAGCAGCCAATGGGGTCATTAAAAACAATCCTCATGAGCATTTTAAACTACTTAGAACCAGAAATGAAGATGGAAGTAAGATAAAACTGTATAGAAGTTACTCGGATATGGAAGAAGTGGAATTTGTGGCTAACGAGATAAAAAAGGCTATGGATTCAGGAGATAGAACCTATAAGGACTTTGCTGTACTCTATAGAACTAATGCTCAATCAAGATTATTTGAAGACATATTTATGAAAAGGCATATTCCCTATAGAATAATTGGTGGATTAAAATTCTATGATAGAAAAGAAATTAAAGATATAATGGCTTATCTTAAGCTTATATCCAATCCACTAGATAATATAAGTTTAAAGAGAATTATAAATGTACCTAAAAGAGGTATAGGAGCTACTACTGTAGACAAAATTGAAAAGTTTGCCAATGAAATTGAAGAATGCCTTTATAGTTGTCTATTAGACATACAAAATATACCAGGACTTACTGCACGAAATGTCTCTTCTATAAATAAATTTATAAGTATAATAAATAGCTTTGTTATAAGAAAAGATGAGATAAAAGTTTCTACGTTAATTGAAGAACTTCTTGGACAAACAGGATATTTGCAGGAACTGAAGAAATCCAATGATTTGCAAGATGAAACAAGAATAGAGAATCTTCAGGAATTGGTTTCTGCTGCTGTGGATTTTGAAAATAACTCAGAGGATAAGTCTCTTGCGGCTTTTTTAGAAAAGACAGCTTTAGTTGCAGATGTGGATAATTATGATGAAGAATCAGACTCTGTTGTGATGATGACCGTTCACAGTGCAAAAGGACTAGAATTTCCAGTAGTGTTTATGGTGGGAATGGAAAATGGTATTTTCCCTGGAGCAGCATCTTTGTCAGACTTTACTGAAATGGAAGAATCAAGAAGACTTGCCTATGTAGGTATTACAAGAGCCAAGGAAGAATTATATATGACTTCAGCACAGACGAGAAAAATTTTTGGAAGGACTGTTGGCTATGCTGAATCTGATTTTATAGCAGAAATTCCAAAAGAATTAAAGGAATATGTGAATATAGATATAAGAAAAGGAAATGTCTTCAACAAGTTTTCAGGAAGCAATAATTTAAACAAAAATGATAACAGCAGATTTTCCTTTAACAAGGATATACCACCAAGAAATAGAGTGTTTGACAAGGGATTTTCTACACAATATACTGAAAGTATATTGAAATCTAATGGAATTTCAGAAAAGAAAGAGATAAAAGTACTTAGTGAAGATGAAGCTACAGCAGGCAGAAAAGTAAAACATTCTAAATTTGGAGAAGGAACCATTGTAGCCGTTAGCAAGAAAGATGGAAACGTAAATTTAACTATAGCTTTTAAAAATATGGGGATAAAAAATCTAAGATTGGACTTAGCACCTTTACAAATAATATAAACCTTCTTTAAATTAAGTATATATTTTATTGTAGTACAGCTTTTGCAGAGTATATTTATTTTTGCTGCTAAATAACATGAATGGAGTAATTTTTAGATATGAAGGATAAATTGAAGAGAATGGAAGATCTTATAGAAGAGTTAAATAGATATTCCTATGAATATTATACAAAGGATAATCCCAGTGTTTCTGATAGAGAATATGATATGAAATATGATGAACTTCTAACTTTGGAGAAGGAAACCGGTACAGTTTATCCTTATTCACCAACCCTGAGAGTAGGGGATGTGGTATTGCCGGAGTTCCAAAAATATACCCATATAGCGAGACTCTGGAGCCTTGATAAAGCTCAATCCTTTAATGCGCTGGAAGAATGGCATAATAGGAATGTAAAGTTTATCAACAATTATAATAATTTAAATGAGGAGAAGTTGCCTCCTATAAAATATATTGTAACTAAAAAGTTTGATGGATTAACTGTAAATTGTACTTATGATAACAATGGCATTCTAGTAAAGGCTGCTACAAGGGGAACTGGTGAAATAGGAGAAGATGTAACCCAACAGGTAAAAACCATAAAATCTATTCCACTGAAAATTAAAAATAATGCTTTAATTGAAGTTCATGGTGAAGCCATAATGACTAAGGAAGCTTTTAATGAATACAATAAATCAGCAGCAGTTCATCTTAAAAATCTTAGAAATGGAGCTGCTGGTGCTCTAAGAAATTTAAATGTAAAAGAGACAGCTAGAAGAAGACTTTCTGCCTTCTTTTATGATGTGGGCTATAATGAAGGTGAACCTTTTAAAAGCTATAAAGAAATGCTAAATTTTCTAATTGAAAAAAAATTTCCTGTAGATGAATACATGGGAGAATGTTCTAATCTGGAAGAAGTAAAGAGAGAAATAGAGATTGTGAGGAATTTAAGAGAAACTTTAAGCTATGATATAGATGGTGCAGTTATTGTTATAGATGATATGAGAACCAGAGAATTGATGGGATATACAGTTAAATTTCCAAAATGGGCAATAGCTTTCAAGTTTGAAGCTGAAGAAGCTACTACTAAACTTCTTTCTGTAGAATGGAATGTGGGAAGAAGTGGAAGAGTGACTCCTACAGCTATACTTCAACCAGTAGAGCTTGCAGGAGCTACAGTAAAAAGAGCCACTCTTAATAATATGGACGACATACAGAGAAAGGGTGTAAAAATAGGAAGTAATGTTTTTGTAAGGAGATCCAATGATGTTATTCCAGAAATAATGGGAGTAGCGTCAGAATGTGATGATCAGCAGGAGATAATGCCTCCAAAAATGTGTCCTTATTGTGGCAGTGAGCTTGTACAAGATGGTGTACATTATTTCTGTGAAAATACATTATCCTGTAAGCCCCAGCTGGTAAAAAGTATAGTACATTTTGCCAGCAGAGAAGCTATGAATATAGAAGGCTTTAATGAAAAAACTGCAGAACAGTTATTTGAAAAAAGAGATATAAAATCTATAACAGATCTGTATAGAATAAAAAAGGAAGATCTTTTGGACTTGGATAAGTTTGCGGAGAAAAAGGCAGAAAAGCTTGTAAAAGCTATAGAAAAAAGTAAAAATTGCGAATTGTCATCTTTCATATATGCCCTTGGTATAGCAAATGTAGGTAAAAAAACTGCAAAAGATATAGTCAAAAAATTTAAAACTCTGGAAGAAGTAATGAGTTGTACCTATGAGGAATTAATTTCCATACAGGATATAGGAGAAATAGTTGCTAAAAGTGTTTTAGAATTTTTTAATGAGGATAAAATAATAAATACAATACAAGAACTGATTTCAGTTGGAGTAACGCCTTATTATGAAGAAGATACAGTTAAAGATAACCCATTTTTGGGTAAAACGGTAGTGGTAACAGGTACTTTAGAAAATTTCAGCAGAAGTGAAATAAAGGAAAAAATAGAATCCTTAGGAGCGAAGGTATCTGGCAGCGTCAGTAAAAAAACGGATTTTGTATTGGCAGGTAAAAATCCAGGATCTAAATATGATAAGGCATTAGAATTAAAGGTTGAAATAATAACTGAAGAAAGTTTTTACAAATTATTAAATAATTAGTAACTGTATATTGATAAAAAAACATTTACAATAATAAAAAAATCAATTAATATTATGGTGATAGTAAAATAGGAGGAAATAAAATGAAGAAAGCAATAAACCTTATTGGTTGGGTGTTTGTTTTATTAACAATGCTTACTTTAACCTTTACATTACTTACAACATATTTATTTGTTCGCCAGATAAGCTATTTTGATTCCTATAGTACATTTCAGCTATGCATGGCATTGACAATGATAATTTGGGCAATTAGAATGTTTATTGACAAGAAAGAGAGAACACAAAATCTTCTATATTCAGTTTCTTGTACACTTATTGCAATGGGAGCTGTATATTTTATGTACATAGGAGTATTTTAAATATGTAAAAATTTATTCTACATAAGCTGTAATTGAAGCAAGTTCTTAATTCAGGTGAAGATTCTTTTACCCCATCTGAATTTTAGAACTGCAAATGCATGGCTTACTTGGCGTAAGTCAGGTTAAAATTTATTTTATGCCGAATACATTTAGTTGTAAATAGATTTTAATTACAGCCTGTGTAGGCTTTTTTATTTTCTTAGAAAAAATAATTTGAATTTTTAAACTTTCTAGTATATAATAGTTACAAGTTTTAAGATAATTTTACCTAAAATAATAAATTTATCAGTTTTGAAATTAAGGGTTACCTGTAAGGTAACCTTATTTGTTATTAATAATTTTGTTTAAAATATTTGAGATTATACAATAATATATTGTATAATTTAATTTGGTAATATGGTAAGATAAATGGAAACATTAAATTACAGAGTATCTGGCTGCTTCAGCTTAAAGATATTAGTCATTGTATAAAAAGTAATTAAAGCTTTAAGAAAGAGAGGGGTACCATGTCAGTTTCAAAAAAAGATGTAGAATATGTTGCAGAACTTGCAAGACTTAGTTTTAATGAAGAAGAAAAAGAAGAATTAATAAAAGACCTAAATAAAGTTTTAGAGTATGTAGAGAAGTTAAATGAATTAGATACAGAAAACACAGATATAATTGTTAATCCTTATTATATTGAGAATAAATTTAGAGAAGATGAAATAGAAGCTTCAATGGAACTTAAAGAAGTTTTAAATAATGCGCCTCAAAAATTAGAAGAATATATAATGGTTCCTAAGATAATAGAATAGTATGGTGTTTAATTATTGTATTATTTTTAGATGTAGCTTAAAGATAATAATGGAGGTAAAAATATGGAATTACATAAACTTAAGGCCCATGAGTTAAAAGATTTAATAAAAAATAAAGAAGTCAAGGTGGAGGAAGTAACTAATTCCTTTTTAAATAGAATAGACGAGACTGATGATAAAATAGGAGCGTATTTATACAAGGCAGAAGAAGAGGCATTAAGTGAAGCTAAAAAGCTGGATGAGAGAATTGCAAAGGGAGAAGTACTTGATGGATTAGGAGGAGTTCCAGTAGCTGTAAAGGATAATATAAGTGTAAAGGGTATGCAAAATACCTGTGCATCAAAAATATTAGAAGGGTATATATCTCCGTATGATTCTACAGTTACACAAAAGATAAAGGAAGCAAATGGAATAATACTTGGGAAACTCAATATGGATGAGTTTGCCATGGGATCTTCAAATGAAAACAGTGGATATAAGAAAGTGGTAAATCCTTGGAATAATGAATTTGTTCCAGGTGGTTCCTCAGGAGCATCGGCAGCCTCTGTTGCAGCTTTTGAAGCACCTATATCCTTGGGTACTGAAACCGGTGGTTCAGTGAGACAGCCTTCTTCCTTTTGTGGAGTGGTTGGACTTAAGCCTACTTATGGAAGAATATCAAGATATGGCGTGGTAGCTTTTGGATCAACTTTGGATCAGGTTGGAACTATAGGAAGAGATGTAGAAGACTGTGCACTTTTAACTCAGAATATTGCAGGAGTGGATAACAGAGATTTTACTACAGTTAATATAGCTGTACAGAATTATAAAAAAAGTCTGGTAAAAGATATAAAGGGAAAGAAGATAGGCATACCTGAAGAATATTTTGGTGATGGACTTGATGACAATGTAAGAAAGAGCATAGAAGAAGCAATAAAAGTTTTAGAGGACAATGGTGCTGAAGTTAAAAGATGTTCACTTCCATTGACAGAATATGCACTGGCAGCTTATTATATAATATCCTCTGCAGAAGCTTCATCAAATTTAGCTAGATTTGATGGTATAAGATTTGGTCATAGATCCAAAGAGGCACAAGATGCTGTAGATATATATTCTAAATCAAGAAGTGAAGGTTTTGGTAAAGAAGTTAAAAGAAGAATAATGTTAGGTACATATGCACTATCAGCAGGTTATTATGATGCTTACTATAAAAAAGCTTTAAAGGTTAGAAATCTTATAAAGCAGGAATTTGAAAAAACATTTAAGGAATTTGATGTATTAGTTTCGCCTACATCACCCACAACTGCATTCAGATTTGGAGAAAAGACTAAAGATGTAGTTTCCATGTATCTGTCAGATGTTTATACAGTTCCAGTAAATATAGCAGGACTTCCAGCTATATCTGTGCCTTGCGGATTTGTAAATGATTTGCCAGTAGGATTGCAATTTATAGGAAATTATTTCAGAGAAGATGTTTTATTTAATTTTGCCTATAGCTATGAAGCATCTGCACAGTGGAATGAGAAAAAGGCTTTAGTTGAATAAGGAAGGTGAATAAAATGGAATATGAAGTTGTAATAGGGCTTGAAGTTCATACGGAACTTTCAACAAAAACTAAAATATATTGTGGATGTACAACAGAATTTGGAGGACAGCCTAATACCCATGTTTGTCCTGTATGTTTGGGACTTCCTGGTGCACTTCCACATTTAAATAAGAAAGTAGTGGAGTATGGGATTAAAGCAGGTCTTGCTTTAAATTGCTCCATAACAAAATATGGAAGAATGGATAGAAAAAATTATTTTTATCCTGATTGTCCTAAAAATTATCAGATAACTCAAGATGAATTACCACTTTGTACAGAGGGATATATTGAAATTGAATTGGAAGATGAAAGCATTAAAAAAATAGGAATAGAGAGAATACACATAGAAGAAGATGCAGGTAAGCTTTTACATACTGGCGTAGGTACTTTAGTTGATTTTAACAGAGCGGGGGTACCTCTAGCTGAAATAGTATCTAAACCAGATCTTAGAAGTCCAAAAGAAGCAGTTCAATATCTTGAAAAACTAAAGAGTATACTTTCATGTATAGGGGTTTCTGATTGTAAAATGGAAGAAGGATCTTTAAGATGTGATGCCAATATATCTGTTATGGAAAAGGGATCAGATAAATTTGGTGTTAGGACAGAAATAAAGAATATGAACTCCTTTAAAGCATTAGAAAAGGCATTAAACTATGAAACTGAAAGGCAGATAGCTGCCCTAGAAAGGGGAGAGAAGCTTACTCAGGACACAAGAAGATGGGATGATAATAACAATATAACTACTATAATGAGAAGTAAAGAATTTGCCAATGATTATAGATATTTTCCAGAAGGAGATCTTGTTACATTAAATATAGATGATAAATGGATAGAAGAAATCAGAGAGACAATACCTGAGCTTCCTTATGAGAAAGAAGTAAGATTTGTTAATGAGTTTAAAATTCCTAAATATGATGCCAAGGTTCTTACCCTTACAATGTCTATGGCAGAATTCTTTGAAGAAACTGCTGTATTAAGTGAAGATGCAAAAGCTTCATCAAATTGGCTTATGGGTGATATATCCAAAATAATGAAGGAAAATGCTGTATGGGTAGAAAATTTGAAATTTACTCCAAAGCAATTAGCTGAGCTTATAAAACTTATAAATGGGGGAACTATATCTAACGCTATAGGTAAAAAAATTATAGTTGACATGTTTAATACAGGTAAAAATCCTAAAGTTATTATTGAGGAAAAGGGATTGATTCAAAATAGTAATGAAGATGAGATTTTTAAAGTAGTTAAAAGTGTATTGGATAATAATGGTAAAACTATAGAGGATTATAAAAATGGAAGAAAGAGAGTTTTAGGATTTCTTGTAGGTCTTGTTATGAAAGAAACTAAAGGGAAGGCAAATCCTCAAATTGTAAATAAACTTATAAATGAAGAGATAAAAAAATATTAGTTAAAAAATAATAAAATTTAATATAATATACTAAAAAGTCCTGAGAATAAGATTTATAAAAATTTTCAGGACTATTTTTGTCTGCTTTTCTATAAGGTGGAAATAGCAGCTACAGGTTCCTGGATAATTCATCTAAAAAATTGTTTACTATAGGCAATAAATGTTAATAATCATTAATATGATATGTTTTAGTTATGAATTTCACCTGAATTAAGAGCTTGCTTCAAATGTGCTATTAAATCAATTAAAAATATGTTTATAAGGGTACGTGTGTATGAAAATTTTAAAGAGATATTTAAGTATAATTTTGATTATCATCATAATTTCAATAATATTTTCTGGATGTGTAGAAAAAAAAGAGGATATAAATACAATTAATCAAAATAATAGATATTTAATGTACGATATAGGAAGTTTGCCAGAGGATTTAAGCAAGACAGATATGGATGTTTTAAGAGTTAGAGATATTGAGAGAGTGTTATTTCAAGGATTAGTATATGAAAAGGAAAATAGCAAGGATGGTATAGGTTATGCACTAGCAAAAAGCTGTGATATTTCAAAGGATGGACTTGTATATACCTTTGCATTAAAAGATAATATAAAATGGAATGATGGCAGCCCTATTACAGCTCAGGACTTTGTAGATTTTTTTAAAGATATATTGTCACAGGATTATGATAGTGTATACAGGTATGAGCTCAAATGTATTTATGGAGTTTCGGATTTTATAGATCATAATAAGGACTTTTCAGCAGTTGCCATTACGGCACCGAAAGATAATATACTTCAAATAAGATTGAACTATCCAAGTCCACATTTTTTACAATTATTAACTCAGCCTATGTATGGTCTTAGAAAAATTGATAGTAATATTATAAATTGGAAAAAGAATTATAAATATATAAAGTATTCAGGAGCCTTTTTCATTAAAAATATAGAAGGCAATGGTAATATACTTTTAAATAAAAATAAGAATTATGTATTTAAGAGTGACGTTAAAAGTAATCAGATTGTACTGACTACAAATAAAAATGGAAGTGCATATTCCTTGGCTGATTTTGAAACTTATAACAATTTGGATATATTCTTGAATCCACCTTCAACAGAGGTAGATAGATTAAAATCTAAAGGAGAAGCTGCTATTTTTCCAAAGCTTTCGGTTAAAGGATTATTTTTTAATTTTAATAGCAATACTGCAGTTTCAAATTATAATTTTAGAAAAGCCGTGCAGTTATCTATGGATAGAAATGAATTAATAGATAATGTAGTAGGGGATTATGGGGAAGCTTTGACATCATATTTACCTAGAGAAATGAACTCTTCACCAATAGATAACAGTAAAGTTGATAATTACAATAAAAGTGAAGCCTTAAAATATTTTAAAGAGAGCAATTATAATAAAAATAATGTAATAAGATTTGTATATGTGGATAATGATACCAATAAAAAAGTATGCGAGAATATTATTAAGATGATAAATTATACTATATCTAATGAAGGAAGTAACAGTGATACGGGAGCAATAGGTAATGTGAAATTTCAACTTAAAGGTTATAGCTTAAAGGATATAAATGAAGTTATAAAGAATAATAATTATGATATGTATTTAGGTGATTACAATATAAATTATAATAATATTATGTCCTTTCTAGAAATATGGAAGTCTAATTCCCCTTATAATATATATGGATTTAAAGATATTGCCTATGATGATCTAATATATACTGGAAATGTTGCTGAAGACTTAAATAAAAAATATGAGGTATATAATAAATGTATAGAGGAATTAAAAAATAGAATACCTGTAATTCCTCTATATTCTAAAAATACTATAGCATGTTCTAAAACCTCTGTACAGAGCTTAAATTTAAATGAATTTGGGAATGTGTTAATAGAAAAGCTTCAGGAAAAATAGATTAATAAGTAATAAAAGAGCTGCGTTACACTGCATTTTTATGCAATACAGCGTAGCCTCTTCTATATAATAAGTGAATATTGTCTAAATTTTTTATTAGTTTTATTAGAGATATCTATGTTATGAAAATAGGATACTCAAAAGATTATACTAAGAAGTTTTTAAATTAGAATTATTTTCCTTTGGCATATTGTTGTTCTTAGTATGCTTATTTTTATTGTTTTTGTTATGATGAGAATTGTTATTTTCATTAAATTTAACATATTGTTTATTAGAATTTTTAGAAGATGTTTTAGAACTATATTTAATGGATTCTTCTTTAGATGATCTAACTGAAGCTATTTTATGAGTAGGTTTAAAAAGATATATAAATAAAAAGAATAAAAACATGTTTTGATTACTGTAAAAGCTATTTTTAGATTTAGTAAAGGTATTCTTTTTTTTATTATAAGTTATAGATTTTAAAAATACAGGGGCTGTTTCTGAGGTTTCCGGTGTTGGTATAGTAGGCATTTTAAAGTTCTGTTCATTCAACAAATCTTCGGAATTAAGAGAAAAATTTTTATATCTTTCAGGATTGCCTAAACTAGGAACATCAGGCCAGCTGTTAATAATTCCAGATTCAATAATTTGACGTTTAAATATGTTAGAAATAATATTATCATTTTCATCCTCAGCAGAAGATACTAATGTACTTACAACATACAATAGTATTTCTTCAGAACTATAGTTTGTTTCCTTTTTATCTTTATCTTTTACAAATATATGATTTTCAGAATTATATGTTTGCTTAAGCCTTTCCAAAATTTCTCTAACATTCTTTTTGTAATTAAAAAATCCGGTATGTTTATATATAAGTGATGAGTTTATACAGCATAGACATTGTATATTTATGTCTGGAGTTTCTTCCTCATCCTCTGCTTTAGATTCTAGTTTTTCTAATACATAATCATATAAATCCAGAAGAAGAGCTAGAGAACTTTTATTACGAGAGTAATCATAAAATACATTTAAAGCTAAACAAACCTTTAAAATTTCTTCTGAAGATAAATTATATATATCCCCTTTGTATCCCTCAAGCATATTTAATATATCTAATGAAAAATTCTTAAATTGGATGGAATCTTTATCATTAGAAAGCTGAGAACAGCTGTAAAAAGCAGACATTAATAATGCTTGATCTGAAAAATTGAATTTAGAAGACTTTTCTTCAAGTTTTAATTCAGAATCAGATGAATCAGATATATCTTTTTTATCTACAAAAACACCCTCAAAATTTCTAAGATTGGTTGCATAGAATTCCAATTGTTTTCTTCCAAGCTCTGTGTATATAGAGCCTAAATTCGATTTATCTGAATGAATAGTTTCAAGGCCTCTATAATATTTAGATAATTCAAGTATAGATAATGTCATAAAGGCATTGCTGGATATGGGTATTTCTCTCTTAAATTTGTCTTCCATCCATCTTGCTTTGTTATCGGAAAATTCCAGTTCACAATCTCCTTTTTTATATACACATAAAAGTGGAGAAAATGAATTAAATGTGCTAATATCATTATTGGGAATAATTTTGTGCCTAAATTCTTTAGTATAAGTTGAGATACCAAATTTAGAATAAAACACAATTATTTTTTCACTTTCTTTAGCAAGGTGAAACAATTGATTTTTTATATTTTCTTTATTTAAAGAATTAATTTTTAAAAATGGTCCTATATATCTCAAAATAAACACCGCCTAAAAGTAATCCTATATAGCATTATATGAAATACTGATTATGATTGTGTATATTTTTTTAGAAAGGAAGATTTTTATGAAGGTTGGAAAGCTGGATTCTTATGAATTGCAGAAGATAATCGATAACAATAGAGGAATAAAGAGAGAAGACGTAAGAATTAGAGGGGGCATTGGTGAAGATTGCAGTGTTATAGAATTTGGAGACTTTGAATGTGTAGTATCTACAGATCCCATAACTGGAGCGGAAAAGGGACTTGGGAAACTTGCAGTACACATTAATTGTAATGATATTGCTTCTGCTGGAGTTGAACCTCTAGGAATACTTGTAACTATAATGGCTCCAGAAAGTTCAACACTTATAGATATAAAGAATGTTATGGAGGAAATAAGTGAAGAGTGCAAAAAACTAAATTTAGAGATACTAGGGGGACATACAGAAGTAACTAGTGCTGTAAATAGAATGATAGTATCCTGTACAGTTTTAGGAAAGGGAAGGAAAAATTCTTCTGTATCTACAGCTGATGCAAAGCCTGGAGATGATATAATTATCACTAAAAAACTTGGAATGGAAGGTACTTTTATAGCTGTAAGTCATAAAGAAGATGAATTAATAAATATACTTACAGAGGAAGAAATAAAAGAGGCTAGAGGTTATATAGAAAGTATAAGTGTAGTAGATGAGGGAAGAATTTGCGGAAGAGCTGGAGTCAACAGTATGCATGACATAACAGAAGGTGGAGTTTTAGGAGCACTTTGGGAAGTGTCTAAAGCCAGTAATTGTGGCTTTAAAATTTGTTATGATTTTATGCCTATAAGTGAAGTAACCAGAAAAGTGTGCAAGAAATTTAATATAGATCCTTTAAGATTTATATCTTCAGGAAGTATGCTTGTAACTTGTAAAGATGGAAATAAATTGGTGGATTTATTGAAGAAAAACAACATAGAATCTGTAATAATTGGCAATATTACTGAGGATAAAAATATCATTATAAAAGATGGAAAAGAGGAAGAAGTTGATCCTCCAGATAGTGATGAATTATTTAAAATAATGAAATAACAGATTAATTGACAACTGATATTGTGGAGGTTTTTATGCGTTTTGACGGAAGGAAATTTGATCAAATAAGACCAGTTAATATAGTAAGAAACTATACTAAATATGCTGATGGATCAGTATATATTGAGGTAGGAGATACTAAGGTTATATGTAATGTTTCTATTGAGGAAAAGGTACCTTTGTTTTTAAGAGGTAAAGGAGAAGGATGGATTACCTGTGAGTACAGTATGCTGCCAAGGGCAACTCAAATTCGTAAAATGAGAGATATAACTAAGGGGAAAATAGATGGAAGAACTGTGGAGATACAGAGGCTTATAGGGCGAACTTTAAGGTCTGTGGTGGATCTTAAGGCTCTTGGAGAAAAGACACTTTGGGTTGATTGTGATGTTATTCAGGCAGATGGAGGTACTAGAACTACAGCTATTACAGGGGCTTTTATAGCTATAGTAGAAGCGATTAATAAATTACATAAAAAAAAGGATTTTAAGATTTATCCTATAAGAAAATATTTAAGTGCTGTAAGTGTTGGAATAGTAAACAATGAAAAACTTTTAGATTTGTGTTATGAAGAAGATTCCAATGCTCAGGTAGATATGAATATCATAATGACTGATGATGGACAGTTCGTGGAGATACAGGGGACTGGAGAGCAGAATCCCTTTTCAAGAAAAGATATGAATGAATTAATTGATTTAGCTGAAATTGGTGTAAAGAAAATGATTCAAATACAAAAACGAAGTTTAAAAAACGATGCACTTTGGATTGGAACAGGAGGGGAAATATAAAATATGAATAAACTTATAGTTGCAAGCAATAATCAAGGTAAAATAAAAGAAATAAAAGAAATTCTTAAGAACTTTCAATTAGAAGTATTTTCATTAAAAGATCTCCAGATAGATATTGATGTAGTAGAAGATGGCAGCACTTTTATGGAAAATGCCTATAAAAAAGCTAAAGAAATATATAATATTACTAAAGGTTATATGGTACTTGCGGATGATTCAGGGCTCATGGTAGATGCTTTAAATGGAGCTCCTGGAGTATTATCCGCAAGATTTTCAGGAGAACATGGAAATGATGAAAAGAACAATGAAAAATTAATTAGTATGTTAAAGGGAAAAGGTAAAGGAGATAGAAAGGCAAGATTTGTATGTGCCTTAGTACTTATCATGGATAATTGTGAAGAAATTAAGGTACAGGAGCAGGTAGAGGGGATTATACTTGAAGATAGGAGGGGAAAAGATGGATTTGGATATGATCCATTGTTTTACATACCTGAAATAAAAAAAACTTTTGCCGAAATGACTAGCAGCGAAAAAAATAGTATAAGTCATAGAGGAAGAGCATTAAATCAGTTGAAGCAAGTTCTTAATTCAGGTGGGTATTCTTTTACGCCATCTGAATTTTAGAACTACAAATGCATGGTTTACTTGGCGTCGAACTCCCACTTGAAGAAAAGCAGAGAACCAAAATCTTTTTTTGATTTTGTGTGAGGGCTGTACAGAGTGCGTGGGAGACTTACGCCAAGTTAGTCAGGTGAAAATATAAATTAAAAAATCAGTTATAAAAGGAGTTCTTTATGTTAATAGGAGTATTAAGCGATACACATAGAATAAATGGATATATAAAAGAGGCCTGTAAGTATACAAAAGATTGTGATATTATAATGCATTTAGGAGATAATGTAGAGGATGTAGGGGAAATAAAACAGTATTACAAAGGCAAAATAATAAATGTAAGCGGTAATTGTGACTATACTGATGTACCTAGTGAAAAAATTGAAATAATAGAAGGGAAAAAGTTTTTTTTGACACATGGACATAGGTATAATGTAAAAAGCAGTTTAATGAATCTTAAATATAAGGCCTTGGAAACAGGAGCAGATATCGTCTTATTCGGGCATACTCATATAGCTATATCTGCTGAAGAGGATGGTATATTGTTTATTAATCCTGGAAGTGTTTCCATGCCGAGAAATGGCAAGAATAGCATAGCATTTATAGAGATTGTTGATGGAAATATAAAGTATAATATAAAAAACTTATAAAAAAAAATGAAAAAACTCTTGACGAATACTTCATCTTAGTGTAGAATAATTTTTGTCGTCAAGCGGTGACATGATAAATTTACTAAAATACATTAGCTTATCGGGGTGTGGCGCAGATGGGAGCGCGCGTGGTTTGGGACCATGAGGTCGCAGGTTCAATCCCTGTCACCCCGACCACCAAGCGGGTGTAACTCAATGGTAGAGTGCCAGCCTTCCAAGCTGGTTACGAGGGTTCGATTCCCTTCACCCGCTCCAAGTAAAACTATTTGATTAAAAAAGCTCTTACTTTAAACTCTTGTTTTTAAGTTTGAGTTTTATTTTTATTTTATGCACCCATAGCTCAGTTGGATAGAGTTGCAGACTTCGAATCTGAAGGTCGAGGGTTCGACTCCCCCTGGGTGCACCACTAAAGCCTTACAAATACTAAGTTTGTGAGGCTTTTAATTTTGCCACCATGTAATCATATAAATCATTTAATATTTCAAAATACTCATTAGTACTGAATATTCTTTCTCTCTAAGTGTGATATTATAAATATTTGTTTAGTAACTACAAATTCAAGCTATTAAAATCAATTTCTAAATTATCATATATGTTTACTTTTATTTTATCTTTGAATGTATAGCTGTCAGGAGCTGCATATTTATTGTTTTCATCAAGAGTGTAAACAAATATGGTTTCCTTCATAGGGTTTATTATCCAGTATTCACGTACTTTAAATTGCTCATACAGGCTCAATTTCCTTACATAATCATTAGATGGATTGAATGGTGACACCACTTCTATAATCATGTCAGGAGAACCAGTACAGCCCTTATCTGTTAGCTTGTTTTTATCACATATCACTGATATATCAGGCTGAACAATATTTTTGCTATTAGACAATTCTTCATCATCATTTTTTAATATTACATCAAAGGGAGCAGGATATACCTCACAATCTCCTTTATTAGTTTTGATATAATTTCCTATTTCAATTAATAATTGTGATATGATTTTCTGGTGGATTCTTGATGGAGCAGCAGCCATATTGTATATGTGGCCGTCTATAATTTCTATTCTTTCACCTTCAGGGTATTTCATATAGTCCGTGTAAGTATAGGTTTTATTTTTTGCGGCATTATCCATAGTGGTTAGCTCCTTTCTTATTTTTTTTATATTTTACCCAATGTTCAAATTAAACTTCCATATATTAATATTATCTCTTATTCTTTCTCTATGCAAGAATAAGAGAATAATGGGTCAGCAACTATTAAACATGCTAAAGTTTTAGAAATAGTATCAATTAAAATGCTTGTTCAAATATAAGATAATGTAAAATATTGTTGTAGAAATTTGATGAACAAAAATTAAAGGATATTACTTTTATTTATGGTAAAATTATGTAGGAAGGAGATGGCTTACATGATTAACAAACAAGATATAAAAATAGCTATAATAGCAAGTGGAAGCAAAATTAGCAAAGAAGATTTAATTAAAAAAGTAAATAGTTTGGATGAGAATACTAAGCATATGATTTACTTAAAATTAAAGGATATGCTAACAGAAAAAATATATAAATTGATTAATGAATTGTCATTGATACCTAAAGAAGTTAGTAGAATTGCTAGTAATCTTAAAATAGATTCTGCAGTTATATATTATGTTTATATGGAAAAATTAAATAATAATAAAAGCCATAAATAAAAAAGAACCCTTAACAGAGATTATTTTAAAAGGTATGTGTTATATCTGTAAAAAAAGTATGTATAAATTAATACATACTTTTTTGAAGAGTTTATTAATTGCAAAATACAATACTATTATAGTGTAAATGATTTCTTGATTCAATACTACTCTATAAATTTAAAAATATATTGGATAATATAAATTAGATTAAATAATATTTACAATAATTAAGATGTTATTTAACAATCATATGTTAATATGATTGTGTTAGAATAAACTTCCCTTCTTATTAGTAAACTTATTTTTTACGCCAGTTAAATACTGGTGTTTTTTGTTGAATAATACTAATAAGATAAGTGGAATTTAATAAAAAATATCTCCTTCAATACTAATTTTAATAAAAAAAGAATAAAAATAAATTAGAGTAGTTTTAGTATTTAAGGAGAGTCTATGATAAAAAATAAATTTTATAGGTACAGATTTAATAATAGGTATAGATTAGCTCGCAGGAGTAAAATTCCTAATTTTAGGATATCTAAATTTAAACTTATAATATTAGGAATTTGCATAATTATCATGTTAAATACAATTCTATTTTTTCCTCACTTTTTTAGAAGTACTTATATAGTAACTATTGCCAATAAACAGATAAAAACAGTTGATGATAAAAAGATATATTTAATTTATACTCAAATGGAAAATGGAGATACCAGGGTATTTAAAAATACTAACAGTTTATTGGAATTTAAATTTGACTCTGAAGATATATATGGGGGACTCAGAATTAATAGAACCTATGAGATTAAGGCTTATGGGTTTAGAATACCTTTAACGGAAAAATATGAAAATATTGTAAAAATAAAAGGCGTAAAATAAAATTTTACACTCTTTATTTTCTGCATTTCATTAAAGGATTAATACTATCAACAAAACTTGAAATGATCGCAATAATTATCTAACTCCAAAGTGAAAAAATTATTATAGTTACTTGCTATCCTATAAAAGAATAAATAAAGTAAAAACTGCAAATATTTAAGGTATTAAAGTAAATAGGGGTGATTATATGCTTTTAGAAGTACCTAAAATTAAAAAAATCCAATTTGATGGAGGAAGTGCAAAGATTAAGCTAGATGAATTTAATCAAAAGATTAAAATTGTAAACTTTGAAGGTGATGTTAAAAGATTATTAAAGGAATTAATGATACTTTCAGATGAGAATAAAGTAGGAAAAATATTTTACGTTGCACCTAAAGAAAGAATTAAGGAGTTCAAAGATGAAGGATTTATAATGGAAGCAAAAGTTTACAATTTTTTAAAGGGTAAACCAGGATATTTTTTATCTAAATTCGTTACAGATAAGAGAAAAATGAGTATAGTTATTCCAGAAGAAGAAGAAGTTTTAATAATATCAAGGGAATATTCAGATGAAAATTATAAATATGATAAATACAACAAATATTTAATAAGAAATGCAGGTAAAGAAGATGCAGAGCAGTTGGCTAAACTTTATGATAGTGTATTTGAAACTTATCCATCACCTATGAATAATTCTGATTATATTAAATTTGTAATGGATAATGATGTTTTTTTTAAAGTAGCAATTTATGAAAATAGGATTGTAAGTGCTGCATCGGCAGATATGGATCCCATTAATTTAAATGTTGAAATGACTGATTGTGCCACGGATAAGTTACATAGAGGTAAAGGATTAGTGGGAAGATTAATTTTTGAACTGGAAAAAGAATTAAAGCATAAAGAATATAAAGTACTCTATAGTATGGCAAGATCTATTTCTACAGGTATGAATATTGTTTTTTCTAAACATGATTATGAGTATAGCGGGAGGCTTGTAAACCATTGTCATATATGCGGCAGCTTTGAGGATATGAATATTTGGGTAAAAGTATTATGATTTTATATAGTAATGAAGATACTTTATATTTAGTTTATTAATGAATATAGGTAACAATCAGGAGAATTTCAAGTGCTTCTTCTGATTGTATATAAAAAATACTATTTGAAAATATTAGCTTTTAAAACAATATATAAGCTGATTATAAAAAATCAATATGATATAATTATATAGGTTGCAACTGAGATTATTTATTTTAATGAAATATATAATTTCATTTTTAATATAATCTATTGTAACATATATAAAATAAAGTAAGAAAAGGTGATTAAATGGAAGGAATATTACTAATATTTAAATCTGTAATATTAGGTATTGTAGAGGGAGTAACGGAGTTTTTGCCAGTGTCATCTACAGGACATTTGGTGATTTTTCAAAACCTAATAGGATTTGGTGGGACAAGCACTAGTTATGTAGATATGTATACATATGTAATACAATTAGGAGCTATATTAGCTGTAATTATACTTTATTGGAAAAGGATAAAGGATACTTTAGTAAACTTTTCTCCTAAAAAAGTAGGTTATGAAAAGTCAGGTTTTAAGTTTTGGTTTATGATATTTATTGCATGTATACCAGGTGGAATCTTAGGAGTATTATTTGATGATTTAGCAGAAAAGTATTTATTTGCACCAATTCCTGTAGCTATAACTTTGTTTGTAGGAGCTATACTTATGATATTAGCAGAAAATAAATTTAGAAATAATACTTCAAAGGGAAAAGAATTAAATGTAACTATAAAACAGGCATTTATAATTGGAGTATTTCAATGTTTAGCAATAATTCCAGGAATGTCTCGTTCTGCATCTACTATTATAGGGGGATGGATATCTGGTCTTTCTACTGTTGCTGCAGCTGAATTTTCATTTTTTTTAGCAATACCGGTTATGGTTGGAATGAGTATTTTAAAAATTATAAAAATTGGAGGATTATTTACATTAACATCACAGGAAACAGTGGCGCTTGCAGTTGGATTTGTGGTTTCTTTTATAGTAGCATTAATAGTAATTGACAAATTTATTGCATATTTAAAGAAGAGACCTATGAGAATATTTGCAGTGTATAGAATAATATTTGCTATTGTAGTTCTAATAGCTGGGTTTTCAGGAATATTTTAAAATTATATATTAATAACTAATGAAGAATCAAGCTCAGGGGGAGATATTTAATGAAAATAAAATTAAAAGATATCTTTAATATTCCTAATGTCTTATGTTATATTAGATTAGCTTTAATACCAGTATTTATATTCACTTATATACATTCATCAGATCCTAAAGATTACTATTTTTCTGCCCTAATTATATTAATTTCAGGCATTACGGATTTTGCAGATGGATTTATTGCAAGAAAATATCATATGATAACTGAGCTTGGTAAGTTAATAGATCCAGTTGCAGATAAATTGACACAGGCAGCTGTTGTCTTAGTACTTATGTTTCAATTTAAGGGTATGGTTATTCTAACAATTATTTTATTGATAAAGGAATTATTTATGTTTTTCTGTGGATTAATGCTTTTGAAGAGAAATAAAAAGCTAGATGGTGCCAAATGGTTTGGAAAGGTCTCTACAGCAGTTTTTTATAGCATTATGTTTGTATTAATTGCTGTGCCTACACTACCCTTAATGGTTATAGATTTCTTTATGGTAGTAATAGGATTCTTCCTTATTCTCTCATTTATTTTGTATGCATCTTTATTTATTAAAATGTTTAGTGAAAGCAAGGCTTCTTAATGTTATGGATATTATGATATGTAATGTGTAGAATAAATTACATTACATATGCATAATGATACTATAAATAAATCATATATAGTAATATAACATTTAACCATATAATTCTAATAAATTTCCATTTAAATTATAAAATAATTACTTTAAAATAGTATATATATGAAAAGCTTTTCTATCCGGATAAGGTAAATGAAACAAGAAATGAGGAGAAATATAAAATGTAAGAATGTTAGAAAATAAAAATTAACTTCTGATGAATTAACACGAATTGATGAAATATTAAATAAATAAAAGAGATTGTCTCAAAAAAATAAATATTCATTACAATCAAAAATGACTGATCTAACTATAAAAAATTAAAATTTAATAGATATTTACAACAAGTATAATAACTAAAAAGCTGTCTCACAGTGCAGATATATGCATTGCTGAGATAGTCTATTTTTGTTATAAACAAAATAATACGACAGTAATTTCCTAATAAAATTGAAAAAAATGAGAATCATACTATAATTATATTTAAGAGAATATAATTATAAATATAGAATTTTCATATATAAATTTAGGATTTAAAGTAAAACCTTTAAAAGCCTTGTATCTTAAATAAAGTTTAATTAAAAAATTGTATATCTTACCTATTAAGTTAAAAACATAATAAAGGAGTTAAAAATAATGAAGATTTTAGCATACAGTCATAGATCAGATGAAACTCAATATTTTAAAGAATTTAGTAAGAAATATAAAGTAGAGGTTGAACTATGTGAAGAAGATCCTACTATGGGGACTGCAGATTTGGCAAAGGGATTTCAATGTATAAGTATTATAACTACTGAAATTCCCAGTGAGTTATTGAAAAAGTTTTATCAGATTGGTGTAAAATTTATATCCACTAGAACAATTGGATATGATCATATTGATATTAAAGAGTCTAAGAAGCTGGGTATTCATGTAGGCAATGTAACTTATTCACCGAGCAGCGTAGCAGATTATACCCTTATGATGGTGCTTATGGCAACACGAAAAATGAAGGCTATAATGGAATACAGTAATGTACAGGATTATAGTTTAAAGGGTGTTCAGGGAAAAGAACTGCATAATCTAACTATAGGGGTTATAGGTACAGGCAGGATTGGTCAAACGGTTATTAAACGCCTTAGTGGATTTGATTGTAAAATAATAGCCTATGATTTGTATGAAAATGAAAAAATAAAGCAGTATGCAGAATATGTTGCTTTGGATGAGCTTTTCAAAAACAGTGATATAATTACAATGCATGTGCCTGCTACAGAAAATAATTATCATCTAATCAATAAAAATTCTATAGGTAATATGAAAAAAGGAGTATTCATAATTAATACAGCACGTGGTTCTCTTATAAATACTGAAGATTTAATTGATGGTATTGAACATAAAAAAATCGGTGGTGCAGCTTTAGATGTAATTGAACATGAAGCAAATCTCTATTATAATGATCTTAAATGTGAGATATTAGATAATAGACAATTAGCTATTTTAAAATCTTATCCTAATGTGATTGTAACACCCCATACTGCCTTTTATACCGATCAGGCTGTAAGTGATATGGTAGAAAATTCTATTTTAAGTTGTATTTTATTTATGGAAGGTAAGAAAAATCCCTGGGAAGTGGTTTGACATATTTGAATTAAGGAAAATATTGTGCACTTGTCAAAGTATAGTTTCATTATATAATATTAATAGGATTGATTATTGTATATTTGATTATAAAATTAAAACTAACATAGAAATATAAACAGAGTTCTAAGTATCGGTATTTTCGATACTTAGAAATTGTTGTCCTCTAGGGTAAATCGTTATCCAGGGACGTAGCAACCGTTATCTCCAACTTTGATAGAAAAGCAGACAAAACAAAATTTATTTTGTATTTGGTCGCTTTCACAGAATATTCAAAAAATACTATAGAAATATTTATATATCAAAAGTGAAGTTCCTATAAGTTGTTGATGGAAAATTTATCAAGAGGAGTTAATATTATGATTAGCATAATAATACCTACATTTAATGAAAAAGTCAATGTTGTAAAAGTTGCAGATAAAATAGAATCTGTATTGGGTAATAAATATATATATGAAATCATATTTGTGGATGATAGCCTAGATAATACATTAGAGTACTTGGAGATTGTAACAAAAAAATATGACAATATAAGATATAGACATAGATATGGAAAAAGGGGATTGGCTACTGCTGTAGTTGATGGAATAGAGATCAGCAAAGGAAAAACTATAATAGTAATGGATGCAGATATGCAGCATCCGCCAGAATTATTACCTGATATAGTTGAAAATATAGAACAGGGATATGATTTGGTCATTCCAAGCAGGCATCTAAAAGGAGCTAATGAGGCGGGACTTAATATATTTAGGAAAATAATTTCTCATACGGCCTCTACTATAGGAAAGATATTTTTAAAGGAACTCAGAAATATAAATGACCCTACCAGTGGATTTTTTGCTTTTAAAAGGGAAATATTAAGAGATGCAAAAATGAATCCAGTAGGTTGGAAGATACTTATAGAAATACTTGTGAAGGGAAATTACAAGAGAATATCTGAAATACCTTATGAATTTAAAAAGAGAAATTATGGCAATTCAAAGATGTCTTTTAATGAACAGATAAATTATTTAAGACATATATTTAGACTAATAAGATACAGCATACTGACAAATCATTTGGTAGACATTAGAAGAATATTCTGAAATTGTAATTTAAACAGACTGTGGACGTGGAAGAAATAATTTATTTTTAACCTATCTTTAGGAGTTAGTATAATATGAAAAATAAATATAACAAAATTATATTTCAGGAAGCCCAAAAAAGTAATTTAATATTAATGTTTTTATTTGTGTTCTTATCAGAACTTATTGGCGGAATTTATTTTAATTATGTAAGAGGAATATTGTTAAATGATGCTTTTAGCAGAACTGCCAATGCATTTTATGTACTCTTTATAAAACCTATGAGGCTTGCTTCTATTGGTCTAGTATGGAACCCTCTGCCAAGTTTACTTCAATTACCTTTTGTAGTTTTGTCAAAATTTTGGAGACCTATGGCCTCTTCAGGCATTTCGGCAGTAATAATCACTGCACTTTGTGCTGCATTAACTTCAATACTGCTATTAAAAGTTTTTACTCGACTTGATATACCTAGAAAATATTCTTTAGCGATAATTATTTTATATGTAACAAATCCATTTGTATTTTTCTATGGAATGAATGGAATGAGTGAAAGTATATTTTTTTTAATAATTGTATATATAGTATCCAATATTACATTATGGATTCTGGAATGCTCTCCAGAATATATTATAAAAATTGGTTTTGCATTACTGGTTGCTTTTTATTGCAGATATGAGGCTATACCTTTTGCTTTTGCTGTAGGCATAGCTGTATTAATAAATATATTTCTTAATAAAAAGGAAAAACAATTTATTCCAGAGGATAATAGAAAAGAAATATATCATTATGCTGAAGGAACTGTTATGGTATTATATGCACCTATTATATATGGAATATTGATTTGGATATTTCTCAATTGGACTATTGCAGGTAATCCTCTGTATTTTTTAAATTCACCCTATTCAAATACGGTACAAAGTCAATTGATAGCTTCCTCTAAAAATGCAGTTGATATTTTATTCTATGTCTTTGGAAAATCTTATGCCTTTATGCCAATATTTTTTGGAATAGTAGCTATACGAATTATTACTAAAAGATTGATGGAATTTGATTTTTTTATTTCCATGCATGAGGTCTAAAACCCCCGACTTTAGTCGGGAAGCTTTAGCAAATTCGAAGAATGTAGATAAAAAATAGAACCCTGATATAATAAATATTGGGGGGATAAAAATGGTGTATTAT
>Ga0334882_1000449_pt1 | contig 64701 bp, 48 predicted proteins | sample GraSluR1_MG_5_FD_207226 | JGI IMG/M metagenome (GOLD analysis project Ga0334882, IMG submission 207226) | Sludge microbial communities from methane-producing bioreactor in Wageningen University, Netherlands - Granular Sludge_15_04-R1 | ecosystem: Engineered > Bioreactor > Anaerobic >... | reverse complement strand
AAGAAAACTCCTGCGCAAAAACACGAAAAAATGCGCACTCCTGCGCAAAAAATATACCCCCATTTCAGCAAAAAACCGCAAAAACAAGCACAAAAACCCCCCTCCCGGCCCCATTTCGCAGGGCAAAAACCCCAAAAAACACCCTTTCCGCCGCCCCACAACCCCCTTTAAACACACTTTTCACGCCAAAAACAACGATTCCACCACCCCAACAACCCGCCGCGCACTTCAGGACCCAAAAAAAATAACCGCCGGATTTTCTGTCGCATTTGACCCCGCCGTGCGTCTTATTTCATAACTATGCCTTTACTCACCAATTACGACGATATACAATAAACAGGGCGCGGCCGAGGACCGCCCCATAACCAATCTTTCTTTGTGGGAGGTATCAAAATGTCCAGTACCAGATTCCAAAAAAACTGCGTTTTCAGCCTGATAATCAGCATTATCGCCCTCGCCCCGCAGCCAGCCACAGCCCAGCAGCCACCCGAAAACCCCCTCCAGTTCGTACCTGCCGACGCACTTTTCTGCATCAGAATCAACAATTTCGACGCCGCCATATCGGCCATTGACCAGTACGCCGAAGGCCTCGCCCCACCGCCGCTAACACTCGCCATGTTAAGCAGAATGCCCCTCATCCAGATCGTAGGCGACCCCATGCTGAAAAACATCCGTTTCGACGGCGATTTCGCCGTTTTTGGCCTCGAAAACGGCGATCCCGGCAACGTACTCTTCGCTTTCATAATGCCCGTAACCGACTATGAAACCTTCCTCCGCGAGCATCCGAATGCCACCCAGCCCGACGAAAACGGCATTTCCAGGCTAAAAATGGGCAGCGCCGACGCCAAAATCCTCGTCCGCAAGGCAGGCTCCTGGGCGGTCCTGACCGACACCCGCAATTACGACAGAATGGTCGAAATTGCCCGCCAAATCGGCGATAACAAGCTGAAAACCGTGGCCGACACCATCGATCCCCGTTCTGAAAGATCCGCCCAAAGGTCCCCGATCTGGCTCTACGCCAACATCCAGCGAGCAGGCAACGCATTCGGACCAGCCATATTCAAACACATCGAAAAAGCCGCCCAAGAGCTCGAAAAAGCGGGTTCCGCACAAACCGGCATTGCCCATCCGGGCAAGGTGATGGACATCTACGTGCAGGCCTTCAAACATTTCTTCGCCGAAGTGGACTCAATAACATGGTCCGTAAGGCCCGCCGCCGACGTCTGCCGCATTTCAACTAACATTAAGCCCGTAGAAGGCAAAGACTTAGAGCAGGCCCTGAAAACCTCGTCCCCCCCAAGAGGGCCGAACGCCCTCCTGCCGTACATCAAAGACGGCAGCATGTTAAATGTCGCCGCCAAGATCGACAAACCCCTCTGGAAGCGGTTTTACAGCGAAATGTTCGCCCTTCTGGGCTCCATAACCGGCGATTCCGTCCGCGGCGAAGACCTCGAAAAGTTCAAAAAGCTGACTAATGAAGGCATTGAGGCCTTCGGTGAGGCACTGGTCTTCTCCATGGATGCAAACGCCGAAGCCCGCCCACCCTTCGACATGAAATACTACGCCAGAATTGCGGATATTGACACGTTCAACCGCGTTCTCGATGAAGAAATCGAACTCATAAACGCCGGTACGATCAACGACATCTACAAGGGTATGGGTCTCGAAATGAACTTCCAGGCCAACCGCAATGCCGCCACATACAAAGGTGTCGCCATTGACTCCGCAAGGGTCTCTTTCAGGACTGCTGAGGCCGAATCCCAGATGGACCAGGCCATAAAGGCAATGTACGGCGAAGGCCTGGAATATCGCTGGGCCATCGTCGACGACCTGATCGTCTACGCCATCAGCGGGGACGTGGACAAGGATATTCGCGCCATGATCGACCAGGTCAAGGCCGGCGCGCCGCAGGAACCCGCAAAGGAGATATCCGAGGCGCTATCATATCTGCCAAACGCCAGAAACGCTGACGCAATGGGGACGTTTAACTGGGTGCGTATGATGCAGATGGCCATGGGGATGGCTGCCACAATGGAGCCAGATCAGGCCGTACCGCAGATTGATGTTTCAACCGAGAGCAATCTCGCCTGGGCAGCAAGGGTTCGCAACGGCAGGATCATCATCGACGCCGCCCTGCCGAAAAAGCACCTTTTGGAGCTAAAGACAGCCGGAGAACTGATGCAGCGGAAGATGATGGAGAGCCATCAGAGGCAGGCAGAGCCAGCAGAGACTGGCCCCATGCTATAAACTGCCTCGTCCAGATTCCTCTATGTCGGGCCGCATTGCTGTCAGCGGGCAGCATTGCGGCCCGGTTGTTTTGGGGGCCAGAATACTACCAATGTTACAAAAGTGTCGCCATGCCTATTGCAGCTACATTAACGTCGCACAATTGACAGTCCCAAGAGTCTGCCGCTAAGCACCTAACTATCTGCAAACAACAGGGTTATGGAATTACACGACTGCTGGCACAGCACTTGCCATAGCAAAGAGCGTGATAACGGTGCCTATGGGCAGCTATTTTGCAGGAGCTTGCCCCGGGCGGCAAAGGCTCAATAATCCCAATCGAGGTGTAAAGGCAATGAAAAAGAAACACGGACACGGTGCGCGCACATCTGCAATGGCAGTTGGAGGCTTAATGCTTATTCTTTCCGGCAAGGCTTTGGGGCAGGACATGTCGGCGGCAGTGGAAGAAATCAGGGTTGGGCTGGACACGGTATGGGTCCTGCTCGGAGCCTTTCTGGTATTCTTCATGCAAGCCGGCTTCGGCATGGTTGAGGCGGGATTCATCCGGGCCAAAAACACCTGTAACATTCTTACGAAGAACTTTCTGGACTTCTGTATGGCGTCTCTGGGGTTCTTTGTCTGCGGATATGCCCTGATGTTCGGCAACGGCAACGGCGTTTTCGGGTTTCGGGGCTGGTTCCTGATTGGGGCCGAGAGCGGGGCTGATGTTCCGCTTTTTGCGTTCTGGCTGTTTCAAGCAGCCTTTTGCGGTGCGGCGGCAACCATTGTCGCAGGCGGCATGGCCGAACGAATGAAGTTCGTAGCTTATCTGATTTATTCCTTTATTATTTCGGCACTGATTTACCCCATAGTCGGACACTGGGCATGGGGCGGCGGATGGCTGAGCAGCATGAATTTCGCGGATTTTGCAGGTTCGACGGTAGTCCACACGGTCGGGGGGTGCGCTGCGCTTGTAGGGACATGGATACTCAAGCCGCGGGCAGGCAAATACGGCGTCAACGGCAAACCAAGGGTGATTCCGGCACACAGCATTCCGCTTGCCTCGTTAGGGGTGTTCATTCTGTGGTTCGGCTGGTTCGGCTTCAATGCCGGCTCGACGCTTGGTGTGGGCGACGGCACGCTTATCGGCAGGGTCGCAATCAACACGAATCTCGCGGCGGCAATGGGCGGCATAGTAGCGATGCTGACCGTTTGGAAACGCTTCGGCAAGCCGGACTTGTCGATGGCGATGAACGGTGCACTGGCCGGACTTGTAGCCATAACCGCCCCGTGTGCTTTTGTCGAGCCGTGGGCGGCACTCGTGATCGGCAGCATTGGCGGCTATTTGGTGATCCGGGGCGTAGAATGGCTTGACAAACTCAAAATTGACGATCCGGTCGGCGCGGTTCCGGTACACGGCATGTGCGGTATCTGGGGCACACTGGCCGTGGGCATCTTCGGCAAGTCGTCGCTGGGTTTGGCGAACAACGGCTTTTTGTACAGCGGCAACCCGACCCAGTTAGGCATACAGTTTGTTGGCGCTTTGTCAGTGGTGGCTTTCGTGGTGGTCAGCATGGGTATCGTCTTCAAACTGATCGATAAGACCATCGGTCTGCGTGCTTCGGGTGAGGAGGAACTGCGCGGCCTGGACATCGGTGAACACGGCATGGAGGCCTATGGCGGCTTCCAGATATTCAGCACAACCTAATCTAACAGCAACAAAAGTATCAGGAGAGAATGAAATGAAGCTGATCATTGCATATATTCAACCGCACCGGCTCGAAACAGTTAAGGCCGCTTTGTTCGAAGCGGAGGTTCATAAGATGTCGGTAACCAACTCGTTGGGCTGCGGCGAACAGATGGGTTATGAAGAGAGCTATCGCGGCATAAAATTCGAGGTTAACCTACTCAAGAAAGTTAGATTGGAAATCGCAGTAAATGAGAGTTTCGTGGAACAGGCGGTGGATGCGATCATTAAGGGCGCCCGCACCGGCGACATCGGGGACGGCAAGATTTTTGTTTTGGATTTGTCTGAATGTGTGCGTATCCGAACCGGTGAGCGTGGGCGGGAGGCCATTGGATAAGGGGCATGAGCACCGTGTTTTCTACTACAAAGTTGTCACCGTCTGGTACTTTGCAACATATATGTCACATGCACGGCATTGCCGGCAACGGCGAACAGGATTGTAACTTGTGCTTTTTTAAGGTCTTACAACTTAATGGCGCACTGGTACGCTGGTTGCACTGTATCGTTTAACCGGCAGACATTGTGGCTGCCTGGAACGGGCGATCCGCATGTTTGGCGAGAGGCCGCCGCAGCGGCAGAAAAGAGGAAATCGTTGTGGAGAACAGTATGTGTGAAAAAATGACCAAGATAATCGATGTGTTTGGGTCAAACGTTTTCAGCGACGCAGTTATGCGCGAACGTCTGCCCCGGAACACTTACCGGTCGTTCAACCGAGTCTTGGAGGGTGCTGAGGACCTGACACCGGCGGTGGCGGATGTTATGGCCAATGCGATGAAGGACTGGGCGATAGAGAAAGGTGCAACCCATTTCTGTCATTGGTTCCAGCCGATGACCGGGCTGACGGCCGAGAAGCATGATTCGTTTATCTCGCCCACGCCTCAGGGTCGCACGCTGATGGAGTTCAGCGGCAAGGAACTCATACAAGGCGAGCCGGACGCTTCATCGTTCCCATCGGGCGGTCTGCGCGTAACCTTTGAGGCTCGCGGCTACACGGCCTGGGACTGCACCTCGCCGGTGTTCATAAAGGAAGACGGCACCAATATCACTCTGTATATACCAAGTGCGTTTTGCTCTTACACAGGAGAGGCACTGGACAAGAAGACACCTATGCTTCGGTCCATGGACGCGCTGAGCCGGCAGGCGGTTCGGGTTCTCAATGCCCTTGGCAACGGTTCGGTGAAGCGTGTGATGGGGACATTGGGTCCGGAGCAGGAGTACTTCCTAATCGATCGCAAGTTCTATGAGAAACGCCTGGATCTTGCATTAACAGGCCGGACCCTTTTCGGGGCGCCGTCGCCCCGCGGTCAGGAGATGGACGATCACTATTTCGGTGCGCTTCACGAGCGGATTGCCTCTTATATGCATGAAGTCAACCAGGAATTGTGGAAGTTGGGCGTAACGGCCAAAACGCAGCATAACGAAGTATCGCCTGCGCAGTACGAGCTGGCTCCGGTTTTCGGAACGGTCAACGTAGCCACTGATCACAATCAGTTGACGATGGAGACCCTTCGCAAAGTGGCCACACGTCATGGCTTTTTTTGCCTTCTTCACGAAAAGCCTTTTGCGGGCGTCAATGGATCGGGCAAGCACAACAACTGGAGCCTTGTAACCGACACAGGAGCCAATCTTCTGGACCCAGGCAGCACGCCTCATGAAAACATGGTGTTTCTTGTTTTCCTGTGTGCAGTAGTACGAGCCGTGGATCGGTATGCGAACCTGTTAAGGGCCAGCGTGGCAACGGCAGGCAATGAGCACCGTTTAGGAGCCAATGAAGCGCCGCCGGCGATCGTTTCGATCTTTCTTGGGGATCAACTGACAGACATTTTCGAGCAACTGGCAGCAGGCGGGGCCAAGTCGTCAAGACAGGGCGGCCAACTTCGTTTGGGCATATCCACGCTGCCGCCGCTGCCCAAAGACTGCACAGATCGTAACCGAACGAGCCCGTTTGCGTTTACCGGCAACAAGTTCGAGTTTCGCATGGTCGGGTCGACTCAATCGACGTCCGGTCCAACGTTCGTATTGAACACAATAGTCGCCGAGTCTCTTAGTGAGATTGCCGACGAGCTTGAGAAGAGCGAAGACGTTAAGAAGTCGGCACAGAGTATTCTAAAGAAGATCGCAACCGACCACAAGCGTATTGTCTTCAACGGCGACAACTATTGCGAGGATTGGGTGGCTGAGGCGGCACGGCGCGGACTTCCGAACATGGTTTCTTCGGTCGAGGCCCTGTCGACGATCATGGATGAGGAAAACGTGAAGCTGTTTTCGAAGCACGAGGTATTGAGCAAAACAGAGCTTCAGGCAAGAACTGATATTCTGGTTGAGTCTTATGCCCGTACCATAAATATCGAAGCCAAGACCATGCTCAACATGGCCAAGCGCCAGATCCTTCCGGCTGCAGCTCGTTACAGCGAACATCTGGCGGGTGCGGCGGCGGCGGTCAGTTCGGCAGGGGCAGGGGCTGAGGTTCACCATCGTATGCTCACGACCTTGTGCAGCCTCATGGCACAGCTCTACGCAGCGATAGAACTTCTCGAGGAAGCAGTCAACAACGCGGCAGGTATTCCGGATCACATCAAGCAGGCGGAGGCTTTTCGCGACATTGTGGTACCAGCGATGCAACAGGTGCGGCAGGCGGCCGACGGGCTGGAGTCGATTGTGGACGCAGAGTTCTGGCCTCTTCCCACGTATGCTGAAATGTTATTCCTGAAATAGTATTACTTTTAAATCTGGTTAGGTAGGCGCGGCAAAAGCGCGGCGGTCAGTCGGCCGCGCTTTTTTCTGCGCGTATGTCGCAATAGAACTGATCCGGATTCTGCCCGATAATGGGCAGGTGAAACGGTCAAAGAGGCGAAACCGGGTTTTCGTTTGACAAGGATATACAGTTTTTATATTTTAGCGGGCTAATCGCAGGCCGGCATTTCAATCGCAGGTGTAAATGGCTTTGACTCCCAAAAAACAAGGACTCTATGACCCGCAGTACGAACACGACGCTTGTGGGATAGGCGCAGTGGTTAATATTTCGGGCAAGAGTGATCATCAGATCATTGAATATGGCAAGCAGATTCTGTTGAATCTGCGACACCGGGGCGCAGCCGGGGCCGACGAGGTTACCGGCGACGGGGCGGGCATCCTGTGCCGGATTCCGCACGAGTTCTTTCTGGGCGAATGCAAGAAGACGAAGATCGCTATAGGTTCACCCGGGACCTATGGGGTGGGGATGGTGTTTGGGCCCCGAGAGGCGGCGCTGCGACAGCAATGCGATATGATTCTCGCCGACTCGATTTTGCATTATGGCCTGGATGTGATTGGCTGGCGCAATGTTCCTTCCGAGAATGATTGTCTTGGCAAGATTGCCTTGAGCGCAGAGCCTTCGATCAAGCAGGTGTTTGTGGACGGGCGTGGATTGGGCGAAGAGGATATCGAGCGGCGGCTGTTTCTTGCCCGCAAGCGGGCCGAGAAGAGGGTATCGCGTGAATTAGGGGAGACCGCCGAGGATTTCTACGTGAGCTCGCTTAGCTGCCGGACCATCTGCTATAAGGGAATGTTCATGGCATGGCAGTTGTTCGCCTACTATCCCGATCTGGCGGATGAGCGGTTTGCCAGTTCCCTTGCGATCGTTCATCAGCGGTACAGTACGAACACGTTCGCCAACTGGCGGCTGGCTCAGCCGTTTCGGGCGATCGCGCATAACGGTGAGATCAACACACTCAGCGGCAACCGCAATAGTCTTCGCATCCGCGAGAAGAACATGGCGTCGGAGGTTTTCGGCGAGTCTATAGGCGATGTTATTCCCGTAATAGAACGAGGAGCAAGCGATTCGGCGAGTTTCGACAATTTTCTGGAACTCCTTGTCCGCAGCGGGCGGAGCATGCCTCATGCGATGATGATGATGATTCCGGAGGCGTTCGGCGCCAAGTATCACATCAGCACGGACAAGCGTGCTTTTTACGAATACCATGCAGCGCTGATGGAACCGTGGGACGGGCCGGCGGCAATGGTGTTTACGGACGGCCGGCTGATAGGAGGGACGCTGGACCGCAACGGATTGCGTCCGTGCCGGTATCTTGTGACCAATGACGGGCTTGCGGTAATGGCAAGCGAAGCGGGTGTCATAGAGTTTGCTCCGGAGCGCGTCTGGATCAAGGGTCGGCTGCGTCCTGGTCGGATGTTTCTTGTTGATACGCGCGAGGGTCGGATCGTTACCGACAACGAAATCAAGAGCAAGATCGCGCGTCAAAGACCATACCGTCGGTGGCTCGATGAGAACCGGATCGAACTGCGCGGCCTGTTCGATTCGCCGCAGTCAGTGGAGCCGGATTCTGAAACCATAGCGCTTCGCCAGCGGATGTTCGGCTTCACTCGCGAGGAACTTCGTGTGATCCTGACGCCGATGGCTGTCAATGCACAGGAGCCCGTCGGGAGCATGGGGACCGATACGCCGTTGGCGGTGCTGTCGGATCGGCCTCGCATGCTGTATGATTATTTTAAACAGTTGTTCGCACAGGTGACCAACCCGCCGATCGACCCGCTGCGCGAGGGGCTGGTTATGAGCCTGATGATGTTCACCGGAAGGAAGCGCAATATACTGACTGAGACGCCGGAACATTGCCGCCAGTTAAAGCTGCCGCACCCCATTCTCACCAATGAAGACGTCGAACGGCTGCGCACGGTGAAACGGCCGGACTTCCGCGTTGCGACTATATCGGCTGTATTCGACGCCTGCGCGGACGGAGCGGAAAGCCTGGAGCAGGCAGTTGAGCAGTTGGTGGATGACGCCGAGGCGGCGATTCGAGAAGGGGCTTCGCTGATAATTGTCAGCGACCGGGCGGCATGCCAGAACAAAGCAGCTATACCGGCTCTGCTGGCAACCTCGGCTTTGCATCACGGGCTTCTTGATAGAGGCTTGCGCTCGGCCGCGGGTCTGATTATCGAAAGCGGCGAGCCGCGCGAGGTTATGCACTTCTGTTTGCTGAGCGGCTTCGGTGCAAACGGCATCAATCCGTACCTTGCATTCGAGTCTCTGGAGGAAATGCACAGTAAGGGTGATCTGCCGGAAGTGGCGGATGCAACCCGTCTAACGGACAATTACATCGCGGCTATCAAGAAGGGCATGCTCAAGACTATGAGCAAGATGGGCATATCGACGCTGCGGAGCTATCAGGGTGCGCAATTATTCGAGGCCATCGGTCTTGGCAGCGGTCTTGTGGACAAGTACTTCACCGGGGCGGTTTCACGCGTGGGCGGCATCGGCCTGGCGGAACTTGCGAATGAGACGCTTCGGCGACACCGGGCGGCATTCTCTCCGCGGTCGGCGGGATCGCTGGACGTTGATTTCGGCGGCGAGTACAGCTACCGCACGGACGGCGAGATGCACCTGTGGAATCCGACTACGGTGTCGCTCCTGCAGCATGCAGTGATTGCCAATGACGCTGCGACGTATGCGAGATATGCACAGGCGGTGAACGATCAGTCTCGGCAGATGTGCACTCTCAGAGGATTATTCGAGTTCTTGCCGGGCGAGCCTGTGCCCATCGAAGAGGTTGTGCCCGCCGAGGAGATTGTCAAGCGGTTCTGCACTGGTGCGATGAGCCACGGCTCGATCAGCGCCGAGGCCCACGAGTGCATGGCGATTGCGATGAACCGTCTCGGCGGGATGAGCAACACCGGCGAAGGCGGCGAAGATCCGGCGCGGTACACACCGGAGGTCAACGGAGATTCGAAGAACTGCGCGATCAAGCAAATCGCCAGCGCGCGCTTCGGGGTTACGATAAACTATCTTGCGCATGCCCGCGAGATTCAGATCAAGATGGCGCAAGGCGCCAAGCCCGGCGAGGGCGGTCAGTTGCCCGGCCACAAGGTCACCGAAGAGATTGCTCGACTGCGGTACAGCACGCCGGGCGTAACGCTGATATCGCCTCCGCCGCACCATGATATTTACTCGATCGAGGATCTTGCGCAGTTGATTTACGATCTGAAGTGCAGCAATCCCGGCGTCAAGGTTTCGGTAAAGCTGGTGGCGGAGGTGGGCGTCGGGACAATTGCGGCCGGTGTCGCCAAAGGCAACGCCGATGAGGTGCTCATAAGCGGTCATGACGGCGGCACGGGGGCAAGTCCGCTAAGCTCAATCAAGCATACTGGATGCCCGTGGGAACTGGGCCTTGCGGAGGCGCAGCAGGTGCTGGTGATGAACGGGCTGCGGGACAGGATTCGGGTGCAGGCCGACGGGCAGATGAAGACGGGCCGCGATGTAGTAGTGGCGGCGTTGTTAGGGGCTGAGCAGTTCGGCTTCGGGACCGCAGCACTGGTTACGATGGGCTGTACGCTGCTTCGAAAATGCCACGAGGGAGCGTGCATATACGGGATTGCAACCCAGGATCCCAAGCTGCGGGCAAGGTTCGCGGGCAGACCGGAATACATCGAGCGATTCATGTTTTTCGTCGCGGAAGAGGTACGACGGATCATGGCGGACCTGGGTTTCCGCACTTTCGAAGAGATGATAGGACAGCGGGGGTGTCTTCAGGCACGGCAAGCGATCGAACATTACAAGGCCCGCGGGTTGGACTTTAGTTTGATGCTGGCGCCCGTGGAGACTCCGGAGGGAGCTGGCATACGCCTGATCACCCAGCAGGCGAACAAGCTTGAGGATCACCTGGACTGGCGGCTGCTGGAAGAGGCGAAGGCGGCTATAGAGACCAAGCAGAAGGTTTCAATAGAGACTTCTATCCGCAATACGCATCGCACGGTCGGGGCGATACTGAGCAACCGCATCGTGACAAAACACGGGCCGGCCGGCCTGCCGGACGGCACGATTGAGATCACGTGCCGAGGGTCGGCAGGCCAGAGCTTTGGGGCTTTCCTTGCACCGGGCGTAACGCTACGGCTGATCGGCGAGAGCAACGACTATCTGGGCAAGGGCCTTTCCGGCGGCCGGATCATAGTTGAAACTCCGGAGGAGGCGACCTTCGAACCGCACAAGAATATCATTGCAGGCAATACGCTTCTTTACGGTGCCACGAGCGGCGAGGTCTTCATCAACGGTATGGCAGGTGAGCGTTTTGCGGTTCGCAACAGCGGCGCGGTGGCCGTGGTCGAAGGCGTTGGCGATCATGGGTGCGAATACATGACCGGCGGCACAGTGGTCGTACTGGGTGAGACCGGCTGCAACTTTGCCGCTGGTATGAGCGGCGGCATCGCCTACGTGCTCGACGATATGCAACTGTTCGATACTCTCTGCAACCTTGATATGGTCGATCTCGAGAGCGTATGGCGCCGGGAAGACATCAGTGTCCTGCACGATCTGATAGCCCGGCACCACCGGCTGACGGGGAGTCGTCTTGCGGCGTCCATTCTGGGCTCATGGCAGAACGCCATTGGGCGATTTGTGAAGGTAACGCCGATCGATTATCGCAAAGCCCTGCTGAAGATGCAAGCTGACGAGCGGCGCGACACCGAGACGACACCGGCAACGGAGGAGGTTTTCTATGGGCAAGGTTAAAGGCTTTCTGGATCACGGGCGGCAGCCCGTCGGCCACCGGTCGGTTGGTGAACGCGTTGTTGATTTCGCCGAGATTGATATACCGCTGACGCCTGACGAGCTCGTGCGTCAGGCGGCGCGATGCATGGATTGCGGAATTCCGTTCTGCCATGGTTCTGGCTGTCCGCTGGAGAACCGCATACCCGAATTCAATGAAATGGTCTACCGCGGCCAATGGCGACAGGCATGCGAGAACCTGCATTCGACGAACAATTTTCCTGAGATCACCGGACGGGTATGTCCGGCGCCGTGCGAGACTGCGTGCACGCTGGGCGTTAATGACGAACCTGTTTTGATCAGGCACATAGAGTTTCAAATTGTCGAGCGGGGTTTTCAGGAGGGGTGGATACGGCCTTTCTACAACAAGCAGCGCACCGGCAAGCGGATCGCGGTCATCGGTTCGGGACCGGCGGGATTGTCGGCCGCTCAGCAGTTGGCTCGGGCGGGACACGACGTGGTCGTATTCGAGAAGGATGACCAGCCAGGCGGTCTGCTGCGGTACGGCATACCTGATTTTAAACTCGCAAAATGCGTGCTGGACCGGCGTCTGGAACAGCTAAAAGCTGAAGGGGTTGTGTTCCAGACGGGCGTCAGGGCGGGCGAGGATGTTTCCGCAAGGTATTTGCGCAAGCTTTTTGACGGCATTTGCCTGACCATCGGCGCCGGTCAGCCGCGAGACCTCAATATTGCCGGCAGAGGGTATGAGAATATCTACTTCGCCATGGATTTTCTGACACAGCAGAATCGCATTAATTCGGGGGAGCCAATCGATGCACCCAAAGTGATCACCGCAAGAGACCGGGTTGTTGTGGTTATCGGGGGCGGCGACACAGGCAGCGATTGTGTGGGGACGGCCCGTCGTCAGGGGGCCAAGGCGATTCACCAGTTGGAGATACTGCCAAAGCCGCCGGATGTGCGGCCTCCCGACACGCCCTGGCCCGAATGGCCGAGGATTATGCGTACCTCGACTTCGCACGAAGAGGGCTGTGATCGACGGTGGAGCGTAATGACACGGCAGTTCCTCGGGCATGAAACTCACGTCGCCGGCCTGACCTGTGTGGAAGTCGAATGGCTCAGACACAATAATGAATGGAAACTCAAGGAACTTGCAGGTACCGAGTTTGATCTCAGGGCCGATCTGGTTCTGCTGGCAATGGGGTTCCTGCACGTCGAGCACTGCCAGCTCATCAGCGATCTGGGCCTCAAGCTCGACGCCAAAGGCAACTTGGAAGTGAACAATTACCAGACGTCAGAGCCGGATGTTTTCGCCGCGGGCGACAGTGTCAACGGCGCGTCTCTGGTTGTTCGCGCCATAGCCGGCGGCCGCGGGGCCGCAGCGGCAATCGACAACTGGCTCAGGGGAAAGGATTGAGCAGAACATGCGAATCGCCATGGGTCAATTCAACGCCACGGTAGGCGATATCCAGGGCAACATCGCCGCGATGCGGAAGTTCGCGCATCGCGCAGTCGAAAGCAGATGCGATCTGATTGCATTTCCGGAGATGTGCGTATGCGGTTACCCGCCGGAGGACCTGCTGCTTAAGAAGCATTTCCTGCAGGCCAACCAGGCTGCGGTAGAACAACTGGCGGCAGAGTGCACCGATATAGTGATGGTCGCAGGGTTTGCACAGCCTGACGCGGGAGGCCCGTTCAACGCGCTCGCTGTCATGCGGAACGGCCGCATCGAAGGTTTCTATCGCAAGTGCTTTCTGCCCAACTATGCCGTATTCGACGAGAAGCGGTACTTCGAGGCCGGCAGTAATTCGCTGGTCATTGACGTTCGGGGTGTACGCATCGCGCTGACCATCTGCGAAGATATCTGGCGACTGGAAGCCTTGGCGAGCCTTCTGGACAACGGTACGCGCAAAGACCTGATCGTAAACATCTCGGCATCTCCGTTTCACCTGGGCAAGATTGGCAAGCGACAGGACATTCTCGGGCGCTGCGCGGTGAGATTCGGCTGTCCAGTCGGGTACTGCAATCTGGTAGGCGGCCAGGATGAACTGGTCTTTGATGGACGCAGCACGTTCGTAGATGCGGGGGGGCAGATTGTGGGGAGAGCCAAAGAATTCGAGGAAGACCTGCTGATAGCCGACGTGGAGCCGCAGCGGGAAGGCGCCGCGGCGATTAGATGTGCACCGCCGACCGAACCGGAGGGATCGTTAGCTCCTATTCACGAGGTCTACGCCGCGCTGGTGCTGGGGACACGGGACTACGTTCGCAAGAATGGCTTCAAGAAAGTCCTGATCGGGCTCAGCGGCGGCATTGATTCGTCCCTGACGGCGGCTATTGCCGTCGCGGCTTTGGGGGCTGAGAATGTCATAGGAGTAACCATGCCGTCACGATTCAACAGCGCCGAGACGCGCAGCGATGCCCGCAGGAGCGCAGAGAACCTGGGTATTTCGTTTCACACCGTGCCCATCGAGGATGCGCTGAGCGCCTTCGACCGAACGCTGAGTCATTTCGAGAGCTGGAATAATCATGGCACCGCCTACGAAAACCTGCAAGCCCGGATACGAGGCACCATCCTGATGTCGCTGTCGAACCAGTTGTCTTATCTTGTGCTGACGACCGGCAACAAGAGCGAGACGGCCGTCGGCTATTCTACGCTCTACGGGGACACGGCAGGCGGATTCGCCGTGATCAAGGACGTGCCCAAAACCATGGTCTACGAGCTATCGACTTATATGAATAAGAAGGCCGGTCGAGAGCTCATTCCGGAGAGCGTGATCCGGCGGGCGCCCAGCGCGGAACTTCGTGCCGATCAATTGGACAGCGACTCGCTGCCGGAATACGATCTGCTGGACAGGATTTTGAAAGGCTACATTGAGGAAGATCGATCCGCCGCCGAGTTGATCGCGGACGGCCTGGACGTCGAAACGGTCAGGCGCGTCATCCGGCTGGTGGATCTTAATGAATACAAAAGGCGTCAGTCGCCGCCGGGCGTACGGATTACGCCCAAGGCTTTCGGCAAGGACCGGCGCATGCCTATTACCAATCACTACCGGTCGTAATGACGCACATGACGGCCGCTTGCAGCCAGGGATATCAATGCCTAAAAGGACGGACATCAAGAAGATTCTCATTATCGGCTCCGGACCGATTGTGATCGGACAGGCGTGCGAGTTCGACTACTCGGGCGCTCAGGCCTGCAAAGTGCTGCGGCAGGAAGGTTTTGAGGTCGTGCTGGTCAACAGCAATCCGGCGACAATTATGACCGATCCGGAGCTGGCGGATCGCACATATATCGAGCCGGTAACGCCCGAGATTGTCGCGGAGATTATCCGGGCGGAGCGACCCGACAGCCTGCTGCCCACGCTCGGGGGTCAAACAGGGCTCAATACGGCAGTGGCTCTTGCCAAGAGCGGCGTGCTCGAAGAATGCGGGGTCAGGATGCTGGGCGCCGATCTGGAATCCATCCGCCGAGCCGAAGAGAGGGATCGTTTCAAGCAGATTATTCAGGACATAGGGCTTGAGGTACCCCGCAGCGGTTATGCGCACTCCTGGAAAGAGGCGCAGGAAATAATCGGTTTCACAGGTTTTCCCGCTATTATTCGTCCGTCGTACACTCTGGGTGGGATGGGCGGCAACGTGGCGTATAACACGGAAGAATACAAGCAGTACATCGAATGGGGTCTGAGCCTCAGCCCTGTCAGCCAGGTGCTCGTTGAAGAGTCTGTGGTCGGTTGGAAGGAATACGAACTTGAAGTCATGCGCGACCGCAAAGACAACGTCGTCATAGTCTGCTCAATCGAGAACCTCGACCCTATGGGCATTCATACCGGCGACAGCATCACCGTGGCGCCGGCGCAGACACTTACAGATAAGGAATACCAGGCGATGCGCGACGCGTCTCTCAAGATTATCCGCGCAATCGGCGTCGAAACGGGCGGTTCAAACATCCAGTTCGCGGTCAATCCGGCAAACGGCAGACTCTATGTTATCGAAATGAATCCTCGGGTCAGCCGCAGTTCCGCGCTTGCCAGCAAGGCCACGGGCTTTCCCATCGCCAAGATCGCCTCGCTTCTGGCGGTCGGCTACACTCTTGATGAAATCCCCAACGACATCACCAAGAAGACGCCAGCATGTTTTGAACCGACAATCGATTACGTTGTCACCAAGTGGCCGCGCTTCACCTTCGAGAAGTTTCCCGGTACAAATCCTGTATTAACCGTTCAGATGAAGTCCGTGGGGGAGGCGATGGCCATCGGCCGCACATTCAAGGAATCCCTGCAGAAAGCGATTCGTTCGCTGGAGATCGACCGCTATTCATTGGGGCCCGGCTACGTTGATCCTTCGCTGAGCGATATGGCGATTCGAGACAAGCTGCGCACCAATTGCTGGGACAGGCTATGGTACGCCGCCGAGGCAATGCGGCGGCAGATATCCGTCCAGCAGGTGTTCGAATTGACCGGTATAGACCCCTGGTTCCTCACGAATATCCGTGATATCGTTGCAACCGAGATGCAGATTCGGGCCTTCAAAGGACGTGGGCTGGACACGGCTCTGCTGCGACAGGCGAAAGAGCACGGCTTCAGCGATCGCACTCTTGCAGAACTGCTGGATACGGTCGAGCCGGCCATTCGCAAACAGCGCAGCCGCGCAGGTATACAAGCGGTATTCAAACGCGTCGACACCTGCGGCGCCGAATTCGAGGCGGGCACGCCCTACCTCTACTCGACTTATGAAGATGAGTGCGAGTCAGAGCCGACGAAGCTGCGCAAGGTGGTTATACTGGGCGGCGGTCCGAACCGGATCGGTCAAGGCATCGAGTTCGACTATTGCTGCGTGCACGCGGCGTTTGCCCTTAAGGAAATGGGCATCGAGTCGATCATGGTCAACTGCAACCCCGAGACGGTCAGCACCGATTATGACACATCCGACCGCCTGTATTTTGAGCCGCTGACTTTCGAGGACGTCATGAACATTGTGGAGACCGAACGGCCCGACGGCTTGATTGTTCAATTCGGCGGCCAAACGCCCCTGAAGCTTGCAAACGCACTGCACCGTGCGGGCGTCAATATCATCGGGACCAGTCCGGACAGCATTGATCATGCCGAGGACCGCAGACGCTTTAGCGCTCTCGTAGACCGCCTCGGGCTGCGCCAGCCGTTCAGCGGCACCGCCATGACCTATGAGGAGACGCTGAAGATTGCCGAGCGGCTCGGCTATCCGCTGCTGATTCGGCCGTCATTTGTTCTTGGCGGGCGGGCCATGGAGATCGTCTATGACGAACCCTCGCTGAAGGCGTGCGTCGGCCGTGCTATCGCGGCATCCGGCGAACATCCGATTCTCGTTGACAAGTTTCTCGACGACGCAACTGAGCTGGACGTCGATGCAATCAGCGACGGCAGCACCGTCGTCATCGGAGGCGTCATGGAGCACATCGAAGAGGCTGGCGTGCACTCGGGAGACAGCGCCTGTTCGCTGCCGCCCATGTCGGTCAAATCGAGCGTGCTCGAAGAGATCGCCCGGCAGACGAAACTCCTTGCGATTGAGCTGAAGGTTCGCGGCCTGATGAACGTTCAGTTCGCCGTCAAGGAGGATGAAATATACATCCTGGAGGTCAACCCTCGGGCGTCGCGCACCGTGCCGTTCGTCAGCAAGGCCATCGGCGTTCCGCTGGCCAAGCTGGCGGCCAAGGTTATGGCGGGCATGACCCTTGAGCAGTTGGGTTTCACCGAGGAGGTACACTGCATGCACTTCTGCGTCAAAGAGGCGGTGTTCCCCTTCCTGAAGTTCCCGGGAACGGATACGATTCTCGGCCCGGAAATGCTCTCTACGGGCGAGGTCATGGGTATCTCGGAAGACTTCGGCATGGCTTTTGCAAAGTCGCAGATAGCGGCAGGAAACACTTTGCCGACATCCGGCGCTGTCCTCATCAGCGTGCGTGACCAGGACAAGGCCCGTGCGGTTCAGGTAGGCCGCAGGCTGCATGAGCTGGGCTTTCGCATTCTGGCCACAAAAGGCACAGGCGCCGAGTTTATCAAGAATGGTGTACCCGTCGAGTTTGCCCTGAAGGTCTCGGAAGGTCGGCCAAGTATTGTAGACGCAATTATCAACCGTGAAATCGACCTCATCATAAACACGACGGTCGGCAAGCAGGCTATCGCCGATTCGTTCCTGATCCGCAGGACTGCACTGGATAAACAGGTGCCCTACGCGACGACTATTCGCGGCGGACAGGCGATTGTCAAAGCCATTGAGGCACTGCGGCAGCGACGTCCGGGCGTCAAACCGATTCAGGCGTACTTTGAATAGAAAGGCACCAGTGGGCACAGAGGCAATACTCCTGCTTGAAGACGGGACGATCTTTGAAGGCCGTTCTTTCGGCGCGCAGGGTTTCCGTTGCGGGGAAGTGGTGTTCAATACTTCCATGACGGGCTACCAGGAAATCCTCACGGATCCATCCTACTATGAACAGATCGTCACGATGACATACCCGCTCATAGGCAACTACGGCGCCAACGCAGCCGATGTCGAATCCCGCAAACCCTTTGTCAGCGGCTTCATTGTTAGAGAGAACTGCGCCTGGCCGAGCAACTGGCGAAGCGACCGCACATTGTCTGCGTACCTCCGCGTCAATGGTGTCGTCGGCATTGAAGGTATCGACACCCGCCGGCTCGTGCGTCATATTAGGACTCGCGGCGCCATGCGCGGCATATTGTCCTCAACCGAACAGAGTATCGATGTGCTGAAGAGACATCTTGACGCTTATCCCGGGCTTGTGGGGCGCGACATCGCAGGCGACGTCAGTGTCGACCTCCCCTACACCTGGGACAAACCCGTTTTCGATGTCCTTACCGGACGACCGCGGACCGCCGAAGGGGCTTATCGGGTTATAGCACTCGATTTCGGAATCAAGCAGAATATTCTTCGCCAACTCGTGTCCCACGGCTGCCTGGTGAAGGTGGTCCCCGCCCAAACGTCCGCCAAGGAGATATTGGCCGAGGGGCCGGACGGCGTTTTCTTGAGCAACGGACCTGGCGATCCGGCTCCAGTCGATTATGCCATCAGAACCGTGCGCGATCTATTGGGCCAGGTGCCGATCTTCGGGATATGTCTGGGACATCAGATCCTCGCTTTGGCGCTCGGCGGCAGGACATGGAAACTCAAGTTCGGTCATCGTGGGGCAAATCACCCGGTGAAGAACCTTGACACCGGCGCGATAGAAATCACCAGCCAGAATCACGGTTTCTGCGTGGATCTCGATTCGCTGAAGGACAAAGATGTTCGACTGACCCATATGAATCTTAACGATCAGACGCTGGAAGGCTTTCGCAGCGACACCCTTGAAGCATTCTCGGTGCAGTATCATCCGGAGGCGTCGCCGGGCCCCCACGATTCGCAGTATCTGTTCGATGAGTTCATCAGCCTGATGAACAACCGTCGCCAGAGGACCGCTTCTTAGCGCTCGACGAGAAATGGTCCCACCGAGTAAGATACGGGCGCCAAATATTCAACTTTCAGAACTCCCCTTGCCGATATACCGTATGAAATGTTGGATATGAGCGGCTCTGGAAACTAACCATTACGGTTAAGTTAGCCTCAAACGACGGGCCCTCTTACCGTGGGATTACAAACAAGGCCGAGCGTAATCAAGAGGCACCGCGTGGAAGGCTAAGGGCAAAAAACGGAAAGAGCCGCATGAGCGAAAGGGAGAGTCCTGAGAAGGGCTCTCCCGTTCTTGTTTTTAGGGCACACCATTGCATCCGATAAAAATGCACAAAAGCGGACTGGCGAAAGCGAAACTGTCTCTTCTACTCGTGATCGGGGTACCGGCGGCATTGGCCGGGGCCTGGGGATGGCAGCGCCTTTACAGCCGTGTGACTATTTTCGACCTTCTCTCAGAGAACAAACAACTCAAGACGGCGCTGACAAACCTGCAGACAGAGACACGCATCGGGTACGCCAAAGTAATCAGCCAGACCAGCCGCGACGGCAAGATGTGGACTAAACTCCGTTTCGTCGAGACCGACATTGATGACCCGCTCAAGCGCGTGCTCGAAAAGGAGTATGAAATCGAAGGCGACATCGTTCACTTTGACGCCCTGATCGTGCGATTCGGCGACGAGGTGGTCATGGACGGGCGCGAGAGGGCAATGTACCTTTGGCGAAGAGTATACGGAGAAGCCATGTCACCGAAGGATGGCTTTCCAATCGAGGAGCCGGGCGTGGAGCCGGCACGCTATGAAGCAATAGGCCGGAAGTTGTCGCTGAAGGACAAGCAGCTTTTCTGGCAAGAAATCTGGGAACTGGCCAACGACCCCGCAAGACTGCAAAAGGTCTCCGTACGGGCAATCCACGGAAGCGTCATCTACGAGCAACTGCGTCCGGGCCTCATTTATATCTTCAAAATTGATAACAAGGGCAATTTGTACCCCGAAGTTATCCCCGATCTGTGAGCCTTCAGGCTGTTTTTTGGGCCAAAATGCGGCAAAAAGCGAACTCACGCGCGCGTAAAAGGCTATTTAAGGGTAAGCGCGGTTGTGCCGAATGGCGGGACTGTAAGAGTTGACGGGCTTCTAAAAAAGTGTATAATGGAAGTATAGTGATTCCCTAAATCATTTATGGAGGGAACAAAATGAGAAATCTTTCTCTCGCCCTGTTAGCGGCAGTCCTGTGGGGGATACCGGGGGCCAAGGCATCGGATGTAGTCGACACGTACCCTGAAACGGTAGCTGTTTTGCAGCTCCTGCACGGAGATGAAGTCTCAGCGGCACACACGTACCGCGCTTACGCCCGGCAGGCACGTCAGGAAAAGCACCAGAACATCGAATCGTTTTTCGCTGCACTGGCATGGTCGGCAACAACCCGAGCAGCCAAGACAGCAGCATTGCTTGAACGTATGGAGGCAATTGTTATAGAGCCGCCCGCTCCGAACATAACCGTCTCCACCACCAGATTGAATCTCAGGTTCATGGCGAACGTGGAAGCACCGAGGATGGAGAAGCGTTATCCCTTGTTGATAGAGCGGATCAAGCGCGAAGGGCACGCTGTCGCCATTCAGACGGTTACACACGCGTGGAAGGTTGATGCGGGCCAGCGCAAACTTGGCAAGAGCGTTCTATCGAGCATGGAGGCTTTTCTGGGGATCGGCGCGCGCATACCCAGCGAGTTTTACGTTTGTCAGAACTGTGGGTCGGTGGATGCCGGCATGCCGGAACTGACCTGTCCCGTCTGCGGCGGGCCTATCAGCGACTACAAACAGGCACACGCCAACTGGCGGTTCTATCGCGCAATCGACAATAACCCCCTTCTCAACGATGAAGAGAAGGCGTTTGCAAGACGCATGTACGAGCATATCTACGCCAGCTCAGATCCGACCGAGCATGTCACCGTCGCTTCGGATGCCTTGTACAGCGACGTATATCGCAAATGGGGACTCGGACCAGGCAGAGACTTCTGTCTGGAAGAAAAGATTTATATTGCCGGACTGGAAGAGATGGCAAATATCTGGGAGACTTACCAGGCAATCGACACGAATAATTTCGACGAAGCCGATAGAGTCTTTTTACAGGAAATGCACGAAAGATACGGCAATGGACGGATCAACCTTCGCAGGGAGTTCGCCCGCGAGAGGGGCAAGACCTCTTCCGAAGCCGAGAGCGTGCTGGAAACGGTGGAAATCGTAACGGGCAATACAGAGCTTTCCGACCGTGACCTCATTTTTTTCCGTGAACTGATCTCAAAGAGCCAGCTTGCGGGATAGCCTGCCAGTCTCTTTACGCCCGCGCACAAGCCGAGCTTCATGCGGCAGAAATCCGGCTTGCCTGTCAGAGCCATACACAGTATGATTACGGTAATCAGAGATGTAGGAGGTTCTGTCATGAAATCGGATTGCACACGCCGCAAGTTTCTCAAGAACACCTCTGTAACCGTTTTCTCCGGTACCGTTGCGGGCTTCGGTACACGTCTGTTCGCCGGAAACATCTCGGCAAATGCTGCCAGGCCTGCGATTCTCGGAGGAACACCGGTGCGAAGCGAGCCATTTGCGACCACCTGGCCGATCTTCGATGAACGCGAGGTTGACGCGCTCGTCGGAGCCCTGAAGAGTCGGAACTGGTGCTGCCTCAGGGGACGGCTGGTTTACGATTTTGAGAAGACCTTTGCCGAAGCGATGGGCACCAGACAATGCGTACTGTCCAACGGCGGCACAACAGCCTTGCGGGCTTCGCTTCAGTGCCTCGGCATCGGCGCAGGCGACGAAGTGATAACGACGCCGCACACATTCATCGCCACAATCAACGAGATATGCAACAGCGGCGCACTGCCCGTGTTTGTGGATGTGGATCCACACACGGGCTCGATCGACGCCGAACTCATCGAAGGCGCCATCACAGAGCACACACGGGCCATCCTGCCGGTTCACCTGTCGGGCTTCCCGGCGGACATAGAACGCATAATAGCGGTAGCAAATAAGCATGGCATACCGGTTGTGGAAGACGCATGCCAGTCCGTGTTTGCGGAGGTGAACGGCCGCAAGGTCGGCACTTTCGGAGCAACAGGATGCGTGAGCTTCCAGGAATGGAAGTCGCTGGTATGTGGCGAAGGCGGCTGTATTCTCGGCAGTGACGAGGAACTTATGCGAAGGTGCGCCGCATATGTCAACAACGGACGCGATCCCGTCCGCAAGATCGGCGGCTATCCCTTCCCCGGCTCCAACCACCGCATGACCGAATTTCAGGCGGCGATTCTTACCGAACAGTTCCGACGATTCAAAGGCCACGACGCAGTTCGTCAGGCTAACGGCCGGTACGTTGAAGAGTCCCTTGCGAGCATACCGGGCCTCTCGAAACGAAAACGCTACGCCCAGAAGACGCGTATAACCTATGTAACGTTCGAACTCGATTATGACCGCAGCCGGTTCGCGGACGTCCCGGCGGCGACTTTCTCTCGTGCCCTGCGTGCAGAGGGCATTCCCGTTTCCGGTGGTCCAAGGAGGTATGGACGCGGCTGCCATAAGGAAGGTATGCTCCAGGAGCATCTCAATAGTCGCGGCTTTGAAAAAGCCTTTTCAGCAGCAAGGCTCAAACAGTATCGTGAATCACTGCGGCTGCCCGTTATGGACGGATTGACGGGCACTCCCGGCGAAATGCTCTCGATGGACAGCAAAATCGCATTTCTCGGTACCCGGAGCGAAATGGATCAGATCGTCGAGGCCTTCCAAAAAGTCGCAGGCAACTGCGATAAGCTTAAGACGCTCTAACGGTCGGCATCGCCGCCGGCGGAAGTCGTTGTCCGCGGCGTGCTTACATCGGCAAGTGCCGCAAGCAGCGCACCGCCATCCTCCATGAGCGGACGCAGCCGTTTCTGTTCGAAGCAGTCGAACGTCCACATCAAGAAACCCGTCATGCCTCTTTCCAAAGCAATATCGCGCGCGCGAAGAATATTCCGTGCAGCCTCTTCGGCGGTCGGTTCAACCGACCGAAAAGAGCCGAACTCGCCCATTATCACAGGTGTGTTCGCCGTGATTCGATTCATCGCCTCCGAATCCAGAAGTATAGATTGCATGTCGCGTTCGAAGGCCTCGTCCACCGTCTCGTCTCTGCGCGTATGATAGAAGTGCACATCGAGAAAATCGAGCCCGCCGCCTGCAAGCACCGGCGCCGTTGGAGGGTATCGCCGGTCGCCAGACGACTTTGGATAAACACCCTTATGACTATGGGGCGATTTACCCACGGCGCGAAGCGTAAATATCCCCTCCGTCACGAGCAGTTCGGCATCAATCTGCTTGATCGCCTGGACAAGCATCCGATGATAATGATTAATCCCGTTGTCCATAAGCTGCTGCCGCTGATCCACGTTTCCCATGTCGTATGTACGGCCGTCGGCAGGCTGAAGAGTTCCTTGCAGGATTGTAAAAGGCCATGCATCGCCGTTGAGACTCAGCTCGTTCTGAAGCTGAACCCCCAGCAGCACTTTGAGCAATTCGGCATCACGTCCCTTGATGAAATCAAGAAAGGCCGCCACATACTCCTTCTTGACCTTGATCCCAGCCTCAGTCAGGTAAATCGCGTTACTGCCCTGCGGAAGGCCTTCGAGTTTCTTGCGCCAGTACCGGCTGCGCGGCAATTCGCCGTCGCCGAACGTCGGCAGAACATATATCCCATACCTTCGCGCACGCTGCAGGAAGTCCATCACATTGTCCATGTACGGCTCGTACAGACCCACTGTAGTCTCGTACTCTCCGGCAATGCCGGGGTTTGCCGCGCTGCGCCCAATTATAAACACCCGGACACAGTTGTACCCATGGCGCTTAAGTGTCCGCATAATCGTCTCGGTATCCAGACGGTCATAATGCGCGGCCGTGGTGCGCGTCGCCGCTTCAAAGGTTGCGTGGTCACCGTGTCGCAGTCTGATGTAGTTGACACCCTTCAGCAGTACCGGCCTGCCAGTCTGCGCCTCCACAAAGCGCGCGGCACCACCCTGCTTGTTTACTGTGATCCGCTGCAACCCCGGCGACAGCAGGTGTGTCCACGTATCCTCGAGCAGCACCTTATGCGGAGCGCCGCGCAGGCCGGACCGCATGAAGGGGACAACGAAAAAGCACTTCTGCTCCATTGACGGGCTGAGCACGAATCGATCCCCTGGATAATCGATCTGCCCCATCAATTCTCCAAGCTGGTCCTCAATGAGCACCGCCACAGGCGGCTCGGCACCTTCGTTATACCGCCAGTGGACCAGCCTTTGTACGCCAGATTGGAAGAAATCGACAAGATAAACGGGCTCGCCGCCGATCTGATCCGCTACCGCGTAGGCGTTAGCCGTTACGAACAACACTAAACCGAGCACTGTCATACAGGTTCTCAATACAGACTCATACAGCCGCAGCAAGCTCTGCCTGCATCTCCAATTATACGTCCTCAGTCGCCAATTTGCAATTGTGCGGTTGACCGGTCTTGTGGTCCTGGAAAAATCTGCGTGCACAAAAAAAACTTTGGAATTATTTGAAACGCACGATATCGTATGGTGTTCAACCAGTGATGAGGGCGGGCTCTGGGGCACGCCCGAATGCTCCGATGGGGAGTTTGACATATAGGGCGGACCAATCGACTGACGGCAACTTCTGGACTCAAGTTGTACAGATACTGTTCGGGTGAAGCTTATGGAAGGTCAGACTGATTATCACAGCGGTCGGGCAACCGCAGACCGAAACGTCGATTCCGCGGGGTCGGATTTGGAAGGGTTTTCGGACATGTCGCCGAATGAACTGGACAGTTTCATGCAGAAGTTCGCTGAAATGAAGCAGTCCTATGACGCGCAGAACGCTGAGCTGACCCGCCTGCGAGCGGAGTTGCAGGCAGCGCGGAGTTGTATAGGAAAAACATCGGATTATCTGCCCGTGGCTTATCTGGCGCTTGACGCCGAGCATCATATCGTGGCGGCCAATCAGAAAGCCGCCCATCTCCTCGGTATCATGCCTGCAGCGCTTCGAGGCAGAGATTTGGCGGAATTCGTCAGCAGTTCTTCCAATGCAGAGTTTCATAAGCACTTGCGTGAGATCATGGAGCATCGCGGCGCCCGGGTCTGCCAACTCCACCTGGTGCGGTCCGACGGCACTCATTTCTACGCACAGATGAACAGCCGCCTGATTCCGCACAAAATTAGCAGAGGAGCTTGCATATGGACGGTACTGACTGATGTAACGGAGCACAGGCAGGCCGTAGAAGCCTTTGGCCGGCTTGCGGCGATAGTGGAATCGTCGGACGATGCGATTATTGGCAAAGACCTTGACAACCGCATCACAAGCTGGAACGCCGGCGCCCAGCGAATCTATGGATGGACGGCCGAGGAGGTTATCGGCAGTCCCATTAGCATCCTCCTGCCGCCCGAAAATGTCGACGGCGTGATAACCATACTTGAGGACCTCAAGCAAGGCCGCCAAATCGATCACCATGTTTCAGTCCATGTTGCCAGGGACGGGCGTCTCATAGATGTCTCGCTGGCGATCTCGCCAATACGGGATGCTGACGGCAAAATCACAGGAGCTTCCACTATCGCCCGTGACATCACAGATCGCAGGAAAGCCGCTGAAGCTTTGCGGGCCAGCGAAACAAACCTGCGCACGATTCTTGACGCGTTTCCGGACGCAATTCTACAGGTGGACCGGGAGCTGAAAGTTCTCTGGGCCAATCGCATGGCCACCGATCTGGGTGCAGAGATCGCAGGAGACTGTTGCGATCTGTACGGCAGACCCTGTCAAGCAGACTGCTGCTGTGCGGCGCACAAGGCGATTGAAGAAGGCAAGACCGTTACTTCCACATTTTGCCTGCTCGGCGACGACGGGAAAGAAAAGTGTTGGGAAAACGTCGGCGTTCCCCTGCTGGATTCCGACGGGCAAATCAAAGGAGCTTTGCTGATCGCTCGAGACGTGACCCGGCGAACCCTTGCAGAACGAGCCATGCTCGAATATCAGGAGAAGCTGCGCAAGCAGGGATCAGAGCTTGTCTTGGCGGAAGAACGCCAAAGACGACGCATGGCCGTGGCGCTGCATGACAATATCATTCAAGACCTTGCAATATCAATGCTCAGGGTCGAAATACTCAAAGAGAAAGCCAACTCTCTGGATCGGCCGCTTCTGGAGGAATTCGCCCAGACGCTGACCAAGATAATAGATGAAACGCGGTCCATGACTTTCGACATCAGTTCGCCCACCTTGTACCGGCTCGGACTTGCTGCGGCCGTAGACGAACTGCTTGACGACTTCCTCCACTGCAAGCACGGCATCCACTACGAGTTCCATGTCGATGAGGAGACAATGCCGCTGGATGAGGACGTCCGAGTGCTCATGTACCAGTCGGTCCGCGAACTGCTTGTTAATGTCGTCAAGCACTCCCAGGCTGACCAGGTCTGCGTGTGCATCGAACGGTGCGATCGCATGATGCAGTTGACGGTCAGTGATAACGGCAAAGGCTTTGATGTTGGCCGAACGGAGCCGGCAATGCACAGGCCAGGCGGATTCGGGCTGTTCAATATTCGTGAACGGCTGGACTATATAGGCGGACGAATGGAGGTGTATTCCGAAAAAGACCGGGGCAGCCGTTTTGTCCTGTACGCACCTTTGAAGAACTGACACGGGATTTGGAAGGAGAAGCTATGGCACTGAAGATTCTGCTTGTGGACGATCATGAAATCATGCGACAGGGTCTGTATCTGCTCCTGGAGAAACAGCCTGACCTTCAGGTAGTCGGTCAAGCCCATAACGGACACATGGCTGTCGAGCTTGCCCGTGAGCACAAGCCCGATGTAATCGTCATGGACGTTAACATGCCCGGCCTGGACGGTGTCGATGCGACACGGCAGATAGTCAGCAGCGACGGTGACGTCAGGATAGTTGCGCTTTCGATGCACTCCAAGAAAGGTTTTATCGTCGAAATGCTCAAAGCCGGCGCCAGCGGATACGTTCTGAAGGAAAGTGCATTCTCGGAATTGGTGGCGGCAATCAACACGGTCATGGGCGGCGAGGTGTACCTTTCCTCAAAGATTACGCGCATTGTCATAGACGACTACGTCCAGGAGCGTACCGCCTGCCAGCCGGCACCGCTGACGGACAGAGAGAATGAGGTTCTCAAGCTTATCGGGGACGGCAAAAGTTCCAAAGAGATCGCTCTGCACCTGGACCTCAGCGTTAAGACGGTCGACGCATGCCGGCGCCGCATCATGAATAAGCTGGACATCGAGAGCGTGGCCGATCTCGTCAAATACGCGATTCGCGAGGGTTTGACGTCTCTGGAGGCGTGATCGGATTCGTCCGACGCGTGCCCCGCGGGCTGCACAGGATGGCGGCATAGCAAAAGACCGTATGGAGCGTAGCAATATGCTACTGGCCTTTTTTTCACGATGACCCGATAATATAAGCGACGTTTCAACCGAAATGGGGGCTTGTCCTTGGGGGGACACGGAAATGGACTACACGCACAAGATCAGGATTTTAGTCGTTGACGATCACGAAATCATGCGAGACGGGCTTCGAGCACTGATTTATCGCCAGCCGTTTATGGAGGTCGTGGGCGAGGGTTCAAACGGCAAGGAGGCTCTGGAACTCACAGAAAGGCTCTCTCCGGATGTGATCTTGATGGATTATGCCATGCCGGAGATGGACGGCATCGAGGCATCCAGGGTCATACTGAGCCGTCAGCCGGGCGTCAAAATACTCATTGTGGCCGCCAGCATGTCTCGACATGCGATCGAAACTGCCGTCAGCAGCGGCGTCCATGGCCTGATGCTGAAAGACTCGACATTCGACGAGTTGACTACAGCAGTACGCGCAATCTATAACAATGAGACTTATTTCTGTTCTAAAATAATGAATGCTGTAGCCGGCACGTATGTCCACCGAATGTCGAATGATCCCATCGCCAACGGCTGGGCACTGAAGGAACGCGAAGAGGAAATACTGCGTCACCTGTCTAATGGCATGAGCTCAAAGCAGATCGCCCGGCAAATCAATATCAGTCCCAAGACTGTAGATGCCTGCCGTCGCCAGATTATGAACAAGCTGCACATCGACAACATAGCAGGACTGGTTAAGTTCGCAATCAGGGAAGGGCTTACGACGCTTTGATCAAGAACCGGCAGGTCCGCCAACCGCCGAGCAACCAGTCATTTGCAGCATCTTGCTCCCGCCAGCCAATTCCCGGCAGCGGGATAGTCTTAATACCTACAACCGATGGGCGGCCGACTCGCCTGGGCGGCAAACGGCTAATAAACCACCCCTGAACAGAAGTCGATAAAGATGGCGGCTTTTGACGTACTTGGTCGGAATCTCAGACGCCCATTGCGGAACAGTTGTGAGTCTCGCCGGGAGCGGGCGGGTAGCCAGTTAAGTGCCTATAGGGGGATCGCGGGCAATGAGCCATCACAAAATGCTTATCGTGGATGATGAGGCGGACGTTTTGGCGGCACTTGAGAAGCGGTTCACGCTCGAGGGCTATTGCGTCGCAACCGCCGGCTGTGCAAGCGATGCACTGATCGTCGCACGATCATTTGTGCCGAACATCATCCTTCTGGACGTATTGCTGCCCGGCATGGACGGCGGAGAAGTAGCTCGCAGACTACAGATGATTCCGGAAACAGCCGACGTTCCGGTGATCTTCATGACGGGCATGTTTCCGCGTTTCGATAACCGTCGGCCTTACCGCATAACTCCGGATCATATCCTCTTCCTCAAGCCAATCGACATGAACGAGTTGCAGGATGCCGTGGAGGGACTCGTTCCCAAGAGCGTATAAGAAGCGGCAAGGGGGCCAGCCACATGGAGAAAAGAACGATTCTGGTTGCGGATGACGAGCCCGACGTACTGAAGGTTCTGTCCCGCGGGCTTTCGGCACATGGTTACAACGTAATTACGGCCGACAACGGCAAAGACGCCCTGGCGGTAACCCGAGACAAACACCCGGACCTTATAATACTCGATATTTTAATGCCTGATATATCGGGCGGCTCCGTTGGCCTGACGCTTCAAGAGGATCCGCGAACCAGAGATATTCCTATTATCTTCTTGAGCTGCACCTTCGGCGACCGGGGCAAACACCAGGCGCGTCCGCTCTTTGCAGGTCACATCCGGCTGGCGAAACCCTACGACATGCAGGAATTGCTGGACGCCATTGCAGACCGCCTGGCCCATAAAATCTCACAGGAATGAGAGGACCCGTGGTGAACAGAAAACGCATTCTTATTGCTGAAGATAATCCGCAGGAGATAACCGAACTGAAAAACGCACTGGAGGCCGACGGCTTTGAAGTACTCACGGCAATGGACGGCAAAGAAGCAGTAAGAGTCGCAGCCGCCTTTCGGCCGGACCTGATCATACTCGACGTGTTCATGCCCCAAATGTCCGGCGGACTCGTGCGGTTGAGCCTTAAGGATGAAGAAGCCACGAGTGAAATACCGGTTATTTTCCTGAGCCACCTGTTTTCGGAGAAGGAAATCGCCGGACAGGACATCATGTTCGGGGACGAGTTGAGATTCGGCAAGCCATACGATCTGAAGAAAGTCGTGCAGGCGGTCGAGACGCTGGTTGGCGTCCCGGTGTAATCAATCCGCCGGAACAAACGTCAGCACCAACCTCTTAGTGTTCATCTCGGCGGAGGTAAGGCGGATGGACTTGTCGCCCTGGTAAACGGGAAATATCGGCAGAAATGGTTCATTTTGCAGCACTGCCCCCTCCAGGTCTTTGAGCCACTGTTTATTTTCTACCAGGGGCATCCATGCGGCAATGACCCGTCCTGCGACGTACCGCGCCAGCGGCGTAACGCCTACTGCGCCGGCTTTTACCTTGCGAACGTTCAGCGACAGCATACCTTGCTCGTCCAGGGTTGGGCAGGCGACCACCGTTACAACCACCGGAAACCCGGCATAATCCACTGTGGCCATCAGGTAAACAGTCTTTGGAACAAACACCACGGAGGGCGCTGAAACCGTCAACCCGTTCAGATAAACCGGCCAGGACCACCCAAGCGACCGTTCATCAACAATAATCTCATTGAGCTCATGCTGCAGGACGATAACTTCAAAAGGCTCATCAAGCTGTATATTGTTGTGGAAATTGGGGGCAAGATAGTGCGTCAAATACGGATTAACCTGCTCCCTGGCAACTGGAGCAAGGGGATGGTAATGCCGGGGTATCTGGGTGAACAGGTAGACTGTCAACACTGCGCCTGCCGCGAACACAATAATGCCAGTACAAAACACCCGCAGCAAAATGCGAGATCGTTTGCCGCTTCGCTTTTCATCTTTCATGCAACAATCCCTGATTTGTTACTTGCCCGCCGTGGCCGAGATGATTATAGTGTCTCGTTTCACCGATAGAAGCTTTTTCTTGAAGTCGAATGGATTACTGTACAGAGAAAGGATAACAAGGTGGCAAATCATTTTGGTGATCGTCTCTGCGAGGCGGTGCGAAGCAAGAACACGCCGCTGGTAGTCGGTCTGGATCCAGTATACAGCCGTCTGCCGGAGGCGATACGCAGCCATCGTGAGATGAACGACGAGTTCGATATCGGTTCGGCAGTGGACGCGATCTTTGATTTCTGCACGAAGACGCTGCGGATAGTCGGCCCCCTTGTACCTGCCGTCAAACTGAACATTGCATATTTCGAAAAGTATCTGTGGGAAGGCGTCGAAACGTTTTACTCTGTAATCTCCGAGGCCGATGAACTCGGTTTGGAGGTTATTGGCGACGTCAAGCGGGGAGATATCGGCCATACCGCCAAGGTCTACGCCGCCGCCCACCTGCAAAACCCTGAGTTTGCCGGCATGGAGGACATCATCACTCCCGACGCGGTCACTATCAACGGCTTCGCGGGATCCGAGGCGATTATTCCGTTTGCGGATACGGCAAACGAACAGGGCAAGGGTGTGTTTGTCTGGGTCCGAGCCAGCAATCCCACCGCCGCGGCAATACAAGAGTTTGCAGACGCCGAAGGCAAGAAGATGTATGAAAAACTCGCCGATATCGTCGGTGAAATCGCCGACCAGCCCAAGCGGATCGGCTCGCATGGGTACAGCAATGTGGGCATGGTCGTCGGCGGTACAACTGCCGAAGAAACCTCTCTGCTGCGGAAGCGATTCGAGAAAGTCTGGTTCCTTGTGCCTGGTTACGGTTCGCAGGGCGCCTCGGCCGTCGATTGTATGAGGTTCTGCAGAAGCGACGGCATGGGGGCACTGATTAATGCCTCGCGATCCATCATCTACGCCTATGAAAAGCCGCAGTATAAAGAGCAGTTTGGCGACAACTGGGAGAAATGCATCGAGCAAGCCGCTATCGATGCAAAGATAGAGTTGGCGCGGGCAAAATAGCGGTTCAGGCCGCCCCGGTTTTCGAAGCGTAGCGGAAAGTCACGGAACTATGGAAAAGGACTTCTTTCGCGGAAAGCGCGTGTTGATTATGGGCCTGGGGCGGTTCGGCGGTGGGCTGGATTCGGCGAGATTCGCCCATGCCGCTGGTGCGGAGGTCACGATAACCGACGCTGCTTGCGAAGATACACTTTCACCCATCCTGCAAGAGCTGTCGGATTTGGACAATATTACCTATCATCTGGGAGGACACAGGGCGGAGGATTTTTGTTCCTGCCATGCCGTGATCGTCAACCCGGCAGTTCCGCCCGAAAGCGAATTCCTTCATATAGCTCGACAGGCCGGCGTCCTGCTGACCTCGCAGATCGAGGTGTTCTTTCAGTTATGTCCCGCCAGAATTGTCGGCATCACCGGAGCAAACGGTAAGAGCACCACCACGGCATTGACGGCACATATTCTGCGGGCAGGTCGCCGTCAGGCGGGTTTCGAACGCATCTGGCTCAGTGGCAACATAGGCAACCGACCATTGCTTGCCGACCTCGACCACATCGGTCGGAATGACATCGTTGTGCTCGAATTGAGCAGTTTCCAGCTCGAGCAACTAGGGCGCATCCGCCGCGGGCCGGACATATCGGTAATAACAAATCTCACGCCGAATCACCTTGACCGACACGGCACATTTCAGGCCTACTGCGATGCCAAAGAGAACATTTTTTTACACCAGCGGCTGGACGCCGCGGCGCCGGTGGCCTCGATATTCAATGCCGAGGACCAGATCACCTCGGCGTGGTTCGTTCGCTATGCCGCCCAAATGGGAAGGATTTGCGTAAAGTTTCACCACCGCAACGTCCCGTCGGCAGTAGCTGCGAAATTCAAACTGCCCGGCAAGGCGAATCTGTCCAATCTTGCTGCGGCAATGACTGTAGCCCGTCAATGTGGAATCGATGATGCAACTGTTGAAGACTGTATCGGCAATTTCGAGGGGCTCGAACACCGCCTGGAGTTCGTTGCCCGGGTCGGAGATGTCGACTGGTACAACGACTCGATCGCCACCACCCCGCCCAGCGCCATTGCAGCACTTGAGGCCTTCGACGCCCCAAAGATCATTATTGCCGGCGGCTATGACAAGAAGCTGCCTTTTGAGGACTTCGGCCTGAAGATCGCACGCAAAGCCGAAGCGGCTATCCTTATCGGCGCGACCGCGCACAAGATTGCTGCGGCAATAGAAGCGGCACGAACCGACGAGCGAAGACCCAACGTCTTCTTTGCAGCCGACATGCAGCAGGCCGTCGTCAAGGCCGCCGAGATCGCAAAACCCGGCTTTGTCGTGCTCATGAGTCCGGCGTGCGCCAGCTACGACATGTTCACCAACTACCGGCACCGCGGCCAGGTCTTCAGCGAATGCGTACGTTCGCTTGTGTCCTGATTATCAGACCTGTCTCACTTTCATCGCGTGTGTGTTCGTTCAACACAGCAGGCAATCGGACTTTTTCCTGGCGGCAATCCCACAATTTCACCGACTGCCGTTAAGTCGCATACGCCGGCGGCCGATACCGTAATGCGGTCCGGGGGGCAAGCAGAGGCGACCGGGGCATCGGTTTTTTCGGAACACAGCAATGATGGAAAACGCAGAAAGACGAATTGAGAAGCGGTTACGGTACAGTTGGCCTGTGTGGTTCGCGGAAAATTTCAACGACATGCTCACGCAGGGCCAGATGATCGATGTCTCCAGCCGCGGTGCAGCATTCTCATGCTATGCTGATCGATGCCCCTGGCCGGGCCAGCATATCACCGCAAGGTTCAGTGTTCCTCGCTATGATCAGGGAGACTCATTCGACCTGGAAAACTTCATCCGCGAGGGACACATCTGCCGCGTCGACGAGATCAGTCCTTTCGTGCGGAGAGTGGCGATACAGTTCGCCGAACCCCTGCCGTTCAAGCCCGGCGAGACGGATGACGTCGATGCCGAAGATGTAATGCTCATCGACGAGAACCCCGCTGAAGACGCAGCCGATTGTGCCTCGGCGGAACCGATCACACTTAGCTGAGCAAATCGAAACAGATATCCGCCCGCGCGACAAAACGCGATGGTGAGGGTGAATCAGACATCCGTGTCCATGAAGGAGCACGGATGTCATTTTTTTTGTGCGGATAGACTGCGCCAAGCAAAGAAAAACCCGCCGAAACGATGGACGTCCCGGCGGGTCTGGTGTTGCACAGCTACATGCTGAAGATCAAAGCGTCCTGTAGATATACTGCGCCTCAAGAGCTTTTTCGATCTTCATGACGGCATCTTCGAGATGTGCTCGCGTATATGGATCCAGCCGCTTGGAAAGCACCGGCTTAATGCGCGTATCCTTCAGCAGCCGCAATTGCCCGCAGACGAGGTTCGAAATCGGCTTGTATGCCTCAACGCCCCAGAACGACGATCCGCTAAGATCTATCAGCCGCTCCAGGTATTCACGCTGCAAGTTCCGCCGCAGACTCGAAATCATGGGATTGCGGGCCGTGTATGCCTCGTCACCTACGTTCTGCAGCTCGCTCCACACTGATGCGGTAAGCGTGTCCAGAAGTTCCGGAAGCGTAACCGCATCCTGGTCGGCGGGCACGAGAAACTCATTGTCGTAAATGCGCCGCAGAGTCGTAGGATTCATGACCATTGTCAGCGCCGATGCCTGTATTCCCATGATCGTATCGTGGATCGGCCACGTCGCATCCGTCAGAACCGATCCCCTGTCGTCGAACCATTTATCCACAGTCATGCGCCGCAGCAGGTCCTCGCTCAGGTCGTAGGCCTCATCCTGGAAAGTGTTCTCGATCACGAATGCAAGCGCTTTGCGCTGCCTTTCGGCGCCAACAACCTCGATAGGCAGTCGTCCATCCTTGTCGCCCTTCTTGTCACGGTAAACATGCGCGCCGCCCAGCCAGTTCGCCATCATGCTGACCGCCCGCATTTGCATGCCTAAGGTCATCTCATAGCCTTTCCGCACATAGGACCAGCTCTCGCCGTCCTTGACGAGCTTGTCAATAAGACGCTTCCGGTTGTATTTGGCGACGCGAACCTGGTTGTCTGCGTAATCCAGCGGATCACTGCTGAAATCGTAACGCCGCGCCAACGGGTCCGGACCATAGGTGTCCTCGTCGGTGGCGTAAACAAGCTCCGGCTCCGCAACTCGATCCAGTATGGGCTTGAGGTCGTTGCTCATTGTGTAGCCGTACTCGATCGCCCATATGTCGTATGGGCCGACACCGATCATTGTATAATCGCCTTGAACTTCGCCGTCCTGGTAGTTCATATTCACCGGCAGATAATCCATAACCGAGCCGGCCAACGGCTTCTTGCCTTTGAATTCTTCGCTGTTCATCTCGGACATGCTGTAGACCGCCGAACCTTTGAAGTTGTGCCGCAGCCCCAATGTATGCCCCACCTCGTGACAAACCAGTTCTGCCAGCATCGGGCCTATGAACGACTCCGGGATGCCGTCTATCATGGACTCATCCTTCTTAGGCGGCTTCTTGTCGTCCTTCTTTTCCTCCTTGGGCTTCTGCTCGTCCTTCTTGTCTTCCTTGTCGTCTTTCGGATCGTCCTTTTCCTCATCCTTGTCGACCTCGGCTGCCAGGTTTTCCGCCAGAACCGCCTGCATCCGGAAAAAAGCCACGTCCAGCGCCTTGCCTTCCGCCAGCCTGCACATGCCATTGATCTGGCAGTCGCGACCGGCGAGCCCGTCGTACTCGGCGGTGCCGATAAGACCCGTCTCGGTCTGGCTCAGCGGATGACCCCCGTAAGGAGTCTGTGCAAGCGCCGCAAGCTGATGAGCAACATGCTGGCGCTCCCCCGATGGAGCAAGTCGCACTCGCGGGTCCCAGGTTGGATGACGCGTCAGCCATGCAGTTGTCTCCGGACTCATACCTTCCATCGCAAGCTGCGGCATCACCTCATGAAATTGCTTCCAGAAATGCCGAATCCAGCCGTCGGTCAGTATGATATCGGCGTCGAGTATCTGCCCGGTCTTCGGATGCACCCGGCTTGGCCCGATCGCCGTGCCGATGTTGTTGTTGAGCCAGCGAATGAAGTTGTATCGAACATCCTCGGGGTCCTTTTCCATATGGGCGCCGCTTCGCTTGTCCTGGTAGTAAACCTCGATCGCATTGGAGATGCCCACCTTCTCGAAAGCCTGGTTCCAGAACAGAATACCTTCCCGCACCCATCGCCGATAACGCACGGGGGTAGTATGCTCGATGTAGAAGACAATCGGGTTTTTCGGCGGGCTCAACTGCAGCGACGCATCCGCCTTTTCCAGGTGCCACCGATTGATGTAACGAACCTTGACTTCCTTGTCCTTGTATTGGCCGTAGTCGCTATAATGCGTTGTAAAATAACCTACCCGCTCGTCGGCCTTGCGAGGCTTATAGCCGGTGTTCTCCGGTATCTCGCTTATCGAATAGTGGATTGTCTGCAGCTGTCCGTTGGCCGCAGGAACCTCAAAAGCCAGTTCAACGTTCTTCGGAAAAGCTTTGGCCTTGGCGATCTTGACCAGCCGGGGATTTGAGATCCGGACCTGCGAACCGAAGAACTTGCTGGCCTGACCTACCAGAAGCGCATCCATGTCGATCACTGGCGAACCACCGCTCATCGTCACAATCGGCACGTCAAGAAGCACCCTGTCCGTGAAGAGCCGCCCCACGGAGTCCCTGCTTTCCTGATCGCCGTCCGAACGAATACCGATGTTCGGCGAAACAAGCGCCAAATGTTTGTCATAGCGCTTCCAGTAGACATACATGTCTCCCGCCTGCAAACCGGCATATTCCTGGCCGCTGGCAACCGTCATTGCTATGAAGAACGGCCTGCCCTCGTAACCACCCGGCAGCGCTGCCAGCATCTGCCCATCTTTGTCTCGCTTCCAGATCGTGTAGAAACTCTGCTGGCCGTCAGCAGTTGAGACGACTTTCTCGTAGCCCTTCGTCACCTCTTCCAGCGACGGGAACTCCGGCTGACTTTGAGCTCGAACGCTTGCCGAGAAGACCAAAAGACACGCCAGCATCGCCGACCACAGACACACAAGCTTTGATTTCGATTTCATGCGGTTCATATACATCGGCTCCATCAAAAAAAAGGGTTTTGGTAAGTACTTCATGCGCGGGAGCTTAACACTGCAAAGAGCCCCCGAAATGATCAGTGCTCAGTATACCGCAGTTGATCCGCAAATGCAATCGTTTTGATGCCCCGCAGCCTTTTTTTGACCGGATCGTCTCGCTTCCGGCCGGTTCTGCAACCCGCCCGCCGACTTGAACCCATTACCGCGTGCAAGGTTTGTCCCATAAAAAGCGGTACTGCAGCCGCCATGAACTGCGAGACAACTAAAGGGTGCGATTACAGCGATTTTTTGTTTTGCGATGAGCCCTTTTGCGGTACCATTACAGCCATGTTGGAAAAAGGCCTCGTGCAAATCTATACAGGGGATGGAAAAGGCAAGACCACCGCGGCCCTCGGGCTGGCGGTCCGTGCCGCCGGGCAAGGTAACCTTGTGCTGTTCTATCAGTTCCTCAAGCCTCCTTCGCTTCAGCTCGGCGAACGTATAGCACTCCGACAAATCCACAACGTCCAGTTTGATGCGATGGCGCAGCCGTGGGACCTCAAAACATCGCAACCCAATGAGTCCACATTGGCCGAGATTCGACGGGCCATAACTGACGTGGTAAAGGAGCTCACCGCCGCAGCCGCTGGAAAAGTCTGGGATGTAATAGTGCTTGACGAGATCGTCTTCTGCTATGCCCGCAAACTCGCGGCACTGGACGAAATCGCCGCACTGGTCCGCGGGCGCGACAAACACGTGGAAATCGTCATGACCGGACGCGGCGCCGACGACTCGCTCATCCAAATGGCCGATCTCGTAACGGAAATGAACCCCATCAAGCACCCCTTCGAAAAAGGTATCGTCGCCAGAATGGGTATCGAATACTGAACCTGCTTATAAAAGGAGACATTCCATGTACTGTCAGAAGTGCGGCGACCAGAACCCCGACGGCTCTACAAGATGTTTCTCCTGCGGCGTCGAACTGGCGTCATCAGTCGCACAAGTCGCAGACGCCAGAACATCAGGCTTGGCTGTTGCAGCACTCATTCTGGGGATAATGGCACTCTTCACCTGCGGCATAACCGCCCTGCCCGCAATCGTTTGCGGGATTATTGCACTCGTGAAGATCTCCGGCAGCCGGGGCCTGCTCAAGGGCACGGGCATGGCGGTCGCGGGGATCGTCTTGTCGGCAATGCTCGCTATGGTAGTACCGCCTGTGCTCGCAATTCTCATGCCCGCACTATCTAAAGTGAAACATGTAGCTCAAAGAGTCGTCTGCGGAGCGAACCTGCAAGGCCTGTCGACAGCAATGATCGTCTATTCTGACTCATATGACGGCAAACTTCCCACAGCTAATCAATGGTGCGATCTGCTTATGCAGGAAGCGGACGTGTCCGAACAGTCTTTTCAGTGTCCCGGGGCGCCGCAGGGAGCCTGCACCTACGCTATTAACATCAACCTGATGAGACTTGAGGATACAACAAACCCGCAAATGGTCGCCATTTTCGAGAGTCGCCCAGGCTGGAATCAGGTCGGCGGACGGGAATTGCTAACTACTGAATACCATCGCGGCGAGGGCTGCAACGTGGCCTTCGCCGACGGCAGCGTAATGTTCATCCGGGCCGAAGATCTGGACACTCTGCAATGGACCGCCGACAGATAATGTATCGGATACAGGAAAGTGGATATGAAAAAAGTGGCCGTAATTATCTGTGCCGCGGGCGCCGGAGCACGGTTTGGCGGCAGCAGGAGGAAACCTTTTATCGAAGTAGGCGGACGGGCCGCATTCGTCCGCAGCATTGAGTTTTTCGCAAACCGAGAAGATGTCAAACAGATACTCATGGCAATCTCGCCCGACGACGAGGAACTCGTCAAAATCAAGTACGGCGCAAATCTCAGTTTCAGCGGCGTGAAACTCTGCCATGGAGGTGCCGAACGCTTCGAAACCGTGGCAAAGGCCCTTGAACTCATCAAGGACGACATCGATCTCGTCGCCGTTCACGACGCTGTGCGATGCTGCCTCACCGACCAATGGGTCGACCAGGTAATCCAAAAAGCAGGCATAACCGGCGGAGCTATCCTTGCCTGCCCCGTGGTCGCAACTATCAAGAAGGTCCGCGACGACAAGATCGTTGAGACCGTCGACCGCACCGAGCTTTTCGAAGCACAGACGCCGCAGGTCTTCGATACAAAACTCCTCAAGGAGGCCTACGCCGGCCTCGACAGGCTTGACAAGAGTGCCATCAGCGACGATGCCGCTCTCGTCGAGGCCATGGGTAAAGAAATTGCTGTCGTCGAAACCGACAACTCCAATATTAAGATCACCAGAAAGAGCGATGTGGCGATTGCAGAGGCGATTATAAAATCGCGGCCAAAGCCCGGTCCACAAGGACCAGTTGGACCTTATATAGAGGCACAGTGGTGAAAATACAGTCAATTAAATTGACCCAAGACACTTGACACTTGCTGCAAAAATGGTATGTTTGCCGGTAAGGATCACCAATCGCGTCAGGGAATTTGAAAGGAGTTCAAAATGGCGAGAAAACTGATCATATCGGCTTGGGTGTTTTCATTTGTTTTCCTCCTCGGCTGCAACGAACCCGTGGTGAAGGACGATCCTCGTTTCAGAATTGACCCGGCCGAAGCGAGGTTTGTTACCCAAACGGGGTTCGGCACACCGGACGCAACCGAAATCGACCTCGTCGAAGACCTCGCGGGCAAGCGCGCCGAATACCGAAAAAGCCTTATGCAGCTTGTCAGACACTACCAATTGTCCGCCAATATCACCAAGCGCCAGTGGGCGCAGCACGAGTTGGATGCCTTGGATCGTGTCCCACAGTACAAGTATCTCATGACCGCCGAATGGATGCCGCCAGTGACATCGATGATGCAAATATCCTCTTCAATGAAGCAATGGAACTGTACCGTCAGGCCGGCATGATGCTGATAGTGACCGACGAAGACAAACTGAGAGGAGCTCTCAACAAGTTTAATCAGTTGATCGAACGCTTCCCCAGCAGCAACAAGATAGACGATGCCGCCTATCGGGCAGGACGCATCTATGAACACTTCAGGGACTGGGACATTGCCGCCGTTTACTACCAGCGCTGCTTCCAGTGGAACGATGTGACCGCCTATCCTGCAAGGTTCCGTGCTGCCTTTATCCTCGACCAGAGACTGCTTCAGCGCACAGAGGCTCTGACGCTTTACCAATTGGCTGTTGATCGGGAAGCACGATACACCAAGAACACCGAGTTCGCCCAAAAGCGTATTCTTGAATTGACCAAGCCCGGCAGCCAGCCTGGCGACCCCGTCCCGCCGGCCGGCTCCAGAATGTCGGATATCTCCATCGATTCCTTCTCCGAGTCACTGGATACCATGCCCTGAAGCACAATCGGGGGTTTAAGAACGAATATAGCGGGCCTGTTCTTCATTCGAGCAGGCCCGTTTCCTTTGATGAAATGCTAAACGAATTCGAAAACAAAGTCTGCGATTTTATTCAATCGCATCGCCTGCTGGAATGCAATGCCGTTCTCGCAGCCGTATCCGGAGGCGCCGATTCCGTCGCGATGCTAATCTGTCTAACACGCATAATCAGCAACTTCCGCGGAGGTTTGCGCATAGTCATCGGCCATGTCAATCATCACCTCCGTGGCGCCGCAAGCGACGGCGATGAGCACTTCGTTAGTAAACTGGCCGCTGCATTTGGCCTTGAGTGTTGCACGCGATCAGTAGACGTAAAACAACACGCCCGCGCCGAGCACCTTTCCATTGAAAGCGCCGCCCGCCTTCTTCGCGTAAATGAACTCATCGACATGGCGGCACAGGCCCGTTGCGATGCCATCGCGACCGCCCACCACATGAACGACAACGCTGAGACACTGGTCCATCGTCTGCTTCGGGGCACAGGCCTTCGTGGACTCGCCGGAATTCGCCCCGCGAGGACGCTAAAAGGCGACGCCGGCTGTACAACATTCATCAGCCCCCTGCTGTCCGCCAAGCGCGACGAGATACTCGCCTACTGTACCGTCAACGGTATTGCATGGCGACACGACCACACCAACGACGACTTCGCTCACACACGGAACCGAATCCGCCATGTCCTGCTCCCCTCCATCCAGAGTGACGCATCTTCGGATATGGTTCGGCTGCTGCACCATCTTTCGCAAGCGTGTCAGAACCTGCTCACGCAAATCGAACAAAGAGCAGCCATCCTCCACTCGGCAGCCATCAAAGAGAATTCCCGCCGGCGAGTCATCCTGGACCGATTCACCCTCACCTCCCAACCCGAGGCTGTTGTAGTTGAACTTATCCGCCGCACACTCATGGAACTCGGAATCGGCCTCCGCAACATGTCCGAAGCCCGATACCGCGCACTCGTTCAGCAGGCATTCAGCGGATGCCCCCGCCGATTATCTTTGCCTAACGGACTAACTGCTTCCGTGAATGGAAGCAATTTGTCATTTGAAACCATACCGCCCGCCGTTGACGCGGGCCCGACCGATGCACAAATCCTGACCATCCCAGGACGGACACCATTCGGCGGCGTGGAATTCGATACAGCGATGCTTAATGCCCAGACATGCGACATCGAAGCATTTAAAGCAGCGAAGAACCCGCACACGGAGTGGTTCGATTATGACAAGCTGAGTCTCCCCCTTTATGTGCGCACCCGCCGCCAGGGAGATCGATTTCAGCCCCTGGGCATGCCGGCCGAAAAAAAAATCGGCAAGTTTCTCTCCGCCGCCGTCGATGCCGAGGCCCGCGAACAAATGTTCATCGTCGGCGATGCCGAAAAAATCATTTGGGTAGCACCCGTCCGCTGCTGCGAACAAACGAAAGTCACTGCTGATACCACGACTATTCTTCAGATTGCACTGAAGTCACCACGCGTCGGCTGCAGCCCACAGCATCAATATCGAACCTCCATCTGAAATGCCGGCGCCGCATCCTTGGGTTTTCTGCCAACCACCACATACTGCTCGGGCCCGGTCCCCGAAACCTGCAAATTGAGTCCATCGTTCTCGAAGACCTCGGCAAGATATGCGATCTGCAGCCTCTGCACGTCCGACCCGACGCCAAAGCCATGCCGCAGCGCATCCATTGCCCACCTGACATACTCGCTGTTATTGGCGTGCCCGTTCATATCGATTGCACTGTACGGGACCCGGATCGACTCGACGTATTGGTACCCCTCAGGCGTTTGCCCGCGCCTCTGTGGCGCCGAAATCAACTTCTCTGCGTCGCCAGGCAGCCGCCGCTCCAGCTTGGCAAGATTTCGCGGCCGGTTTGTCCTGCGGCTGAGCACCATCCACTCGCTGCCTGCCCGGAACAACTCACCGCCTCCTGCATCAAAACCAATGAACTCCCGCGTGGCAATTACACGATTGTGTCCGCTTGGCCAGGTCCGCAGAAGCACCGTCTCGTTCCAGGCCGGCCACCGCGCAATCTGCAACACGAAATTGGACAGCACCCAACAGCACTGCATCTCCCGGAGCCATTCAACGCCAAAACCAAGCTCCTGCGCATGCGCCGCGGCCGCCTCCTGCAGGCGTAGCATCAGAGACTCGATCTTCATAAGACCGTCCGCGCGACAATCATACGTCCTGATAGTGCAACATTCTTCTCTTTTTTGCACGTCTGTTCCCGCGTAATCCATCATGTCGCCCACAGCATAACATCGCCGCCGGATCGGTCAAATGACTTTCTTCCTGTCCGCCTGCCTGCCTGCAAATTCCTACTGTTCCACTGGCCGTCGCCTTGTTTTTTCCTGTGATATTCCTTAATGCCGCACAAACAAAAACTCAGAAACGTAATTGCACTGTCACTGTTTTGGGGTATAATTAGAGTTTTATCCAATCGGTTCCAACGCCGATTCAGGACAGCACTGGCATCCAATCATAAGGAAGACAATGTCGTTAGAGAGTTTTTTTAATCCGGCGTCCGTAGCGATCGTGGGAGCGTCACGTCACCCCGGCAAGGTCGGCCACGAAATCCTCGTCAATATAACCGGCGGCGGATACGCGGGCAAAGTATATCCCATCAATCCGAGCATGGATTCGATCGAAGGACTCAAGTGCTATCCGGATATTGCTTCAATCGGGCAGGTCCCCGAACTGGTTCTCATTATTGTCCCCGCAGATAGCGTAGCGGACGTAATGCATCAATGCGCGAATCTCGGGGTAAAATCCGTCGTCATTATCACCGCCGGATTCAAAGAAGTGGGCGAAGCAGGGGGAAAACTGGAGCAGGAGATCGTTCGAATCGCCCACGGCGCCGGTATCCGCATAGTCGGACCCAACTGCCTTGGCGTCATAGACACCGGACACAAACTCAACGCAAGCTTCGCCGGGGACCTGCCGCGTGCCGGCGCCATAGGCTATGTATCCCAGTCCGGCGCCTTGCTTGCCGCGATTCTTGACATGGCCAACGCAGGCGGTATCGGCTTCAGCACGCTGGTCAGTATCGGCAACAAAGCCGACGTCGACGAGTTGGACATAATGCAGTACCTGGCGGAATGCAAAGAAACCAAAGTTATCGCCGGCTATCTCGAAAGCATCAGCGACGGCAATCAGTTCGTTCGCGAGGCGGAGATCATCTCGCATAAGAAGCCCATCCTGTTGATGAAATCAGGCGGAACCGGCGCCGGCGCACGCGCCGCCTCGAGCCACACCGGCTCTCTGGCCGGCAGTGAAGCCGCATACGAATGCGTGTTCGAGCGAGCCGGCATCGTTCGCTGCGACTCCATTAAGACCCAGTTCGATTTCGCACAGGCGTTCGCCACTCAGCCTCTCCCAAAGGGCGACAAGGTCGTGGTCATCACCAATGCAGGCGGACCTGGTATTATGGCTGCCGACGCAATTGAAGGCAATGGCCTCACCTTCGCAAAACTCTCCGATGAAACTATACGACAGCTTGCCGCTGTGCTGCCTGCCGCCGCCAACGTGAACAACCCCGTCGACGTCCTTGGCGACGCCCTTGCTGAGCGATACCAGAAGGCACTTGATATCGTGGCAGCAGACGACAGCGTAAGCGCCGTGCTTGTACTACTGACGCCGCAGGCAATGACTGAGGTCGTCGCGACCGCGGAGGTTGTTGTTAAGCAATCGCAGAAGAAACTCGGAAAACCGCTTTTCGCATGTTTCCTCGGCGCCGAAAAGGTCCGCCCAGGCGTGGAGATCCTTCAGCAGGGGCAGATACCGCAGTACGACTCACCCGAAAGCGCCGTCGCCGCCATAAAGGCCATGTGCGATTACCACCGCTGGCGCCACAGGCCCAAACGTGTTGTCAAACTCTACCCGGTCAACCGTAGAAAGGTTGAAAACATCGTCGAAAGACACCTCCGGTTGGGCATGAGGGAAATCGGCGAGGTGGAATCCAAGGAAATAATTGAAGCTTACGGCTTTGTAACTCCTAAGGGTTCAATCGCCACCACCGCCGAACAGGCGGCCAACATCGCTCGACAGTTGGGTTTCCCGGTGGTCCTTAAAATATGGTCACCGGACATTATCCACAAGTCGGATGTCGGCGGCGTCCGGGTCGGCCTCAAGAGCGCTCAGGAAGTCATGGACGCCTTCGATCTCATGATGTTCCGCGTACCCCGGAAAATGCCCGAAGCCGATATCCTCGGAGTCCTCGTCCAGGAAATGTGCACCGAAGGCAAGGAAGTCATCCTCGGCATGCACCGCGACCCGCACTTCGGCCCCATGATGATGTTCGGCATGGGCGGCATCATGGTCGAGGTGCTCAAAGATGTCTCGTTCTACCTTGCCCCGCTCACCGCCGATGAGGCCAAACAGATGCTCGTGAATACACGTACCTACAAGATGTTGACGGGCGTTCGCGGCCAGGCGGGTGTCGATATCGATGCAATCGCCGAAGCCCTCCAGAGGCTTTCACAGCTTGTTACGGAATTCCCGCAGATACAGGAAATGGATATCAACCCGTTTATGGTCGGCCCCGAAGGGACAACTCCCATAGCCGTGGATGCGCGCATAAGTGTTGAAAAGGTTGGACAGAAGAAATGAGTATCACGCAATTCGATTGGAAACAGAAATACGCAGCCACCATAGGAACCGCCGCCGATGCGGTTAAGCTGATCAAACCCGGCGACAGCATATTCATTGGGACAGGCTGCGGTCAGCCCCAGCACCTGGTCCACGAACTTGTCGCCCATTCCGCCCACATTTTTGACTCCAACATCATTAACTTCCTCACTATCGGCCCCGCCCCCTACATGAGCGAGAAGTTCCGCGACAAATTCAATGTCAACAGCTTCTTCATCGCCGACAGTGTGCGCAACAGCATTCAGGAAGGAATCGCAGATTATACACCCATGTTTCTCTCCGAAATCCCCCATGAATTCGAAACCGGGCGCATTCCTCTCGACATCGCGTTCATTTCGGTTTCACCGCCCGATTCAAATGGCCTGTGCAGCCTCGGTATTTCCGTCGACATAGTCAAATCCGCTGCCGCAAACGCCAGGTATATCGTCGCACAGGTCAACGCAAATATGCCCAGGACACTCGGCGACTCCTTCATTCACGTCAATTCCATCGATATGCTCGTGCCCTGCGACGAACCGATTATCACGGTCGAACCGGAAGCCGCCGACGATGTATTGCGCCGCATCGGCCAGAACCTCGCGCGACTCGTCGAGGACGGCAGCACGATCGAATGCGGTATAGGACGCATACCGCAGGCTATGGCCGAATACCTCGGAGACAAGAAGGAACTCGGCATCCATACCGAAATGTTCGGCGACTGGATCATAGATCTCATCGAATGCGGCGCAATTACCTGCACCAAGAAAACTATCAACCGCGGCAAGATCGTCGCCAGCTTTGCGATGGGATCCCAGAGACTCTACGATTACATCGACAACAACCCGTTCTTCGAGTTTCACCCCACCGAGTACGTCAACGACCCCTTCGTCATCAGCCAGCATGATAAAATGGTCGGCATCAACGTCGGCCTCGAAATCGACCTGACAGGACAGGTCTGCGCCGACTCACTCGGCTACCGCTTCTACAGCGGCATCGGCGGCCAGGTCGACTTCATCCGCGGTTGCGCCCGCAGCCGCGGCGGCAAACCCGTAATCACCATGCCCTCCACCGCAAAAAATGAGACCGTCTCCCGAATCGTCCCAAAACTCACCGAGGGCGCCGGAGTCGTAACAACGCGCGGCGATATCCACTACGTCGTAACCGAGTACGGCATCGCATACCTGCATGGAAAGAGCATCCGCGAGCGCGTCCTGGCACTCATTAATATAGCCCACCCGAAGTTCCGCAAGGAACTCATACAGGCCGCAAAGGCCCAGAAATATATACACGCCGACCAGATCGAACTCCCCTGGGAGAACGTCAGGTACCCCGAAGAGCTCGAACATTACGACACTCTCCGCGACGGCACGCAGATATTCTTCAGGCCCGTCAAACCGACCGACGACTCCGCCCTCTCCGAAATGCTTTACTCCCTCAGCCAGGCCTCCGTCAAGAAACGCTACTTCACCCATACTAAGACCTTCCCTCATCGCGACGTCCAGAAGCTCACGAACATCGACTACCAGAACGAACTGGCCGTCGTGGGAGCCGTCCCGGGCCCAGGCGACGAGGAAATCGTCGCGATAGCCCAGTACTTCCTCGAACCCAAGACTCGTGTAGCCGAGGTGGCGTTCATAGTCCACGACGAATGGCAGGCCAAAGGCATGGGCACGCTGCTTCTCGATTACATCGTCCGAATCGCCGCCCAGCGAGGCGTCAAGAGCTTCTACGCCACCGTCCTCCCAGAAAACAAGGCCATGCTCAACATCTTCTACAACAGCGGCTACAACATCAACACCAAGTTCGACGGCAATGCCTACGAAATCAACTTTAACTTGGGTGATTAACCCGACTGGGTAGTGTGACACTCTCAGCATGGAGTAATGGGCGCCCCGCGCGGGAGCCCGTGGATGGACCGTCGCTCAGCAGATCAAGAATATTGCCAGCTCCCCGCTTGCAGCTTCATGCGAATACAACAAAAACCATGCCGCCATCATCTTCGCCTGAGGTGATACACAACTTCCGCAAGAACCGCCTCCACAGATATCTCCTCGATCCTGTGTCGCGGATCGTCGCTCTCGATCTTTCTCCCTCGCTGCTCCGCGTCCACCGCCACAAACCCGTGCTCCCTCTTGTAAGGCCCTATCCGCTGCGGATTGGTCCTCCCGATGATGATCACCACAGGCGCCTGCAGAGCCGCCGCTATCTGCCCCGGCCCCGTGTCGTTGCTCACAACAAGCCTCGCCCCGCTCAACACCCCCGCAAGCGCCCCGATGTCCGTCCGGCCGGCCAAATTCACAACCCGCCCCCGCGACAGCCCGCACAGCATCTCCGCCCCCTCAGTCTCTCCGTGTCCGCCCACCGCCACAACCGGCAATCCAAATTGCTCGTCGATCCGGTCCGCCAGTGCCGCAAACCGTTCGATCGGCCAGCACTTCCCCGGGTGCGCCGATCCCGTCGCAAATACAACGTACTCGCTTGCCCTGACGCCGTGCTCCGCAAGCAGTTCACATGTCCGCGAAACCCACCCCTCCGTCGGTGCAAAGCTGCACCCGTCCACTATCCTGCTGCATCCCGCCGCCGCAACAACCTTGTGGTAGTAATCTATCACATGCACGCCGCCGTCGTTCTGCGCCACTCGATGACTGTAAAAAAGACCGGCGAACTCCCGCGAATCCTTCATCCCAAAACGCCGCCTCGAACCCGTAATCCATCCAAAGAACGCCGTGCGAAACAGACCCTGCAGATCAATCACAAGATCGAATCGCCTGTTGCGAAGCTCGCGGAAAAAGCGGACCAGTGATGCAAATGACCGCGCCTGACACCACCACTTGCCAAGGTGCTTGCGGTCGAACAGCAGCACCTCGTCAAGATCGCGCGCCCCTTCCAGAAGCGACGCGTACTCACGCCGCACGAGCCAGGTAATCCGCGCATCAGGAAAACTCGCGCGCAAAGACGCAAGCGCCGGAAGTGCCAGAGCAATATCGCCCAATGCCGACGGTTTAATAACAAGGATGTTCTTGGGTACGTCTCTTGGCTCAGTCATTTTCCATCGGTGAATTCACACCGCCCTTCAATCGCCGAGGTGGCCACCGAAAGCAGCCGGGCCGCAGCAGCACTCATCGCCAACTCGTGGAAGAGGCGACGTCGATCCTCATTCATGCTGGTAAGTTTGCAGTATGACAAAAACGCCCGCCAGTAGTCGCTGCGGTTAACATTTCCAAGCGGCATAACCGTAGCCGTCAGCTTGATCAGGGAACGCAGCCGGCTGCGTCTGCGCGCCAAGCGGTACGGCTTGATGCCGTCCAAATCCACAAGGGTCACGCGACAACTTCCGTTCTTACGCCCCACCAGAAAATTAGGCGCCTTGGCGTCACGATGCCAAAGCCCGTTGTTGTGCAGACCAGCAAGTATCTCCGCCACCTGGTAAGCCGCCGCCCGACGCACCGCCGCTTCGTCCGGCCCGATGCCGTTCAGTTCGTCACGCACAAAATGATACAGATTAGGGCTGTCTGCCATATACTCGCTTACGTAAATACTGTATTTCGCACCGAAACCTTTCCGCTGCTCTAAGGCCGCAAGAGGATATTCCGCGGTAATTCCCATTGCCCGCAGTTTGAGAGCAGTCTTAAAATTGCGCATGGCGCGCGCTGGACGCAGCCACCGAAAGAATTCCCTGAATCCGTCCTGCCTCATCCTGACTTTAATCACGGCCGTAATCCGCCGCTCGCCAAGCAAAATCGGCTGCGCCACAACCGAATTCTGGCCGTCGGCCTTCAGTCTCTCCCCGTCCAGTTTCAGAAGTTGCTCGGGCTCCGCGAGAAACTGCCTCCACGCGGCCTGAGACAACTTATCGCCCCCCGAATCCTCCAATACAACAGAGGCTCGCCAGCCGTCTTTTAGGTCAAGGCTTACAGTAGATATTTGCTTGCCGTTCATCGCGCCCATTCTATGACACACGTTACTTTTCGGCAACGAAAACCCTTTCTTTGCAGCAGTACCTGCCGATATAATAAGATATTTCCCTGCTAAATATTTTGGGAGTGTGCTGCATGGCCGAACAAGGAAGATACGTCTATGAATGGCCTCGACCCATGGTCACCGTCGACGCAGTAGTTTTCGCTCGCACATCCACTGCCGCCAAAGTCCTTCTTGTTAAGCGCGCCCGAGAACCTTTCAGGAATAAGTGGGCGTTCCCGGGAGGCTTTGTCGAAATGGATGAAGAACTAAATGACGCCGTCGCTCGTGAATTGAAAGAGGAGACTGGCTTGACAGGAATCGACCTGCGGCAATTGCAAACCTTCGGCACGATTGGCCGCGATCCGAGAGGCCGCACGATCACGATCACCTATATCGGCGTCGTCGTTACTGAGAACATGCACCTTCAACCGGGCGACGACGCAGCCGAAGCTGCATGGTTCGATATCGACGCCCTGCCTCCAATGGCATTCGACCACAAAGAAGTAGCCGCTATGGCAACTCAAGAGTACCAGCGAGTCGCAGATATTCCGAAACGGCTTGAATATCCTCGCGGAGCCAGAAGCGAAGACTTCGCCGCGATAAACGATTTGACGTGGGCATATCGGTCCTCTCGCGTCCTGCAGGCAGCCGTCAAAATCGATTTGTTTACGCATCTGGCCGACAAGAGCCTCTCGCTCCAGGAACTATGCAGCGCTTGCCGCACACAACCCCGGATGACCGACAAACTCCTGATCGCCTGCGCGGCACTCGGCTTTGTAGAGCGTGACGGCACCCTCTACCGAAACACTCCTCGGGCCCAAACATGGCTCGTAAGGGGATCACAACTCTACCAGGGAGACATAATTGCCCATGCCGACGTTGTGCGAGACTTCTGGGACAACCTTGAGAACCAGATTTGCCTGCTGCCGCCGCGCGTCGACACCACCGCCGTCCATCGCAGTTTCATCATGGGAATGCACAACATCACCATGGGAGGCAGAGGCCGCATCTTTCTGGAAAACATCGATCTTGCGGGCAGAAAACGCCTCCTGGACGTCGGCGGCGGCCCCGGAACCTACTCTATCCTCGCCTGCAGAAAGTACCCTCAACTCAACGCCACGATCTTCGACCTCCCCGAAACAATCGCCATCGCCCGCCGCGTAGTTGAAAAAGAAGGCTTCTTGGGTCGTATAACCTTTGTGCAAGGGGACTGGGAGAAAGACTCCTTCGGGGGAGGCTTCGACACCGTACTCATGTCCAACATTATGCATGGAGCCGAAAGCATGGCCCCATTGAAGCTCCAAAAAGCCTTCCAGGCTATGTTGCCCGGAGGCCTGCTCATCGTACAGGAATTCCTGCTCAATGATAACAAAACCGGCCCCTTAACCCCAGCACTTTTTAATGTCATGGTCGGGGCTTACTCCACCAAAGAGATGGTCAACCTCGTTCGCGAGGCAGGCTTCATTCAGGAGAAGCTCGTTTTCAACGACGAAAATGTGGGTGCCGGTTGGATTGCGGCTCAGAAACCCACCAATTTGCCTGAAAGTACGTGCGTTTAGCCGATAAAGCATACTACAAAGCGGGAAAAGCGGATCCTCGCCGAAACACTGTTCTGCGCCCATAAAACAGTTGACTTCTCTCGTGTGATTGGTAAATTTGCCTCACCGAGGGCTGATGGAGCGCTTATTGCGAAAGGAAGACCGATGGCAAAACCAACGATCTCATCCTATCTCCGGGAAAATGTGGGACAATTCAGCAAGAAGGGGGAACCCGGCCCATATGTTACTATTTCCCGCCAGTACGGATGCGACGGCTACGAACTGGGAGACCTGCTCCTTGAGCAACTGAATGAAAGGGAGGACGAAGCCCCTTGGCAGCTTTACAAAAAGGAAATCTTGGAACAGCTTGCCAAAGATACCGGCCTAACTGTGGAAATTGTCGAGCAGGAACGACTCAGCAAGCCCAGTATGCTGCGCGATTTCTTCCGGGGGATGCGGCGGACGGGCACACCAGACGGGTATGAAATCCGCAACAAGATAGCCCTTATGGTCCGAACCGTGGCAATCGAAGGACGTGCCTTGATTATCGGACAGGGTGCAACCGCCGCAACTGCCGACCTTAAGAACGGCCTCAGCGTCCGAATCGTCGCCCCCCGCGAGTGGCGAATCGCACGTATAAGCATCCGCGAAAAACTCAGAAAAGATGCCGCAACTGCACGTCTCGAAGAGGTCGAGAGAAAGCGAAAATACCTCCGCAAAGTTTACGAGGAAAGGAACCCCCGCGAACCCGCATTCAACTTGACTATCGATAACTCATCATTCAACACCGCTCAGGCCGCCGAACTCATTATTGCCGCCATGGAGTTAAGACAACTCATCGGCAAGGCGATTAATAGGTGACACCGATCGCAAGGGGGCTGCAAACGGTTTTTTTTGGATTTTGCTGGATAAGCTTGAGAAAATCGTTATCATTTTTGGTTCGCACATTCGGCTGGCAGGGACGCACAGCGCAGTTGTAAGGGAAACACCCCGGACAAATACCGGGGTGCGTTGTTAATCCGCAATGCAGGACCATATATGGAACTGATCAAACAGCTCAAAGAGGCGGAGGCACAGGCCAGGAATATCGTCGAAAAGGCCCGCAAGGAGGCCGCCGCCATGCTTGAACAGGCACGTCGGGAACAAGACGAGCAACTCCTTAAGGCTCAGCGAGATCGGGATGCCGCTGTAAGGCAAGCCATCGATCAGGCACAAGAGCAGGCCCGGGATGAGATACAGGAAATGGCCCGGAAGGGTCAGAACCGGATTGAGGAGCTCAAGACGGCGACCAGAAACAAGACCGATATCTGCGTCTCTGAGATCATTGCACGCCTCGAAAGTCTCTGAGACTCGGGAATTCGCTTGCTTCAGCCAGGTCTGGTGTCGCGACTTGAAAAACGGATGAATCACACACCAAGTCAGTTTGGGACATGTAAATGGCTATAGCCCCCATGCAGAAAGTGATTATCGTTACGCACCGCAGTGAGTCCGAGGCGCTGCTGGACGCGATGCAGCAGGCCGGTACTGTGCAGGTCCTGGACGCGGAGCGGGCTATGGTCACAAAGGAGTGGCCGGAGCTTCAAAGTGAATTCAAACGCCCGCGAGATCTCGAGGAAATCGTCGAACGCCTCGCAGGGGCAATTGCGTTTCTGAAGCCGTTTGCAGGCAAAACCTCTGCAAGTCTCTTGGCGCCGCGTATGGAGGTAAGCGCCGGTGAGTACAGCCGTGTAGTCAAAGACAAAGAAGCCCTTGAGCTATTGGACAAAGTTGAACACAGCCGCAAGATTATAGAAGATCTTAGCCAGCACATTGACGGTTTGGCGGGCGAGATTCACAAGCTTGCACCTTGGCTGCCGTTACGCATGCCGGTGCATGAACTCGGCGGAATGAAAACCTTTGTATGTTTTGCCGGCCTCTTGCCGGAGCAGAATATACCTGACGCACTCGCTCGCATGGATGAATTGCAGGCGGCCGTCGAAAGGGTCGGCCCTGCGCATCGCGCCGAGGCATGGCTGGTTGTGTGCCTCAGAGACGCCTCCGCCGAAGTGCAGAAGGCCCTCCGGCAAGCCGATTTTGAGGCGGTGGTTTTCGACTCCCACAAGGGAACTCCCGCTGAGATCACCGCCCGGCTGCAGGCCGATTTGGCAGCTCATAAGGCCGACTTGGAGAAGGAAAAACGCACCGCTGCAAAACTGGCCGAAAAACAGGTTGCCCTGCACATACTGCATGACCACTACAGGAATCTTGTCGCCCGCGTCCGGGCCCGAGATGCGGCTCCGGCAAGCGAACATGCGATGTTTCTGGAAGGGTGGATCAAGGCCAAAGACTACCGGGCCCTCCAGAAGATCGTCTCCGGATTTGAGGCCAGTTCCGTGTCGGCTGTGCAGCCCGGCGAAGATGAAGAATGCCCCGTCGAGATCGATAACAGTCCGGCATTCCGCCCGTTCGAGACCATCACGCGACTCTACGGCATTCCTTCCACCACCGACGTAGATCCCACCGCCTTCCTGGCGCCATTCTTCGCAATCTTCTTCGGGCTCTGTCTGACCGATGCCGGATACGGACTGGTCCTTGTCGCCTTGCTGGCCTGGGTGCTGAAGAAACTGCAGGGTGACAAAAAAGCTATTTGGATGCTGATGGTCTGTTCGGTCATTACCATCATCGCCGGAGCGATTACCGGCGGCTGGTTTGCCGACACCATTCCAACACTCCTGCCCCAAACCGAAGGCTCGATTGGCGCCGCGCTGCACGCGCTGCGACAGAAAATGATGCTCTTTGACCCAATGGAAAAGCCGCTGGTATTCATCGGCATCGCGCTGGCGCTGGGCTATACTCAGGTGCTCTTTGGCCTGGGCATTGCATTTGTAAATCTGCTCAGGCACCGCAACTACGCCGCCGCTGTATTTGAAAAGCTAACTTGGCTGATCCTGCTCAATTGCCTGGTGCTGTTTGCCCTTGCCAAGAGGGGCATCCTGCCGGCCGGCCTGGCACCTGCGGTCGGGCTTATCGCCCTGGTTCAGGTGATACTGATCTTCTGGTTCACAGAACGCAACAGCGGACTCGCCGGACGCATCGGAGGCGGAGTCTTCGCAGTGTTCAGCACCGTATTCTATCTCGGCGACATGCTCAGTTATGTACGAATTATGGCCTTGGGTATGGTTACCGCCGGACTTGGAATGGCCGTTAACATCCTCACCAAATTGGTGATGGAAGTCCCCTATATAGGATTCCTGCTCGGATTGCTGCTGTTTGTCGGCGGGCATGCAGTCAATATAGCACTGTCGCTGCTTGGAGCATTCGTTCACAGCCTGCGACTGCAATTCGTCGAATTCTTCCCCAAGTTTTTCGCTGGTGGCGGCAGAGAGTTCAAGCCCCTTCGTAACGATTACCAACACGTGCTCGTATTAGAGGCGGAAAACGCAAACAAATAGAGCTTGCAACAATATAACGCTAAGGCGGTTACACAGAACAAGAGTAGAGACGGTTTTTTTCGTAGGAAAGGCAAAGACAATGGATTACGGATTGGCACTTGCGTTCGCCGGGGCGGCTTTTGCGACATTCCTGGCAGGCATTGGTTCTTCGATCGGTCTGGGAATCGCCGGACGAAGCGCGACGGGCATTCTCAGCGAAAAGCCGGAGCAGTACGGCCTCATGACGCTGCTGGTTGTGCTGCCCAGCACGCAAGGCATTTACGGTCTGGTCATCTCGCTTTTCATCATGATCAAGATCAATCTCTTCGGCGGTGATTTGGCCGATGTATCCCTTGGGCAGGGCATCATGATATTTGGAGCCTCGCTGCCAGTCGGGATAGCCGGCTTGTTCAGCGGCGTACATCAGGGCAAGACTTGTGCCGGCGGCATTCAGATGGCCGCAAAACGCCCCGAAATGGGCGTCAAGGCCGGCGTTGTCTACGCCGCTCTTGTCGAGTTCTATGCGATTCTCGGCTTCCTCGTTTCCTTCCTCCTGATCTTCATCGGCGTCAACGTCTAAACTGATAAGTGCAGCAACCAACCGTAAATCTCTTTCAGCGGACAGGATAGCTATGAATGCCGAACAGGTGGTCAATAGGATTCTTTCAGAGGCCGGCGAACAGGCAGCCGCGATTCTTAAGGAAGCCGCAGAAAAGCGGGATCAGCAGCAGCGGCAGCTCCAGGAGCAATTGTCCGCCCATCGTGCAGAGACCGACCGGCTCGCCGCTGAGGCTGCCGCTGATCGACGCGCCCAGATGCTCGCCGCTGCACGCATGGACAATGCTCGAGCGATGCTGGCAACAAAAGTGCAGCTTCTCGATGAAATATTTGACAAAGCCCAGGAACAGATTGTACGGCTGCCCGACGATCAGTACAAGGCACTCATGACAAGACTCATGCAAAGCGCCGTCGAAACCGGAGACGAAGAAGTCATCGTCGGAAAAGACGAGCGGCGAATCGACGACGCCTTTATCAAGCAGCTTAACAGACAACTCGGAGCCGGCTTCCGGGGCAACCTCAGGCTCAGCGCCAAACGCGAGGATATAAAGGGCGGATTCATACTCGCCCGTGGCAAGGTTCGGATAAACGCCGGCGCAGACGTCCTCATCGAAAGCCTGCGCGAGCAGATGGAAACCGAATTGGCGGAGAAGCTTTTCGCACAGCAAGCCAACCAAAAGGAACAGGATTGACGAAGTGACGCTGCTTGAAAATGACTTGACCGGCATTGACTTCTATCAGTATCCGCCTGTCGGCGAAGAAGACTGGCAATATGCATACGCCGCCGCCCAGGTCCGCGTACTCCAGACGCTGATGCTCCAACGCGGCATATTTGTCGATATGGCCAATGCTGAATCGTTCCCCGCCGCCGCCGATCTGCTTGGCGGTACTGAATATGCGATTGACACCGCCGCCGACTTGCAGGCCATCGAGGCAATGCTGTTGGATCGCCGTTCTGCCGCAAGGGCGCTTTTCGCAGATCTCATGCCGGACAAGGAAATCGTCATGATAATGCGATCGCGCGAAGATTTCGCCAATATGCGACTGGCCGTGCGGCGACTGGTCACCGAGCGGCCGATGGGACTCGGCTACAGCAACGAAGGATGCGTCCCGGCCGACCAATTTAAGGAGATGTTCGAGCAGGAAGATTACACCCGTATGCCGGGTTATCTGCAGGACGCCGTCGAGGCCGCTGTACTGGGCTATTACGAAAAGAAGGACATTCGCCAGATCGATCACGCCATAGATCGCGTCGAGGCTGCCTGGCGCGTGCGACGCGCATGCGAGCTTAATTGCGTCTTCTCGCTCTCCCTGGCAAGGCTGCAAATCGACCTGCATAATCTGCGAACCATGCTGCGGCTCAAAATGGCAGATCGCGATGATCGCATGCATTTCCTGCCAGATGGTTTTGTTGAGCCCGCCAAGTTCGCCCACGGCCTCGAAACAGCCCTTGAAGCGATCGCCGCGGTGTTTCAGTTTACCCCTTATGCCGAACTCCTCGAAGAGTCAATCGGCTATCTCCGAACCGAACAGTCCTTTCTGCGGCTGGAGCAGAGATGTGAAGATCACCTCATCGAGTTCTTGAAAACAAGCCGCCAGGTCACGGCCGGCCGGCAACCTGTCATAGCGTATCTGCTCATCAAAGAAGCTGAGATACGCAATGTGCGCATGATGCTCGTCGGCAAGAAGAATAATCTAAACCCAAGGCTGATGCTGGATCGGCTCGGACATTGGATGTAACAGAGTAGAAGCCAACGCTGACGGATGCGATTCCGTCTTCTTACAGGAACGTTGATATGGAAGGCAAAGTGGCGGTACTGGGCAGCGGTGATTTTGTAATGCCGTTTGCCGCGCTGGGACTCGACACCTATGCAATCGAGCCGGCCCCCGATAAGGTGGACGCCGCCGCACGAACCATTCTCAGCCGGCATTATGCCCTGGTGGTGGTGTCCGAAGAAGTCGCTCGTGCGGCACAGCCGGTTTTTGACGAGGTCCAGAAGAAGGCCGTGCCGTGTGTCGTGGTCGTACCTGCGACAAGCGAGCCGTCGGGAGTGGCAACTGAGTCGCTTGGAAGACTGCTCAAGATGGCCACCGGCATAAACATTTTGGCTGGATGAGATTGAACTAAGTTTAAACGGGAATCCCCGCACAACGCAGATGATGGGGCGGAGAAACCAAATGCCCCCTAATATCTGCGGCGGTGGCAAAAGCAAGTTCGAGCATACTGTCTTAGAATGAAGGTTCTGCAATGAGCGAATTGAGCAAGGGTACGATCATCAAGGTTGCCGGCCCAGTGGTCGTGGCCAAGGACATGATCGGTGCGCGAATGTACGACGTCGTGCGAGTCGGCAGCGAGAATCTCATCGGCGAAATCGTCGAACTCCACGGCGAGCTCGCCAGTATCCAGGTCTATGAAGACACCGTCGGCATCGGACCCGGCGAAGAGGTCGTAAACACCGGCGCACCACTCAGTGTCGAACTCGGACCGGGCCTCATCTCCAGCATCTATGACGGCATACAAAGGCCGCTCGACGCACTCGTCCAGGCCCAGGGCAGCAACATCTTCCGCGGCAGCGCAATCCCCGGCCTCAGGAGAGATATCAAATGGCACTTCATACCCACCGTTGAAAACGGCGCAAAGGTCTCCGGCGGTGACATCGTCGGCCAGGTCCAGGAAACCACTCTCGTCACTCACAAGATAATGGTCCCGCCCGAAGTCACCGGCACGCTCGAAGGGCTCAAAGAAGGCGAGTACACCGTCGACGAGGTCATTGGCGCAGTCGTCGCCGAAGGCGGCCGCCGCACCGAACTCAAACTCATGCAGAAATGGCCCGTCCGCCGCCCTCGCCCGCGAAAAGAGCGCCTCGCCCCCAATGAGATCCTCGTCACCGGCCAGCGCGTCATCGATGCCTTCTTCCCGCTTAGCAAGGGCGGAACCGCCTGTGTCCCGGGCCCCTTCGGAACCGGAAAAACCGTCGTACAGCACCAGCTCGCCAAGTGGGTGGATGCCGACGTCGTCATCTACGTGGGCTGCGGCGAACGAGGCAACGAAATGACCGATGTGCTCCTCGAATTCCCCGAGCTCCTCGATCCGCACAGCGGCGAACCCCTCATGAAACGCGTCGTCATGGTTGCAAATACCTCTGACATGCCCGTAGCCGCCCGTGAAGCCAGCGTCTACACCGGAATCACTATGGCTGAATACTTCCGCGACATGGGCTGTTCCGTCGCTATGATGGCAGACAGCACAAGCCGATGGGCGGAAGCAATGAGAGAAATCTCAACAAGACTCGAGGAAATGCCCGCAGAAGAAGGCTACCCCGCATATCTTGGCGCACGCATCGCTTCATTCTACGAACGTGCAGGCAGGATCATCTGTGCCGGCGCCCCCGAAAGAACCGGAGCGCTCTCCATCATCGGCGCAGTCAGCCCGCCGGGCGGCGACCTCTCAGACTCGGTCGTGCAGGCAACACTCCACGTCGTAAAGGTTTTCTGGTCTCTTCAGGCACGACTCGCCCAGCAGCGACACTTCCCCGCTATCGACTGGCTCACCAGCTACTCGTTCTATAAGGAGTATCTCCCCGGTTGCTTCGACAGCAGGGAGAAAGGCGAGCAATTCGCCGACATGATGCGACAGGCAATGGCGCTCCTCGAACAGGAAGCCCAGCTCGCCGAAATCGTCCGACTCGTCGGCGCAGAGGCAATCAGCGCCAATGACCGCATGGCAATGGAGACCGCAAAGAGCATTCGAGAGGACTTCCTCCACCAGAACGCCTTCCACAAGGTCGACACCTTTACGCCGATCGACAAGCAGTTCGACATCATGAAGGTCATCCTCGGTTTCCACAAGCTCGGCCTCGCTGCCATCGAAAACGGCGTCGAAACCGCCGACATCTTCAAACTGCCTGTCCGCGAGGAAATCGCCCGTGCCAAGTACGTCGAAGAAGCCCAGGCGAGCTCAATAGCAGGAATAATTGACACGATCGAAAAACAAATGAAGGCCCTGTACGCCCCCGAGGCCGAGACGGCCGAGAGCAAATAAAAAACAATGCGGGCGTCCGTGCCCGTCAACGATTCGCTGAATGCGGGAGTTTGAAATGCTGAAAGAGTACAAGACCGTTTCCGAGGTGTACGGACCCCTGATGCTGGTCGAAGCCGTCGACGGCGCAAAGTACGGCCACATCGTCGACATTGAAATCGTCGGCGGCGACATAAGACATGGCCAGATACTCCAGGTCGAAAAGGACCGAGTCCTTGTACAGGTCTTTGAAGGCACCGAAGGCATCAACGTCAAAGACAGCACCGTCCGGTTCCTCGGCAAGCCAATGGAACTCGCCGTTGCTCCGGACATCCTCGGACGGGTCTTCGATGGGACCGGCAACCCAAGGGACGGCGGCCCGGCCATCATCCCGAAGAAGAAACTTAACATAAACGGCAACCCTATCAATCCATACGCCCGCGACTTCCCCAACGAGTTCATACAGACCGGCATCTCAACCATCGATGGCCTCAACCCCCTCGTCCGCGGTCAGAAGCTCCCCATCTTCTCCGGCTCCGGCCTGCCCCACGACGACATTACCGCCCAGCTTGCCAGGCAGGCAACCGTCCGAGGTAAAGGCGAGGCCTTCGCCGTCGTATTCGCCGCAATGGGCATAACGTTTGAAGCCGCACAGTTCTTCATCAATGACCTCACCAACACCGGCGCAATCGAACGAGCTGTCCTCTTCATCAACCTCGCCAATGACCCCGCCATCGAACGCATCGCAACACCGCGAGTCGCGCTGACGGCCGCCGAATACCTCGCATTCGATCAGGACATGCATGTCCTGGTCATCCTTAACGATATGACCAACTACTGCGAGGCACTCCGCGAAATCAGCGCCGCACGGAAGGAAGTACCCGGACGACGAGGCTACCCGGGCTACCTCTACACTGACCTGGCAACCATCTACGAACGTGCCGGCCGAATCAAGGGCAAAAAAGGCTCTATCACAATGGTCCCGGTCCTGACCATGCCCGAGGACGACAAGACGCACCCCGTCCCCGACCTCACCGGCTACATCACCGAAGGCCAGATCATAATGAGCCGCCCCCTGCACCGAAAAGCCGTCGCGCCGCCCGTGGATGTCCTGCCGAGCCTGTCACGTCTCAAGGACAAGGGCATCGGCGAGGGCAAGACGCGAGAAGACCACGCCGACCTCTACAACCAGTTATACGCCGCGTATGCACGCGGAAAAGAAGCACAGGAACTGGCTACTATCCTCGGCGAGGCCGCACTCTCTGAAGAAGACAGAAAGTACATGACGTTCGCAAACGAATTCGAAGCCAGATACATCTCCCAGGGGTACTACGAGAACAGAACCGTTGAACAAACCCTTGACCTCGGTTGGGAGCTTCTTAGCATGTTTGAAAACGTCGAATTGAAACGAATCGACGCCGACCTTATTGAGAAGTACATGCCCAGGTTCAGGAACAAAATATAAAGCCGCGAAGGTTATACGATGCTCGAAAACGTAAACGCAACCCGAATGGAGTTGCTTCAGCTCCGCAAAAGAGTGGCCCTCGCCAGCCGCGGTCACAGACTACTGAGCCAGAAACGCGACGAGATATCAAGACAACTGGTGCAGATCGCAAGGCTTATTGGACCTCTTCGCAAGCAGATCGAGATGGATCTGCTCGAAACCACGCGCCGATTCATAATGGCCAGGGCAACTATGGAGCCCGAAAGCGTCGCCGCCGCTATGGAAGTACCCACAAAGAGATTCAGCCTTGCAATCTCCTTCGCCCGCATCATGAGCGTAAGAGTGCCCCAAATCGCAAAGGAAATCGAAGGTGACATCGTCTGCTACGGATTTGCCTCCACAAGCGGCGAACTGGATGTCGCCCTAAGGGCGCTCGAACGCGCCTTCGATCGGCTCATTGAGCTCGCAGAAAAGGAGAAACAGGCACAACTCCTTGCCGTCGAACTGCAGATGACAAGGCGACGCGTTAATGTCTTGGAGCACGTCGTAATCCCGGACATCCAGGAAACAATCAAATACATTTACAGCAAACTCGGGGAGGCTGAAAGAGACAATATCAGCCGACTCATGAAGATCGCAGATATCATCCGCGGCACATGACGCATGCCTTACGCGGCCAACGCCCAACGGGCCCGGTTTGCTGATTTGCCGGTTTAAACCGGCGAATGTGAAATTATGGCAGTCAACGGCGCAGACAAAGCAGGCGGCCCGTCGAAATCGTTTATGACGGTCGGGCCCACGCTACATTACAGCCACAGCAACGTCATGCGATGCTGGTGGCTCGCCGTCGTCATCTACGTCATCGCATGCCTCTTCTGGTCCCGAATACTTACGGGAACAGCCCTCGAACTCAATACCGAACGACTCACAATGTGGGATTCATGGGCCCTCGGGCCGTTCGTCGTAAGCCCTATCAGTATCTACGAATATCCCTGGCATATCGTCGTCCTCGGCTGGCTGATGGCCCTTCTGGCTGTCGCCCCCATCATGGCCTCACAGTTGCTCAGCTTTCGCTTCAGCCTGCCCATGATACTCGCAGCCGTTCTGATCGCGCGCCTCCATTGGTTCGGCGTATTTCTCGGCCTCAGTTGCATCGCCGTCGCTTGCAGACCCCTGCGATTCCGCTCGCGCTTCATAGCAGTGCTGCTCTGCACGTCGCCCCAACTGCTCTACTGGGCGATATTCGGCGGCGTCGAAGATGTCGATCCTATACGATGGGGATTCTCCTATGCGCCCTGGTTGTCGGCATGGCTCATGTCGCTGTCCGTCGCCGGCGCTATCCTCGCAATCGGACATTTCACGCGTTACAAGCCCGGTCTGGTCTTCAGCGTCACCGGCCTGCTACTGGTCGGCGCAGTCACTGTCTTCTTTCTTAAGATCAGCTTCTCAGAACTCGACTATCAGTTGTACATAGCCAGGAACAATCCCGAAGAAGTCAGAGAGTTCCACGACCGATCCATGAGTGAAGCTATCGACAACGCAATTAAAGATGCCAGCACCGAAAGCTACCTCCGCGGACTTTTCTATCCGACCGAACCCATCCTGCTGCGAAAAGAACTCAAGAATGAGATCATCAATCAATTGAGCGCCGACCAGTGGCCAAACTGGTTTGTCAATATACTGCCCGAAGAGTTCAGGTATCAGAACAGACGCCAGAAACTCCTCGACCAGTACCAGGTATTCATCGAGAAATGGCCTGCCAGCAAGCGCATGCCCATTGCCCTCTATTACAAGGCCCTCCTCATGGAGTACAGGCCGGACATAAGGCTCCTGACCCTCAGTAATCGCGAGATACTTCACTTCTATAACAACTACCCCCACCGCGAAACACTCGTTATATGGTACAAGCTATACGATGAGTTCCCCGAAAGCCCCGAATCTCTCGAGGCCAGATGGCGCATCGCCGTCCATCAGGCCGGGCAGGGCGAATTCGAAAAGGCCTCCGAGTTGTGTATCGAGGCACGAACTGGCGTAGAAGAACTGCTCGCCGAGGCCAGTCAGGCACAGATTCCCGGAGAGTCGTTTCTGACCGCTTTTTCCGCACCCGCAAAGACTGTAATGACCCCCTTCAAGCTTCGCGAACTGAAGACAAAACTCGATGAATTGCTCGTACTCATCAGCGAGCAGAATCGCACTGAAGACCCCGCCGTACAGAATCGACTCGCCAGATTCGTCCTGCTTAATCCCTACAGTCGCCAATACGCCGACGAACTCAACACACTGCTCGCCGAAATTGGCCAGGGACAAACCGATCCTCTCATGGACAACATCATGCTCGCCAGGGTCATGCTCATAAATGATCCCCAGCAGAAAGCCGCCGAACTCAAGGCCCTCAGCGAGCGGTTTGCAAACACCGACGGCGGTATCCGCGCGCTGTATGAACTCGGACTCCTGAAGGTCAGCCTCTGGAAAGATGCCGAAACAAAGCCGGAAGACAAAAGCAGGTATCTGCGAGAGGCCCGCGACATACTCAGCATCTTCATGAATCTCTACCCCCAGAGCATCTTCAGTGAACAGGCAAGAATGATGCTTGGCAACCTGCCCTCTGCCGATTGATATGCCCGCATCATGCCCCACTGCACAGGTCGCTCGCCCTATCGTTCGGAAGGTCTCCAAGCCCTCGTGACCACAGCAGGCTCGCCGGCGCCATCCTGCCGACGGCTTATACCGGCTGCATCCGCTCCGGAACTCCCCAAAGCCGCTATTGACTTTTCCACATATCTTACTTATGATAATACTGGAAGGAATTTGAGGGTTTAGTGATGACGCCGACCATAATGAACCGCAGTCTTCGGCCCTGTCGCCTCTGCGCGGCCCACCCTTGGATTCCCCGAAAAACGTTCCTGCGCTCGACTGCACGCGCGGGGGGACCCTATGACTGAACCTCAGAAAAAAGACAACACACAAGCCGCACCCGGCATTCTCATAGTAGGCGATGCCGCCGAGGCCCTGACGCGCGACGCGCCCGAAGCCCGCAGCCGCCTGCATTTCTGCGGCGATATTTTGGAAGGAGTCGCACTTGCAGCCGAGCGGTGCTTCTTCGCCATATACATCGTCATGTCAGGGTTTGATTCGCAACTCCTGCCTGCCCTTATCATGCTGCGCCGGATCAGCCCCGGCTCCCGGATCGTTCTACTGGCGCGCATGCACGAGGAGGCCCACGCAAAACAGATGATTCGCACAATTGGTAACCCCGCTGCACCCGCCGACGACTATCGTATCTGCCCCGTCGATCCGGCTACGCTCGCGTCATCTGTCCAGATGTGCCTGCCCGAAGCTGCCGTCCGCGATGCCTATCCGCTGCTTGCCGCCCGCGACGAGAGAATCCGACAGCTCGAAAAACTCGCAATGGAAGATGACCTCACCGGTTTGAAAAATCGCCGATATGTTCGGGAGTTCTTAAGCCAGATAATTGCCAAAGCCCGCCGCGAGGCCTTCCATGTAACCCTCCTCGTTTTCGACATCGACAACTTCAAACGCTACAACGACGCCTACGGCCATGCTGTCGGCGACAACGTCCTGCGACAGACAGCCGTCATGATGCGCCGATGCTGCCGCGCCCACGACGTAACTGGCAGAATCGGCGGCGATGAGTTCGCATTCGTCTTCTGGGACTGCCGCAAAGCTGGCGAAACCGCCGAAGTCGACCAGCCCCTCGAATCCGACCGACGCCACGCAGAAGGCCGCCATCCACGCCAGGCCGTCTTCATGGCCGAACGATTCCGAAAAGAAATCAGCTCCGCCGACCTGTCCTTCCTCGGCCCCGAAGGAAAAGGTATCCTCACCATCAGCGGTGGACTCGCCTCATTTCCAAAGGACGGCCGAACCGTTGATGACCTCTTCGAGCAGGCCGACAAGGCACTCCTTGAGGCAAAAAGAAGCGGCAAGAACCGGATATATCTCGTGGGAACAAGTCGCCCCGAAACGCGCCAATAATACCCCATCACTTCGAAACGATCACCGTCTCGAACGGTCCTAAAAGTCTGTAGCGAATCCCGCGCCATGTAATAGTCCGCCCGAAAGCCGATGCCGCTATGAAAACAAACAGAACCCACGACCATAAAAAAGTCCCGCCAATGTCCGCGATTGCCGCCGCCCGTAAACGCTCGGCCTCCGCCGGAAGAAGCTGCATGATCATCCGCTGCCGCAGAACGCTCCGGTAGATCTGCCCACCCACAAAGATCGCCGGCACCACGACATACAACCAAAACAGCAGCGGCTTGGCGACCGCCGCGTACGCCGCGAGCGCCGCCCCGCCCCAAACACCCAACACTGAGTATGTTATGCAGAACAACCCAAACCACCACGTCCGCGGCGTAGTTACCCGTGCGATCACAAACTGCCTCCGCGCAAACTCGAAAAGCCCACCCCAACTCGTCTTCTCATGCGATGCAACCATGCACCGAGGCGCGAAGATGATCTTCATACCCGCCCGTTTGATCGCATAAGACAGACTCAGATCGTCAGAGATCGCCTTGCCCCAGACCGACTCCAGATCGATCCGCCGCGCCGTCTCCGACCGGATCGCCATTGACCCGCCCCAGAGTTGGTTGAAATCCGTGTTCCCCAACATCTGCGCAATCTTGCCGTTGATCGCCGACAGTGCAATCGACGCCATATTGTTCTCCGCCGGAACAAACCACCTGTAACCAGTCGTCGCACCGTGCCGCTCCTTGCGAAGAGGATAAACCATGTGCTCCAGCCAGTCCGAAGGCAGACATGCATCGCTGTCCGCAAATGCAAGCACCTCAACATCCTCCGGCGCCTGCCGCACCGAATGGAGCAGCCCGTGAATCTTCTGGCTGCACCCACTCGCGGATCCCGCCGTCAGGATCCGAACCTCCCGGGCGCCACAATCCCACTCGAGCTCATCACGCAGCCCGCAAAGTGCAGCATACGCGGGATCCGACTCGTCCTGCACCACGAAGTGCAGCACAAAATTCGGGTACTTGAGCGCGAACATCGAACGTATGTTCTTCTCGAACGCACTATCGATGCCCCTGCACGGAACTGTCAGCAGCACCGGCCGACGAACGTCCGGATGACCCTGCCCCGACTTCTTAAGCGCATAAAAATAGTTCCGCCGCGACTGCCAGATGAAAAGCCCCTGCGATACGATCGCCAGAAAAGCAATAAAACCATAAACCCACCACAGCATCCTGCGTCCCTTCAAATTAAAGGTGTCAGACACCAATGGCACTGTCATATTTTTTTTGGTTCGTGCGCATAAGTTCACCGGATATGCGACTTGACTTTTTTCTGCATGTCGCATATTAATGGTTTTCG